>Ga0209430_1000067_pt1 | contig 162278 bp, 160 predicted proteins | sample BarGraIncub1133A_FD_184504 | JGI IMG/M metagenome (GOLD analysis project Ga0209430, IMG submission 184504) | Arctic peat soil microbial communities from Barrow, Alaska - Barrow Graham LP Incubations 11-33A (SPAdes) (version 2) | ecosystem: Environmental > Terrestrial > Soil > Wetlands > Peat...
AGGAGACTGTATATACTGAATCAGATAGAGGATAGTGGTATAAGCTACAACATGCCTGCCGTAATGATCTTGGAGGGAGCTATAAATAAAGAACGCTTGGAAGAAGTCTTTATAGCACTTGTAGATAAACAGGAGATTCTTAGGACCTCATTTGAAGTTATAGATGGTGAAGTTGTCCAGAGAGTGCATAAGGATATAGATTTTACAGTATGCCATATAGGGTCAAAAGCAGATCATGATATCCCCAGCATAATAGAGGCGTTTATCAAGCCGTTTGATTTGAGTCAAGCTCCATTGGTAAGAATAGGGCTTGCCGAAGTATCGGAAGATAGACATATATTACTGTATGATATGCACCACATCATATCAGATGGTATATCTATGAACATTTTGGTGCGGGAATTCATCAGTCTGTATAGCGGAGAACAACTACCTGAACTTAGAATCCAGTATAAGGATTTTTCAGCTTGGCAGAACAAATTGTTTGCGAATGAGGAAATGAAGAAACAGGAAGAATATTGGTTAAGAACCTTTAGCGGCGAGATCCCTGTACTAAATATGCCACTCGATTATCCACGCCCAGCAGTAAGAAATTTCGAAGGCGAGAGTATCTATTTTGGCATAGACAAAGAATTGACTAAAGAATTAAACAAGCTAGCCTCAGAAACCGGTTCTACGTTATATATGGTACTGCTTGCAGCATACAATGTACTATTGTCTAAATATACAGGACAAGATGATATCGTTATTGGTTCGCCGATAGCAGGAAGGCAGCATGCGGATTTGGACACCATGATCGGGATGTTTGTAAATACTCTTGCGATGAGGAATTTTCCTGTGTCTTCCAAAACTTTCAGAGAGTTTCTGTTAGAAGTAAAAGATAATGCATTACGAGCCTATGAAAACCAGGATTATCAGTTTGAAGAACTGGTAGAAAAGGTGAATTGCGCAAGAGATATGAGTAGGAATCCTCTATTTGATACCATGTTCGTATTGCAAAATATCGATAACATGGAAATAAAGATGGAAGGATTACAGTTTACTCCGTATGAGTTTGAAAACAGGGTAGCTAAATTTGATGTAACATTACAGGCCGCAGAAGAGGAAGAGGGAATCAGCTTTTGCTTTGAATATGGTACCCAATTGTTTAAGAAAGAAACAATCCTGAAATTAGCTCATCATTTCGTAAATGTTGTAAAGGAAATCGTAAAAAATCCTGAAGCAACACTATCACAAATCGATATCCTGTCAGAGGAAGAAAAAAGGCAACTGCTATTTGAATTCAATAATACAAAGGTTGAATATCGTAAAGATAAGACAATTCATAAGTTGTTTGAGGAGCGGGTGGAAAAGATACCTGATAACATTGCGGTAATATTTGAAGATGAAAAACTTACCTACAGGGAGCTAAATGAAAAAGCAAATCAGTTAGCTGTTACTTTGAGACATAAAGGAATACGACCTGATTCTATAGTAGGCATCATGGTTGAGCGTTCTACTGAAATGCTGATAGGTATACTTGGAATATTAAAGGCAGGTGGAGGATATTTGCCCATAGATCCCAATTATCCGGATAATAGAATAAAATACATGTTGGAAGACAGTGGGACAGGGATACTGTTAACGCAGGGACAACTGTCTAATAAGGTAGCGTTTAAAGGAGAGACCATCAATTTAGAAGATCAGGGAATATACCAAGGAGATTGTTCGAACTTATTACTGGTAAATGGTTCTCAGGATTTAGCCTATGTAATATATACATCAGGATCGACAGGTAAACCGAAAGGGGTAATAGTTGAACATAAGAATGTTATAAACATACTATTTGCATTAGAAAATAAGTATCCTATATTAGAAACAGATACTTATTTACTAAAGACAACATATACCTTTGATGTATCTGTAACAGAATTATTCGGATGGTTTATAGGTGAAGGTAGAGTTGTGATTCTGCCTAAAGGAGGAGAAAAAGATCCGAGCAAGATTTTAGAAACGATAAAGAACAATAATGTAACCCATATTAATTTTGTACCGTCAATGTTGAATATATTAGTTAATATGTTGTATGACAAGGTTATGCCTCAAGAATGCGTTAATATGCTTAATGTATTAAAATATGCATTTGTTGCGGGTGAAGCAGTATCAAAGGAAATGATAAGAAAATTCTACAGCATAACAAATAAAGTGAAATTAGAAAATATATATGGACCGACAGAAGTGACAATATATGCTACTGGTTATTCATTAGCAGAGTTAGAAGAGGGCAACGTGCCTATTGGCAAACCACTGCCAAATACCCAAATATATATAGTAGACAAAACCAATAATCTCCTGCCAGTAGGAGTAGCTGGCGAATTATGTATAGCTGGAGATGGCTTGGCAAGAGGATACTTAAAAAGAGCGGAACTAACGGCTGAAAAATTTGTGCAAAACCCATTCATTCCAGAAGAAAGAATGTACCGTACAGGAGACCTTGCAAGATGGATGTCGGATGGGAATATAGAATTCTTGGGGAGGATAGATCACCAGGTAAAGATCAGAGGATTTAGAATAGAACTAGGAGAAATAGAATCCCAGTTATCAAGTTATGATGCTATAAAGGAAGCGGTAGTAGTAGACCGAGAGGATAACGATGGCAACAAGTATCTTTGTGCTTATATTGCAGCTGGCGAAGACGTTTCCGTTTTCATTTTGAGAGAGCATTTAGCAAAAACTTTACCTGATTACATGATGCCGTCCTATTTTATTCAATTAGACAAGATACCTTTAAATTCTAACGGAAAAATAGACAGAAAGTCTCTGCCGAGTCCAGAGGGGAGTATAAATATTGGAACGAACTATATCGCCCCGCGCATTCCAATAGAGGTTAGATTGGCAGTGATATGCAAGGAAGTATTAGGGATAGAAAGAGTAGGAATCAATGATAATTTCTTTGAACTTGGAGGTAATTCACTCAAATTGATGTTATATACCTCTAAAGTACGCCAAGATTTTTCTCTAAATATCCCCATGAGTGTAATGCTTCAATACCCCAATATAAAGGAATTAGGTAAATATATTGAGGAATTGGGAGGTAGTAGTGAAGAACATTCTGTTATACTACTAAATCGCAAAAAAGAGCAAAATATATTTGCTTTTCCGCCTATTATGGGACAAGGTATTGCATATATGGATCTAGCAAATTTAATAGACTCACATTCTCTCTATGGCTTTGATTTTATTGAGTCTGAGGACAGGATACACCAATATGTAAAAATAATAACTGGTATTCAGGAGCATGGGCATTATGTGTTGGTTGGATATTCAGCAGGTGGGTGCTTAGCGTTTGAAGTGGCAAAGGAATTGATAAAGCAAGGGCACGTTGTTTCAGAACTTATTCTCCTAGATTCCTATAGGAAGAAAGAGACTGTGGATATTCCGCGAGAGGAAATCATGACGATGGAACAAGAAATCGCCATGACCGTATCAGACGAAGGCTTGTACAAAGAACAGATAGATAAGGCAATAAAAAAAATGCATGGCTATCGTGAATATTATCGTTGCTTAGTAAATACAGGGGAAATCCAAGCAAATATTCATTTGATAAAAGCAGCAGGAGGGAATTTTGAAGATCAACGGTATGAAAGCTGGGATGTTGCAACCAATGATACCGTTACAACGCATAAGGGTTTTGGAAAGCATGAAGATATGCTAGAGACTGCTTATCTCGGGGAAAATGCCAAAATTATAAAATCTATATTAGGAATTCAATGAACTCCAAATTAGAAAATCAATATTTCTAAAAAAATGCCCAAAAGCCCCCTATGTTAATTTGAATCAGGCAAATGAAAGATAATTTTTCGGGATTCATCGTAGGGGGGATTACTATTTAGGAGGTAATTTATGGAGCCCGTGCTTATTGAAGAAAAAAACGCAGAAAAAAAAGAAAAGTTGTGGAACCTAAATTTTTTTCTCTTATGGCAAGGACAATTCATATCGCTATTCGGGGATGTGATTTACGAGGTTGCGCTGGGCTTTTGGGTGTTGGAACTGACTGGTTCAACAGCTATTATGGGAATGATGATGGCGGTTGCAATAATACCAGGAGTGCTGATTGCTCCTTTTGCAGGTGTTTTCGTTGACAGGTGGGATCGCAAGCGGTTGTTAATCCTAATGGAGGGCATCAGAGCAGTTGTAATTATATTTGTAGGTATTGCTGCTTATGAAGGTTTTATAAACCTATGGCTTGTAGTTATAGCTGAAATTATTGTTGGCATTTGCGGTGCATTTTTTGGACCTGCCATGAATTCTGCCGTACCTGATGTCATACCAAAGTCAAAGCTTACGAATGCTACTTCTTGCTTTGGCATAATCCAAACTACCTCGAACATTATCGGCAATTCTATAGGTGGAATTATATTTCAACTCTTTGGTGCGCCTTTGATGTTTTTATTAAATGGGATTTCATTTTTGATTTCAGGTTTGCTGCAAATTTTCGCCAAAATACCAAAAATTGAAAAAACCGGAGAAGAAGTGCGTTTTATGGAGGATATGAAAATAGGTTACCTATTTCTATGGAAGTTTATGGGATTACGGTATTTTCTCCTAAATTTTTCGGTTACCAACTTTACTGTTTGCATAGCTACAGTGCTTTTATTACCGCTATTTCAAATGACGGAAAGTCTAGGACCTGAAAAGTATGGAATCTTCATGGCATTTTTTACAGGAGGCTCGCTTATGGGCATGGTGTTTACCTCAATTATACAAATACCGCCAGCAAAGAGACTGTTAGTTTTTATGGCTAGTACGATTATTTCAAACCTAAGCTTTATGATGGTCGCCCTGCTAGAAAACTTTCCAGTCATGTTAGCGTTTATTTTTGTTGGCGGAGTATTTATAGCGATTCTTGAGGTATTGTCTTTTTCGACTGTGCAGCTTATTATACCGCAGGATATGCGGGGAAAGGTTTTTGCATTGATTGGCATGGTTACGCAGAGTCTAGCGCCATTGGGGATGGCTTTGGGAGGGATTCTTGGCGAGTTTATTCCAATCAGGACAATCATCTTTGTATGTTTTTTTTCACAGCTATTATTCTCTGTCCCATTTGCTTTTATACCTTTCTTCAAAAGGTTTATGAACTTCGATCCTGCGAGTGACACCCTAGAGAATATATAATAATGACATTACGTAAATTATGTAATTTAGATTTTGTTATGAGGTGAATAAAATGGATAAAATCCAATTGTTTTGTCTTCCTTATGCTGGCGGATCAGCAGTTGTATATCGAGAATGGACAAAATACTTACACGATTCCATTGAATTAAACGCAATCGAACTTGCAGGAAGGAGTACTAGGTTTAAAGTTCCATTTTATGAGAGCTTTAATGAAGCAATTAGTGATATATACAATAGGATAAGTGAAAAATTGGATGGTCGCCCCTACGCAATCCTTGGTCACAGCATGGGGAGTGCCTTGGCATTTGAATTGGCACATAAGTTAAAAAACTTACATCATGCGGCTCCTTTGCATATGTTTTTTTCTGGCAGATGCCCTCCTCAGAAACCAAGGGATAAAAACAATATTCATCTATTACCAGACAAGGAATTTATAAAAAAAATTATGGAAATGGGAGGCACGCCGAAAGAACTGTTACAAGATAAGGAACTACTGGAACTTTTTACACCGATTTTACGGGCTGATTTTAAGCTCATAGAAACGTATAAGTATATTGAAAAAAATGAAAAGCTTGATAGCGATATTACAATATTATGGGGAAAACAGGAAGAAAATGCCACGGTACATGATCTATACGAATGGGAAAACCATACGACTAAAAAATGTAAAATTAAATTGTTTAATGGGGGACACTTTTTTATCCATGAATGTATAAGCGATGTTGTGAATATCGTAAATTCTCAGCTTTTACATAGTGGCTGTAAATGACCTCCACGGTCGGAGAGTGGGAGATAGAAAAACTAAGCAGTGTGACATAAGTGGCTGAGAGCCGCAAGGGAGGGAGTTTATACAATGATTGGAAAATTGCTACCTTGGCTGGTGGCTGCGGACTTACCCCGACCCAAACCAGAAGCACCTGCGGTGGAGCTTACGGCCGTACGCAAGGTGTATGTGACAGGTGCTGGGGAATTTGTGGCTTTAAAAGGGATAGATCTTGTGGTCGCTAACGGCGAATTCGCGGCAGTAGTCGGTAAGTCTGGCAATGGGAAATCCACTCTAATCAATATGATTACTGGTATAGATCGACCTACCTCTGGTGAAGTGTGGGTGGCGGGTATACCAGTGCACGATCTGACAGAAAATCAGATTGCAGTATGGCGGGGGCGTGCGGTGGGAGTAGTGTTTCAATTTTTCCAATTACTCCCGACCTTGACGGTGTTGGAGAATGTAATGTTACCTATGGATTTTTGTAATGTCTACAAGCCGGCAGAGCGACCAGAGCGGGCAATGAATCTGCTGAAATTGGTAGACGTAGAGAGCCAGGCAGACAAGCTACCGGCCAACTTGTCCGGCGGTCAGCAACAGCGGGTGGCTATTGCCCGTTGCCTGGCCAACGACCCGCCGCTTTTAGTAGCGGATGAACCTACCGGTAATTTGGATACTCGTACGGCAGAAACAGTCATTGAGTTGTTCAAGGAACTTGCTCTTGGTGGTAAAACCATTCTAATGGTCACTCACGATGAAGAGTTGGCGCGCCGCAGTAACCGAATCGTGACGGTATCTGAGGGGCAGATCATGCAGGAGGCTTTAGCCAAGGGGGGGTATGAATGATTTCGTATATTCTGATTCCTCCACGCTGGCGCAAGGTCTGGTCAGATATATGGAGCAACAAATTGCGGACTGCTCTCGTGATAGTATCCATTTCAGTCGGTGTTTTTGCAGTGGGGATGGTATATAGTTCCTATCTGATGTTCCAGCGGGATTTGGCTGTCAGTTTGGAAAAGGCGTCACTGGCCAGTGGCAGTTTGTATGCGGATCCTTTTGATGAAGATTTGGTGCAAAGCGTTCGGAGTCTGAGGGGAATCAAGGAAGCCGAGGGGCGGCGCAATGTGAACTTACAGGTGTATACCAGTGATGGTCAACGGCAGAAGATGATCCTGGTTGCAATTCCAGACTATTTCAAACAAAAAGTGAATGTGGTACATCATCTGTATGGGGCGTGGCCGCCTGGGGTCGGAGAGGTACTATTGGAGCGGTCTTCGATTGCTGAACTGGGAGTAAAGCAAGGTGACAGCATTCTGGTAGAGACTTCAACGGGACGTAAACGCTCTATGAAAGTGACCGGAACCGTGTACGATCCGAGTCAGATTCCTACCATGTTCAGCGGGAGTTATTATGGTTATATTAGCATGGACACTTTGGAAAAAATGGACGAGTCTCGTAAGCTTGACCAAATCGATTTTGTAGTTGAACCCTGGATATTGAAGGGGAAGGATACGATACCAATTACGGCGGTAGGACGACAGGCTTGGAGAAAGCTTGAACAGGGAGATACTATAGTGTCGTGGCTTCAGGTGAATAAGCCTGGAGAACATATGATGCAGGGTGGTATTAATACTTTGATGCTGCTGCTGGCGGTACTGGGAATATTGTCGTTGTTCTTGGGGACCTTTTTGTTGGTGAACACGATATCGGCCATTCTAACTCAGCAAGTGCGTCAGATAGGAATTATGAAGTCCATCGGGGCACGTAGAGATCAGATTTTGCAGATGTATTTAATCCTGGTGGGAATATACGGTATCCTAGCGCTCCTGTTGGCAGCCCCTTTAGGTGCATTGGCTGCCAGTGGCGTGACTAGCTATATAGCCGGAATGTTTAATTTTGACTCCGGTGGCTTTGAACTACCTTTGCAAGTTGTGCTGATGGAAGCAGTGGTATCCATTATGGTGCCTTTGGCAGCGGCCTTATGGCCAGTGTGGCGTGGAACGGGCATAACAGTCCGCGAGGCAATTAATGATTATGGAATTAGTGGCACTCAGGCACAGGGGCAATTGGATCGGTGGGTGGATGCCCGTTTGAGACAGCTGAAGAGATTACCACGACCAGTGCTGTTGTCACTTCGTAATACCTTTAGACGTAAAGGGCGTCTCGTCCTTACCCTGCTGACACTGACTGTGGCGGGCACAGTGTTTGTGGCCGTGTTTTCTGTTCGATCGTCCTTATACTCAACGTTAGATCAGGCACTGACTTATTTTAATTACGACATATCTGTGCAGTTTACTCAGAGTTACCGGGCTAGTCGAATAGAACAGGAGGTGCTACAGGTTTCCGGCATCAAGGCGATAGAATGTTGGGGAATGACATCTGGTCGGATACTAAAAGACGAGCGCAAAGAGTCTGAAACTGAGGACAGTAAAAATGTCTCCATTGTAGCACCGCCAGTAGATACGAAGATGATTCAGCCCCAAATTATCGAAGGCCGTTGGCTTTCGCCTGAAGATGAAAGTGCTTTGGTGGTGAATACTGATGTATTAAAGGACAGCCCACAACTAAAAGTAGGCGAGCCGGCGGTGGTCATGGTGGGGAATCGTAAATTGAGGTTTACAGTGGTAGGCGTGGTGCAAGGTATTCTTACGGGGCCAATGGTATACGCTCCCTATAACTGGCTGACCGGAGCAGTGCAAGAGGCTGGAAAAGCCAGGTCGGTGCAGATTGTGACGAATTCTGCTGTTCCCGAAGAACAAAGTATCGTAGGAAGAGCGTTAGAAGAACGCCTAAAAAAACACAATTTGCGTATTATGGATGCAAATGTGACTTGGGAACAGAAGAAACTCATCCATTCTCAGTTTGATCTCATAATCACCTTCCTACTGATTATGGCAGTATTGCTGGCAGTGGTGGGAGCTTTAGGGTTAGCAGGCACTATGGGCATCAATGTGCTAGAGCGGACTCGGGAGATTGGAGTGATGAGAGCCGTTGGTGCTTCCAGTATCGATATCGGCAAAGTATTTGTGGTAGAGGCCTTATGTATCGGTATGATGAGCTGTCTTGCGGGAATGATTTTTGCATTGCCGGTGGCTATGTACTTAAGTCATGAGATTGGAGTACTATTTTTACAGAATCCGCTGGAATTTTCATTCAGTTTCTTAGGAGCAGGTATTTGGCTAGGACTATCAACAATACTTTCAGTTCTGGCAAGTTTGGTGCCGGCATGGAATGCGAGCAGATTGAGCGTGAAGGATGTATTAAACTATGAATAAAATGAAGTTAGGAGGACGTTACATGGGAGCTGTAAAAAGATATTGGTTATTGTGTTTAATAGTAATCCTGGGAGTGACGGCAGGTACCTGGTGGTGGTTAAACAAGCAACAGGAAGAAAAGCAGGTTGTACAACCTGTAAAGGCGGATACACGGGTATTGGCTGAGGGGATTGTGTACCCGGTACGTTATGCTGAGATGGCCATGCCTGTGGAGGGAATGGTTGGGGAAGTATTGGTCAAAGAAGGGGATAAGGTGAGAGCCGGACAACCGACTATTCGTCTGATGCACGATGAGTATCAGAATAGGGTGGGCAGTGCTCGTTCAAGCGCAGCTGGGGCAACGGCCGCAGTGGAGCAGGCCAGGGCGAATCTGGCAGATGCAGAGCGTGAAATGCAACGTCAGCAGCGGCTTGAAAAAGCCGGGGCAGTAACACGGCAAAAAATAGAACAGGCAGGGACGGCGGTAGAACAGAAGCGTGCGGCATTAGCGCAGGCTCAGGCAGAGTTGATAACTGGAGAAGAGAAGACGGCAGAGTCTGAAAAGCTGTTGGATAAGACCGAACTGAGGGCACCGATAGATGGGACAGTGTCTTTTATCGATGTGAAAGTGGGTGAATATGCCGTTGCGGGTAAAGTATTGGTGAGGATTGCGGACGAATCCAGCTGGGAAGTACGCAGTGATGATTTGACGGAATTGGCGGTAGCCAAAGTCAAAGTGGGGGATGCAGTAATGTTGACCTTCGATAGCATACCCGGTCTGGAACTTCCCGCTAGGGTGAAGTTTATTCGTTCCTATGGGGAGAAGAAGCGAGGAGATATGACCTATACTGTTTTCATTGCTCCAGACAGGTGGGATGAGCGGTTACGTTGGAATATGACAGCACAAATAGCCATTACGCCATTTTAATAGGAGTAGAGCGATTAGTTTTGAAATTCATTTATTAAGGGAGAGATATTAATTAGACTATTTTTGGGCGGGTCGTAAAGAAAAATATGCGGATAAATTATACTATAATATAAAAAGATAGTGAGCGTTACAATTGAAAAAAATTGAAAGAGAAGGTGAGCGGAATGATAATTATTGATATTGTTCTTACGATAGGTGGGCTACTAACAGCTTTTTTGTTTTTTTTCGTTTATTACCGTTCTTCCAGGATCCCTATCATGATGTATCATCGTATTTGCGATAGTCCTTGCGACCCGTACAGCATTGCGCCACAGGATTTTGCCAAGCAGCTAGAATTTTTGAAAAATCATGGATATCATACCATTTCTTTACGAATGTTGTATCAACATTTACAAAGTGGAATGTCTTTGCCTAAAAAGCCAGTAGTATTAACCTTTGATGATGGTTATGAGGACAATCTTATTCATGCACTACCGCTTCTTAATCAATATGAGATGACGGCCACAGTGTTCATTATTGCTGGCTGGGTTGGACGCAATAATGACTGGGACAGTAATTCTGACCAGCAAAGTCATCGTCATATGACGTGGGAACAAATCAGAGAATGGCATGATAACGGCATGGAAATAGGCTCACATACATATAATCATTGTGCTTTGAATCAATTAGGTAGTGAACAAGAAATAAGGTCGGAAGTGTGCAGAAGTAAGCTGATTATTGAGGAAAAAATAGGTTCGCCAGTGGAGTTTTTATGCTATCCATACGGGGGCACTGATGACCGGGTAAAAAAAATAGTAAGTACTGCTGGTTATAAGCTGGCACTGACAATTTTTGATACAAAACCCTTGAGCGGTATTGATTTGTATGCTCTACCGCGGGAGGCGATTTTGCAGGAGCATCCTTTCAAGTATTTTCTTTTTAGAGTTTGGACTCCGCCTATCTTGCTGGCTTCCATAGTGCAAAAGTATTCACGTTTTTTGCACAAATGTCGTAGCTTTTTATAAAATCCCTTAATAAGAGAAAGTTGTATCAGATATATTAACCTTGAGAGGGGATTTTAAAATATGTCTACGAACGAACGTGGGCTTAAGTTTATTACGACTGGGTTATTGTTAGGTATATTCATGGTGATGATGGATGTTACTATTTTAGATACGGTAATGGGTGCCATTATTGTGGATATTAAAGGAATAGATAAGATTGCTTGGGTAAGCTCGGCCTATCTGTGTATGTCGATGGCTGGAATGCCCATTTTTGGCAAGCTAGCAGATATGTATGGGCGAAAAAAGTTTTACACTTATGGCTTAACAATTTTTATTATAGGTTCATTTCTCTGTAGCACTGCTGCTAGTATGACAGAACTTAGTATTTACCGGGCAATCCAGGGAATTGGCGGCGGATCATTGGTACCAATTGCACTTGCAATCATTTTAGAAGTGTATCCGCCTGAAAGACGCGCTATGGTGGGGGCCACTCTTGGTATGGTTTTCGGTTTAGCTGATGTTATTGCTCCATTACTTGGCGCCTATATCACAGCGTATCTAAGTTGGCATTGGGTATTTTATATCAATATACCAATTGGATTGTTATCGTTTATTATGATAACTTTCTGCTATAAGGAATCTTCAGTTAGTGCAAAGCACAAATTAGACTGGTCAGGTGCCATTACACTTGTTGGAGCAGTTGTATCCTTAATGTTAGTTCTTGGACTTGGTGGAAGTAAATATAGCTGGAGTTCAGTGGTTATTGTTAGTTTGTTTATCACTTTTCTTGTCTTTTTAGTGGTATTTGTTTACATAGAAAACAGAGCAAAAGAGCCAATCATTCCGTATCAACTATTCAAAGACAAATTGTTTACTATTAGTAATGTTGCTAAATTCTTTTATGGTGCAACCTTTGTAATGGCTATGGTATATGCGCCTATTTTTGTGCAGGGAGTTTTGGGACGTTCTGTGATCGATGCTGGTTTGACTATGTTGCCGATGACGATAACAATGATAATAAGTGGGCAGGTAGGTAGCTTTTTTATGTCTAAAACCAACTTTCGCACTATTATGGTTGTCTCAGGTTTATTGTTCCTTATTGGAACCTACTTGCTAAGTACAGTAGCGCCGACTACTACATTTTCCTTAATTATATTCTCGATGGCCTTGATGGGGGCGGGAGCAGGTGCGTCATTCACAGTACTTGGGATAGCTGCTATTCATAATTTAAATAGCAACCAATACGGCTCAGCCAACTCTATTGTATCGTTTAGTTCCACATTAGGAATGACGATGGGCATATCTATTTTTGGAATTATTCAACGAAATGTTTTTCTACAGCGGTTAAATGATCCGTCTATGGTGGAAGACTTACAATTATTCGCAGTAGACCCAAACGCTATAATGAGACCAGAAACACGCGGATACATCCCTGAGCAGATACTTCAAAAAATTGCGGAGGCATTATCCGTTTCTATAGCAGATGCTTTTATGTGGGCGACGGTATCTGCGGCATTGGCGCTTTTGTGCGGGTTATTGATGGGTAAAGAACGATTAGAAGACATAAAAAAATAGGACATTGTCCTTCTTTGTTTGAGTTTAAATGTCCGTCGAGCCTAGCACGGGGTTATTTTAGAGCAACCTTAATTAAAATTTAAAAAAATATTTGATTTTTACGCATACGAAAGTCGATAAAATACTCTAATTTATCAATGTGAAAATAAATATTTTCCTTAAAGAGATGGCTTAGGGGCTGTCCTGGTGCTTTTCCGTAAGAATGGCCAGGATAAATAAATGTATTGGGAGTGATAGTCTTTTTGATCATTTGAATGCTAGCATACATTTCTTCGGGACTGCCACCATCAGTGTTACAAACTCCACAACCTTCAGTAAATATTGTATCGCCAGTAAATAAACAATCTGACAATAAAAAGCATGTGCCACCAACAGTATGACCTGGAGTTAAGAGACATTTTATGTCTGTATTACCAAGTTTGAGAGTGTCGCCGTCTTGGATAGGAGTTAAGTTAGGGCAAGTAAATTTATAATAATCTATTTCTGTAGTTGACATGACTACTTTAGGATTATATTTTTTTAGTAATGGTTTTACAAGATTTACATGGTCAAAATGAGAATGGGTTAACAAAATGGTAACCAAGTTGGCATTTAGCTTTTTTAACAATTCTTCGATAGTTGCCAATTCCCAAGCAGGATCAATAATAGCTGCAAGGTTGGTTGCTTTATCAATAATAATATAACAGTAGTTCTTAAAGTACATTGATTGAAGATGCAGTTGATATATATTAAAGCTATTCATTACTCTCTCCTAAAATATTAATATTTAGATTATGTAGACTATATTAATTATATCAAAATTTAAACAATATATCGATATCTAGAAGTAAAGGAATTGTTATGTTTTTATGACATAACTACTTCTTCATCTTTAAACTGAAGGCTTGCAAAGTATTAAAGGAGAAACATATTGAGAGTATTTACTATTTCGGATATTCATGTTGATTATGAAGAAAATTTCCGTTGGCTAAATAATTTATCTTGTGATGATTACCACAATGATCTTCTTATTTTAGCTGGTGATGTAACAGATGCATTGCCCTTATTTGAGAAATCCTTACAAAGCTTGCGAAAACGATTTTCAGAAGTGCTCTTTATACCTGGCAATCACGATTTATGGGTACGGCGAAGTAAAATTAATTCATTGGAGAAACTAGAATTAATTAAAACCATTGCTGCTAATTGTGGAATCCAGATGGAACCTCTCCATCTGGATTCTTTATCAATCATTCCACTATACGGCTGGTATGATTATTCATTTGGACAGCCGTCCGGGGAGATATTTGGAAACTGGACTGATTATTTTGCCTGTAAATGGCCTGTAAATTATGATGAGAAAAGGATTAATCAACACTTTATCGCGATGAATGAGCCATTTCTGACTAATAGTAATAAAAAAGACTTTGTCATTTCATTTTCACATTTTTTACCGAGAATAGATATAATGCCATTTTATATTCCAACTGATAAAAGAAGTTTATATCCAGTACTTGGGACAAAATTACTGGAACAACAAATTCGCAGATTAGGTTCCAACATTCATGTTTACGGACACAGTCATGTCAATCATCAGATTGTAAAAAATAATACTGTATATATCAATAATGCCTTTGGCTATCCTTCTGAAAGTCGAATTGCCCAAAAAGAACTAAAGTGTATTTTTGAAATATAATTTAGCAGGGGGATGATTGATTAAGATGCAAAAACCTTATATTTATATCGATAAGCTGAGGGCTATTAGACCAGATGGTATATTTAATGCGGCTCTATGCTGCTGTCATTTTTCGAGCAAAGGTGAGTATGAGGGGGTAATTCAGCATTTGCACATTCAAGAAAGTGATTACTACCATACATTAAAGTTTGAGAAGCGAATCAGAAGCTATCTTTTGGGACGCTTTGTTGCCAAACAAGCTGTATCTGTTTTAACTGGTGAAGAACGATTAACAAATTTTTATATTCAATCTGGCATCTTTACTCAGCCCATTGTGGTATCTGATCAGAAAAATATTCAGGTCAGTATTACTCACTGTGATGATTTTGGAGCAGCAATTGCTTTTCCAGAAGCTCATCCCATGGGGATTGATATTGAAATGGTTAATCCGAGCAAAACTGATGTTTTGACAAGCCAAATGACAGGCGCCGAAGAAAAAATTATTCGTTCATCGACACTTCCCTACGAAATAGGCTGTACTCTTCTATGGACGGCAAAGGAGGCTTTATCTAAGATTTTCAAAACAGGCTTAACTACGCCGTTTGAACTTTTTGAAATTTCAAAAATGGAGATATATGATAAATATATAACATGTTACTATAAAAACTTTGCCCAATATAAAGTCATTTCTTTTACGATTGCCGACTATATGTGTTCAATCGCTCATCCATTGAGAAGCGAATTGGACCTTGATATACAACCGTTAAAAGCAAATTTTGATTTTATTAAATCTTTATAAAATATTGGGTTCTGGTGCGAAAAATAAAGCTGTGCTATCTAAAGGTGCAGTGTAAATGAAGTGCCAATGTTGTACGATGTGGCTGTATAAAAAAGGGATTATGGGAAAATCAACGGGTGGCTATGCTATAATGATGCTAACTTTTCAAATGATCTAAGCGAACGTGATGATTATTTGAAGATGTGTGCCTAGATCCATAAGATGATGGTAAGTCAGAAAGATCCTTAGCAGAATATTAAAAGAGAAACAAACCCTTATAGAAGCGCTAAAATGCTGATTCTATAAGGGGTTGTCTATTTAGTACACTAATGATCGAATCACGGGTCAAAACAATAGAATATAGTTGTACTTTATAAGCACTCAGCTAAATAGCTTGGAACCCATGAATTCACTGGCTTCCTTATCTTTGTGGGGCATTACATGAGCATAGGTATTCATGACTGTTTTAGGATCATCTCCGATACGTTGCGACACCAGTTTAACATCATAATGATTAGAGAGCAAATGAGTAACGTGCGTATGTCTTAAATCGTGTAGGCGTACTTCTCTTGGTATCCCTGCAAGCCCTAAACATCTTTTATATGCGGATGTCAAATTCGTGAACGGTATATACTTTCCTTCACACTTTTGAAAAACTAAACCTTCTTCTTTAGTCCATAGCTCAGTCTTAAGTACCTGTAGTACTTTTGGTTCGACACTGAAGCTACGGACTCCATTATCAGACTTAGGAGTGTCTAATACTTGCTTACCTTCTATTTCCACTAAATTATCAACGATGGACAACATGTTATTATCAAGATCTATATCTCGCCATTGTAAAGCAAGTAATTCCCCTCGCCTCATACCAGTGGCGAGTGCTAACAATATGATATGATAGATGCAGTGAAGTCCCATGCCCTTGCGAACACTTTTGTAATTCCTTGCTACATCTAACAGTTTTTTCATTTGTTCATCGGATAACACTACTTGGCTTGACCTCGTTTTAGGTATGGAACTTACGAGAGTAACAGGGTTAGTCCCTATGACACCTTCAGATAATGCAAGTGTCATTATACCACTTAGAATGGCTCGGTGCTGAGCCAAGGATGCTAATGCTAACCCTATAGTAGCCTTGGCTACAAAATAGTCATTAAGGATGGATGTGGTTACTTTCTGTACCTTAAGGTCGCCAAGGGTTGGTATGATATGCTTCTCACAGGAGAATTTATAGGTAGCATATGATTTAGCTTTGACATTGATTTTCTTAGATGCTAACCATCTTGAGGTATAGTCACGCATGGTCAAGGCAGTGGGTGCTACAAGGGTGCCAAGTTGCTGCTCAGACTTAAACTTATTGAGCATAGCAATTACTTCACGTTGGGTCTTACCTGTGAATGACTTACGGATCTGCTTACCATCTTGATCATAACCTACAGTAATCTGGATTTTATATTTATCCTTAGCTAACTGCTGCACTGAACCATCACCTTTAGGTCTCCGTTTTTTAGCTGGGGCTTTTTCGTTATCTTTATTGGTGCCTATTTCTTTTGTCATTATGTATCATACTCCCTTATATATAGGGATTTAGACGCCATAAGTGCTTATTACTTAGCAAGAGATAATTTGAAATTTACAGATAGTATATCCAGATTTACGGTGAATAATGTTATATATTTTATTTAAAATATTTTTTCTTTATAACTCCATAAATGGAATTTTAAAGAAGCATTGTTTATTTATAATATATCTTGCCTGTGATATTCCGTGCATCAGGAGTTAAAATTTAGATAGCAGGAAGAAAAAAATGATAGACAAGTAAAAACAAGTAAGAAAAGTGAGGCTATTACGATGAAATAAAAAAAATAGGAAAAACAGACATTGAAGTATCAGGGGTACAGACAACATTTTAACTAAAATATACGCTAAGCCTTGAATCAACGTCGGCTTGGCTTTTTTTTATTCGTGTCTGGACCAATGAAATTTTCCGATCGGCGACCACTATTGGGATTGCTTTTCGTATGCGCGATAATGTTATATGAATTTGTACCAAGGCTAATTGCTAAATATCCGCCTCTAATAGAAAGCTTATTTTCAGTATCTGGTCACTATATAATATCTGCTACCATATTATCTGTTTGTCTTTTAGCATTGTCGCTCTTTTTTTTAAGTCTAGTCTACGTCTACTTCTGGGTAGCTGAGTGTTTTGTCATTTTCATAAAAAAACATATTTTGATCGCTAACCGTGAAAATGAAGAGGAGGAACATAATGATATTTTTTATTCTGGTAGGATTGCTGGTTGGTGGAACCTTCTATCAATATGTGGAGCAGAAAGCTGAAAAGAAAAAATATAAGCCGTTAGGTAAAATCATCGAGGTATAATTTCTATAATTGCTACCAGTGGCCTTTTAAAATATCGGGAAAAAAGTAGGCAAGAATATCTTGAAGCAATGGATTTAGCAAATTCTTTAAAAAACAAAAAAGACGCAGTGAAACTCACTAAAATAAGTGGCGAAAACAGCCTAAATGATCTTATAAAAAAAAATATTGCCAACGAACAATGATTATTCTGCTCCTAGTAGCACAATTATAGCCAATAATTAACAAATTTAGCCTGTACTCGGAGCGGAGCGCGACTATCATATATGATGTTGGTCATACTTTGTACAAAGGAGTAATTCTAGGGGAGCAACAGACCAAGCAGAATCTAAAGAATCTCTATGAAGCTTTTTCGATGCAGGGATTCCTGCCGATGACATTAAAGATACCGATGGGATTAAACCTGTAGGTATCTTTTTTATTATGACAAAGAAAGGTGTTGTAATAGAAGTGAAGCACATCTAGATGTTCTAACGTCTTAATATTAATATATATTTATTATTGAGGTGATTAAATGATGGATAGCCCTGTATTCACGGTGGAAGAGGCCGCTGAATATCTTAAAGAAACGAAAGGGACAATTTATATTCTTGTACGTTCAAAAGATTTCCCTGCCATTAAAATAGGTAGACAGTGGAGAATATTAAAGCATGAGTTAGACGAATGGTTGCTAAAACGGTATAATGATAAGCCGGAGAACATTTTAAAGTGGTAAACACTTATAAGCACTTTTAAGAAAAAGTTATGATTGATTACCTTGATATTACTGGCGCTTTCGCTCTATCAACTGCTATTTTGGCGTTAGATAGAGATAACTTGGCTAAAAAATTGAAAAAACGTCAAGCTTTTACCTGGATAGCACGTAAAGTGGATAATAATATAGCTAGAGATATAAAAATGCTCAATTTAGCAGGTATCGGTCTGACCCAGGAAAGTCGTCGCTATTATCCTAATGATAATTTAGCAGCCCATATTTTGGGATTTACGGGTATTGACAGTCAAGGACTTGATGGCGTAGAGTTAACTTTTGATAACTATTTAAAAGGGCGTAATGGCAGTATTGTGGTTGAGTATGATGCTCAGGGAAAAGAAATACCTTCTGCATCTCATCGCTTTGTTAAACCCATTGATGGAAATGATATTTATTTAACAATTGATCTTGTTATTCAACAGATTGTCGAACGTGAGCTTGACCGGGTCATGCAGGAAACACAGGCCAAAGCAACCACTATTATAGCGATTGATCCCCATACTGGTGAAATATTAGCGCTGGCGAATCGGCCTGATTACAATCCTAACCGATTCGCTGAATATTCGCCTAAATTATGGCGTAATATTGCTGTGGCTAATACTTATGAACCAGGATCGACTTTTAAAATTATTACGACAACAGCAGTCCTGGGTGATAAGGTAGTCAATCTTACTGATCGTTTTTTTGATCCTGGTTCAGTTGAAGTTCAGGGACGTCAGATTCATTGTTGGAAAGCTGGCGGACATGGCAGTGAAAGTTTTCAGGAAGTTGTAGAAAATTCATGTAATGTGGGTTTTGTCAATGCTGGTCTCAAGCTGGGGAGTGATTCTTTTTATAAATATTTAGATGCTTTTGGTATGGGGCAACTGACTAATATTGACCTGGCTGGTGAAGCTAAAGGGATTGTTATAAAAAAATCAAAGGTTCAACCTCTTGACATTGCTACGATGTCTATGGGGCAGAGTATAGCTGTAACTCCAATTCAGTTAGCAACGGCAGTAGCAGCAGTAGCTAATGATGGAGAGCGGCTTAGGCCGCAAATTGTCCGTGAAGTAAGAGATAAAAATGGGGAAATTATTCGAGGTTTCCAGCCCGATATTGTCAGCCGGGTTGTTGATAAAGAAACAGCCCAAGTGGTAAAAAAAGTATTAGCAAGTGTTGTCGAAAATGGCACAGGCAAAAGTGCATATATTGATGGTTTTAGTATTGCCGGTAAGACTGGTACAGCGCAGAAGGTAGGGGAAGGCGGATATATGCCAGGTAAGTATGTGGCTTCTTTTGCTGGGTTTACACCGGCGGATGATCCTCAGATCGTGATGCTCGTTATTATCGATGAACCTGTTGGTTTGTATTATGGTGGACAGATTGCGGCTCCTGCCTTTGCTGCTGTGATGAAAGATGTTTTACAATATCTAAAAGTAACGCCACATGTTATAAAAAATCTTGACAATGAAAAGCAAGATGCTCATAGAATAGTACCAAGTGTCATAAATTTATTGGTCACTGAGGCGATGGAAGAACTGCACAAAGCTGGTTTGCAGGCTAGGATAGAGGAAACTGGTGACCGTATCGTTGATCAAATTCCTAAACCAGGCAGTCGCATTCCTAAAGATTCTAGTGTGCTATTATATACGATGACACCACGCTATGGGGTAGGTGAAATTACTGTGCCTGATTGTACTGGCAGGTCACTACGTGAGGTATCAGATATGTTGGCTGAGATGGGACTTAGTATTAAGCCTGCAGGGGTAGGCTTAAAAAGTGTCAAACAAGAGCCTGCGCCAGGTGTCAAGGTCTTGCCAGGAACAACTGTTACTATATTTTTTGAATAGTCAGCTAACGCTTAGTTGTTAGTATATAATTATCTTTATGAAGTCAACTGATATAGTAAACTGTTGTTTATTGTGATAAAATTGGTAATTATAGTAATAATAATTGAGATAGGGGAGGAATTTTACGTGGCAAAAACATTACAAGAGTTAGTCGTTTTATTACCAAATGCTAAGGTGCGAGGAAAAACTGATTTTCCCATTGAGGCATTAGCTCATGATTCTCGCCAGGTTGTGCCAGGAACGTTGTTTGTATGCTTGTCAGGTTTTCATAATGACGGTCACAAGCATATTATGGAGGCCTATACCCGAGGTGCAGTAGCAGTCATTGTGGAAAAGGATGTTGAAAATATTCCCCAGGGTTTGACCGTGATTAGCGTAGTTGCTACGCGGGATGCTATAAAAACGATTACCCCTTATTTTTTTGACTATCCCAGTCGTAAATTGCGCATGATTGGAGTTACGGGTACTAACGGCAAAACAACGACTACCTATTTACTGAAGAGTATATTACAAGAAGCAGGATTTAAAGTAGGGGTCATTGGCACCATTCAAAATAGTATTGGTCAGCGTATTGTGCCGACCAAGAATACCACGCCTGATGTCATTGATTTGCAGAGCCTCTTGGCTGAGATGGTAGCAAGTAGTATGGATTATGTCGTAATGGAAGTATCATCTCATGCTTTGGCCCTTGAACGAGTCACTGGGTGTGAATTTGATGTGGGTATTTTCACGAATATGACCCAGGATCATTTGGATTTTCATGTGACTTTTGAAAATTATCTAGCCGCTAAAGCTAAATTATTTCAATCACTTGGCGCAGCAGGCAATTATAAACAGGGGAAAGCGGCTATCATTAATACCGATGATGGAGCAGCTGATTTTATCTTACGTAATACAGCATGTAGAACCATTACATATGGTATCAATACAGATGCTAATTTAAAAGCCGAGCATGCAGACATAAAGGCGACAGGAACACGGTTTGATATTGTGGGCTGCTTTGACCACATCGCTTTAAATCTTAAAATTACAGGACTGTTCAATGTATATAATGTATTGTCAGCTGTTGGTGCAGCGCTAGCTGAGGGCATCGATAGTCAAATCATCAAGACTGCCCTTGAAAATTTTCAAAGTGTACCAGGCAGATTTGAGCTTGTTACGATTGGTCAGCCTTTTAGCGTTATTGTGGATTATGCACATACACCTGATGGTTTAGAAAATATTCTAAAGACAGCTCAGCAGATTGCCAAACAGCGGATTATTGTCGTATTTGGCTGCGGTGGTGACCGTGACCGGACGAAGAGGCCTATTATGGGCAAGATTGCAGCACGGTATGGTAATATTGTCATCGCTACATCTGATAACCCGCGGAGTGAAGACCCAGACGTTATTTTAAGTGAAATCGAAATAGGTGTAAAAAGTGGCCTGAGCATAGGGAAAATTTACGAAAAAATTACTGATAGAAGGCAAGCCATTGCCCGGGCCCTGCAGCTGGCTCAGAGTGATGATATCGTGATCATTGCTGGCAAAGGTCATGAAAATTATCAAATTCTGCATGATAGAACGATTTCCTTTGATGATAAAGAAATAGTTAAGGAAATCATCAAGGAGATGATTTAATGGCAGCGTTTACAGTGAGCGAGGTTTGTTTGGCCACAAATGGCAAGGCGCGTGGCTCAGCATATGGCGAATTTACCGGAATTTGTACTGATACACGCACCGTTGCGTCAGGCGATTTATTTATTCCTTTAGTGGGCGAAAATTTTGATGGTCATGATTTTATTGATCAAGCTGTTAAAAATGGGGCGATGGGGATCATCTCTAGTCGCTCAGAGATTAGCGTTCCAGCCAATATTATGGTTATTGTAGTGGCTGACACATTACTCGCATTACAAGATTTGGCGCGCTTTCATCGAAGAAGATTTAGCATACCGATCGTGGCTATTACTGGTTCAAATGGCAAAACCACGACTAAAGATATGACAGCAGCTATTGTAGCTAGCCAACTTAATGTTTTGAAAACAGAGGCTAATTATAATAATGAAATTGGGCTATCCTTAACTCTTCTGCAACTTACTGCTCAGCATAAAGTTGCGGTGGTGGAGATGGGAATGCGAGGGAAGGGGCAGATTCATCAGCTGGCCAGTATTGCTCTGCCCACAGTGGCTGTTATTACGAATGTGGGTGAAACTCATATTGAACTACTAGGTTCAATTGAAGAGATTGCTGCAGCTAAAGCTGAGCTACTACAGTTCATTCCTGAAAATGGATTGATCATATTAAATGCGGATGATCATTATGTACAGGAAATGACTAAACAAGTGAAGAGTCGGTTAACTTTATTCGGACTCCAGCAAGGGGATGTAAGGGCTGATCAGATCCAAGCTAGCCCTCAGGGCATGCATTTTACATGTCACTGCGCTCAGGGGAACTTTTCAGCAGATATACCCACTGTTGGTAAACATAATGTTTATAATGCGTTGGCTGCAATTGCCGTTGGCCTGGAAGTGGGGTTGAACTTTGAAAATATTCGCGCTGGGCTTAGCAATTTTAATGCCAGCCCTATGAGATTGCATGTTGAAGCGTTGGGCGATTATATTGTTATTAATGATGCATATAATGCCAGTCCAATGTCGATGTCGGCTGCCATTGATACACTTGTTGAGGTAGCAGAAAATAGAAAGGTGGCTGTGCTGGGTGATATGCTAGAACTTGGGCATATTAAGGTGGAGGCTCACCGCCAGATTGGAGAAAAATTAGCCAAGTGTCATGTTGATATCGTGGTGACTGTAGGCGAATTGGCACGTCATATTGCTGAGGCTGCCAGTGATCATGGAATTGTTAATGCGATAGCTTGCAATAGTCATGATGCCGCAAGTAGCGCTTTAAAGAAATTAATTAAGCCTGGTGATACCATTTTAATTAAAGGATCACGGGGCATGAAAATGGAGAATATGATGAACATGTTCTTGGAGAATTAGAAAGGATCGTTTTTTTGATGATAAAGAATCATTATAAACTAGGTCGCATTTTTTTTAGGATGGTTTGGGAGGTTGATTATGCAAGAATTGTTGTATGCCTCGGGGATGGCATTCATTATAGCTTTAGTTGTTGGACCCCTCGTCATTCCTGTTCTTAAACGCTTAAAGTTTGGTCAAAGTATTAGGCAGGACGGTCCTGAACGCCATTTCGCCAAAGCAGGCACCCCTACGATGGGTGGCATTATTATTTTGATTGCGTTGATTGTGCCTGTGATGATTTATAGCGGCAACAATGCTGAGATATGGCTCGCTTTATTTGTAACCCTAGGTCATGGCTTGATTGGTTTTTGTGATGATTTTATTAAGGTGGTGCTTAAACGTTCACTCGGCCTTAAAGCCAAGCAAAAACTGCTGGGTCAAATTATTATGGCTGTTGCATTGGCGTATATTGCGACGAACTATATGGGGCGTGGTACTGATTTATGGGTACCGTTACTGGATATAAATGTTGATCTTGGTCCACTCTATTATGTACTGATATTTTTAGTGCTGGTCGGCACTACGAATGCTGTAAACCTTACTGATGGCCTTGATGGTTTAGCTGCTGGTACGACGACTGTAGCAGCGCTGGCCTATGCCGTTATTGCTATGAGTTTTGGCAAACCCCATTTAGCTATATTTTGTGTATCACTCGCTGGTGCCAGTCTTGGTTTTTTAAAATATAATGCTCATCCCGCTAAGGTGTTTATGGGTGATACTGGGTCCCTTGCATTAGGCGGGGCATTAGCTGCTGTGGCGGTCATGACGAAAACTGAATTGCTGCTTATAATAGTTGGTGGAGTGTTTGTTTTAGAAGCTTTATCGGTTATTATACAAGTTATTTCATTTAAATTAACAGGCAAACGGGTGTTTCGCATGAGTCCAATACATCACCATTTTGAACTCTCTGGCTGGTCTGAGATAAAGGTAGTGAATGTTTTTTGGTTAACAGGAGTTGTTTTTAGCGCGATAGCTTTGATTATTTTAGCTGTTAGTCGAGTAGGAGGAATATAAGATGTCTTTTAAAAATAAAAAAATATTGGTACTTGGGGCAGGTATTAGTGGCGTTTCAGTTGCTCACATTTTGCAACTCAAAGGTGCCCAAGTGACATTAAGTGATGCCAAACCAGCGCATTTATGTAAAAATAAAGACTTCAGTCTCATGAATGAATGTGGTGTAATACTTGCTCTAGGTCGACAAGACGATGAACTACTTGAGACGATTGATTATGTGGTCGTATCACCTGGAATATCCATAGAAATCCCCCTCATAAAAGTAGCTCAGAGTAAAGGGATAACCGTTATCAGCGAAATTGAAGTAGCTTACCAGTTATGCTCTGTACCAATAGTGGCTATTACGGGCACAAATGGCAAGACGACTACCACCACGCTCCTTGGTGAAATGATGAAATTCGCCAACCGGGATGTAGCTGTTGGTGGCAATATTGGTTTAGCGTTATCCCAAGAAGTGGCTGGGGTAGGGGACGATGGTATCGTAATAGCTGAAATATCTAGCTTTCAGTTAGAAGGTATTATTGACTTTCATCCTCATATCTGTGCCATTTTAAATATAACTCCAGACCATTTAGATCGGCATCATTCCATGGAAAACTATATAGCAGTCAAAGAACGAATTTTTGCCAATCAAACAGATAATGACTATATCGTCTTAAATTATGATGATGCTATTGTGCGGGATATGCAGAACAGAGTATCTTCTAAGGTATTATTTTTCAGTCGTCAGACTGAGTTGTCATCAGGGATTTTTATTAAGGATGGAATGATTACAATAGAATGGGCAGGAAAAACGGCTCAGGTGTGTCCGATTACTGACATAAAACTGCGCGGCGGTCATAATATAGAAAATGTATTAGCGGCTTGCGGTATTGCTTTTTTAGCGGGGGTTAAATTAGTAGATATGGTGCAAACTATACATGATTTTACAGGCGTAGAACATCGTATTGAAATGGTAACGAGGATAAATGATGTTGCCTATTATAATGATTCAAAAGCGACTAACCCTGAATCATCCATTAAAGCATTAGAAGCATTTGTGAGTCATGTTATTTTAATTGCTGGTGGGCGGGATAAGAATACTGATTTAAAAATTTTTATGCAATTAGTCAAGGAGAAAGTTGATCATTTAATTTTGATCGGTGAGGCAACGGAAAGATTTAGACGAGGGGCAATTGAGTATGGTGTGGAAAATATACATGATGTAGCTAGTTTGGCTGATGCTGTAGCACTTGCTCATCGGTTTGCTAAAAGTCCGCAAGTGGTATTATTATCACCAGCGTGTGCCAGTTATGATATGTTTAATAGTTATGAAGAACGTGGTACAATATTTAAAAAGTTGGTACATGATTTGAACTGTTAGGAGGGAACTACTTTGGCGGTTAGACCTAAGTCGCTGGATTTTATTCTTTTTTTTACAGTTATTGCACTATTGGGCTTTGGTGTCATAATGGTATATAGTTCGAGCGCTGTCTCAGCCTATGTAAACTTTAATGATAGTTATTATTTTTTTAAACGCCAAATTATTTGGGTTACCCTGGGAATTATGGCAATGCTATTCACGATGAATATTGATTATCATGTGTGGCGAAAGTTGGCTACGCCCATATTGATAGTGACTGTGGTACTGCTCATTTTGGTGCTGATACCAGGTCTGGGAAAAGTCGTTAACGGCGCTCGTAGGTGGTTGGGATTTGGTTCTTTATATCTACAACCATCAGAAATTGCCAAACTTAGCATGGTATTGTTTTGCTCAGCAAGCCTTGCTCGTCACCAGGAAAAGATAACGAGTTTTGTAAAAGGCCTTGTTCCACAACTACTCATATTATTACTGGTATTTGGCCTAATTTTGAGAGAACCAGATCTTGGTACTGCACTAGCGATTGGTGGGACTATTTTTGTCTTACTGTTTACTGCAGGAGCGAGATTATCTCATCTAGCATCTCTCGGTTCTGTTGGTGTTGTTGGCATTATTGGCGCAATAATCCTTGAACCATATCGTCTAAAAAGATTATTGGCTTTTAGCGATCCGTGGGCTGATCCGCTAAATACAGGGTATCATATCATTCAGTCCCTATATGCTCTTGGCTCAGGTGGTCTATTTGGCGTAGGACTTGGGCGTAGTCGTGAAAAATTTTTATATTTACCTGAGCCTCATACTGATTTTATTTTTGCTATTTTAGGAGAAGAGTTAGGGTTTATTGGTACTATAACAGTAATTTTATTGTTTTTTTTGTTTGCTTGGCGCGGTTTTAAGGTAGCAATATCGGCACCAGATATTTATGGTAGCATACTGGCTGCAGGTTTAACTACAATGATTGTTATGCAAGCACTTATGAATATAGCTGTGGTTACTGCTTCCATGCCAGTAACGGGAATACCGTTGCCGTTTATTAGTTTTGGCGGTTCGGCACTGATTTTTACTTTAGCTGGAGTTGGTATTTTGCTCAATATATCAAGATATGTAAAATGAATTTAGGGATATTGCAACACAAAGACACAAAGGAGATAGTAAAAGAATCCTTTGTGCTTCTTTGTGACCTTGGCAATGCAAGGGGCTCGTACTACTGTTTTTTAAAAATTAGGGGGGGCAACTGTATGCGCATAATAATGTCCGGTGGGGGAACAGGTGGGCACATTTACCCTGCGATTACTATAATTAGGGCCATCCAAAATGAGGTTCAGGATTGCGAAGTATTATTTATTGGTACACAACAGGGTTTGGAGTCTGATATTATTCCCAAAGAGGGCTTTGATTTTTGTACCATTGATGTTCGCGGCTTTGAAAGACGATTATCTGTGAGTAATGTGCATACGATTATTAAGACGATCGGCAGTATATGGAAGTCGAGGCAAATAATTCGTAAATTTAAGCCTGATATTGTAATCGGGACAGGCGGTTATGTTTGTGGACCTGTTTTATTGGCTGCTAGTATGATGAATATTCCCACCATGATTCAAGAACAAAATGTTATTCCAGGTATTACTAATAAAATTTTATCCCGATTTGTTGACAAAATAGCAGTAGGGTATGAAGCTGCAATAAAAAATTTTACGAATAGGGATAAGATTTTTGTCAGTGGTAATCCGATAAGGTCGGAGGTGTTATCTGCGACTCGAGAGGAAGGTATAACTGCCTTGGGGCTTGACCCAGCTAAACGAACGATTTTGATATCAGGTGGTAGTAGAGGTGCTCGTAGTATTAATCAAGCTATGGTACAAGTACATCAAGAGTTTGCTGGCAGGCTAGACATACAACTCTTGCATATTACTGGAGAAAACGAGTATAATGGCATAGTTGGAAATCTTAAGCAATGTTGTATAGATACAACAAAGGCTGGTAATATTATCATCAAGCCTTATTTATACAATATGCCTCAAGCTTTAGCTGTAGCTGATATTGCAGTATTTAGAGCAGGTGCTATTGGATTGGCAGAACTTACAGCACGGGGAATTCCTTCTATTCTTATCCCTTATCCATACGCCGCTGAAAATCATCAAGAGTTTAATGCTAGGGTAATGGAAGAACAGGGGGCGGCCGTGGTTATTCATGATGCCCAGTTAAATGGAACTAGACTGATTGCAGAGATTAATGAACTCGTAAACAGTCCGCAAAAACTAGATGGCATGGCGATTGCTAGTAAAAAAATAGGTTGTCCAAAGGCAGCTGAAAGTATTGCTAAAATGGCTCTTACTATGATGAAATGAAATAAAAACATAAGTTGTAACACCCTTGTTAATCATTGCATACAATAAAACACGCATTAGAGCAGTAGGCAAAAGGGGTGGGCAAGAAAGGGGATAAAACTTTTTGATAAAAAATATTAAAAAAATTCACTTTGTTGGCATCGGTGGTGCTGGCATGAGCGCAATTGCCAAAGTTTTATTGCAAATGGGATATACAATCACGGGGTCTGATCTTAATCAATCAGAAACAATAAATAAGTTGGTGAAAGATGGGGCTAAAATATTTACTGGGCATAGTAGTGAAAATCTCCATGACGCCGAAGCCGTAGTTGTATCCACAGCCATTTCTACGAATAATCCTGAAGTTCAGTTGGCACGAGAAAAAGGTATTCCAGTATTTCATCGTTCAGATATTATAGCAGAGTTAATGTTGCAATATCAGGGTATTGCCGTTGCTGGCGCTCATGGTAAAACGACTACTACAGCAATGATTGCTGTTATGCTGGAGCATGCAGGTGTTGATCCAACAATTATTATTGGCGGTGAGGTTGAGTATTTAAATGGTAGTGCTAAACTAGGGACTAGTAAATATTTGGTAGCTGAGGCTGATGAGAGTGATGGGTCTTTCTTGAAGTATTCACCACATATTGCTGTAGTCACTAATATTGAAAATGATCATATGGATTTTTATAAAACTATGGAAAATATTTTACATACTTTCAGCAAATTTTTACATAATTTACCGAGCAATAAGGGGTTAGGTATTTTATGTTTTGACAATGCTTATATTCGCGATGTGGCTAATCACCTACAGAGGCCTTATATTTCTTATGCTATTGAGCATGATGCTCAGTATATGGCGCGTAATATCTGTACCCGAGGAGTCATTACTACTTATGATGTTTATCAGCAAAAGGAGTTATTAGGCACTATAAAAATTCATGTTCCAGGGCGGCATAATGTGGCTAACTCTTTAGCAGCTGTTGTTGTTGGGATAACGATAGGCCTTACTTTTGCACAAATCGCTGAAGGCTTGGCTCAATTTCAAGGTGCGAAGCGTCGCTTTCAAACGAAGGCACGGATAAACGGGGTTTGGGTTATTGATGATTATGCTCACCATCCGACTGAAATAACTACGACCTTATTGGCTGCACGTCAGACGCAGCCTAAGCGACTTATTTGTATATTTCAGCCCCATCGGTATTCCCGGACCCAGTTTTTGCGGGAAGAGTTTGGTCATGCATTTACACCAAGTGATATATTGATTATTACTGATGTGTATGCAGCAGGCGAACAGCCAATCCCAGGAATTACTGGTGAGGTCTTGAAAGAGGAAATTGAGCGTCAAACTGATATGCAGGTAATATATATTGCTGACAAAGACAAAATTGCTCGCTATTTAAGTGAAATTGTTGAACCAGGCGATTTAGTTATGACTATGGGGGCAGGGAATATTTATTGCGTGGGCGAAGAACTTGTAGAACTTCTTGTGCAAAAGCAGTAAGTATTCATTGATGCCTTATCTAGGAAGAGTGACTATAAATAAACAGTAATTTTGAATAAAACTGTTATTGAATAGGGTGATTGCACTTTTCTAGGAGGGGAGACGATGGAGAAATTTATCGTCAAGGGAGAAGTACAATTAAATGGCAGTATCAGAGTAAGTGGGGCTAAGAATGCAATATTACCAATTATGGCAGCAACGTTACTTTGTTCTGGTATAAGCATTATTCATGATATTCCATATTTGCGTGATATAGCAGTCATGCAAGATATTTTAACATTATTAGGAGCTAAAATTACCAGAGAGGGTAGTACCTTAATCATTGATACAACAAATATACAAGAAATAGAAATACCTGAGCATTTGATGCGGGAGATGCGAGCCTCAGTCTTTTTGATGGGACCTTTATTGGGAAAATTTAATAAAGTTAAGTTATCTTACCCTGGCGGTTGTGCCATTGGACCAAGGCCAATTGATTTACATATCAAGGCACTGGAGAAAATAGGTGCTCGTGTAAAGGAAAGCTTTGGCTTTATTGAGGCGAGTGCTGATCATTTGACAGGTGGTGACATTAATTTTGATTACCCTAGTGTCGGAGCCACTGAAAATGCTATGATGGCTTCAGTACTTGCTAGTGGCCCTACTGTCATCAGAAACGCTGCTCGTGAACCTGAGATATATGATTTGCAAGTATTCCTTAATAAAATGGGTGCTAAAATTACGGGGGCAGGTACTGATACAATTAGAATTTATGGTAGCGAAAAGCTTGTACCGGCTGAGCATACTGTGATGTCTGACCGCATTCAGGCTGGCACTTTTCTTGTAGCAGCGGCAATTACGCGTGGTGATATCGTAGTAGAAAATATAATGCCTGAACATCTATTTTCAGTGATCGATAAATTAAAGGATATTGGTGCGCAAATTACCACCGGTAATAATTGTATTAGAGTCAAAGCCGGTGATTTGCGTGGTGTTGATATTAAAACTTTGCCATATCCAGGATTTCCGACTGACTTACAAGCACCAATGTTATCCTTATTAACGATTGCCACAGGCACTAGTATTATAACTGAGACTATTTTCGAAAATCGTTTTAAGCATGTGAATGAGCTTATCCGTATGGGAGCTAAAATAAAAGTTGAGGGACGTACAGCCATTATTCGTGGTATGCCTAAACTAACAGGAGCCATCCTCGCTGCCACTGATCTCAGAGCTGGTGGAGCATTAGTCCTCGCGGCTTTAGCGGCAGAAGGAACTTCTGAAATAGAGAATGTATATCACATTGATAGAGGTTATGAACGATTAGAAGAGAAATTACAAATTTTGGGTGCTACGATCTCCAGACACAAAATGGGCTAGGAGGATTATGGTGTGAAAAATAAAAAAATAGCCGTGGTAATGGGGGGGCCGTCAGCCGAGAGAGAAGTTTCCTTAAATACTGGAACCGCGATTTTGACGGCCCTTAAAGAAAAAGGATATAATGCAGTTGGTATTGATCTTGAGCCTATACGTTTTGTGGAGCAATTGTCCAAAGCGGGGATTGAAGTTGTATTTAATGCTATTCATGGTCGATATGGTGAAGATGGAGTATTGCAAGGCGCCCTTGAGCTTCTAGGTATTCCATATACAGGGTCAGGTGTATTGTCGAGTGCTATGGCGATGGATAAAGGAATTTCTAAACAGATCTTTTTATCAGCTGACATTCCGACGCCACGTTCACGTTTGTTTGCTAAAGCTGATAGAAAGCAGGATTTAATATTGGAAATATTAGCTGATTTTAAGATTCCTGTAGTTGTGAAATCAGCAGCGCAGGGTTCGAGTATTGGTGTAATGATCGTCGAGGACAGTGAGGATCTCTCTGAAGCCATTAATCAAGCTTTTAAGTATAGTGATACTATTTTGGTTGAAGAATTTATAGAAGGCAGAGAACTTACAGTAGCTGTCTGGGGGAATGAGACACAAAAGGCTTTGCCTGTTATTGAAATCGTGCCCCATTCAGGTCGTTATGATTATCAGTCTAAGTACACTAAAGGTGCAACAGAATATATTGTGCCCGCTCAATTGGCTGATGATATAACGAGTACTGTACAGAAAGTAGCTTTAGAGGCTTTTAAACAGCTCAGATGCCGTGGCATTGCTAGAGTAGATATTATGCTTGATAAAGATAATAATCCTTATGTATTAGAAGTAAACACCATCCCAGGTATGACAGCAACAAGTCTAGTGCCTAAAGCAGCTGCTGCTGTGGGAATAGCATTTGCTGATTTATGTGAACGCTTGCTTTGTATGGTAGAATGTAAATAAAATTACATTGGCCAGTACCATTAGTTGGATTTGGGCATCATCTAAGGATGTTGCCCAAATTTTTCTATTGTATATATGACAGGATTTGGTGTATGATTATCTTTGTAATTGTATTGACTAGGTTATTACAAGGAGTGATGGCATGCTACGTCCCAAACCATTTCAATATCTGCGCAACGATAAACATATAATGTCGAATCAAGGGTTTATAGGACTATTGTTGGTACTGGTTATACTTGTCGCTGGATTGTTATTTATTAAATCATCTTATTTTACTGTAGGATCAGTGATTGTTGAAGGTAATAAGTACGTATCGATTGAAGATGTATATCGTATTGCTGATATTCCTCAATCCATAAATATATTTAGTTTAAATACTGCTAACATAAAAATGCGCTTAATGGGTGATTTGAGAATTGCCGAAACGGATGTGTCACGGCGATTTCCTGGAACGATTGTTATTAGTATAAAAGAACGTAAGCCCATGGCATATGTAGCGAGTAGCTATGGTTTCTTAGAACTTGATAAGCAAGGCATCGTACTAGCCGTTTTTAAAAATCTTAAGCAAATTAATGTACCTATGATTACTGGTATTAGATTAGACAATGAGTATATTAGTGATAAAATTGAGAATACGGTTATTAAAAACATTGTAAATTACTTATCCTTGTTAGATGAAGTGACTTTAAATCAATTCTCCGAAATTAATTTACAATCACCTGAACAAATTATCGTATATACGGTTAATTCTGTGCATATTCGTTTAGGGAATAGTGATCAATTGTCAGATAAAGCTAAATTGACGAATGAAATATTACGTGAACTTGGTGATAAGAAAAAAATAGTTGAATATATTGATCTTAATTATGCACCACCAGTTATTAAATTTAAACAATAATATACCATTACTGCTTAACATTATACAAAAGATCATTAGAAATTAGTACATAATGTAGAACATGTGTCAATGAAAGGAGCGAAAAAATGTTACCTATCAAACAAGGGCAAGTTGCTATTGCTTTAGTATGCGCAGTACTAGGGTTTATGTTAGCAGTACAATTCCGTACTACACAAGATATTAAATCAAGCATTCCTTTTCAACGTATCGAAGATTTATCTCAGCGTTTAAGTCAGACTGAAAAGGAGCGGGATACCTTGCTTAAACAGATGCATGAATTGCGTCAGACACCGGGCCTTGAATCAACAGCAAAAGAAGGTGAAAATATTAGAATGGGTGCTGGTGTGGTTGCTTTAGAAGGTACAGGTCTTATTATAACTGTTGATGATAGTAAACGATTATCTAAAGCAGGCGATAACCCGAACTTATACTTAATTCATGATGAGGATATTCTTAAAGTAATTAATGAATTATGGGCGGCTGGCGCTGAGGCGATTTCCATTAATGAACAGAGGTTAATTGCTACTTCGGAAATACGTTGTGCCGGACCAACCCTGTCGGTAAATAATACTCGTTATTCACCACCATATGAAATAAGGGTCATTGGTGAGCCGCAAACACTGGAAAATTCCCTTAAGATGCGCGGCGGAGTCATAGAAACACTGCAATTTTGGGGAATTCAGGTAGCTGTTAAGAAACAAGAAATTGTACAAGTTCCTGCCTATAAAGGGACCTTTCGTTTTGAATATGCAAGGCCTGTAAAGGATGGTGGTAAATAAATGTTGTTACCGCTGATTGGACTTATTATTGGCATTGTTGTTGGGGCTTTTTTTCCGTTAACGATACCTGTTGAGTATGCTAAATTCATGTCAGTAGCGTTACTGGCATCGCTAGACTCAGTATTTGGTGGACTGAGAGCCGGAGCTGAGGAAAAATATGATAATACAGTATTCGTTAGTGGCTTTTTCACGAATGCATTAATGGCTGTAGGATTGGTATATGTTGGCGAACGATTGGGAATTGATTTATATTATGTGGCCTTATTGGCCTTCGGATTGCGAATATTCCAAAATTTGGCAATAATACGCCGGTATTTTTTAAAAAAATAATATATTATTGAAAATTTATTTACTCAGGCAGGACTTTTGGTGTATCTTATTAGGATAATATGCCTTTTTATTGTATTGAAAAAAGGAAATTTGATATTCGTGTTGAAATATATGGAATAACTATAATATTTACTAGGTGAGGGTAGACATGGATAATAGGCATATTTTAGGAATTGATGTAGGGACAAGTATGATCAAGGTTTTTATTGGAACAATGGCAACGAATGGGAATTTTTTAATAGCTGGCAGTGGTACCATGCCAACAATAGGCTTTGTTAAGGGCATAATTACCGACGTAGAGGCGCTTGCTATGTCAATTAGTCAAGCCGTTGAGTGTGCAGTTATGGCAACTAATATTTCTGTTAAAAATGCTTATATTGGTGTTGGCGGTGTGGAAATTAGTTCTATAAGTAGTATTGGCAGTATTGGGCTATCAATTAATGACTCTATTACTCATAAAGATATTAATCGCGTATATCAAGCAGCAATATTCGCAGGTGTACCTGATGATCATGAAGTTCTGCATTTATTACCAAAATGTTTTGTTGTTGACAAGCAAAGGCAAGTCGATTTACCATTGCAACAAAAATGTGCTCATTTGGAAGTCGAAGCACATATAGTAACGATGCCTAAATTAGTAATTAGCACCTTAATTAGTGCGGTTGAAAAATTCGGTATTAATGTTGTTGGCGTAGTAGCCAATTCTATTGTTGCAGCGCAAGTCATACCAACTATAAATACACCTCAATATTTGCTTATGGATATTGGAGCAGGAACTACAGATTTAATATTCTATCGGGATAGGCAAATATATTTACTAGCATCACTTCCACTAGGTGGGGATTATATCACGAATGATATAATGCAGGGGTTAAGTATTAGTTATAATCATGCTGAGGAAATAAAAAAATATTTTGCAAAACTAGACAAGAGTTTGCATGGACAAAATATTATTTTAGACTGTAATGATTATGATACAACGGATAAACAAATTCCTTATGACTTTTTATATGAAATAATTGCAAGTCGTATCGATGAAATTGTTTATTTAGTACATGAATATTTAAAATCTACTGTACCAGGTGACGATTTTGAAAAAATTTTTCTAACTGGAGGCTGCGTGTCTATGCCAAGCGTTGGCGATAGTGTGCAAAATTTATTTGGGATACCAGTTGAGATTGTAATGCCTAAAGAGTTGCTTCCAGAATATGATTCCCCTGCTAATACTGCTTGTTATGGGGTACTAACATACGCTGTGAATAATAAACCCGATCCACAAGTTATTATGAGTAATAGTACTTGGGAAACGTTACTGAGTAAATTTAAGAAGTTCTTTCATAGTTAAAATTTGTGACTAATAAGGAGGGGAATTTTCATGCTGGAATTAGATATGGATTTGGATCGATTTGCTGCAATTAAAGTTATCGGTGTTGGTGGCGGAGGGAATAATGCTGTAAACCGCATGATTGCCGCAGGACTCAATGGTGTAGAATTTATATCGGTAAATACGGATGCTCAGGCATTAATGCACTCGCAAGCGCCTTATCGTATTCAGATTGGCGAAAAGCTCACCAAAGGACTTGGTGCAGGTGCTAATCCTGAAATTGGAGAAAAAGCTGCCCAGGAAAGCCGTGAAGAAATAATTGCGGCCTTGCGTGGCGCAGATATGGTATTTGTTACAGCAGGAATGGGAGGAGGTACGGGAACTGGAGCTGCTCCTATTGTTGCTGAATGTGCTAAAGAGGTAGGAGCATTAACAGTCGGTGTTGTTACTAAACCTTTTTCCTTTGAAGGGCGTAGACGCCAAGGTCAAGCTGAGCTTGGGACTGCTAAATTAAAAGAAAAAGTGGATACTCTTATTACGATACCGAATGATCGCTTGCTACAGGTTGCTGATAAACGTACATCGATGATCGATGCTTTTCGTATTGCCGATGATGTTCTAAGGCAAGGTGTGCAAGGTATTTCGGATTTGATTGCAGTACCAGGATTGATTAACTTAGATTTCGCGGATGTTAAAACGATTATGACAGATACAGGCTCGGCATTAATGGGAATTGGCTATGGCTCAGGTGATAATCGAGCAGTTACTGCCGCAGAAGCAGCGATTAAGAGCCCACTATTAGAGACTTCCATTGAAGGAGCTAAAGGTGTTCTTTTAAATATCACTGGCGGGCCCAGTCTGGGCTTGTTGGAAGTCAATGAGGCAGCTGCAATCATTTCAGATGCTGTTGATCCCGAGGCTAATATTATCTTTGGTGCAGTTATTGATGAAGAATTTCAAGATGAAGTACGTGTTACTGTTATTGCTACAGGGTTTGATGGTAAACCTATTAATGTGCATACAGGAAAAAGTGAGAGTCCAATAATAGAACCATTTAAGGTTCGAGATTTGGATATACCAGCATGGATGCGGCGTTAAAATAGAATGATTCCAATAAAAAGGTCTATGAAAACATTAGTTTTCATAGACCTTTTTATTTGTTTTTCTTCGTAAAGGTTATTTTTATTTACTTACCATGTTTTTACAAATTATGAAGAACATGTTTGATACAATAGGAATATCTTATACAATTTAATAATAGATTATTATGAAAAACATAGTGCAGATTGAGTGTATAAAATTAGATAGGTAGGTTATGAAAATGTATGTCTATGCTGATGTGGTCTTTGTTATAAATATAATGATGAATAGCATCATTTTATTATTAACGGCTTGGATAGCAAGGGTTAATTATAAATTATGGCGTATTTTACTAGCTGCCGCTGTAGGGAGCTGCTATGTTTTAGTTGGTATATTGCCAGGGTTCGTTATTGTTAATCACACTTTGGTTAAGGTGATCGCATCGCTGATTTTAATCTTATTAGCTTTCGGCATTAAACCGAGACGCCACATTCTTTTTCTTATGGCTTCTTTTTATATAGTAGCCTTTACTTTAGGCGGAGCTGTGGTTGGTTGGTTATATTTTTGGCAAACAAGTAATAATTTTGCAAGCTCTGCCATGTTTTTCACTCATATATCTTGGACACATCTGCTATGGGGAAGTAGCCTAGGTATCTTATTAATTTTTATTGTTGTACGATGTATGCTGCCGCGTATGACCCGTCATAACAACCTATATCAGGTAAGACTGGAATACGAAGGGCGGACAATTGAGCTTACTGGAATGCTTGATACTGGTAATGGATTATATACAGTAATCGGTCGCACACCTGCCATATTAGTGAATCGATGTGCTTTAGAACCAATTCTAAGTGAACAAGTAGTAAAATTTTTACGAAATAATACTTCAGAAATGTGGCTGACTAATTTGGATACATGTGTAGACTTAGCATGGATATCTAGAATACAGATTATTCCATATCATGGTATAGGTAGCAAAAGTATGCTACTCGCTTTTCGTCCAGATCGTTTTATGGTATCAAGTAAGAGCGAATTTATTGATGCTGGTGACATGGTTATTGGGATTTATAGCGGCACTCTATCAGGAGATGGGGCGTATGCTGCGCTATTACATCCTCAGATAATGAATGAGATAAGTAAAAAAGAGGGGGCAAGCATATGTACATAGCATGGCCGATCATTAAGTTAAACATCAAACTTAAGATTATTGCCATTTTACAGGTCTTACGATTATTAGAGACTGATGAGGTTTTTTATGTAGGTAGTACGGAAGTTCTACCACCCCCCTTAAGTAATGATGAAGAATCATTTTTATTAATTCGTTTGCAAAATGGTGATCACACGGTAAAAAGTGTCTTTATTGAAAGAAATTTGCGTTTAGTAGTATATATTGCTCGCAAGTTTGAGAATACTGGAGTGGGTATTGAGGATTTAGTTAGCATAGGTACAATTGGTTTGATTAAGGCGGTCAATACCTTTGATCCAGTTAAACGTATTAAACTCGCTACTTATGCCTCGAGGTGCATAGAAAATGAGATTCTGATGTATCTGCGGCGCAATAGTAAAACCCGGTCAGAAGTATCTTTTGATGAACCTTTGAATATTGATTGGGATGGCAATGAATTACTATTATCAGATGTACTGGGAACCGATAATGATGTTATTTATAAATCGGTAGAAGAAGAAGTTGATAAAACATTATTACATACTGCGATGAATAAATTATGTGGTCGAGAAAGGCGCATTATGGAACTTAGATTTGGCTTATATGATGATGGATTAGAGCGTACACAAAAAGTGGTGGCTGATATGCTAGGCATATCCCAGTCTTATATTTCTCGCCTAGAAAAAAGAATTATTAAGCGGTTACGTAAAGAAATCACTCGTATGGATTAAGTAATATGTTGTAAGGCTTGGCTAAAACCAAGTCTTTTTTTTTGCCCATACGCTTTACAAGGCGACTCGGCTTATCATTTTTATCTGATGAGGTTATGAATAAAATTTACTAGCCGTGGTAATAATGCTCATGTACGGTAATGATCTTTTAATATTATGGAGACTTATGGGAGGAATTAACGTGATTATTAATAAGGTAGAAATTTGTGGTGTAAATACAGCGAAACTCCCGGTGCTTTCCGCTATTAAAATGCGTGAATTATTTGTGGTATTGCAAAATGGTGAATTATCTGTACGAGAACAATTAATATATGGTAATTTGCGACTGGTTCTTAGTGTAATTCAACGATTTAATAACCGTGGTGAATATGTAGATGATTTATTCCAGGTTGGTTGTATTGGGCTCATGAAAGCGATAGATAACTTTGATCTTGGACAAAATGTTAAGTTTTCTACTTATGCCGTACCTATGATTATTGGTGAGATACGACGTTATCTAAGAGATAACAATCCCATTAGAGTGAGTCGATCCATGCGTGATATTGCCTATAAAGCTTTGCAGGTTCGAGATTCCCTTGTCTGCAAACACTCTCGTGAGCCTTCAATTTCTGAAATCGCTCGCGAACTTAAAATGGAACGTGAGGAAATAGTCTTTGCCCTTGATGCCATTCAAGAACCAATATCCTTATTTGAGCCTATTTATCATGATGGTGGAGATCCAATTTTTGTTATGGATCAAATAAGTGATAATAAGCATTTGGACTTTAATTGGCTAGAAGGTGTAGCCATTAAAGACGCTTTGTATAAATTAAATGATCGTGAAAAACATATACTTAATTTACGGTTTTTTGAAGGAAAAACACAAATGGAAGTAGCTGATGAAATAGGCATATCTCAGGCACAAGTTTCTCGTTTAGAAAAAGCAGCCTTAGGGCATATGCGTAAATATATATAACCAAGAGGAACAATTGTGGAGACAAAGTAAAAATTAAAAAAATATTAGATGACACATTTATAACCTACCTTCATATAATATATGGAACAAGCAGAGTTGCTAGGAGGTAAGGAAAAATGTTAAAAACATCAGATCTTAAATTAAAAGAGGTAGTGAATACGATTGATGGTAAAAGACTAGGTGCGATAACTGATATTGAAATTGATGTTGAAAGCGGTAAACTGACTTCAATTGTAGTACCAGGAAATGGAAGATTTCTTGGATTATTTGGCCGTAATGAAGATATTATAATTCCGTGGGAAAAAATTAGTAAAATTGGCTTTGATGTTATTTTAGTAGAAACAGCAACTTTTGGTGAGTTAAAACAGCTGGATAAATAAAGTGAAATTAGGTTTGCGCCAAAACCTAGCTGTTTGTATTTGAAATCCAAAATTATTACACTTTTTTTATGATCAAAGAAGATATATCATTTATTAAATAAATTGGGCGTACATATTGGGGAAATTGACTAAAAGTCTTTAGCTTTCTAAAGTTAAAGATCTTTTAGTTTTATTTTTTAATTTTTCCTATTATAGCAAGAAATGCACAATAGATGATGTAAAATAATTAATAAACCGCCCTATGTAGTATTTTGAGCTGTTAACTGTTGATAATAGTATGGTAGAATAAACGAGTCATATGGTAAAGAAATAGATAAAAGAGCTTGATCAAGTGGCGGATGTCAGGTTTGTTTCTGGATAACGTCAATTTGCAGATATTAATATAAATGTATACAACAATTATAATGGCAAAAGAACTAAACAAAGTTGAAATTATTAGAAGTGAGGAATTAGTGTATATGAAAATTAAAAAGCGAGATGGGCGTGAGGTTACATTTGATGAAAACAAAATAACTGAAGCTATTTTTAAAGCTGCTAAAGCTGTTGGTGGGGCAGATAAACAGTTAGCGATGGAATTAACATTAGATGTTTTAAGATTGTTAAAGCAAGAATACAATGGTGGTATGTTTGGGGTGGAAGAAGTACAAGATGCCGTTGAGAAAATACTGATTGAAAAGGGACATGCAAAAACAGCGAAAGCATATATTTTGTATAGAGATAAACGAACTCGCATGCGTGATGCCCAATCTTATTTGATGGATGCAGTTGCTGAAATATTGATAGAAACCAGTCGAGAAAATGCCAATATCTCTAATTCACCTTCGGCAAAAATGTTACAAATAGCGAGTGCTGCTAGTAAAGCATACTATTTGAATCGATTAATCCCCGAACATATGGCGACAGCTCATATCAAAGGGGATATTCACATCCATGACCTAGACTTTTATGGCAAAACATTAACTTGTGTGCAAATTCCCCTAGGAAAATTATTGAAAAATGGTTTTAATACTGGACATGGTTATATTCGGCCGCCGAAGCGCCCGGCATCTGCAGCGGCACTAGCTGCTATTATTTTACAAAGTTCCCAGAATGATATGCATGGTGGGCAATCGTTTGCTTTTTTTGATCGTGATATGGCAAGCTTTATGGACAATGTCAATGAAGGAGAAGTTTATCAGGCTATGGAAGCATTCATCTATAATCTTAATTCAATGCATAGTAGAGCAGGTGCACAAGTTCCTTTTTCTAGTCTTAATATTGGAACAGATACGACAGATGCAGGACGCCAGGTGACTAAAAATCTCTTACTAGCATATGAAAGAGGTTTGGGCCGTGGCGAGAACCCTCTTTTTCCTAATATCATTTTTCGGGTTAAAGAGGGCAATAATTTAAATCCTGGAGACCCTAATTATGATTTGTTTCAGTTGGCAATTCGTGTAGCTTCTCAGCGACTTAATCCAACGTTTAGCTTTATGGATTCATCTTTTAATAAACCTTATGGTGATCAAGTTGCTTATATGGGATGCCGCACCAGAGTGATGGCTAATAAGTGTGGTGAGGAGGTAACTGATGGGCGGGGCAATTTAAGTTTTACAACGATTAATTTACCACGGCTTGCGATTAAAGCTGAACGTAATTTAATGAAATTTTATCAAAGTTTATCAGATCTTGTTGATTTGATCTGTGAACAATTATTCCATCGTTATGGGGTGCAATCAAAACTTAAAGTAAAAGATATGCCTTTTTTAATGGGACAAGGCTTATATTTAGATTCAGATAAGTTAGGGAGTCATGATACGATTGGTGAGGTTATTAAAAATGGAACTTTGTCCATCGGCTTTATTGGTTTGGCTGAGACTCTTGTTGCCTTGACTGGTTATCATCATGGCGAAAATGAAGAATCTCAAATATTAGGTGAAGAAATTGTAGCTTTTATGCGTAATAAGGCAGATCGGGCTACTGACAAATATAAGCTTAATTATACTCTGCTTGCTACGCCGGCGGAGGGTTTATCAGGCCGATTTGTCAAAATGGATTGCAGTGAGTATGGACTCATTCCCGGTGTAACAGATAAAGAATACTACACCAATTCTTTTCATGTGCCTGTGAATTATCAAATTGGTATGTATGATAAAATTGGTATTGAGGCTATTTATCATAAATATACCAATGCTGGTCATATCAGTTACGTTGAATTTACAGCACCGCCCATTGATAATCTTGGTGCCGTCGAGAATATTATTCGGTATATGGGGGAACGTGATATGGGGTATGCAGGAATGAATTTCCCCGTAGATTTTTGTGAGGGCTGTGGTTACATAGGAGTTATCGAGAATGATCAGTGTCCGGCATGTGATGGATCAATCATCAGACGGGTTAGGCGCATCACTGGTTACTTAAGTACAATGGATCGCTTTAATGATGCCAAACATGAAGAATTAGAACAACGAGTGGCACATACGTAACCGAATTGGCCCCTAATAAAAAGTAGGTAATGGAGTGATATGATTGACCTGGTATTTAAAAGAGAAACTACAAACCATCATGGAACAAGAACAGGGTACAATCGTTTTTCCACCTGGTTCACGGCAAGGTTTTGCCTTAATTTATCCTAATACCTATCATGTAGGTATGTCTAATTTAGGATTTCAGATTATTTATCAGCAAATTAATAGTCGCGGCGATACTGCTTGTGAACGATTATTCTTACCTGATAGAACGACGGAGCCAGAGTATATACGCACAAATACGCCTCTTATGACCATTGAAACTCAGCGCCCTTTATATGAATTCCCGCTAATTGGTTTTGCCATAACTTTTGAGATGGATTATTTTAACGTGTTGCAGATTCTATCTTTGGGCAGAGTTCCGTTACTCGCGGCCAAACGCACAGAAACAGATCCTTTCATTATAATAGGTGGTCCATGTGCTACCTTTAATCCTGAACCATTAGCTGATTTTGTGGATATCTGTATTATTGGTGAAGGCGAAGAAGTAATACAGGACGTTTTAGATACTTATTACCAGGGACGAGATATGGGGCTTTCTCGCCTAGAGATATTATTAAAATTGGCTCAGATTGACGGTGTATATGTACCACGCTTTTATCAACCAACCTATAACGATGATGGTACGATCAATGGGATCACGCATGGGGATGAAGTACCAGAGAAAGTAAGGCGGCGATTTGTTGCTGAACTAGATAAGTATGAAGCACAAACTGTTATTGTAACTTCTGATACTGAATTTAGAGATATGTTTCTGATTGAAGTAGCACGAGGATGTGGACGGCATTGTCGCTTTTGTATGGCTGGGTATTGTTTCCGTAATCCTAGAGTTCGATCATTAGAAAAATTGGAAGCCGCTATTACCAAAGCTAAGGAATTTCGTAGTAAAGTTGGGCTAATGGGAGCAGCTATCTCTGACTATCCTGAGATTGATACATTATGCCAAGCTGTGCTTGATCAGGGAATGTACATGTCTGTGGCTTCACTACGAGCAGATTCGTTGACTGAGGGCCTCGTGCAAGCCTTGGCTATAAGTAGGCATAGAACCATTACGCTGGCACCTGAGGCCGCAAGTATAAGGCTTCGTCGTATTATAAATAAAAGTATTACTGATGAACATTTATATAATGCTATCAAGCTGGCTATTAATGCAGGAATACCTCATATTCGGTTATACATTATGATTGGCTTACCTTTTGAAGAGCAGGAAGATATTGAAGAAATTGTGACGTTGGCAGAAAATATAAAAAGTTATATGGAATCTTTGGGCAGTAAAGGTAAGTTGACATTGAGCGTAAACCCATTTATCCCCAAGCCTTTTACTCCTTTCCAATGGATGCCTATGTATCCTATGAATGTAGTAAAATCTAAATTAAAGTTTATTAATTCCAGTCTAAAGCAGAAAAGAAATATTGAAGTATTAGTCGAATCGCCAAAAGAAGCATATATTCAAGCAATACTTGCCAGGGGAGATCGGCGGTTATCGAATGTATTACTAGAGGCCCATAAACGAGGTGGTAGCAAAGGTTTTAAGCAGGCGATGAAAGAAACTATGCTTACGCAGGAGCATTACTTGTATCGTCAATGGGATGAACATAATGAAATATTACCGTGGAGTACATTGGATATGGGCCTTAATTCATCTTATTTAGTACAGGAATTAGAAAGGGCTAAATTGGAAAAATTCACATCACCATGTGCGGAAGGTTGCACTCGGTGTGGAGTCTGTAAAAGCTAATAATGAGGAGTGATGTGTTGATGGAACGGTTTATTTTAAAATATGATACCCACGGCTTATGGTATGGAACATTTACCCATTTTGATAAATTAGCCGTTAGACATGGTATATCTAGCCGATTAGGCGGGACGAGTAATCAGCCCTATACGTCCTTGAATTTGGGCTTGCACACAGGTGATGAGGATAAGCAAGTCATCGCCAACCGTCAGCTGTTTTGCCAAAGTGTAGGGGTCGTGGCAGGCGATATAGTCACTGCAGAGCAGACACATACAGATACGGTATGTGTAGTGACTAAAAAACATGTTGGCAGGGGTGCGAAAAAATATAGTGAGGCAATCAAGGCTACGGATGCACTGATTACTAATGCTGCTGATGTCCCTTTAATGCTCTTTTTCGCTGATTGCGTGCCTGTTTTGATTGTCGATCCAGTACAAAAAGTAATAGGTATTGCTCACGCAGGCTGGAGAGGAACTATGGATAATATTGCACAGAAAACGGTATTATCTATGCAAAATTATTTTGGAACTAACCCCCAGCAATGTTTAGTTGGCATTGCTCCCTCAATCGGGCCGTGCTGTTATGAAGTTGATCATGTGGTGATCAATCGACTAAAAGGACAATTTCAAGATTGGAAGCAGTTGGTTCGTCCCCAAGGCGCTAAGTGGTATTTAGATTTGTGGCAAGCGAATCGCCTGCAATTGGAAAAAATTGGTGTTAAAGGTGAGAACATTGTAGTGAGCAACGTCTGTACTGCATGCAATAAGGAATTATTCTTCTCATATCGGGCTGAGAATGGTTGTACTGGTCGAATGGGTGCTGTAATTGTCTTGTAGGTAAAGTATACTTACAAGATTTTTTTGCAATTTAGGTCGAATATCCTAGTGCTAATTTTGGAGATTTAGGTCTAAGATCCTAATGTCAATATATTTTTTAGGTTAAGGATATACTGTAAGAGGAAATTTATGTTTGTTCGCGAATAATAAACATAATGGAGGGTTGACCATGTTTATCGTAGAAAATTTAGCCCGGATTATCGAAAATATTAATAAAGCAGCAAATAAAGCAGGTAACATAGGAAAAAAAACATCGGATAGTGTTAAGTTGTTAGCAGTAACTAAAAATCATAATGTACAGACGATACGAGAAGCGATTGCCGCAGGAGTCATGGCAATCGGCGAAAATCGGATTCAAGAAGCTCTTGATAAGGCGGAGTCGCTTAAAACCTGCGTAGAATGGCAGCTTATTGGACATCTGCAAACCAATAAGGTTCGCCAGGCAGTATCATTATTTGATATGATTCAATCGGTGGATAGTGAGCGATTGGCTGTGGAAATTGATCATGCTGCCGGTAAAATTGCTAAGTGCCAAGATATTCTTATGCAAATTAATGTGGCGAGTGAAGATACTAAGTTTGGGATATCTGCCAAGGACGTTATGTCTTTAGGACGGTTTGTCAGCAATTTAGAGCATGTGAGGTTATGCGGACTGATGACAGTCGCTCCGTTTTATGAAAACGCCGAATTGGCTAGACCCATTTTTCAAGAAATGTATCAGTTATTTATGGAACTTAGGGATGCGCGCTTAGCGAATACCAATGTTGAATGGTTGTCCATGGGGATGACGAATGATTATATCGTAGCTGTCGAAGAAGGTTCTAATTTAGTGCGTATTGGTACAGGAATATTTGGTCAACGTCAATATTAAGGGAGGTATGAATGCATATGAAATTCATGGAAAAAGTCTGGGGTGGCCTTGGCTTACTTGAACCAGTAGAAGCAGACGAAGAACACGAACAAGAACAAAAGCACAAAGCTTCAGAAGGTGAACTTAATAAAGCGAAAAAAAATAATAATATAGTTAATCTACCGACTGCGCAAAAACAAATGAAAGTGATGGTGGTTGAGCCCTTTTCTTTTGATGATGCCCAACATGTAGCTGACCATTTAAAAAATCGTAAACCTGTGGTGGTTAATTTTGAAAATTGTGATAAAGAAGTTGCTAAACGTATGATTGACTTTATTAGCGGTACTACATATGCTCTAGGTGGCAGCATTCAAAAAATTGGTAATAATATTTTCTTATGTGCCCCTAACAATGTTGATGTTGCTTATAGTCCTCATGAAGAAGGGTCAGATAAAGAATTTCTACCATGGAATAAATAAATAGTACAATATGGAGGATTTATGTTACAAAATAAAAAAATAGGTTTTATCGGTAGTGGTGCGATCGCTGAAGCATTAATTAGTGGAATTATAAAGGCTGGTTTAATAACGCCAAATCAAATTATTGTGAATGATATTAACCAAAGTCGTCTTGATTATATGCGAAAAAAGTTTGGTGTTCACACTACGTTAAATCTTCAAGAATTCGTTAAAGAGGTAAATATACTATTTTTAACAGTCAAGCCTCAGGTCATACATACGGTGCTAGATGCTATGGCCCCATTCATAACGACAGCAACCTTGGTCGTGTCAGTTGTAGCAGGAGTTACGACTAGGGTATTGCAAGAAAAAATGCCCTGCGTACCAATTATAAGGGTTATGCCGAATACTCCAGTAGCAGTAGGTGAGGGAATGTCGGTGATTGCACTCGGGAAGTATGCTGGCAAAGAAAATGGAGAACTTGTATTAACTATTTTTTCATCTGTTGGTAAAGCCGTCATGATGGATGAAAGCGCGATGGACGCAGTAACTGGGCTCTCGGGTAGCGGTCCTGGTTATGCCTTTGTCCTGATCGATGCTTTATCGGATGCCGGTGTAGGGGTAGGATTATCACGGCAGAATGCAGTGATTATGGCAGCCCAGACACTACTTGGCGCTGCTAAAATGGTTCTTGAAACAGGGGAACATCCAGCGAAACTCAGAGATATGGTAACATCACCAGGTGGTACAACAATTGCTGGTATTCATGTGCTAGAACAGCGCGGTGTACGGGCAGCCTTGATGGATGCAGTACAAGCTGCTACGAGGTGTTCACAAGATATGGGGAAAAAACATGAGTGAACGAGAAAAAATTCTGCGTTATTACCGAGGTAGCGATGATGGAGATTTGGCAGGTAGATTATTAGATGTAGCAGATGCAGCCGTGCGTAATCGTAAATATAAAGTGAGTGAATTTCTTGATCCTTATGGCTATAGTATTGCTGAAACCATTGGAGCACATTATGGTAACCTAGAGATTTTATCTAATGGTGGGTATAGCGGTGCCGAACGAGTGAAAGCAATTTTTGTCAATGAGGAATTTCGGGGAACACCTGATTTGGCTACCGAAGCATTAGCTGCAAAATGGGATGAACGATATTATCAGCTAACACATCGAGATGTGCTAGGAGCATTAATGAGCCTTGGCATTAAACGCGAGATTGTTGGTGATATCATTATGTGTGGACATGGATGCCAAATCATTATTGATGCATCTTTGGCAGGTTTTGTTATTCGAGAATTTAAAATGATTGGTGCAGCACCTGTGGTTGTGTCCCCCTTAAGTCTGTCCGATATAGCACCACGGGAGGAAAAAACTAAAGAAATCAAAACGACTGTAGCTTCTCTCAGATTAGATGTTGTCGCCGCTGCAGGCTTTGGGACTTCTCGGACGACCATGTCTGATGAAATTGGGGTAGGCAAATTAAAAGTCAATTGGCAAGACGCTAAAAATAGTGCTCAGACCATTAAAGTTGGCGATATTATTTCCATGCGTGGACGTGGGCGGGTTGAAGTATGTGAAGTATTAGGTCAGACCAAAAAAGGTAGAACCAGTATTTTATTAAAGCGCTTTATGTAGATAAGGAGGGGTAATTATGCTAACGCCATTAGATATCCATAATAAAGAGTTTAAAAAACGTTTTCGCGGGTATAATGAAGAAGAGGTAGATGAATTTCTTGATAAAGTGATAAAAGACTATGAACAGTTATATCGAGAAAATATTGAACTAAAAGAAAATTTGGATCGGCTGGGCAGTAAATTAGAGCATTTTCAACACATGGAAAATACATTACATAATACATTAATCATTGCACAAGAAACTGCTGAAGAAGTCAAGTTTAATGCAAAGCGAACAACTGAGCTTATGATTAAAGAGGCGGAAGTTCACGCTCAAAAACTGATAGATGAAGCTGCGAATAAAGTCCGGCGTATGTCTAGCGAGTATGAAGGATTGCAAAAACAGGATCAGATCTATCGTATGCGTGTGCGTAACTTAGTGCAAGCCCAGTTGGAAATCTTGGGTGAAGTCGCCGAGGATTAACATTTGACGCAGGCTAATTCTTTATGTATAATATAATAATTATGCACTATACATAGTTATATTAGTGATGATGGAGAGAGTAACCAGAATATGTAATTTACAGCGAGTTAGGAATAGTGTGAGCCTAATAAAAACGTTCATGGTGAAGATCACTCCGGAACTGCGAACCGAATATTCAGTAGGCTTCGCCGTTTGACGAGCGTTATTTCGTTTAGTAGTGGCTGGAAACAGTCATTAGGGTGGTATCACGGGAAACAACCTCTCGTCCCTTTTGGGATGGTGAGGTTTTATTTTTTTGGAGGTGTTATTTTGGATTATAGTAAAACATTAAATTTACCACAGACGGAATTTCCAATGCGTGGTAATTTGCCAGCACAAGAACCAAAATTGCTGGAATACTGGAAAGAACATGAAATCTATGAAAAACGTACAACCCAGGTTGGAAGACCTAAATTTATATTACATGATGGCCCACCCTATGCTAACGGCAACATTCATATTGGTCATGCTTTAAATAAAATTTTAAAAGATATGATTCTCAAATATAAGTCGTTACGGGGCTTTAATACTCCTTATATACCTGGTTGGGATACCCATGGATTACCGATTGAGCATGCTGCTATTAAGATACTAGGACTCAATCGTCATGAGCTTAAGCCCCTGGATTTACGCAGGCAATGTAAAGACTATGCATTGCAATTTGTAAATACCCAACGTGATGATTTTAAACGGTTAGGCGTTGGTGCGAATTGGGATAATCCTTATGTCACACTGCATAAAGAGTACGAAGCTAAGCAAATTGAAGTATTTGGTGAAATGGCTAAAAAAGGTCATATTTATAAAGGTTTAAAATCAGTATATTGGTGTACGTCTTGTGAAACAGCATTGGCTGAAGCTGAAATCGAATATGCTGAGAAAAAATCTCATACTATATATGTTAAATTTCCTTTAGTGGATGCTAAGGGAACATTGCCTATAGGGGTAAATGCCGATCAAGTATATGGTGTAATTTGGACAACCACACCTTGGACCATGCCAGCCAATGTGGCGATTGCCGTTCATCCTGAATTTGAATATGCTTGGGTAGAAAGTCAGGGTACTGTGTATTTATTTGCCGTAGAATTGATTGAGACAGTAGCTAAGGCAAATGGTCTTACCGATTATACGATACTCTCGACGCTGAAAGGCGCTGATCTTGAGGGGGTTATTTTCGCCCACCCCTTTATTGAACGAGAGTCACCAGTGATTTTAGCTGATTATGTTACCTTAGAACAAGGTACAGGTTGTGTACATACCGCACCAGGCCATGGTCCAGATGACTTTGATATGGGTGTGAAGTATGGTTTACCCATTATCACCCCTGTTGATCATGCAGGGCGATTTACGGCTGAAGGCGGAGTCTTCGAAGGAATGCTTGTACATGATGCTGATGTCCCAGTGATTAAGGAATTGGCAGCCCGTGGTATGCTACTTGGTAAAGGCAAAGTTAAACATCAGTATGCCCATTGCTGGCGGTGTAAAAATCCTGTTATTTATCGGGCCACTGAACAGTGGTTTGCATCTGTAGATGGGTTTAGAGAACAAGCATTACAGGCTATAACAGAAGTGAAGTGGATCCCTACCTGGGGTGAAGAACGAATTCATAATATGATAGCAGACCGTCATGATTGGTGTATTTCACGTCAGAGAATATGGGGCGTGCCCATTCCAATTTTCTATTGCACTAGTTGCAATGAGCATGTCATTAATGACATTACAATAACTGCCGTTAAAGAATTATTCCGCCTTGAAGGGTCAGATGCCTGGTGGGCTAAGACGGCAGCGCAAATTTTGCCAGCGGGCTTTACTTGTGCCCATTGTGGTCATGATTCTTTCCGCAAGGAAACTGATATTATGGATGTTTGGTTTGATAGTGGCTCTAGTCATGCTGCTGTACTTGAAGAGCGTGATGAGCTAGCATGTCCTGCAGACTTATACTTAGAAGGTAGTGACCAGCATCGAGGTTGGTTCCAATCTTCCTTGTTAACCTCAGTTGCAACCAAAGGAATTGCACCCTATAAGGCAGTACTGACCCATGGTTTCGTCGTCGATGGTGATGGACGCAAAATGTCTAAATCTGTTGGAAATGTTATGTTTCCCCAAGAAGTAATTAACAAATATGGTGCAGATATTCTACGATTATGGGTGGCTTCTGCTGATTATCAGGCTGATGTTCGTATTTCTAATGATATCTTGAAACAATTATCGGAAGTATATCGTAAAATACGTAATACATTCCGCTATATTCTGGGCAGTGTTAGTGATTTTAACCCAAGTACTGATAAAGTGAATTACCAAGAATTATTGGAGATTGATCGTTGGGCTCTCATGCGATTAGAACAAGTCCGAGAAAAGGTGACTGCAGCCTATGAGGGGTATGAGTTTCATCTCATTTATCATACTGTGCACAATTTCTGTACTGTAGATTTAAGTTCTATCTATTTGGATATTTTAAAAGATCGCGTCTATACTGCCACCCCTGATTCTGTGGATCGGCGTGCAGCGCAAACTGTTATGTATGAAATATTAAATACTTTAGTTAGAATTATTTCACCTGTACTTACCTTTACTTCTGAAGAAGTGTGGCAACATATTTGTAAGGAAGAAAATATGGCGGAGAGTATACAGTTGGTCGAATGGCCGATTGCTCATCAAGAGTACTTAGATGCTCAGTTAGAAGCAAAATGGAATAATATTTTGGCAATGCGTGGTGAAATTACCAAGGTATTAGAAACGGCTCGTCGTAATAAAGTAATTGGACATTCTTTGGATGCAAATGTTACTGTTTATGCTGATGGAACGGTCTTTGCTCAATTAGTCGCCATAAGCCGCGATTTGGCTAATATACTAATCGTTTCTAGTATTCATATTATTGAAAAGGTTGATCAAGCTCCAGAAAATGCGGTGAAAGTTCCTACTATGGATATGGCTATTGTTGTATCCCAAGCTGAAGGTGAAAAATGTGAGCGATGCTGGATTTACAGTGATACTGTAGGGCAGGCTACGCAGCATACTACATTGTGTCAACGTTGTGCTAACGTAGTTGAAAAATTATAAAGAAAACTTGGCGACTGCTAAGCCTCAGCGCAGGCAGAAGCCTTAGTTGCCCTTACTTAGAATCGAGAAAGTGTTATACTTTCTGATTCTGTAAATTTATCTTTAAAAACCGGGATTTTATCCCGGTTTTTTTTCATTGTAATGGAGATAATACAAAGAGGAGGAGTATTTGTGGGAGTGTAAAATGAAAAATGAATTAATTAATATACAATTAGAAAAATTAGTTCACCATTTAGAATCATTTCGTATTGCTGACTATATGGATCTCTTAGAGCGTCCGGCTAAGCTTATCTTAATAAATTTTATTGCAGGTCTTGCCAAAGGTTTAGGAATTGCCATTGGAGCTACTGTTGTTTTTGCTGTATTATTAAGTTTCTTACAGAGTCTTATTTTATTAAACTTGCCAGTTATCGGTAATTTCATTGCTGAAATAGTGCATATTGTAGAACTGAAAAATGGAAAATTTTAAAATGGAGTGGGTAGCTTGAAAGATGAACAAATTAAATATTTTATGCAAAAATTACACAATGAGAAACGAATTTTAACTAAACAGATGGTTAGTTTGAAAAAAACAGGTTTAGGTAGTACCTTAGGGGAGTCGATCGGAGAATTATCTGTTTGTGATAATCATCCAGCTGATATTGGTGATGAATTATTTGAACGCAGTAAAGACATTGCTCTTCTTGATAATGCTCATATATTATTGGAAAATGTTGAATATGCTTTTAAAAAGATTGCTGATGGCACATATGGATATTGTGATAAATGTAGTCAACAGATACCCTTAGGGAGGCTTGAGGCCATTCCTTGGGCGAATGAATGTATAGATTGTCAAAGGCATGATGATGATTCAGATCATGCCGAACGTCCCATAGAAGAACTAGCTCTTAAACCTCCCTTTCAGCGTACTTTTCTAGATAATGATCCTGCCCTATCTGTCGGCTTTGATGGTGAAGATGCTCTGCAGGCCGTCATGAGTTATGGTAGTTCTGATACGCCTCAAGACATTCCTGGAACTCATGACTATAAGGATCTATATTTCAATAGTAATGAGCATCAAGGTATTGTTGATGCTGCAGATGCTATTCCTAATCATTCTAATCGTCATATTGTCAAATGAAAATATAGAATAAAAAACTGAGCTATAAAATTAGGCTCGGTTTTCTATTTAGTGTCAGTATTTATACTGAAATAAGTGTATAATAGAAATAAAAAAATATATTGATTATGAAAGCATTGATACATTAGGAGGTAGCTAGATGGCAAAATCAATCACGACTGCACGTATTTATATTTGCAGAATTGGCGTATTGATATTTGCTATAATTATGTATTTTTATATACCTGGTTTGCAGGAGTTTTTGGGTGCCGGAATAACTTATTTGCGATATCGTGACTTTGAAGGATTACGTCACTTTATTTTGTCATATGGCCTCTGGGCACCCCTTGTCAGTATTGCTTTAATGGTTATTCAATCATTAGTGCCTTTTGTGCCGGGACTGGTTATTACAATTACGAATGCCTGGATTTTTGGCTGGCAGTATGGGGCATTGTACTCCTGGATCGGAGCATTATTAAGTGCTATTTTGGATTTTGGCATGGCAAGATGGTATGGTCACTTCGTGGTTGAACGGTTTATAAATATAAAATATCTTAATATGACTGATATTTTTCTACAGAGATATGGCTTATTAACTGTATTTATTACCAGATTAATACCAATAATACCATTTAAAGTGGTGAGTTATGGCGCAGGACTAATGACTATGTCACTCTGGAAATTTGTGATTGCCACTGCAATTGGGCAAGCCCCTGCAATAATATTGTATTCGATATTAGGCCAGAATATTACACATAATATACGTATAACAATAGCCGTTACTTCATTATTAATGAGTATAGGCGTTGTTGTCTATTATTACCGAGAAAAAATAAAACATCGGTTTTTTAGAGGTAGAAAGAAATAGAGATGCTTAAAAAGGCTCAGATGCTAGGCTTAACGAGCATCTGAGCGCAGACGTACAAGCAATTATCATGGGCTATAACGTACACTAAAAATAACGTAAATGTATGTTTTGGAACAATTCTTAAAAAAATTTTTTTTATTTGATATTAGTTATGTGCTTTTCCTGTAGTATATAGTATAATATTAATTAGTTAACTACATAGGAGGTGAAACTCATGTTTATTATTAGCAAAGACTGTATCGAATGTGGCGCTTGTGCTTCTTCTTGCCCAGTAGAGGCAATTTCCGCAGGTGAAGGTCAATATGTTATTGATGACAAGTGTATTGATTGTGGTTCATGTGCTGGCACATGCCCAGTAGAAGCAATTAGTGCAGGCGAATAAGCAACATATGAAAAAAGCCCAGAAATTCTGGGCTTTTTTCTTTTTATTGGTATATTAGAATTTTAAAGGGAAAAGCTAATGTATTAGTTTAGGCGAATATGATTATGCTTATTTTAGTATACATCTTTACCTTTGCACAAATTTTGTTTATTATAGATTGAAAGTTGTTTTAGAATGTTGTAGTTAGAATAGGAGCGAAATTTATTGCATACATTATTATTAGCGCTATTTATAGTGGTTATTGATCAATTGTCTAAATTTTATATTCAAACACATATGGAGCTCGGTATGTCTATACCTGTAATACAAGATGTATTTCATATTACATATATTTTAAATCCGGGGGCTGCCTTTGGATTGTTTGAAAATCAAACTACATTTTTTGTAATCATAGCAGTCTGCATGGTCGTTTCCGCCATTTACTTTTATCCAATGATTCCTAATCAATATAGATTGTTACGTTTTGCTACAGGTTTAGTGGTAGGCGGAGCTATGGGGAATGTTATTGACCGTATTAAGACAGGCTATGTAGTTGACTTCTTTGATTTTCGTATTTGGCCTATCTTTAACATAGCCGATGTAGGGATTGTATGTGGTGTGGGTTGTATAATTTTTACTATTATATATTTGTATAAAGAGGATGGAATGGAATGACTAATCAAACTAATTTTTTTGAGGTTAATGAGTGTGGCAACGGTGAACGTTTGGATGTATTTCTAGCTAAGAGTATGACTGAGATATCGCGATCTAATATACAAAAACTTATTACTAGCGGGCAGGTTACAGTAAATAATAAACTGGTAAAAACTAATTATAAAGTAAAAAATTCTGACGCTATTATTGTGACTATGCCTGAAGTGAGATCTCTAGAATTAATGGCTGAAGATATCCCTCTTGATGTTGTATATGAAGATGATGATATTATTGTGGTGAATAAGGCACGGGGCATGGTAGTACATCCTGCGACAGGTAACTATAGTGGTACATTGGTTAATGCTTTATTAGAACATTGTGATGATTTATCTGGTATAAATGGGGTTGCCCGCCCAGGTATTGTACATCGTTTAGATAAAGATACTTCAGGCGTTATGATAGCTGCTAAGAGTGATAGAGCACATATCAATTTGGCAAAACAAATAAAAGAACATACAGCCAGTCGGCGTTATCTGACCATCGTGCATGGTAATATTAAAGAAGAACAAGGCGTTATAAAAGGACCGATTGGCCGTCATCCTTCTGATCGAAAAAAAATGGCAGTAACATTTGTAAATAGTAAGGAAGCAATCACTAATTTTCGCATTCTTGAAAGATTTGGCGATTATACTTTGGTTGAGTGTAAATTGCTTACAGGGCGTACACATCAGATTAGAGTACATATGGCTTATATTGGACATCCAGTCGTAGGTGATCCTAAATATGGTCCTGAACGTAGGCCTTTTGCCATTATAGGTCAAGCCCTGCATTCAACGGAGCTCATGATTGATCATCCAGCTACTGGGGAGAATATGGTTTTTACTGCAACCTTGCCTGATGATATGCAAGCTATTTTAAGGGATTTGAGACAGAAAATGAATCGATAGGAGGGATATTTTGATGGTGAATTTAGTAGAAAAAACAGTCATTATGGATGAACAGGCTATAAGACGAGCACTTATTCGTATTGCTCATGAGATTATTGAAAATAATAAAGGAATAGAAGATTTAGTATTAGTGGGCATTAGAACCCGCGGTGTACCTTTGGCTGAGCGGCTAGCTGCTGAAATCGAGAGGATTGAAGGCCGACGTTTATCTGTAGGAATTTTAGATATTACCTTATATCGTGATGACTTATCTACACTTAGTTATCAGCCAATAGTGTACCAAACCCAGATTCCTGTAGATATTAACGGGAAAAAAATCGTACTTGTTGATGATGTATTATATACAGGACGTACAGTGCGCGCAGCCTTAGATGCTGTTATTGACCTTGGGCGTCCGAAAGTCATTCAACTAGCGGTATTGGTTGACCGTGGACATCGCGAATTACCAATCAGGGCTGATTATGTAGGTAAAAATGTACCTACTTCAAGTAAGGAAGTAGTGGGTGTACAATTAATGCCTATTGATCAGGCTGATAAAGTGGTCATCAAGGAATTTGCTGAGTAAAAAAATAAAAACCACGTTAAACACAAAGATGCAAAATCGTTGTGTCTAACGTGGTTATTTTTTTGAAGATGCCTTATACCTTCTTAAGCTTTTAACGAAGTTTATTAATCTTTTTTGAGTAATGAGTCCACTATATTTTTATCAGGCGTTATGTAGATCGTCTGTTGGTGAGTATAAATAACAAAACCAGGCTTAGCCCCAGAGGGCTTTTTTACATAACGACGTTTGGTATAATCAACTGGGACTTTCGCTGATTGGCCGGCTTTACTGTAATAAGCAGCCAAGTGTGCTGCGGCTTCAATTGCAGGCAGGGGTGGATCCTCTGAACCTATACGTAAAATAACATGTGAACCTGGAATGTCTTTAGTATGAAACCAAATATCATTAGGTTGTGCTTGTTTAAAGGTAACTATGTCATTTTGACGATTATTTTTGCCTACTAAGATCGTTAAGCCGCCTGGCGTTATCGCGGTTAATGGCATGGAAGGGGGCGTAGGCATGCGGCGTTTATTTAATGGTTTAATATATCCGGCATTAATGAGCTCCAGGCGTATATCAAGCAGTTCAGCAGCAAGAGTTGCATGTTCGAGGGCAACTAAAATACTATCGAGATAGTTGATGTCTTGGACGCACTGGGATAACTGTGCGCCCAGTGATTCTTGAGCTCTTTTAAGCTTATTATATTTTGTATAATAGAATCGGGCATTTTCCAGTGGTGAAAGCCTGGGGTCAAGATCAATTGTTAATAGGTTATTGTCGGGTGATTCACTATAGAGATTAGGTAACATAATCTTACTACTGCCACTGGGAATATTATAAAGATTCGCCATTAAAATATCCGCAGATTCTCGGAAGTCATCAGCAGATGTTGCAGTGACCTGTTCTTGGATAAGAAGACCTTGTTTACGAGTTAAACGGCCCATTTCATCCCTTACAAGCTTTAGTAACAAGGTTTGTTCAGGTAGACGTTGTGTCCGAGATAAGCTGTCGGCAAATAGTACGGCTTCGCTCATCGTATCAAAATGATGTGCAGTACATTTTTGTGCTAGATGTTCGAGTAGAAATGAAGTAATGCCACCCAGCCCGTTATCAGCAGCATTCACCATTACTGTCGGGGCACAAAGATCTGAATTAAACTGGATAACGATACTTTCCAGTGCGACCTTAAGTGCAATCATATCTGCATTATCGAGACCAGTAACCATGATATCTGCAGGTAAGCCCGCCCGCCACACGAGTTCCCGAGCTGTGATGGGGCCAATACCGATACCTGTATTGATGATGGCTTTTGTAACAAGGCCTGTATGATTCGTAGTAAGGGTAGTAATAAAATCAGTGATAGGGGTAGTAAGGACGTTTAAACGCATTTGACCAGGGGGAGAGGTATACTCCATTTTAGGTAGAATTTGTCGATGACGACTTGTACCAATACCGATACGTTTAATCGCATCGATGATTATATTATCTTGTGTAAGAATAATGTTACTGTGTTTTCCCATTAATTCAATTGTTAGGTATTTAGTAACAATGATACCACCCGCTCCCAGGGTATCAATTGATAAGAGAGCGATGCGATCAAGGCTATGTTGGTCAATTTGAGCGATACGACCGTTTTCTATATGTTTTCTCAGTAGCATACAAAATGCAGGCGGTGTTGTTGGATTTTCGGGTGCTGCACTTGTTAGATGAATGCGCGGGTGCTCAGGATTGACGGAAATTAACAAACATAAGTTTTGCGTTGGTTGTCTTATCCACATGGATAACGTATATTTATCAGGTTGAAAAATTTTATCAATGCGTCCGCCAGCAATTTTGGTATTTAATTCGGTGAGTAATGTTGATAGAGAAAGCCCGTCAAGACTCATAAGATGCCCTCCCTTAGTGTATTATGTGCAGAGTGTAATTGTTTTCCAGTATACCATTATTGCCGGTCACAGGTCAAACTAGGTCTAAGTATAGAATGCTGCGAATAACATGAATAACAAAAGTACATGTTAGTGAGGTGGCAGGGTGACTATTGAAAAATGGTATACACGAAAAGTGCAAGAAGTAATTACTTATTGGCACACTGATCAGTATGAGGGCTTGGCTTCCGGTGAAATAAAAAACAGGCTTAATAAATTTGGCTATAATGAAATGGCTGAAAAACAAAAGCCGGCATGGTGGAAACGGTTATTAGCCCAATTTCAAGATTTTATGGTGTTAGTATTATTGGCAGCTACATTGATTTCTGCATTTTTAGGAGAATATGCTGATGCAGTAACCATACTCATTATTGTAATTTTTAATGCCGTATTAGGGTTTGTGCAAGAGTACCGCGCTGAGAAATCTATGGATGCTTTGAGAAAAATGGCAGCGCCAACAGCCCATGTCATTCGCAATGGTATATTGCAACAAATAGCGGCACGTGAACTCGTTCCAGGCGATATTATAGCTTTGGAATCAGGTGATAAAATAGCTGCAGATGCCAGATTGATTGATGTACAGAGTATGGAAGTTGAAGAAGCAGCCTTAACAGGCGAATCTCTGCCTGTACGGAAATTAGCTAATGAGCAGTATGATGAGAACAGTTCCCTCGGCGATCGTAAAAATATGGTATATGCTGGTACTAGTATTGTTAAAGGTCGGGGCAAGGCTATAGTATGTGCTACAGGTATGGTTACTGAGGTTGGACGTATTGCTGGTATGATTCAAGATAGTGAGCATGAAAGTACTCCTCTCGAACAACGCTTGGAGTCGTTAGGACGCTATTTGGTATGGGGCTGCTTGGTTATCTGCTCGATCGTCGTTATCACTGGGGTAGCTAAAGGTGAACCATTATTTTTAATGTGTATGGCAGGTATTAGTTTGGCGGTAGCAGCTATTCCTGAAGGGTTACCAGCCATTGTTACAGTGGCACTAGCCTTAGGGGTACAGCGGATGATAAAACGTAATGCGATTATACGCAAGCTGCCGGCAGTGGAGACGCTAGGCTGTACAACGGTTATTTGCTCTGACAAAACAGGTACTCTTACACAAAATGCAATGACAGTACAAAAAATCTTTACAAATGGTAGCACCTATGAAGTAACTGGTACTGGTTATAATATAAAAGGAAATTTTTTATTAAATAAGAAGGAATTTGAGCCTAAAAAGGATAAATGCTTACTACAGTGTTTAGAAATTGGTGTATTATGTAATAATAGTATTTTGAAGCATAATAATGTAGGTATAAGTGGTCTGTGGCGTGGCAAAGAGAGCTCTGGTTGGTCAATTGAAGGTGATCCTACTGAAGGTGCCTTGGTAGTTGCCGCTGCCAAGGCTAATATTTGGCGAGGTGAAATCGAGAAACATCAGCGACGGTTGGCTGAAATCCCTTTTGAATCAGAACGATTCCGCATGTCTGTGGTATATGAAAACGTCAATAAGCATGTTGTATATGTAAAAGGTGCGCCAGATGTTATCTTGGGATTGTGCCGATCTTATAGTAAAAATGGTGGGGATGTAGTACTGACAGATACAATGAGATCTGAGATTTTAGAGGCACATGAACAAATGACACAGCAGGCCTTTAGGGTATTAGCAGTCGCATATCGGCAGATATCGAAGATTGAAGCTGATAATGCTGAGGCCAATCTAGAAAGAGAATTGGTTTTTGCGGGTCTGATCGGGATGATTGATCCGCCACGCAGTGAAGCTAAGCAGGCTATTGCCTTATGTCGCAGGGCGGGTATTAGGACAGTGATGATTACTGGTGATCATCGTAATACTGCAGTAGCTATTGCCAAAGAACTGCAAATGTTTAATGATGATAGTAATCAAGCTCTTACTGGTACTGAACTTGATAGTTTAAGTGATGAAGCATTAGCTAAGAATATCAATACTATTACTGTATATTCTCGAGTATCTCCCGCCCATAAATTGCGTATCGTTAGAGCTTTAAAGGGGCAAGGTCATATTGTAGCAATGACTGGCGATGGTGTTAATGATGCCCCTGCAATAAAAGAAGCTGATATAGGCATCGCTATGGGGATGAATGGTACTGATGTTACGAAAGAAGCTGCCTCCATGGTGCTCGCAGATGATAATTTTGCTACGATTGTTGCTGCGGTGGAAGAAGGTCGGGGTATTTATGATAATATCCGTAAGTTTATCAGGTACTTATTATCTTGCAATTTAGGTGAAGTACTTACCATGTTTATTGCCGCAATAGTAGGTCTGCCCCTGCCTTTATTACCTGTGCAAATTTTATGGGTTAATTTAGTGACTGATGGTTTACCAGCCATGGCTTTAGGCGTTGATCCTAATGATCATAATATTATGAATAGACAGCCACGTAATCCACGAGAAAGCGTATTCTCGCGAGGGTTGAGTCGTAAGATTATTGCGCGCGGTCTGCAGATCGGTATCAGTACGGTTTTGGTATTTGCGGGTGTATACTTTTTGAGAAATGATTTAGCTGAGGCTAGGACTATGGCCTTTTGTACTCTAGTCTTTACCCAAATGTTTCACGTCTTTGATTGTCGATCAGAGATATTTAGTGTTTTCGAAATTGGCCTATTTAAAAATAAATATTTGCTTGCTGCCACAGGATGTTCAATTTGCATGCAACTATTGGTTGTCTATCATCCCTTTATGAGAGAAATTTTTGCCACGGTTCCCCTTACTATTGGTAACTGGGCCATTATCTTGTGTGTATCAGGCTGGACTTTTATCATAAGTGCTACCAGACATGTGTTTTTCCGTAGACGTGTATCACGTGCTATTTTTGGGCGGGTACACTAATTTGAAAATGAGGAGAATATAAAGATGAAGTTTAGTTTTAGCAAATGGCATGGATTAGGTAATGATTTTGTAATTGTTAACGGATTTACAGAAAAAATTAATAATTATCCGCAAATGGCGATTGAGGTTTGTCATCGTAACCTTGGAGTAGGAGCCGATGGATTGGTGGCTTTATTGCCATCAGAAATAGCCGATTTTCAAATGAAAATTTTCAATTCAGATGGTAGTGAAGCTGAAATGTGCGGCAATGTAACACGTTGTATGGCGCGTTATGTATATGACAATGGTTTAACAAATAAGACAAAGATTACCTTGGAAACTAAAGCCGGCATCATTAAACCTGAGCTAATATTTATAGATGGTATGCTAAGCACGATCAGGGTTGATATGGGGCAGCCTCACCTTAAACGCAGTGAAATCCCCATGAACGGTAGTGAGAGTGAAGGTGTTATTAATGAATTATTAGTTGTAGGGCAGTCGGATTATCATATTACTTGCGTGTCAATGGGCAATCCCCATTGTATAATATTTGTTAATGATATTAAAAATACTAATCTATCGGCGATTGGGCCTCTGATTGAAACAAATTCGGTTTTTCCCAGGAAGATTAATGTTGAGTTTGTACAAGTGATTAATAAACAAAAATTACGTATGCGTGTGTGGGAACGTGGTGCGGGCATTACGATGGCTTGCGGTACAGGCGCCTGCGCTACGTTAGTAGCAGCGGTGCTTAATGGTGTGGCAGATCGTCAAGCTGTTGTTGAACTCGATGGTGGTGAATTATTTATTGAGTGGGGTCTGGATAACCATGTATATATGTCTGGGCCAGCCGTCGAAATTTTTCGTGGCGAATATCTATAAAAAAATCCAACTTCTTTTAAGGCATCTGAAAGAAAATAAGTAGTCAAATCTTCTGAGGAGATTTTGTGCTAGGCGAATAATCATAACCCACACATAGTGAGCTATGCATGGGTTGTAGTTATGAAGCATAGTGCAAAATAGACCAGAAGATGACTCGTTATTTTTTTGAAGATGCCTAAAATAAGAAGTTGGATTTTTGAACTGTGATAGGAATTTTATTATTTGGTGTGTAATAGTATACTTCATAAGAGTGAGGAGGCGGGATGTTGAAAATTATTAGTTTAACATGTGCTTTGATATTATTATTAGTTGGTCACGTTTTGGCAATATCTTCGATTAATATTGAAGTCATTAAAGAAGCTCAGGATTATGGTAAAATTAATGCGCAACATCATTTAAATGATTTTTTACTACCGTGGATATCCTATGAAGAAAAATCTGAAAATCTGAATGAGACAGCAGAACATGCCTATTTATACACGTCCTTTTTATTAATGGCTACAGATGCTAGAGAAAAGAGTTTAAAAGGTCAGAGTGTTAGTGTGCTCGACAGTGAAAGGGTTTTGGCAGATTATACAGATCTATTAAGTTTTAGCATAGTTTTATTGGGTGATCAACAGGATTTTGCCCAAAATGCCAGCGTAATCCTTAAACAAGATAATAAAAATATTAAAGCTTATCAAGTTAATATACCGCCCAATGCTGAAAAAATCGTCACAAATACAGGACAAACATTATTTAAAGCACAATGTTATTTTTATTTTTTGGAAAAAGACATTGAATTAGATGCCCCGGTAACGTTATCGATTAACACTAGTGATAATAAAGAACATTTTTTTTATTTTGACTTGGCGAAAATGAAATAATGAACTATTTAAGTCTACATAGATACGCTAAAACTTAGAGAGTTCGCGAAAAAAGGATTTAGAGATAGCATAGAGAAGTATTGTAAGATCATAAGAGTAATTATAAAATTATTGTTAATAATAACATATGCAGAGGAAGGAGTACCTTATCGTGCTTAAAAGTATGACTGGTTTTGGTCGCGGAGAATACTTAGATCATGGACATCGGCTTATTGTGGAAATTAAAGCTGTAAATCATCGTTTTAATGAAATTGTCATTCGTATGCCTAAAAATTTAGGACCACTTGAGGATAAAATTCGTCGTAGTGTATCAAATACATTGGTAAGAGGTCGCATTGATATTTTTATAATCATGGATGAATATGGACAAAAGAAAAGAGCCGTAAGGGTTGACAAAGAATTAGCAATGGCTTACCATGAATCTTTAAGGGTTTTAGCTGAGTTATTTTTAACTCCACTAACCAATCATCTCGATCATATCGCTAAATATCCTGATGTTATCAAAGTTGAAGAAGTAACGGAGGATGTTTTGGTTTTATGGCCAAAATTATCGAGTGCTGTTGATATGGCAGTCAGTAATCTTATGAGTATGCGTTTGGCTGAAGGACTTAATATTAAAGAGGATTTGGTGTCACGGATTGATACTATTACTTCATATCTTATTACAGTTGAGCAACGTGCTCCTGAGGTGTTAGCTGCTTACCGCGAAAAAATATTAGGACGCATGCGGGAGCTATTGGGGGGCGTTGGAGCTGAGCCTGATGAAGGGCGATTACTCCAAGAAACGGCTATATTTGCTGATCGAACTAGCATTACTGAAGAGTTAGTGAGACTTAAAAGTCATTTAATACAGATCGGTACTGCATTAAATGCTGATGACGCAGTGGGCAGAAAATTAGACTTTATTATTCAAGAAATCAACCGTGAGACCAACACGATCGCCTCTAAAGCTAATGATTTTGCCATAGCGAGTTTAATGGTGGAAATTAAAAGTGAGATAGAGAAAGTTAGAGAACAAATTCAAAATATAGAGTAGTAAAAAAATAGGGGGAAAGTTGTTTATGGAAATTAAACTTATCAATATTGGTTTTGGTAATATCGTGTCTGCCAATAGGATAATTTCTATAGTGAGCCCTGAGTCAGCACCTATTAAAAGGATTATTCAAGAAGCCCGAGATCGGGGAATGCTCGTTGACGCAACATATGGGCGACGTACTAGGGCGGTTATTATTACCGATAGTGATCATGTTATTTTGTCAGCAGTACAACCTGAAACGGTAGCACATCGTTTAGCGAGTAAAGATACCAGTGATGACACTACTGTAGAGTAGTGGTGTTGAAAGGAGCAGCATTTATGGCAAAACAAGGTATTTTGATTGTGCTTTCTGGTCCGTCAGGAGCAGGTAAGGGGACAATTTGCCAAGAATTGCTGCGTAGTTACCCTGAATTAAAGTACTCTATATCTGCAACTACGAGAACCCCGCGCACCGGCGAACAAAATGGAGTGAACTATTGGTTCATTTCTCGGGTTGAGTTTCAGGCGATGATTAACAATGATCAACTGCTAGAGTGGGCTGAAGTCTACGGCAATTTTTATGGAACACCATGCCATCAGATCGCAGACCTTTTAAATAGTGGCAAAGATGTTGTTTTAGAGATTGATACACAGGGAGCTACGCAGATTAAAAAGAAATTTCCACAAGGTGTTTGTATTTATATTGTGCCACCATCCTTGGATGAATTGGCTAATCGCATTCATAAACGTGGAACAGATAGCCTGGAAAATATAAAAACTCGGCTAAGCTGCGCTAATGTTGAATTAAAATATGTACATAATTATGATTATGTCGTAGTTAATGATGAAGTGCAGAGTGCAACTAAAAAAATTGTAGCAATTATTATTGCTGAAAAATGTCAAGTAGCACGCAATCTTACTATAATTGAGAAGATTCTATCGAATAGTGAAAAAATAAATTTTTAGGGGGACTACAATGATTAATCCATCAATCGATATATTGGTAACCAAAGTTGATAGTAAATATACTTTAGTTGTGCTTGCAGCTAAGCGGGCACGTGAAATTATGGATGGTTCGGCGCCATTGGTTGACTGTAAATCTCATAAGCAAGTAACCATTGCTTTAGAGGAAATAGCGCAAGATAAACTTACTTATGAACGGACAAAAAGTGGTATAAAATAGGAGGTTTCCATGCTGAGAGGAAAGAATATTGTTGTTGGAGTAGCAGGTGGCATTGCTGTTTATAAAGTGGTGGACATTGTTAGCCGACTTAAAAAGCAGGGAGCTAATGTGTATGTTATTATGACTCGCGCAGCAGCAAACTTCGTTACACCTCTGACTTTCCGTGAAATAAGTGGACATCCGGTCGTGAGCGATATGTGGGCTGAGACGACAAATTGGAATGTTGAACATATTGCTTTAGCGACTAAAGCGGATTTATTTTTACTCGCTCCTGCTACTGGAAATATGATTGGCAAAATAGCCAATGGTATTGCAGATGATATGTTGTCTACAACAGTTATGGCTACCAATGCTCCTGTAATACTGGCACCAGCCATGAATACCAATATGTATTTAAACCCAATTGTGCAGCAAAATATTACTAAATTAACTCAATTAGGGTATCATTTTATTGAACCAGGGTGTGGAATGCTTGCATGTGGCACAGAAGGAGTCGGACGTTTACCTGAACCTGAAATTATTGTAGGCAAGGTGATTGAAATACTAGGCGGCAAAGATGATTTTGCGGGCACGAAAATACTCATTACCGCTGGTGGAACCCAAGAAGCGATTGATCCTGTACGGTATATTGGCAATCGCTCTAGTGGTAAGATGGGCTATGCTTTAGCTCGCGTAGCTGCAGCTCGGGGTGCTGAGGTTACATTAGTATCAGGACCCACTCATTTAGTACCACCACCTGGCGTTACCGTTCACTATGTTGAATCAGCATCCCAAATGCGGGATGCGGTTTTAGCTAAATTTGATGAGAGTGATATTGTCATCAAAGCAGCAGCAGTGGCTGATTATCGCCCACAAACCAAAAACGCTGATAAAATAAAGAAGAATAGTGCCACATTAAATTTGGTATTAGAAAAAACATCGGATATCTTATTCGAGCTTGGGCAATTGAAAAAGCATCAGATACTGGTGGGGTTTGCAGCTGAAACCCAGCAATTAGTGGCCCATGCCCAAGAAAAACTAACTAGAAAAAATTTAGATATGATTGTAGCCAATGATATTACAGTGCCTGGTGCTGGATTTAATATCGATACTAACATTGTTAAGTTGTTATATCGTGATGGTCATACGGAAGAACTGCCTAAGATGTCTAAAGAAGAGTTGGCAAAAATTATTTTAGATAAAATTCAACAAAATGCTAAGGAAAGACTTGGCTTTTGCTAAATCTTCAGATGCAGGCAGAAGCTTTAGTCGTTCTTACTTGGAATCCGAAGAGTAAGATACTTTGTGATTCTGGAAAAAAACATTGATTTTTCTTATATAATAATTTAAAATACAGTTTAGTGACAATAAATTTAATATGCTCATCAAGAGATGGTGGAGGGATTGGCCCTATGAAACCGCGGCAACCATTTGGAAACCCCAAAAACGGTGCCAATTCCTGCGGCGTTATCCGCAAGATGGGAGAGTGAAGTTCACACTCCCTTAGGGAGCTTTTTTTTCGGAATCAGAAAGCGTTCACTTTCTAGGGTTCCAAGTAAGGCCAACTAAGGCTTGGTGTTAGCCAAGTTTTCTTTATTATTAGTAAACAGGAGGTAGAGATGATGGGAAAAAAACGTGTGTTATTTACTTCAGAATCAGTTACAGAGGGTCATCCAGATAAAATGGCTGATCAGATTTCAGATAGTGTTCTTGATGCAATAATGGCGAAAGATCCTATGGGTAGAGTAGCATGTGAAACACTTGTTACTACAGGACTTGTACATGTTGTTGGTGAGATTACGACTAACTGCTATGTCGATATCCCTAAACTTGTGCGTGAAACGATTAAAGAAATTGGTTACACACGTGCTAAATTTGGTTTTGATGGTGATACTTGTGGGGTGCTCATTTCCATTGGTGAACAGTCAGCTGATATTGCCATGGGTGTTGATAAATCCTTAGAAGCTAAAAAGGGCGAAATGGATGATATTGAATCAATCGGAGCTGGTGATCAAGGGATGATGTTTGGGTATGCGACTAACGAAACACCTGAATATATGCCTTTGACTATTTCCCTAGCACATAAATTAGCTCATCGTTTAGCCCAGGTGCGCAAAAATGATGAAGTGGATTACTTGCGTCCTGATGGAAAAACTCAGGTAACAGTAGAATATGAAGATGGTAAACCGATTCGTGTTGATACAATTGTTATTTCTACTCAGCATGGCCCTGACGTTCTATTATCAACAATTGAAAAAGATATGATTGAAAAAGTTATTATGCCAATTGTTCCAGCAGAATTATTGGATGAAAATACGAAATATTACATTAATCCAACAGGACGCTTTGTAATCGGCGGACCACAAGGTGATGCTGGTCTGACTGGCCGTAAGATTATTGTTGATACTTATGGTGGAATGGCACGTCATGGTGGTGGTGCGTTCTCTGGGAAAGATTGTACAAAGGTAGATCGTTCAGCTGCCTATGCTGCGCGTTATGTAGCTAAAAACGTAGTCGCTGCAGGCCTAGCTGATAAATGTGAAATTCAATTAGCTTATGCGATTGGTGTTGCAGAGCCAGTATCTATTATGGTGGAAACTTTTGGAACTTCCAAAATAGAAGAAGCTAAAATTGTTGGACTTATCAACAAGCATTTCGACTTGCGTCCGGCTGGTATCATTAAAGCTTTAGATTTACGTCGCCCTATTTACCGTCAGACAGCAGCTTATGGTCATTTTGGCCGCACTGATATTGATTTGCCTTGGGAACGTACTGATAAAGCTGAAATTCTGCGTAGTGAAGCCAATATATAAGGCAATTTATCTAGTAAACGCGAAAATTTATATGAGACATATGTAGGAGAAAGGGGACTCAGTGAGATCCCCTTCTTTTACTTTCAGATGCCTAAGCCCAATTTTTTATTATATTATGAAGAGCACATTGAATGGTGGTAAATATGCAACATATAGCTCAAATTCTGGTAAACATTGCGACGAAAAGTATTAATAAGGCTTTTTCGTATATAATTCCTGCACACCTCGATTATGTTGGCGTAGGGTGGCGTGTATTAGTGCCTTTTGGTAATCGTAAATTAGAAGGTTTTATTATTGAAGTGAGTGCTGAGGATAACTCAGGTCAAGCTGAACTAAAGCCTATTTTAGATATATTGGACAATGATATATGGTTTGACGAACATATGATGAACACCGCTCGCTGGATAAGTGAGTATTACTTATGTAATTTAGTTGATGCTATGAGACTATTTATTCCAGGAAAATCAGGTATTAAAAGTATTACAACGTATCGCGCTAATAAAGATCTTGATATTGACTTGGTAGTACCTACTTTGGCGGCCAAATCAACGCAGTATTGTCAGGTATTTATGTATATCGATAAATACCCATCAATCAGCTCAGCGAGATTGGAAAAACAGTTTGGACCCACTGTTTTAAAAATAGTACGGTATTTAGTGCGTAAACAAGTAGTAATCGGAGAGGCTGTTATTAAAAAAGCAGCCTCCCATCGCTATAAGAATACATTGCGTTTAGCAGTCACTCATGAAGTGGCACGAACTTTTATTGATAGTTCTAGTCGAAAACCAGCACAATGTCGATTGTTAACTTATTTGATGACTCATGACCAGCTGGCCTATGATGATTTTATACAGAATAATATTAGTCATGACGCTGTAAAAAAATTAATACAGGCGGGTATGGCAATCGTTGAAAAAGTTCAGGTTATACGGGATAGCTATGCTGATATATGTGGAACTGGGGATCGAGTTTCTTTAACTTTAGAACAGCAGCGAGCCTTGGCTAACATTGTTCCCCAAATGCAAGCGAAGCAGCATCATTCTTTTTTACTACACGGTATTACTGGTAGCGGTAAAACCCAGGTTTATATTGAAGCAGTGGCTGTAGCTAGACGAAATAATCGTCAGGCTATTGTGTTGGTACCGGAAATTGCGTTAACTAGCCAAATTGTTGCGCGCTTCAAGGCCAGATTTGGTGATGATGTGGTCGTCATGCATAGTAGATTATCAACTGGTGAACGTTATGATGCTTGGCAAAGGCTACGCACGGGGCAAGCGGGTATTGTGATTGGTGCACGTTCAGCGATTTTTGCTCCGCTATCTGATTTGGGAATTATTATTATAGATGAGGAACATGAATTCACCTACAAACAAGAAGAAACGCCGCGCTATCATACCAGGCAAGTAGCTCTTACTAGAGCTCGTTTGGCAGGTGGAGTTGTAATAATGGGAAGCGCTACCCCAGCCGTTGAAACCTATTATCAGGCATTAAATGGACAGCATACCATGCTATCGATGTCTAAACGTATTGCCGGAGCGTCTTTACCTGAGGTTACGGTTGTTGATATGCGTGAGGAATTGCGTCAGAAACGGCGCAGCGTTATATCATTGCCACTCCAAGAATTGCTAGCCTCGACAATAACCCGCGAGGAGCAGGCTATTATTCTACTCAATCGTCGTGGCTATGCTACTTTTGTCATGTGTCGTGAATGTGGGCATATTGTACGTTGCAAACATTGTGATATTTCTCTTGTTTATCATTCTGTAGGTAATATACTACGTTGTCATTATTGTCAGTCCATGGAAACTACGCCTGAGATTTGCCCAGCATGTAGTAGTCGTTATATTCGCTTCTTTGGTACAGGGACACAAAAATTAGAAGAAAATTTAATAAAGTTGTTTCCAAGTATACGCATTGTACGAATGGATCAAGATACTACTGGTGGTAAAATGGCTTATGATCGTATTCTAGATGCATTTGCTAAAGGCGAATATGATATTTTGCTTGGTACGCAAATGGTGGCAAAAGGCCATGATGTTAAAAATGTTACCGCAGTAGGTATTATAGCTGCTGATAGTATATTGAATTTGCCTGATTTTAGGGCTGCAGAACGTGTTTTTGCCTTGCTAACTCAGGCTGCAGGCCGTGCAGGACGAGGCGATAAACCAGGAAGAGTAGTGGTTCAGACATATAATCCTGAGCATTATGCCGTACAAGCGGGGGCTGAGCATGATTATCGTGCTTTTTATGAAGCAGAGATTATCTATCGTCGTGAACTTTGTTATCCGCCTTATGGGCAAATACTCAAATTGACGATTCAAGATGACCAAGAAAGTAAGGCTCGCGCTCAGGCTGAAGTCATTATCAAAGAGTTGAAAAAACGACTACATAATCATAATAACACTGAGATAATAGGGCCCTTTTCTGCGCCGATCGCTAAAATGAAGGATGTTTTTCGTATGAATATAGTAATAAAGACAGTTGACCTTATTCATGTAAAGCCACATATCCTAGCCATGGGACTTACAACGCGTCCTGATGTGATGATTGATGTGGAGCCGATTAGTATAATGTAGTGATTTCGTTTAATAGAAAACATGGATTTTTACATGTTTTTATGATAGAATTTGGCATGATTTATCAGAAAATAAAGGAGGGCTATAATGACAGTTCTGGAAATTAGAAAAGCTGGTGATAAGATATTAAAAGAAAAAGCCCAAGCCGTAATAAAAATTGATAAACGAATTAAAAAACTTCTTGATTATATGGCAGACACTATGGATAGTGCCGATGGTATCGGACTGGCTGCGCCGCAAGTCGGTATCTCTCTGCGAGTTATTGTTATCGATGTAGGCGAGGGATTGATTGAACTGATAAATCCAGTGATCATCTCATGTGAAGGTTTAGAAGTGGGCACTGAAGGTTGTTTGAGTATTCCAGGAGTATTTGGTGAAGTAGAGCGCTTTGCTGAAGTGACTGTCGTAGGATTAAATCGGTTTGGGAAAAAAATACGTATTACAGGAACGGGTTTATTAGGCAGAGCTCTGCAACATGAAATTGATCACCTTGAAGGTATATTATTTATTGAAAGAGCACAAACCATTCATAAGGGGTAATGATAATGACAAATTTACGTGTGATATTTATGGGCACGCCAGATTTTGCCGTGCCATGTTTGGATATGTTAGTTGCGCAGCAGTATAATGTTGTCGCAGTGGTCTCTCAGCCTGATCGTCCCAAAGGACGGGGGCAAAAATTAGCCCAGTCTCCTGTAAAGAAAGCGGCACTCGCTTATGGCCTAACCGTACTACAGCCGAATAAAGTAAAAGAAGCTGACTTTCAAGCAGAGTTATCTTTGCTCAAGCCTGATCTTATTATCGTAGTGGCCTTTGGGCAGCTATTACCGAAAACGATGCTCGACATACCGCCGCTCGGTTGTATTAATGTACATGCATCATTGTTACCTTATTATCGTGGGGCTGCGCCGATTCATTGGGCAGTGATTAAGGGGGAACAGTTTACTGGTGTTACGACTATGTATATGGATGTAGGCATGGATACTGGGGATATGATTCTAACAGATGAAGTGCGGATTACAAAGGATGATACAACAGGTATGATCCATGATAAACTAAAAGAAAGTGGTGCTAAAGTACTTAGTGAAACAATAAAGCTAATCACTACTCATCAGGCACCTAGGACTGTACAAAATAATGACTGTGCTACCTACGCACCTATGCTGGGGAGAGAAGTGGAGGCAATTGGCTGGCACAAATCAGCCACTGCTATTCATAACTTGGTGCGGGGGCTTAATCCTTGGCCTGGAGCTTACTGTTCTTATCAAAATAAGAATTTAAAAACTTGGCAAACGAGAGTGTATGAAAGTGAAATGCCTACAATCAAGCCTGGAAGGATAATTAAAATAACGGTTGATGGTTTTGTGGTAGAAACTGGGCAGGGGACGCTGGAAATTTTAGAAGTTCAGCCTGCGAATAAACGGCGGATGAGTGCGAAAGATTTTGTATGCGGTTATGGCGTCGCTGTTGATGATATATTGGGATAGGGGTGAATGTTCATGATTGAGGGGATCGTGCGTCCAAAGAAACGACTATTTTTAGCACTCATACTTGCCAGTTTGTGTTTAGCCACTCTTTCCACCTATGGATTATGGATGGTAAGTTTTCCTGGACTGGCAAATATTAGTGCCTATTTACCAGTTATTTTGGGGGTATTATTGGCAGTGTTGTTGTTGTCGATTGGGATTGGTGTCGGTGGTCTTATTTTAACAATTTTAGGCTTTTCCACCTTCGCATTTTTTCAAGGGCCAGCTTGGTCATCCATTCAGCTCTTATTTCCCCTCGCGATTCGAATAGGCAAATTTTTTGATGTAGAAAAAGAACGAGTGGAACGTTCGTTTATTGAGGTTAGTAATCATTTAATTCAAGCCAAATGTATTAAGGTTAGACCTGATAAACTATTAATTTTGACGCCACATTGTATTCAACATGATTCTTGTCAGTATAAAGTAACTCATGATATAAGCAATTGCCGCCAGTGTGGTATTTGCCAGGTGGGAGAATTGTTAAATATTTCCAGGAAATATGGTGTCCATGTAGCGATTTCTACTGGGGGAACACTTGCCCGCAATATTATTAAAGCTCTAAAGCCCCATGCAGTATTGGCGATCGCCTGCGAGCGAGATTTGACGAGCGGTATTCAAGATGTTTTTCCCCTACCAGTTATTGGCGTTTTGAATGAACGGCCTAATGGCCCATGCTGCAATACTAGAATTGATGTAAAAAGAGTGGAACAGGCGGTACAAGATTTTATTGCCTAATATGTAGATAAAGAAGGTGCTTTTTTGGATGCTAGAGAAATAGCTCTTAAAATTATTAATGAGGTAGTACACAATAATGCTTATGCCAATATAGCTTTAGCACGTGAAATTAACCGCAGTAAACTAACAGACCAAGATCGTCGATTTATTACAGAGCTAGTCTATGGTACAATTAAGGCTAAGGCAACTTTAGATTGGATGATCAGTCACTATATAAATAGACCAATTGATAAAATAGCGCCAATTATTTTAAATATTTTACGCATGGGCATGTATCAAATGTTTTTTTTATCAAAAATACCTGCATCGGCAGCTTGTAATCAAGCTGTGGAATTGACTAAAAAATATGGACATCTTGGTACTGTCAAATTTGTGAATGCAGTCCTTCGTAATGCTGGTCGGACACCTGAAAAAATAGTGTATCCCGATAAACAAAAGCAAATTGTCAAATTCTTAGCGTTAACCTACTTTCACCCTGAATGGCTAGTGACCAGGTGGGTAAAAAGACTCGGGGCTGAAGCGACTGAAGAATTATGCCGAATTAATAATGTGACACCTCCTCTTTGTTTGCGCACCAATACTTTAAAAAATACACGGGAAGAGCTACTGGCTATTCTAGAAAATGAAGGTTTCACAGCTGAACCTTCACTGTGGACACCAGAAGGCATCGTATGTCACCGCTCTCCGGCACTTAGTACATTGAAATCCTTGCGCGAGGGGCTATTCCAAATACAAGATGAGAGTTCCATGTTAGTTGCTCATGTTCTAGGGCCGCGACCTGGGGAATTTATTATAGATACTTGCGCTGCGCCTGGGGGTAAGAGTACTCATATTGGGGCGTTGATGCAAAATAAAGGACGTATATTATCGATTGATATACATGAACATAAATTGGCCCTGACCCGCGAAAGTGCTCAACGACTAGGTATTAGTATTATGGAAACCATACTGCTTGATGCCAGAGACGTTGGTAGCCAATATCTCGGACAAGCTGATCGGGTACTTGTCGATGCGCCTTGTTCTGGTCTTGGGGTTTTGCGGCGTAAGGCTGATTCTCGGTGGCGCAAGGAAGAATCCATGCTCAAAGAACTACCAGTATTGCAGAGGGCTATCCTGCATAGTGCTGCTGATTGCGTAAAAGTAGGCGGCACATTAGTGTATAGTACTTGCACAACAGAACCTGAAGAAAATCAAGCAGTTATAGAAAGTTTCCTTCAAGATAGGCAAGATTTCGTGTTGCAGAAGACAAGTAGTTTTCTCCCAGCCCTCGGTTATGATGCTGATATGGTTCAGTTATGGCCTCATATTGATCATGTGGATGGCTTCTTCATTGCAAGATTAATGAGAGTGAAGATAGGTGATTGAGTATGAAAATTGATATTTACGGTATGTTTGTTGATGAAATAGCGATTGCTATTTTGCCCTATGGTTTGCCAAAATTCCGTGCTGGACAAATTGCAAAATGGATATATCAACATGGCATCGATAATTTTGATGAAATGACTAATTTATCTAAAGACCATAAAGCATTGTTAGCAAAGCATTTTGTTATTCATACGGTATCAGCCCAAGCAACAGAGCAGTCTACTGATGGTAAAACCAGTAAATATTTATTGCAATTCCATGATGGCATGGCAGTAGAAACTGTACTTATGCGTCAGTCTTATGGTAATAGTGTATGCGTATCGACTCAAGTTGGGTGTGCTATGGGGTGTGTATTTTGTGCTTCGACATTAAACGGTGTTACTAGAAATCTAACGAGCGGCGAAATTTTGGCCCAAGTTTTGTATGTTAATAAGCTTTTACAGAGGGAGCAGACTTATGTAAATACGATTGTCATTATGGGAGCTGGCGAGCCCCTAGCCAATTATGATCATGTAGTAAATTTTATGCGGTTATGTCATGCGGATTATTGCATGAATCTAAGTTACCGTAGTATTACCTTATCCACATCTGGTTTAGTACCGGAAATAGATAAACTAGCGACTGAAGGGTTACCAGTGACTTTATCAATTTCATTACATGCACCGAATAATGAAATACGATCACAGTTAATGCCGATCAATAACCGCTATCCATTGATAGAGGTTATGGCTGCAGCAAATCGTTATGCACAGCAAACAGGTAGGCAGGTTACTTATGAATATGTACTCATTGCTGATGTGAATGATCAAGCGCATCATGCCAAGCAATTAGCCACATTGATGAGAGGCCGACTAGCGAATGTGAATCTGATCCCTGTTAATGCAGTCATTGAGCGGGGATTGTTAAGACCGAGCAATAAGCAAGTGCAACTCTTTGAGCAAATTCTTCTGGAACGGAAAATAAATGTTACTGTGCGCCGTGAAATGGGGGGCGATATATTAGCTGCTTGTGGCCAGCTTCGGAATAAAGTTTTAATGCAGTCAGAAGTGTTAGTAAATTCTGAACCAGAATAATAGTGACTAAGGTTTTTACCTACGTCTAGGGACTTGGCGCAAGCCAAGTTTTCTTTATATTTATGGCATAATATTACCTCATTTTGACTATGCTGGTAATATAACGTATAATAAAATATATTCAGTTATTTGAGAGGTAATGACCGTGAAGTTTGTGCGAAGTTTGGAGAATATGTTTGAAAAATATATTGAAGGTTTTTTTAATAATAAATTTTCGAGTGGTCTGCAGCCAGTAGAGATTGCTAAACAGTTAGCCAGGCAAATGGATGATGAGCGAACAGTTGGTATTTCTCAAATTTATGTGCCAAATGCTTATGTGGTTTACTTAAATAAAGCTGATTACGAGCGTATAGGATCATATAGTCAGTCTATTTGTAAAGAGCTATCCCTTTATTTGATAGAACAAGCCAAACTTAAAAAATATACCATTAGCGGGATACCATTAGTAGAAATTTATGAGGATGATGGTGTTGGCAAAGGAAAGTTTCGTATCGTTAGCTCCTTTAGCCAACCTTTGCCTGAAGAGCATAATGCATCAGATACCCCGGTGAAATGCCAAGAGGTATCTGATACTCGCACTTTTGACAAAGTTGGATGTGAAAGTATAAAAAAGTCCTGTTTAGTTGGGATATTAACAGTATTAGAAGGACCAGATATAGGCATCAAAGTTGATATGGGTGCCAATCGCGTAAACATTGGGCGGCGTGCCAGTAATGAATTGCCACTCTCTGATATGAATACATCACGTTTACAAGCCTATGTGGTGTACGAAGATCATAAACATGTCATATATGATGCTAAAAGCCTTAATGGTACATATGTGAATGATCATCGTATTATGTGTAAAGAGCTAGAGATAGGAGATCGTATAAAAATAGGTAATACGGTTATTTTGTATGAGGTGAATTAAATTGCCCAATAAAGCATTGGTATTTAATGTTATTGGCATTGTATTGCAATATAGTTTGCTTATTTTGATCTATTACTTTTTGTTTAGAGTCGTTAAAATGATTTCTATAGATTTGAAAATGCCTAAGCAACGTGCTCTGCTAGAACAACAAAATAATAATTCAGCAAGTTATTATCAAGGTAAATTAGTGGTGGTGGATAGCGGACATATTAAATTGGCGCAGACAAGTTTTCCCTTAGGTGAGGCTATATCCATTGGGCGCAATGAGCATAATGAAATTATTATTGATGATGCTTTTGTATCTTATGAACATGCTAGTATTAATAGAAACAAGCAGGGATATTGGTTGAATGATTTAAATAGCACAAATAAAACATATCTTAATAATCAGCCTTTAATCAAAGGCGTTTTACTGAGAAATGGTGATCAAATTAAAATTGGGGCAGTAACATTTAGTTTTGAGGGGTGAGGGATATTGCTAGTACATGTAATGTCTGATATTGGATTGGTTAGGGGAACAAATGAAGATAGTTATATTTGTGAACCACCGCATTTGTTTGTTGTGGCTGATGGAATGGGAGGGCATGTAGCTGGAGAAATCGCCAGCAAACTAGCAGCAACTACGATCAGTCGTTATATTGAGGAAAATGCTGGGGTTAACAATTATGAAGAACTACTTAAACAAGCAATTATCCAAGCGAATACGTCAATTTATCAGTTATCACAGTCTAAAGAAGATTTTAATGGCATGGGTACTACTGTAACAGCAGTATATGTGGATGGTGACACTCTTTATTGGGGACATGTTGGTGATAGTCGCATCTATTTACTACGTAGCAGAGAGTTTAGCCAAATAACAAATGATCATTCGTTGGTCTGGGAATTAGTGCAAAGTGGTAATATAACGCGAGCTGAAGCACAAATTCATCCGAAGCGAAATATGCTGACGCGCGCCGTCGGTACGAGTTGTCTTATTAAAATTGATACAGGTGTACTCATTTGGGAATCTGGAGATATACTGCTCATGTGTACTGATGGTTTAACGAATATGGTGAGTGAACAGGATATTTATAACCTGATAAAAGATGGGCAAGGTAATTTCCAATCTATCGTACAGCAATTAATTGTTCAGGCTAAAAAAGCTGGTGGCTTTGATAATATTACGACTATTTTACTTAAAAATGGGGATGCATAAAATATGACTAACATAAGACGCCATGAGCGTACATTGCTCTTGATTGCTGGTGTAATTATGTTAAATGGTATTTTGGCGGTTAGCTTGACTCTGGGAGCTGTTGATTATGGTATTATAGGCATTACTTGTGGGCTAATTACTAGTTTCTTATTCGTAAATATAGTGCTACATAAGACTGGACATGCTGGTGACCCTCTGCTTTTGCCTTTAGCAGCACTACTCGCTGGAATTGGATTAACAACAATTCTTAGACTGAGGCCCAATCTGTTTTTATTGCAAGTGATGTGGATTGGTATTGGGCTCATATGTTTTTTAATAACCGCATTTATGGCAAGGCGGCTAGAGCAAATAGCGAAATTTAAATATGTATGTGGCTTTATTGGTGTTGGCTTATTATTAATCGCTATTTTGTTTGGAGTAGATATTGGTGGGCATAAAAGTTGGGTCATTCTTGGGCCTATTCGATTTCAACCATCTGAGTTTGCTAAGGTGTTTATTGTATTATTTTTGGCAGCGTATTTAAGTGAACGACGGGAACTTTTGACACTCGCTACTAGACATTATGGACCGTTAGTATTGCCTCATCCAAGGTTTATTGCTCCGCTTATTGCAGTATGGAGTATGGCGATGATGATGTTTATTTTGCAACGTGATATGGGGGCAGCACTGCTATATTTTGGCATTGCCATCATCATGACTTATATGGTGAGCGGACGACTTAGTTATGTGATCATTGGCGTTGTTTTATTTTTAATTGGGTCAGTCGTTTGTTATAAATTATATTCTCATATTCAAACACGTGTCGATATCTGGCTTAATCCATGGGTTGATCCGAATGGTGAAGCCTATCAAATAGTACAATCATTGTTTGCTTTTGGTTCAGGGGGAATACTAGGCAGTGGTCTTACCTATGGCTTTCCTAATATGATTCCCGAAGTTCATACGGACTTTATCTTTGCAGCAATTGGTGAAGAAATGGGTCTTATGGGCGCTGGTGCTGTTATTATCATCTATATTATTATGGTGTATCGCATTTTTAGCGTCGCCTTATTATCAACAATGTCCTTCAGTATGTTGGTCGCTGGAGGACTCTCAGCCTCAATGGCCTTACAGATTTTTTTAATTATTGGTGGGGTAACTAAGTTTTTCCCGCTGACCGGGATTACCTTACCTTTTATTAGCTATGGTGGTAGTTCGATCGTTGCTAATTTTATTTTATTAGGTATGTTATTTGCCATATCGGAAGTGAGATCAGATGATGCGAAATGACATGAGTGATATAGCTCGTAATATTCGTAAGGTGGCTTTTTTCTTACTGGGCTTACTAGTGATGTTATTTATATATTTGTCGTACATACAAGTTGTAGAAAGTGATTTTTTAGTATCCCATCCACTGAATCGTCGCAATGCTGAAGCCACTCGTCATGTTATAAATGGTATGATCGTTGATAAAAATGGTGAGAAGTTAGCTTATAGTGAAAAAAGTGGGGATGGTTTTAACAGGCAATATCCATATGCTTCCATTACTGCTAATGTGGTAGGTTATGATAGTTTTAAATATGGTAAGACTGGTATTGAGAGTACATTTAATAATTATTTGACAGGCATGAATAATGAGTTGCGTCACTTAGGTGCTATTAGCCATTTATGGTCAAATCAGCCTGGTAACAATGTACTGCTAACACTAGATGCGAAACTGCAGGAAGTGGCTTATAAAGAATTAGGTGAGCATCGTGGGGCTATTGTGGTTATGGTGCCTCGTACTGGCGCTATTTTAGCCATGGTCAGTAAGCCAAGTTTTAATCCGAATACTTTGGATCAGCAGTGGGAAAGTATCTCTACCGCTACTAATAGTCCACTGCTCAATCGGGCTGTCCAAGGATTGTATCCCCCAGGATCAATTATAAAGGTTATGATGGCGGATGCAGCATTGACAGAGAAGATTGTTGATTTAAAAACGACAATTAATTGTGAAGGTTCTTTAAAAGTCCCCCCAGATTATGTTTTGGAGGAGAGTGGCCATAAGGCACATGGCAACGTTAATTTGGAGGAGGCTTTGGCAGTTTCTTGCAATGTAACATTTGGAACTTTAGCATTGAAGCTCGGTGACAAGAAGATGGCTAAGACCTTTGATCGATATGGTTTTAAACTTCCTATTGGATCAGAATTCCAAGAGGTTGAATCTCATTTACCTGATTTTAATTCATTGGGAAATGGTGATTTAGCACAAGTCGGTATCGGCCAAGGCAGTTTATTGATTACTCCACTACGAATGGCGATGCTCGCCAGTGTCTTCGCCAATAAAGGAAAGATCATGAAGCCATATATTGTTAATAAAATCACTGATTCTGATGGTAATGTCATTAAGGAATTTATGCCTGAGGAGTGGAGAACGCCAACGAGTCCGCAATTAGCTGATACAATAAAGGAAATGATGGTAACAGTGGTGAATGATGGTACAGGCAATGCGGCTCACTTGTCAGGGATTCAGGTGGCAGGCAAGACAGGTACTGCCGAAAATGCCCAGGGAGCTTCACATGCTTGGTTTATTGGATTTGCACCAGCTGATAACCCTGAAGTAGTTATAGCGGTTATTGTTGAAAACGCAGGTTCGGGTGGTAGTATAGCAGCACCAATTGCGGGGCGAATTTTGGCACAGGCATTACATTAAGGGGGTGATGGTTTACATGATTAATCGAACTCTTGATAAGAGATATACTATTTTAGAACATATTGGTGGCGGCGGTATGGCTGATGTTTATCGGGCACATGATAAACTGTTAGATCGCTCTGTAGCTGTAAAAATTTTACGCTCACAGTTTGCTAACGATGAACAATTTGTTACGCGTTTTCGGCGTGAGGCCCAGGCGGCAGCTCGTTTGTCCCATCATAATATTGTGAATATGTATGATGTCGGTCAAGATGAAGAAGTCCATTATATCGTTATGGAATATATAAAAGGTGAAACCCTCAAGGAATGTATTATGAGGGAACCGCTACCTATTGAGACTTCAGTACGGATTGCTATAGATATTGCTGAGGGGCTTGAACATGCCCATCAGAATAATTTGGTGCATTGCGACATAAAGCCCCATAATATTCTGATGACACGTGCTGGACGTATTAAAGTTACTGATTTTGGTATTGCCAAAGCGGTAAGTTCGGCTACAATGCAACATACTGGGACCATTATCGGTTCAGTGCATTATTTTTCCCCTGAACAAGCTAAAGGGGGAGCAGTCGGCGCTAAGTCAGATATTTATTCTTTAGGTGTTGTACTCTATGAAATGCTCACTGGTGTAGTGCCTTTTAATGGTGATACGGCCATTAGTATTGCATTGCAACATTTGCAGGACGAACCACGTCCTATTCGGGAGATGAATCCGGAAGTTCCGCCCTTACTAGAAGCTATTGTCCTTAAAGCCATGGCTAAAGATGTAGATCAGCGTTTTAATGATATTACTGAGATGATTGTTGATTTAAAGTCAGTGAAAAATTATCTTAGAGATGATAATACTCGTCAGTTAGCAAGAGGTGATTTCCCTACTCAAATATTACCACGTATTGATGAAGAAATTATAAAATCACCAGCCAAGGCAATTGGAGGGTCATCTGTGGAGGGGCAATTAGCAAAAAATAATAAACCTAAAGGTTGGATATGGGGACTACTAGTACTGTTAGTAGTTGGTTTTATGATCGGAGCATTCTTTTCTTTTGGTAAGTTTTGGAGTAACAATGAAGTTGCCGTAAATAATGTAGTCGGTCAGCAAATTGATATTGCTCGTAATATCTTAAGTAATCAAAACTTACGGGTTAGTGAGTCTGAAGTATTTAGCGACAAAGTGCCAGTCGGATATGTTATCTCTCAGTATCCTGAAGCTGGTATTGTTGTAAAGGAACAGAGAATGATTGTCCTTGTGATCAGTAAGGGTGCTGAGGTTGCAATCGTACCGGATCTTAGAGGACTAAACCGTCGCGATGCAGAATTGAAAATTAAAAATGCAGGACTCGTTGTCGGTAGAGTTGATGAGCAGTTTAATACTGATATCCCTGCTGATACCATCATTACTCAACAACCACGTCCCCCTGCTCAGGTAAATAAAAATACATCGATCGATCTTGTTATTAGTAAAGGGGCTGCAGGTCCACGTAAATTTGCTGTGCCTGATTTTCGTGGTACACCATTAAATACAATTGGAACGCAACTTGAAAGTTTAAAATTAAAACAAGGGAAAGTGACTGAGGAAGTCAGTGATAAATACGCGCCTGGAACGATTAGCGGACAAAATCCTATGCCAGCCACTGAAGTGTCAGAAGGCGGGGTTGTAGATTTAGTAGTAGCAAAAGCAGCAACCAATACTGCTAAAAAAGGAACGGTACAAATAACGGTACCTGAAGGAGCTATCAAGCAAGCTGTGCAGATTATCGTAACTGATAATAATGGACGACGTGTTATTTATGAAAATGTACATAAACCTGGCGATAAAATTGAAAAGGCCGTTGAAGGGATTGGGCAAGTCAGAGTACAAGTCTATAGTAACGGAGTATTGTTGCAAGAACAAACAATATAAGGCATCTTCAAAAAAATAACTAGTCATCTTCTGGTCTATTTCGCGCTATGTTTCATAACTACAACACGTGCATAGTTCACTATGCGCGAGTTATAGTTATTCGCCTAGCACAAAATATCCTCAGAATCTTTGACTACTTATTTTCTTTCAGATGCCTATGGAGGTATAAATGCTAAATGGAGTAATAATAAAAGCATATAATAGTTTTTATTATGTACAGACTGCTGAGAATGTAATTTCATGTAAGCTGCGCGGCCGTTTCAAAAAAGAACGATTTTCACTATTAGTCGGGGATCGAGTGGAGTATGAGATGGCAGGTGCTGGCAAAGGAATTATCGAAAAAATTTTACCGCGGCGCAGTATGCTACGACGACCAATGATTGCAAATATCGATCAAGTGATCCTTACTTTTGCGGCAGTCAGTCCTAATATTAATCGTATTTTAGTCGATCGCTTTCTGGTGCTCGCTGAAATGTCAGAACTAGATATTCTCCTGTGTATTAATAAAATAGATCTAGCAGATAACTGTGAATTACAGAGTATTGTTGAGCACTATAGTGCGATTGGCTATCAGGTTATTACGATATCAGCTAAAGCTGGTATCGGTATCGATGAACTACGTAGCAGATTACAGGGAAAGATTAGTGTATTTGCTGGTCCATCGGGGGCTGGTAAATCTACAATTTTAAACAATGTAGAAACAGGTTTAACACTCGTGACCGGTGAACTGAGCGAAAAAATTGGCAGGGGCAAACATACCACTCGCTTTGCAGAATTATTACCTTTGTCGGGTGGTGGTTTTGTAGTTGATACTCCAGGCTTTAGTTTGACAGAGTTTAATGACCTGAATCCAACCCAGCTTATGCATTGTTTCCCTGAAATATCAGAAAAAGTATCTGAGTGTAAATTTAACACTTGTATACATTCCCACGAGCCTCAATGTGCGGTAAAGCAGGCAGTCTCAGCAGGGCAGATTGATGAGCAACGCTACCAATCTTATCTTGACATATTAGAAGAAATTAATTTAAATAAAAAGAGGTTTTAACGATGATTATTAAAATTGCGCCATCCATTTTATCTGCTGATTTTTCTAAGTTAGCAGATGAGATAAAAAGAGTCGAAGTTGCCGGAGCTGATATCATCCATATTGATATTATGGACGGTCATTTTGTACCTAACTTGACATTTGGTCCACCAGTTGTAGCATCGATTCGTAAGGTGACTAAACTAATGTTTGATGTACATCTTATGGTCAATAATCCTCAAGATTTAATAGAACCATTTGCTAAAGTAGGCGCCGATCTCTTAACAATTCATGTGGAGACAGCGCCACACTTACATCGGTTAATACAAAACATAAAAGAGCATGGATTAAAAGCGGCCGTAGCCCTTAATCCTTCGTCGCCGCTATCCATGATTGAAGAAGTGCTCAGTGATGTTGACATGGTGCTGCTTATGACTGTGAATCCTGGTTTTGGCGGTCAAAAATTTATTCCCCAAATGCTTGATAAGATTACTCGATTAAGAAAGATGATCAATGAACGTAATCTAGCAGTCGATATTCAGGTTGATGGTGGGATTAATAGAGCAACGGCTCGGCAATCCGTCGCTGCGGGGGCAAATATTTTAGTAGCAGGTTCAGCCATCTATCAGGCCGATGATATTGAACAAGCAATTCGCGAAATTCGCGGTACTTGATTATTTTCATGAATACTGGTACTATATATACATAATTTAATAAGTAAGCCTTTGGGGCAAGGTGAAAAAGAGTAATCTTTTAATTCCTTACCGGCGGTAAATAGCCCGCGAGCCGTATGGCTGATCCGGTGAAATTCCGGAGCCGACAGTATAGTCTGGATGGAAAAAGGTTGATATTTATGTGTGTTTGAAAAAACGCACCCTTACTAGTAAGGGATTGTTTAATAAACAGTCTCTTTTATAAGGCGTAATATTTATTGCGATTCTCCTATGTTCTGTGAGGCTGTTAAAAAGCGTAAAAACTTTTTAAACAGCTTTTTTTTACGGAATCAGAAAGTAAAACACTTTCTAGGGTTCCAAGTAAGGGCAACTAAGGCTTGGTGCAAGCCAAGTTTTCTTTATGGAGGTGTTAATTGTGGATGAACAGTATATGAGGCAAGCTTTATCAATAGCGGGGTATGCTATTGGTCGTACGAGTCCTAATCCAATGGTAGGAGCTGTGATCGTACGTGATGGACGAATTGTAGGACAAGGCTGGCATCGGCAAGCTGGCACGCCTCACGCCGAAATTAATGCACTGCAGCAAGCCGGAGATTTGGCGCAAGGTGCTACCATGTATGTGACCTTAGAACCTTGTTCTCATTATGGGCGAACTGGGCCATGTGCTGATGCTGTAATTGCCGCTGGTATCAAAAAAGTAGTTGTCGCTATGAATGATCCTAATCCACTTGTCGCTGGGCGAGGTATTAAAAAATTACGTGAAGCTGGTATTGAAGTCCTCGAAGGCATACTTGCTGCCAAGGCCGCTGCTCTTAATGAAATTTTTATTAAGTACATTTCGACCCAAATGCCTTTTGTAGTTTTAAAAAGCGCCATGTCACTTGATGGTAAAATTGCGGCTTTTACAGGACATTCACAGTGGATTACTGGACCAGAGTCCCGGCAACATGTTCAAAAACTCAGAGATTGCTATGATGCTATCTTAGTAGGGATTGGTACAGTACTCGCTGATAATCCTAGTTTAACGACGAGGCTACCTTATAAAGGTAAAAATCCAATCCGCATTATTATTGATAGTAGAGCGCGTACTCCTCTTGATGCACATGTTGTGACTGATGGTTTAGCGCCAACGATCATCGTGGTCACTCATGAGGCGCCGCAGGACAGAATTAATGCACTACGTACATATGGCGCTGAAATACTTGTTGCTAACGCTAAGCCCGGCGGTGGTGTGGATTTACGCCAATTATTTAAAGCCTTAACTGGGCAAAATATTGCCAGTATACTCATTGAGGGCGGCGCGAGTATTAATGCTTCCGTGTTAGCAGAGAATCTCGTGGATAGAATCTATTGGTTTATTGCTCCTAAGATTATAGGAGGGCAGGGCGCATTAGGACCTGTCGGGGGACAAGGCGTAGCTGATGTAAATCAGGCTTATTTGTTTGAGGATATGAATATTGAGCCTATGGGGCAAGATATATTAATTAGCGCTTATATGCGCAACCGGGAGGGACGAGATGTTTACCGGTCTTGTGGAAGAATTAGGTAAAGTGAAAGCCATTACTCGTGGCACTAAATCTGCACGTTTAACGATAACCTCCAATAAGGTTATAAGTGATGTAAAAATAGGTGATAGTATTGCTGTAAACGGAACATGTCTTACTGTTGTGGGATATGCCGCAAATTGGTTTACAGCGGATATTATGCCAGAGACAGTGGAGAGTACCGCCATCGCGGGCTTTCAAATCGGTGATACTGTGAATCTCGAACGGACCCTGCGCGTAGGTGACCGTTTTGGTGGGCATATCGTGAGTGGGCATATTGATGGCGTTGGGATAATTATTGGGAAAGATACAAATGATAATGCGATTGTTGTGAAAATTAAGGCAGGCTCTGAGGTTATGCGCTATATTGTAAAAAAAGGATCAATTGCTATTGATGGCATAAGTTTGACAGTTGTTAACTATGATAGTGATTGGTTTACTGTATCCCTTATTCCTCACAGCGCTGGCATGACGACACTCGGGTTTAAGAAAACGGGTGATGTCGTAAATCTAGAAGCTGATATGATCGGAAAATATGTGGAAAAATTATTGGGTTTTCATTCAGCTCAGCCACAAGGCACGACTAGCAAGATTGGAATGAATTTTTTACAGAAGCATGGCTTTACAATATAAATTGATGCTGAAAATTAGGAGGTATTATAATGAAATTTAATACAATTGCTGAGGCTGTCGAAGATATAAAAAATGGTAAGATGATTGTTGTCGTCGATGATGAAGATCGAGAAAATGAAGGCGACTTATTAATGGCTGCTGAGAAAGTAACGCCTGAAGCCATTAATTTTATGGCTACATATGGCAGAGGACTAATCTGCATGCCTATAGTTGGTTCGAGACTTGATGAGCTTGGTATCGGCGCCATGGTGTGTGACAATACGGATAATCATTGTACCGCTTTTACAGTGTCCGTTGATATAAATACTACAACAACAGGGATTTCGGCTCATGAGCGTGCTGATACAATTAGTGCTATGCTTGATTCTAGTGTGCTACCTGAGCATTTTAGAAGACCAGGGCATATCTTTCCATTAAGGTATGTTGAAGGCGGGGTACTGCGGCGTGCTGGGCATACAGAAGCAGCTGTTGATTTGCCGAAGCTTGCTGGATTATACCCAGCAGGTGTTATTTGCGAAATTATGAATGAGGATGGTACTATGGCCAGAGTGCCAGATCTTGCAACCTTTGTTGAAAAACATAATTTGAAAATTATTACCATTGCCGAATTAATTAAGTATCGTAAAGCCAATGAAAAATTTATCACGCGCGTTGCAGAGACCACCATGCCAACTCAATATGGTAATTTCAACCTAATTGCTTATGAAAGTAAGCTTGATAATCAGTGTCATATTGCTTTGGTAAAAGGTGATGTGGTGGGCAAAGAAAATGTACTCGTGCGTATACATTCGGAATGTTTAACTGGGGATGTATTCGGGTCACTGCGTTGTGATTGTGGGGAACAATTGGCTAGTGCTTTAAAACGTATCGATCAAGAAGAAGTAGGCGTACTCGTGTATATGAAGCAAGAAGGTCGTGGCATTGGACTTGCTAATAAAATGCGTGCCTATGCGCTGCAAGATCAAGGCAAGGATACTGTAGAAGCCAATGAAATATTAGGATTTGCTCCAGATTTAAGAGATTATGGAATTGGAGCTCAAATACTAGTGGATTTAGGTCTCACTAGCATTCGATTATTGACGAATAACCCCCAGAAAAGAGCCGGTTTAGAAGGTTATGGCTTAAGGATTTCCGAGAGAGTACCAGTTGAAATTAAAGCCAATCGATTTAATCAACGTTACTTATCAGTAAAAAAATCTAAATTAGGGCATATGCTCAAATAATATAGGGAGGAATATATAATGATAAAAGTTTTCGAAGGACAGTTAGTGGCTGAGGGTCTGAAAATTGGTATAGTCGTTGCAAGATTTAATGAATTTATTAACAGTAAATTACTTGGTGGCGCCTTAGATGGTCTTAAACGCCATGGTGTCAAGGAAGAAGATATTGGGATTGCGTGGGTGCCAGGTGCCTTTGAAATCCCTCTAGTAGCACAAAAAATGGCTGAGAGTAAGAAATATGATGCCGTCATTTGTTTAGGAACAGTGATCAGGGGTAGTACGTCTCATTATGATTATGTGTGCTCTGAAGTCTCTAAAGGTGTTGCACACGTAGGTATGGCGACTGGTATTCCTACGATTTTTGGCGTACTTACAACCGAAAGCATTGAACAAGCTATTGAACGGGCTGGTACAAAAGCGGGTAATAAAGGTTTTGATTCGGCAGTCACTGCAATTGAAATGGCTAATTTATTAAAAAATATTTAATAAAAGTTAAATATTTCCAGGAAATAGTGAGGTGATTATATGAAAATCGGTATCATCAGTGATACCCATGGTTGTGCACGCACGTGGGAAAAAGTCTATAATAGTTACTTTACGGAGTGTGAATTAATTATTCATGCTGGTGATATACTATATCATGGTCCACGCAATGATATTCCGGAAGAATATAATCCTAAACAATTGGCGCAAATCTTAAATGCTTGCAGTATTCCAATGATAGTAGCCTCAGGTAATTGTGACGCGGATGTGGATGGCATGGTTCTTACTATGCCTATTCAATCCCCTTATGCTTACATAATGATAGAGGGTGTACCGATTGTCGTAAATCATGGACATACATTGACTGAGCAAACTAAAAGGGAAATAGCTGGGAAATTTAAAGCGGCCTTATTTATTACCGGACATACTCATGTGGCATTACTAGAGAAGCATGATGGTATTATTTATCTTAATCCAGGCTCGCCTGCCATGTCTAAGCGAGCAGATGGCCGTGGTACGATTGCTAGATTGATTGATCATGTTATTGAAGTATTAGATGTTGAAACCGGAAAAGTACTAATGTCTGAGAGGCTATAGGAGGTTAAATGCAAGATCATATTATAAAGGCTACGACAACAGGTGGTGTAAGAGTATTTGCTATAGTCACTACAAATTTAGTCGAAGAGGCGAGAAAACGGCATGATTGCTATCCGGTAGCTATTGCTGGACTTGGACGTACTATGACGGCGGCATTACTCTTAGCCGCGAATCTAAAAACAGATGAGAGTATTACTATTCGTATTGCTGGTGATGGTCCCCTTGGCGAAATCACCGCAGATGCCCATGCTAGTGGAGTTGTTCGGGGTTATGTAAAAAATCCACATATTGATTTGCCACTACGTGGTACTAAACTTGATGTTGGCACAGCAGTTGGTAATGGGCAGATCTATGTGACTCGATTTACTGGACTGAAACAGCCATTTACAGGTAGTGCAGAGCTGGTGAGTGGGGAAATTGCTGAAGATATTACTAATTATTTATTTGTTTCAGAACAAACACCTTCAAGTGTAGCTCTTGGTGTTTTAGTTCAGCCGGATCTGACTGTGGGTGCTGCTGGTGGGTTTATGGTGCAAGCTTTACCTAATGCCGATGATGAAGTATTAAGTAAAATTGAAAAAAATATTGGATTATTGCCACCAGTATCCCAATTAATCAGTGAAGGCAAAGATGCTGCTGGTATTATCAATATGATATTTGCCGAATTACCAGTTACGCTGTATGAGGAAATGTCTGTACAATTTAAGTGTCCTTGTTCTCATAAACGGATACAGAATATGCTCATTAGTCTTGGCGTAGAAGAAATCGATGATATCATCATAACTGATGGGCAAGCTGAGATTTGTTGTCATTTTTGTGGAGAAAAATATCAATTCGACAAGAGAGACCTTGAGGAAGTAATCTTATTAATCAGAGAAAAAAGTAGCAAAAAGTAAAAGACTGGGAATTTTCCCAGTCTTTTACTTTTTGCCGCAATCATAACTTATATTAATTTATGATTTTAATTAGATAGCACGTTGAACTTTTCCAGAACGTAGGCAACGAGTACAAGTATTAACTCTTTTAACCTCACCATTAACAATCGCTTTAACCCGTTGGATATTGGGTTTCCACGTACGTTTAGTTTTTAAGTGAGAGTGGGCGACATTATTACCGCTACTTGGACCTTTACTGCAGATTTCACAAAGACTTGCCATTTATTCCACCTCCTTTGATGAAGGACGAGACATCCTTATTACAATAACAGTAGTATTTTAGCACAATTTGCTTGCTTAATGCAAGGTCTATTTTTAATAGGGTTAGTATTTATGTTTTTTTAACTAAAAAATACAAACGCAAACGCAATGGCAGGATTTCTTATTATATATATTGAAATAAAAGCAAAGAGACAAAGATGGGAGGCGTAGCAAGTGATTACCAAAGAAACAGCAATCATCCAAATACTCCGGTCGCATCCAATGGCCCGCGATATTTTTGCCAAACATGGTATGGGATGCATAGGATGTATGGGAGCAGCAACTGAAACAATCGAGAATGGTGCAAAAATGCATGATGTCGATATAGAGGCACTATTAAAAGAATTAAATGAAATCAAATAAAGTAAAATAGACAAAGTTACTTTGTCTATTTTATAAATTTATGCAGGTGATAGTTTTGAACAGTTTCTGGACAAAGAGTATTCAATATATCAAAGGGGTAGGGCCGAGTAAAGCAAACCTGCTCACTAAATTAGGTATATTTACGATTGGCGATTTACTTGAACATTATCCTCGCCGTTATGAGGATCGCAGTCAGCTGAAAATGATAAATGCTCTAATTGATGGACAAATAGAGACTTTTAAGGGCAAAGTTATAGGCACAGTGGAAAGTAACCCACGTCATGGTTTAAAAATTACTAAAGTGAGTGTTAGTGATTGTACGGGGGTAGCTCAGTTGGTGTGGTTTAATCAGCCCCATGTTAAAAAAAAGTATCAATCTGGGATGGAAGTCATTGTATCAGGTAAAATTAAAAGCCTTTATCAAGTAGAAGTGCTCAGTCCAGAAGTCGAAATTATAAATGGATCAGAAGTATTGGATACTGGACGTATTATACCTATTTACGGTGCAAGCGAAAATATTAATCAACGTTTTTTACGAAATATCATCAGTCAAGTACTTAATGATCATCAGAATATTTATGAAATATTATCAAATAGAATCGTTAGCCAATATTCCTTGCTCAATCGCAGGTTGGCGTTTGAAAATATTCATTTTCCTCAAAGTATAGAAATGCTTGAGTGTGCAAGACGAAGACTCGTATTTGAGGAATTATATTTATTACAATGTAGTTTGTTGTTTTTAAAAAAACAGCAACGTGGTAATCGTGTGGGGATAAAGCATGGACTTGACGGTTCTCTATCTGTCCAAGCACGAGAACAACTGCCTTTCATATTAACTGGTGATCAACAAAAAGTATTATTTGAAGTTAAGTCTGATATGGAAGATGTCACGACCATGCAACGGTTGGTTCAAGGCGATGTAGGTTCTGGTAAGACGGTTATAGCAGCCCTGGCCCTGGTTAAGACCGTGGAAAATGGTTACCAAGGGGCTATGATGGTTCCCACTGAAATATTGGCTGGACAGCATTATAGGACACTCACAGAGCTATTTGCCCCACTGGGTATTTCAGTCAGCATACTAACTGGTAAGTTAACGCGCCGAGCCCGTGAACAAGTTTTAAACAAGCTCAAGGATGGTTTGGTGGATGTGGTCATCGGTACCCATGCCCTTATCCAAGATACTGTTGAATTTAAATATTTGGGACTGGTTATCACTGATGAGCAGCATCGATTCGGTGTTCGTCAACGGAGCATATTGCAGGCGAAAGGCAATACGCCTGATGTTTTGGTGATGACAGCTACGCCAATACCAAGGACGATGGCTTTAACGGTCTATGGAGATCTTGATGTATCTTCGATTAGGCAATTGCCACCTGGACGTAAGCCCATAAAAACCTTTGTCCGTGGCAGTGATCGACGGCGGCTAGTCTATAAATTTATAGTAGATGAAGTTCAAAATGGGCGACAAGCCTATGTGGTTTGCCCCTTAGTAGAAGAGTCAGAAAAGATTGATGCCCAGTCGGCAGTCGAGTTATATGAAGAGCTTGTACAAGCAGATTTAAAAGATATTAGGTGTGGCTTAGTCCATGGTAAAATGAAGGCCGCTGATAAAGATGCGGTCATGAATGCTTTTTATAGTGGAGAAATAAAAGTGCTCGTAGCAACAACGGTTATAGAAGTTGGTGTTAATGTACCCAATGCTTCCGTCATGGTTATTGAAGGTGCTGAGCGATTTGGCTTAGCTCAACTTCACCAACTGCGAGGACGTATTGGTCGAGGCGGTTATCAGTCTTATTGTATTTTATGTTCTGATAATAAAAATCCTGAGACGCAAGAACGCCTTACCATTATGACTAAAACCAATGATGGCTTTATACTCGCTGAAGAAGATTTAAAATTACGTGGTCCAGGTCAATTTTTTGGCACGCGGCAACACGGTTTGCCTGATTTGAAGATTGCAGATATTATTAGCGATCTTAGCATTTTTCTAGAAGCTAAGGGTGCAGCAGAGCAGACCATTGCTCTATCTGATGAATTTAGTAGCATACGCTCTGTTTTGAATCAACGATTTGGACAAGATATTGGTATGATAATTTGTAATTGAGTTGTCATTCTACTAAATAAAAAAAGACGACCGAATGGTCGCCAATTATGGGAGAGGAGAAAATTTACACTATAGTTATGCTACATATGTATTGTATTTATACGTGAAATTATAAAATATTATAAATTATTTTATTGATCATTAGTACACACTATTATAAATAATGATAGTAGAGGTGATGTCAATATGGAATTAACCTATTGTGAAAAGAAACTACGGGGTATTGCTGAGGAATGTCAAGAGTTTGAGCATATTATTACGGCGATGGGATATGGATATTCATTGCTTAATGTATCACCAGATGACTTTGTTCGAAGGTGTAACGATTGTGTAAATTGGTTAGGGAGTGATTGTGAAATTTTCCAACGTGAGATCATGAATTGAAGTTAAGTATCACTGCCTATGCAGTGATGCTTTTTCGATTATAGAGCGAATCATTAGCAGGTGTATCGTTGCCTTTTATTGATAATTTTAGTATAGTAAAGTGTATTTCAAAAAAATATGATATAAAGGTTGTTTATGAAGTAGATTCTGGTAGTGCGATCATTTTTAAATTAGTGATTTTCGATAGTATAGGAGGTATGATGGCTAGATTATGGGGATGGTTGTTTATCATCTTAACCTTTGGAATGATGTATTTGTGGCAACCTGAGTTTTTTCAACATGCATATCAGATCATTGAACATGGAGATATTATTGGGTTAGCGCAGTATCTGCGCAGCTTTGGTCCGTGGTCAATTGCGGTAACTCTGGTTTTATTTATAGTTATGACTTTTACTATCGTTTTTCCCTTTATGATTTTGTCTGGGGCAACTGGTATTATGTATGGCTTATTTTGGGGAGTCGTTATTTCATGGATGGGGGAAGTGATTGGGGCAGTCTTTATGTTTGTCTTTGCCCGCTATTTTTTTCGGAAATTTATTGCAGCCTGGTTACATAAAAGTAGTTATTTAAAGCAAGCAGATGACTATAGCGCAGCAAATGGATTCAAGGCCTTACTCATTGCCCGATTGTTGCCATTGGCGCCTTCAGGTATTATTACTGCTGTTGCGGCCATCAGTAAAATTAGTTTTAAGGATTTCTTTCTGGCAACTTTAATTGGTAAGTTACCACCAGTCATTATCAAAGTACTCCTTGGTCATGATCTAGTATTTGCTGGAGAAAATATGACACGCTTGATCATAGTCGTGATTGTAGTTGTTGTTGTATATATCGGATTATGGTGGTATAAGCGGTACAAAGGAAAATGACCACAGTGATAAAAAAAGCAGGCACATGATGCTTAGGGCGATGTGATGGGTTTTGTTCTATGAGATCGTCTAACATCCTTGTAAGGTGCAAGCCAAGTTTTAATAAGAATACAATCTGCTGAATTTAAAATACATTTGCAGGGATATTGTTATATCTATCGAATAAAAGATAAGAATAAAATAAGGAGGTTATGATATGCCTATAGTACAGATTGATATGATTGAAGGACGCACTGTTGAGCAAAAACGTGAGTTGGTAAAAAAAGTAACTGCAGCAATATGTGAAACTGCGAGCTGTCCTGCCGAGGCCGTTACTATTATAATTAGGGACGCAGCTAAACATCATATAGCCAAAGCTGGTATATTAATGTCAGATAAATAAAGTGCTATGTAGTAAAAACATCCTCATTTAAATTTTGATGAGGATGTTTTTTATATAGAATATGCCCATTTATTTTATAAAAAAATGATGGAATTAAAATAAATTATAAAAAAATATTATTAAAATACATAAAAAAACTAGATTAGGTAAGTTTAAATATGTTATTATAGTTGAAATAACTTTTGCTATTGGTATGAAAGGGGAAACGTTTATGTTTGAGAACAAGTTTATGCAGGAAGGTTTGACTTTTGATGATGTTTTACTAATACCTGCCAAATCAGATATCTTGCCTAAAGACGCTGATATAAGTACATATTTGACTAAAAATATTAAGCTTAATATTCCTATTATTAGCGCTGGTATGGATACCGTTACTGAAGCACGTATGGCTATCGCTATTGCTCGGGAGGGTGGTATCGGTGTTATTCATAAAAATATGCCTATTGAGAGGCAGGCTGGTGAGATTGATAAGGTAAAGCGTTCTGAACATGGGATAATTGTGGATCCTATTTTTTTATCACCTGATCATACATTACAAGATGTACAAAATCTAATGGAAAAATTCCATATTTCAGGAGTGCCAATTACTAAAAACAATAAACTTGTTGGCATTTTAACAAATAGAGATTTACGTTTTGAAACTAATTTAAAGAGAAAAATTCAAGAATGTATGACGACGGATCATCTTATTACAGCTCCAGTGGGAACATCTGTAGAAGATGCTAAAGCCCTGCTTCACAAGCATAGAATTGAAAAATTACCATTGGTGGATGTTGAGGGTAATTTAAAAGGTTTAATTACCATTAAAGATATTGAAAAAGCCCAGAAATATCCCAATTCAGCAAAGGATCCTAAAGGTCGATTATTAGTAGGGGCGGCTGTCGGGGTGGGCTCCGACATGATGGAGCGAGTTGCTGCAATTGTTGCTGCCAAAGTTGATGTTATTGTAGTCGATACTGCTCATGGACATTCTCAAGGCGTACTTGATGCTGTTAGACTGATTAAAGGTACTTATCCTGGCGTTGATTTAATTGTTGGTAATGTGGTAACTGCAGAGGCCACTCGTGATTTGATTGAAGCTGGAGCTGATGCAATAAAAGTCGGCATTGGACCTGGTTCTATTTGTACAACTCGTATTGTTGCTGGTATTGGTGTACCTCAGATTACGGCTGTATATAATTGTGCAATGGCCGCACGGGAGTTTAATATTCCGATTATCGCTGATGGCGGTATTAAATACTCTGGAGATATGGTTAAAGCTCTGGCTGCCGGCGCTAGTGTTGTCATGCTTGGCAATCTGTTTGCTGGTACGGCAGAAAGCCCTGGTGAGACTGTGATTTATCAAGGGCGTAGTTATAAAGTGTATCGGGGTATGGGCTCATTAGATGCTATGGCTCAAGGTAGTGCAGATCGCTATTTTCAAGAAAATATGGACAAGTTGGTTCCAGAAGGTATTGAAGGTCGTGTGCCATATAAGGGAACCCTGGCTGATACGGCTTTTCAGTTAATTGGTGGACTCAGAGCAGGTATGGGATATTGTGGTGTAGCCAATATTCAGGAATTAATTAATAATACTCTTTTTATCCGTATTACTGGTGCTGGTTTAAAAGAAAGCCATCCTCATGATATTAGTATTACGAAAGAATCACCCAATTATAGTTTCTAATTCACTGTAAAGAAACACCGTCATGCTTTTATCAAGCTGACGGTGTTTCTTTACAGTGAATTTTAATTTAATATTCGACAAATAAGTATATATTCCTGTGTGTAAAGTTTAGTAAGCTTTGGAATACTAAAGACAAAAGGGAGAGTGATGAAATGGGGTGCTGGTCGATAAATAGTATCATCATTATAATTATTATGTGCTTATCTACTAATATTGGTTATGCTTTTTTTATGCCGCAAGTTGATAGTTTAGAGAATTTACGTTTAGTCGCAGCTACACAAGTTTTTGATGAAAAAGGACAACTTATTTCTAAACTATTTGAAGAAAATCGCATCGTTGTATCAATAAATAATATGTCGCCATATATTCAACAGGCGGTAGTAGCAAATGAAGATAGTCGATTTTATACTCATTTTGGCATAGATCCCATTGGTATAATTCGTGCTGTAGTCGTTGATTTACGTGCTGGTAGCTTAGTTGAAGGCGGCAGTACATTAACGCAGCAATTAGCTAAAAATTTGTTTTTAACTCAGGAACGCACTTTTACACGTAAAGTAAAAGAACTATTTTTAGCTATTATTATTGAACGCAAATTTTCAAAACAGGAAATTTTACAAGCATATCTAAACCAGGTATACTTTGGTGAAGGTGCATATGGAGTAGAGACTGCCGCTCAGGTTTATTTTGGTAAACATGCGAGTGAACTTACCTTAGCAGAAAGCGCGCTGCTCGCAGGTTTGCCTCGTGGTCCTAACATTTATTCTCCATATATTGATAATAAAGCTGCTCTCGAACGTAGATCTACGGTACTTGCAGGCATGGTAAATCAAGGGTATATTACGCAGGGACAAGCTGACCAAGCGCAAAAAGACCCGATTGCCTTAGCTGGTAAAAAAAAGCGTGCTATACAAGCTTCCTATTTTCTTGATTATGTAGCCAAGGAACTGGTGGGGCGTTATGGTGCTAATCGTGTATATAAAGGCGGCCTTAAGGTTTATACAACGATTGATAGTAAAGCCCAACAAGGAGCTGAAGCAGTTTTAGGTCAGTATCAGGGAGCAGTATTAGCTCTTGACCCACGTACTGGATATATTAAAGCCATGGTGGGGGGGCGTAATTATGAAGAAAGTCAGACTAACCGAGCTTTAGTAGAAGTGCGTCAACCTGGCTCGGCTTTTAAGCCTTTTGTCTATGCAGTAGCTATTAACCAAGGATTAACGGCAAATGCGATCATTCTTGATCAACCAATTAATATCGCAGGATATGCTCCGCAAAATTATGATAAAAAATACCTTGGGCCAATAACTTTGAAAAAGGCTCTTAGGTGGTCGGTAAATGTAGCTGCAGTTAAACTCGGGCAGCAAGTCGGTATTAGCAAAGTGATGGACCTAGCTAAAAATATGGGTATCACTACTTTAGTGGAGCAAGATAATAATCTGGCAACTGCGCTAGGCGGTTTAACGCAAGGTGTAAATTTGTTCGAGTTAACAACTGCATATACGGCATTTGCTAATGGGGGAATTATGTCAAAGCCTGTTGCCATTTTAAAAGTGCTTGATGAAAATGATCAAGTGCTTGAAGAAACACATGTAGTGCAACAGTCAGTACTCAGTGCTGATGTGGCATATATTTTGACGAATATGATGCAAGGTGTAATTGAAGATGGTACAGGTACACCTGCCAACATTGGACGCACCGCAGCTGGTAAGACGGGTACAACAGATGGGTATGAAACAGCATGGTTCATAGGATATACACCTGAATTATTAGTTGGTATATATGTAGGAAATGATAACCGAACACCAGTGGAAATTTCAGGTACGCAAGTCGCTGGCATGTGGGGAAGTATGATGTCAAAAACCCTAATGGGTACCAAACAGTCAGAGTTTCTTGTTCCGCCCAATATAGTTACTAATGTACCTATCTGTACAGACTCGGGGACATTAGCTACACCTGGGTGCCTCGAAATCGAATATAGTGCCTTTATTAGAGGAACTCAACCTACAGCTTTGGATACTCGTATAAGACCACAATTGCAACTTGAAGGAAAAGCAGAGACACCTGTAAAACGCGAAGAGCAGCCGCGTTGGTGGAAATTGCCTTTGCCACGATTGCCCAGCTTTTAAAATTATGATATAATATATAAGAAACTTTTAATTAGTTGATTCTTTAATGTGTAAGGAGACTATATGTATAGTGCGTAATAGAATAACTGTTCTCAATATAATGATTGATGTTGTAACGATGAAAGAGGCAGTAGGTAGAGTAGAGCAATTTATTGATAAACAAAAACCTCATTTGGTAGTTACTCCTAATGCGGAAATGATAATGATGGCTAATGAAGACAATGACTTGGCACAAATTATTAACGGCGCTGATTTAGTTGTGCCAGATGGTGCAGGGGTCGTATGGGCGGCACGCTATAACGATGACGTTATGCCAGAACGTGTTGCAGGGTACGATTTGGTGCAAAATTTATTAGCTCAATCGGCTACCCGAAAATATCGTATTTACATGTTCGGTGGAGCACCTGGTATTGTTAATAAAGCTAAAAATATAGCTGAAAAGCGTTATCCCGGTGTCCAAATAGTGGGCATACACCATGGCTTTTTTACTGAAAAGGATGAACCAGAGATAGTAAGCAATATAAAAGCTTGCCGCCCAGATATTTTATTAGTAGGGCTTGGTGTACCTCGGCAAGAAAAATGGCTCTTACAATATAGTAAGCAGATTGCAGCACCTGTAGCCATTGGCGTTGGCGGTACGTTTGATGTAATGGCTGGAACTGTGCTCCGAGCACCGCTGTGGATGCAAAATGCTAATTTAGAGTGGCTATATCGTCTTATATCTGAACCTAAGCGTGCTATTCGGATGTTGGCCCTGCCGCGTTTTGTTATGCAAGTGGTCATCAGTAAAAATAAGAAAAAAAATAATGGTTTGTTAAAATGAGGTGGATGAATGGTTAAAGCGCCGATAGTTAAAGAAGGCTATATATATATTGCCGGTCTTGCATTTGTTACAGTTGTAGTTTTTTGGGCCATTGACCCATATTGGAGTATTATTCCAGCAGTTTTGGTGGGGTTTATTACCTTCTTTTTTCGTAATCCTAAGCGCGAAATACCTAATGATGATCGTTTACTAGTATCGCCTGCTGATGGTAAGGTGATGAGTGTGTGTGAAATATATGATGATTTGTTCTTGAATGAGGTAGGCATTAAGGTAACTATCTTTTTATCAGTTTTTGATGTACATGTGAATCGTAGTCCTATCGCTGGTGAGATTAAGTTTCAACAATATACATGCGGACGTTTTCGCCCAGCTTATAAGGAATCTGTAGGGTGTGAAAATGAGCGTCACTCTATAGGATTGCAAAATGGTGATATGCGTGTATTAGTAACACAAATAGCTGGCCTTTTGGCTAGGCGTATTGTTTCTTGGGTAACGTTAGGAAGTATATTACGAAAAGGTGAAAGATATGGTCTTATAAAATTTGCTTCCTGTACCGAAGTTATTGTGCCTAAAACAGTAGAGATCCTGGTTAAAAAAGGAGATAGAGTTAAAGGCGGCGAGACTGTTATAGGGAGGTTGTTACGATGAAAAGTATAATTCCAAATGCTCTAACTGCTTTAAATTTGATTTTGGGTATGGGTGCTATTATTGCTACATTTAGTGGAGAATTTTATCAGGCCGCATTATTTGTAGTTGCAGCAATGATTAGTGATGGACTCGATGGCAGAGTCGCAAGGTATTTAAATGCAAGTAGTGATTTCGGTAGAGAGTTGGATTCTTTATGTGACTTGGTATCATTTGGTGTGGCACCAGCGATTTTAGCTTATGCATTTTTACTAAGGGATTTACCTGGAATTATCGGATATATTATAGCTGCTTTTTTCGCAACATGTGGTGCATTACGTTTGGCTCGCTTTAATGTTAATACAGATGTTGTTAAAGGGTACTTTATGGGATTACCCATTCCAGCAGCTGGTTGTGTTTTGGCAACATTTATTATGCTTGGTATTAAACCACCAGGTTTACTATTTCCTATTATGGTGATTATCTGTGCTTATCTAATGGTTAGTAGGATAAAATATCCTGATTTTAAAGGGCAAGGTGAAAAAATTAGGCTCATTCCAGTAGGGATAACCATATTTGTCTCGGGCTATATATTATTTGCGATAAATTGTACAATCGGTACGATGCTATTTGTACCATTTTTTGCATATGCTTTATTTGGAATATTAAATACTATATTGGGTTTATTTGATTGTAAACCCGTTACTTAAAATAAAGTAACATTTATAAAAAGAATAGTATCCGTATCGTTGGATACTATTCTTTTAATGTGGATTATTTAATACGTTATATATATTATAGCGGTTATTAAATAATTTGTGGCTTGACAATGTATATGTTTTGAAATTACAATAGTATTTGGATTTTAGGGTAAAGTATATTAATATACTTTAAAAATGGAGTTTTAAAGGAGCAAAATCTATGAATTATATTTTTGATTATATAATGATTCCAATGCAACTCATCATTATATTTTTTACGATCTATTATTTTATTCTTGCGTTCTTCGGTTTTTGGCGCAGAAAAAAATATAATACATTGGCACCGAAAAAAAACTTCGCAGTAATAGTTGCCGCGCATAATGAAGAACAGGTAATTGTGCAACTAATGGAGAATTTGTTTGTTCTCAATTATCCCCGGGAATTGTATGATATATTTGTTGTGGCCGACAATTGTAATGACCGTACAGCACAATTGGCTCGTGATGCTGGAGCTATTGTGTATGAAAGGTTCAATTTAGAGCAACGTGGTAAGGGTTATGCAATGGAATGGATCTTTGCTAAATTGTTTCGTTTGAAAAGGCAATATGACGCTATTGTTGTTTTTGATGCTGACAACCTTGTTCATCCTAATTTCTTGCAACAAATGAACAATCATCTTTGTAATGGTGAACAAGTGATTCAAGGCTATCTTGATGCAAAAAACCCTCATGATACATGGATTTCGGGTACTTTTGCTATATCTTTTTGGCTTTCCAATCATATCACTAATTCAGCAAAATACAACCTTGGGCTTTCCAGTGTATTAGGTGGTACTGGAATGTGCATTTCCACTGCAATATTACAAAAATTTGGCTGGGGAGCTACTTGCCTGACGGAAGATGCAGAATTTACTATGAAGGTATTACTAGAGGGTATACGAACGACTTGGGCGCATGATGCTATCGTTTATGATGAAAAACCATTAACCTTTATGCAATCTTGGAGACAACGCAAAAGATGGGCCCAGGGACTTTTTGATGTTGCGGGGCGCTATATTCCTAAATTGCTTATAGAGGGTATCAAAAGGCGTGATGCTCGCATTTTAGACGGAGTATTGCAACTATTGCAACCATATTTTTTAATTTTATCAGCTACATTTATATTGTTAAATTATATCTATTACTTTGTCCCGTTTTATACCAATATTCTATTCAAAATCATACCAGTAGAAGTTTGGACGCTGATAGCAATTGGACAATACGCTTTCCCGATTATCATACTAGCAAAAATTCGTGCATCTTGGAAATCTTGGTTCTATCTTATCTTATACCCACTCTTTATCTATAGTTGGATACCCATTACACTTGTAGGCTTTTTTCATCGTAATGAACGTGAATGGAGTCATACTGCGCATACGCGCAGTATGAGTTATAATGATGTATTGCTAACCCAGAATAAAGAATTTCCGAAAGAGGATTTTTTATCTAAACAAGCGGTAAAATAAGAGATGAGTTAAATACTCATCTCTTATTTTAAGTCAACAGAAGATATATTAAACTAGAATATAAAGGAGGATCAGATATGTTCGAACTAACAATTAATGTTAACTTTGAAGCTGCTCACTATATTAATAATTATTCAGGAAAATGCAGTCGATTACATGGTCATAATTGGAAGGTTGAAGTTAATATTTATGGTAGTCAACTCGATGAATTAGGTATGTTAATTGATTTTCGCGATGTAAAGGCAGCTGTTAATAAAATCATGGTAAAATTAGATCATTATTGTCTAAATGAAATTGAACCGTTTAGCACCATTAATCCTACAGCGGAAAATATTGCCAAATATATCTATGAGCAACTTAGAGAAACTCGCGAATTTGATCAAAATGTAAAATTGCGTTCTGTAAAGGTATGGGAATCTCTAAACTCAGCTGCAGCATATAGCCAGGAGGCTTAATTATGACCCAAGCAATAAATGTTGTTGAAGTATTTTCTTCGATTCAAGGTGAAGGTCAATGTGTTGGTTACCGACAAGTTTTTGTACGTCTAGCTGGCTGTAATCTTGAATGTGCTTTTTGCGATACTCCAGACTCAAGAAAAATAGTAGCACGAGGGCATATCGAGATGACTGCCGGAAAACGTGATTTTCAGATCATATCGAATCCCATTTCAGTAGATGAGTTATCGAGATATGTAAATAATTTGCTGATTTTGCCACACCATTCAGTTAGTTTGACTGGTGGTGAGCCACTGTGTCAAGCCGGCGCCATTGCAAAGCTGGCACCACTTATTAATGGACGTATTTATTTAGAGACAAATGGTACATTGTCATCTGAACTATCAATGGTATTACCTCATATTGATATGATTAGCATGGATATCAAATTACCTAGTGTTACTAGGCAGAATCTGTGGCAACAACATGGGGAGTTTTTGAGTTTAGCCAATACTCGCAGTGTTTTTGTTAAAGTAGTAGTTACAAATAAGACCAGTACTGAAGAGTTTCAACAAGCAATAGACCTAATAAAAGCAGTTAATCATGATATTCCTTTAATCATACAACCAGTTACCCCTATTCGTGATTGTGAGGGAGTTACTCCTGAGATGGTGCTCATTTGGCAAGAACAGGCGCTTAAAAAGCTTCATGATGTGCGCGTTATTCCGCAGACCCATAAGTTCATGGGGCAATTATAATGAGTTTGGAGGGGAAATTTTGCGTATTTTGTTGACAAACGATGATGGCATTGGTGCAGCTGGTATTGCGGCGCTGTGGCATGAACTTTCCAAGATTGCTGAAGTAATAGTAGTAGCACCTGATGTTGAACGCAGTGCTACGAGTCAGTCGATTACAGTACATAGTCCGATACGGGTAGATAATTATTTTTTTGATAATCCTCGTATTTGTGGTTGGCGTATTGGTGGTACGCCTGCTGATTGCGTGAAAATTGGTTTGGAAGCATTAATGAAGCAACCGCCGGATATAGTAGTTGCCGGGATTAATCACGGACCTAATTTAGGTACAGATGTATTATACTCAGGGACCGTCAGTGCGGCAATTGAGGGGGCCTTGCATGGCATACCAGCAGTTGCTGTCTCATTGGATGTGGGGGAAGGTAAATATGACTTTCAACCTGCTGCTGAATTTACAAGCAAGTTAGTACAAAATATCGTTAATCGCTCATTACCGCCGAATACATTGTTAAATGTTAACGTACCAGCGCTGTCTTCAGCTCAATTTAAAGGGGTAGCTATTACTAAGCTCGGAGTTAGGCAGTATGAAAATGTTTTCGAAGGTCGGCAGGATCCGCGAGGGCGGATGTATTACTGGATGGGTGGCAATGTGATGAACACTGAGAATGATACTGATAGTGATATAGTCGCTATACAAATGTCCAAGATCTCAGTGACACCAATTCATTTTGATTTGACAAATTATGGTATTATGAATTTGGTACAGAGCTGGAATTTATAATATAGGAATATTTATACTTATTATGCATACAATTACTATACAAGAGACTGCTTGAAAATAGTTAGCTGCGAGGCTCGGTGCGTATTCCAATTCTTATAATGCCTAGTGTAGGGAGGGAATATTGTGTCTAAACGTATTGACCGGACACGTTTTAATACTAAACCACCTAAGGTATCAAGAACAGCTGTGTTAATCGTTAGGGGAGTACTGGTAAGTTTAATTGTTGCATTGATTTGTACTTTGTTTTTATCTGTGATCAGTTTGGTAACCGAAAATACATATGTAGATTATTATATACAATATATTATGGTTGGCGTGACTATGATTAGTATCTTCATTGGTAGTGTTTATGCCACGCAGCAAGCGGCATCAAAAGGATTGATCATCGGCATGCTGATCGGAATTATTTATGTATTACTATCAGTGATGCTTGGTATGGAAATTAGTCATGAATCGGTTTCCATATTGGTTTTAGTAAATAAGTTTGTGGCTGGTATTGCTGCTGGTATATTAGGTGGCTTAGTAGGTGTAAATTTATAATGATGTCTGTGTAGTCAGATGAATATTTTTAAAGAGGCGCGATAGCCTTTTTTTTCTTTAGGGTATACTTATAGTAAGTCATACTATTAGCAGAATTATTATTAAAAATTTACAGAGTATTTGTGGTGCCTAAAAACTTAAAGCTTATCATATTGCTGAATATATAGTAAAATACAAAGGTAATATAATAATTTTTTTGAATACTAATATTTCATTATTTATAGTAGGTGATAAATTGATAAAAATTGGAATTATTGGTGGTACAGGTGTATATGATCCAAGTATTTTAGAAAATGTACGCCAGGTTGAAACAATGACACCTTATGGCAACGTATGTTATAAGGTCGGTGACTTTGCAGGAAAAAGTATTGCCTTCATTCCTCGGCATGGCAGTAAACATTCTATTGCGCCCCATTTAATTAATTATCGGGCCAATATTTGGGCTATGAAAAAAATTGGGGTTAATCAGATTCTGGCTACTGCTGCAGTTGGGTCATTGCATTTGCCGATGAAATTAGGAGATTTTGTTTTAGTGGATCAATTTATTGATTTTACGAAGAATAGAGTAGCAACTTTTCATGAGGGCGGAAGCAGAGGGGTGGTGCATGTGGATTTAACCAATCCTTATTGTTTGTCCTTGCGCGAAAAATTGCTGGTAGTCGCCCAAAGCAGTGATATTACTGTTCACGCGCAAGGTACGTATGTATGTACAGAAGGTCCCCGATTTGAAACACCAGCAGAGATCGCTATGTTTTCAAAATTTGGTGGTCATCTGGTTGGCATGACAAATGTACCAGAGGTTGTTTTGGCTCGTGAGGCTGAAATGTGTTACTCAACGATTGCAATGGTGACAAATTTCGCAGCAGGCATTTCGGGAGCTCCTTTGACATATGGTGAAGTCGTTGAAATTATGAATCAGAATACTGAAAGGCTGAAGATCTTACTTATGAATACAATAAAATTAATTGATATAGAGGCTAAGTGTAGTTGCCAGCATGCTTTAGCTGAATATGGTGGTTTTAAAATTTAGAAGGTGGTGACGATTTTTGTTGCAAGCAATCCAATGGAAAGATAATTGTTTATTACTCTTAAATCAAACTTTGCTACCCAATAGGGTGGAGTATATTGAATGTCGTGATTATCAAGTAGTCGTACAGGCTATTAAACGCTTAGAAGTTCGAGGTGCACCGGCTATTGGTATAGCAGCCGCTTTTGGCATTGTACTTGGTGCCAAGGAATTTTCTGATAGTCAATATTTTTGGACGAGCTTGCTCAAAATAGCTGAAGAATTAGGGCAAACTAGGCCGACGGCTGTTAACTTAATTTGGGCAATAGAACGGATGATGTTGGTTGCTAGTCGATATGATAAAGATAGTGATATCGCAGATGTTATTGTAGCTTTAGAACAAGAAGCGATGGCTATCGCAGCCGACGATCTAGATATTAATTCTAAAATCGCGGGTTATGGTACCCAGTTCTTTTGTACACCTGTTTCGGTGCTCACCCATTGCAATGCTGGAGCATTAGCGACAGCAGGCTTCGGCACAGCGTTAGGCGTGATTCGTCAAGCTTTTTCTGAAGGTAATATCACTCGTGTGTTTGCTGATGAGACTAGGCCATTGTTGCAGGGATCCCGTTTAACTGCCTGGGAATTAATGCAGGACAATATTCCCGTTACTATCATTACTGATAATATGGCTGGTTGGGTTATGAAAAAAAATATGGTACAGGCTGTTATTGTTGGAGCTGACCGCATTACCCTTAATGGAGATGTAGCCAATAAAATTGGTACTTATAGTGTAGCGGTATTGGCGAAGGAACATAATATTCCTTTTTATGTAGCGGCCCCTGTATCTACTTTTGATTTTACCATGGAAAGCGGACTCAGTATTCCGATTGAGGAACGGGATGCAAGTGAGGTAACTCATTTTGCTGGTATACGTACTGCCCCTGAAGGTGTAGAAGTTTTTAATCCAGCTTTTGATGTTACCCCTAGTGCTTTAATCACGGCAATTATAACCGAGTATGGAGTGCTCAGAGGGCCTTATAGTGAGGCTATTGCTCAGTTACAACAAAAAATAAAGGAAGTATGATAAAAATGGAATCGATTATTCGAGATATAAAATTAGCACCACAAGGACATGATAAAATTAATTGGGTTAAAGAGTTCATGCCAGTTCTTAACGTGCTAAATGATGAATTATCCCAGACTAAACCTTTAAGTGGTAAAAACATTGTCGTAACTATGCATTTAGAAGCTAAAACTGCATATTTAGCCTTAGTTCTAAAAAATGCTGGTGCGAACGTTGCTGTAACAGGCAGTAATCCGCTGTCCACTCAGGATGATGTAGCAGCAGCTTTGGTTGAGCAAGGTGTTAAGGTTTTTGCTTGGTATAATACGACAGATGAAGAATATGAAAAATTCTTACATAAGGCTCTGGATACGAAACCTGATATTATTGTTGATGATGGTGGAGATCTCGTATCTTTATTACATGGCGAACGTAGTGAACTGCTCCCTAACATTTTGGGCGGATCAGAAGAAACAACAACAGGTGTTATCAGACTCCGCGGACTGGCAGCCGAAGGTAAATTAAAGTTTCCGATGATCGCGGTCAATGACGCCTATTGTAAATATCTATTTGATAATCGTTATGGCACAGGCCAGTCAACATGGGATGGTATTATGCGTACTACTAATCTGACTGTAGCGGGTAAAGTAGTGGTAGTCGCTGGCTATGGTTGGTGTGGCAAAGGCGTCTCAATGAGGGCCAAAGGTTTAGGGGCTAATGTAATTATTACAGAAGTTGATCCGATAAAAGCCATTGAGGCAATATTTGATGGCTTTAGGGTTATGACAATGGGAGACGCAGCAAAAGAGGGGGATATTTTTGTCACCTTAACTGGTTGTAAGCATGTTATTAACCGTGAGCATTTTGCCGTGATGAAATCAGGGGCGGTTCTTGCGAATGCTGGTCATTTTGATCTTGAAATAAATAAAGATGATTTGTCACAGATATCAGTTTCAAATCGGGTAGTACGTAAAAACATTGAAGAATTTGTTATGAATGATGGACGCAAGATCTATTTACTAGCTGAAGGACGTTTAGTTAATTTGGCTGCTGGTGATGGTCACCCTACAGAAATTATGGATTTATCTTTTGCCATGCAAGCGTTAGCAGTACTACATATTTTAAAACATCATAAAGATATGGCTAATCAAGTATTTAATTTCCCTGAGGAAGTAAGTACTAAGGTAGCTTTGCTAAAACTAGCAGCCATGGGTACTAAGATTGATGCATTAACTGCTGAGCAAAAAAAATATCTGATGCAGGCGTAACGCTAAGGAGTGAGTGATAATTGATTCATACGCAAAGAATAAAAACTGAAATTTTAACAGTAGGCTGCGCGATGCTCGATAAAGGCTTAGTCGCTGGTACGTGGGGTAATATCAGCTCACGTATACCAGGTACGGAATTAATAGCTGTGACACCATCAGGGAAAGGTTATCATGAGATAACTGCTGCTGATATTGTAGTTGTTGATGGGAATGGTACGATAATTGAGGGAGAATTCAAACCTTCTTCAGAATTACCTCTACATTTGGCTATTTATAGTGCACGTCCAGATATACAAGCGATCATTCACACACATAGTGTTTTCGCCAGCGCTTGTGCTGTGGCTCACAAAAGTATACCCCCTATTATTGAAGATTTAGTTCAGTTAACAGGCGGCAGTGTGGATGTAGCCGCATATGCTCTGCCTGGAACTGATGCACTAGCACAAAATGTTGTGGCAGCCTTGGGTAAAAAAAATGCAGTATTAATGGCTAATCATGGTGTAGTAGGTTGTGGTCAGTCCCTTACTGAAGGCATGATGGCCTGCGAACTCGTAGAAAAAGCTGCACAAATTTTTATTTATGCAAATCAAATCGGTGGGGCCCAGGCGTTAAGTGATGAAGATATTGAAGTTATGCATAATTTTTATGTTGAATACTATCGCCAGCGCCAACAGGGGAGGGAAGTATAATGGGAAAAATTTTATTAAAAAATGCGGAAGTAGTAGGAATTGATAGTGATGTTAAAGTTGCTGATATTGCAGTCGATGGACCCAACATTGTAGAGGTTGGTGAGATTTCAGCTGACTGGCACGCTGATCAGGTGATTGACTGTACTAATATGTTGGCAGTGCCTGGTTTTGTTAATACTCATACCCATGCCGCGATGACCCTGTTCCGTAGTTATGCTGATGATATGCAACTGATGGACTGGTTGCAGAATAAAATTTGGCCAGCAGAGGGTAATTTAGTGGCTGAAGATGTATATTGGGGTACATTACTCTCTGTTGCTGAAATGATAAAATCAGGTACAACGACTTTTTCTGATATGTATTTTCATATGCCAGAGGTAGGGCGCGCTGTTGCTGAGAGTGGTATAAGGGCAGTGCTTGCGAGGGGAATGGCAGGGGTCGCACCTAATGCTGAACAGGCATTAGCAGAAAGTGAAGATTTTTTTCGCCAGTATCACAATGGTGCTGATGGACGTATTACGGTTATGCTCGGGCCTCATGCCCCTTATACCTGCCCGCCCGAATATTTAAAGCGGGTCGTAACACTCGCCCAGCGTTTAGGCTCAGAGATTCATATTCATTTAGCTGAGACGATTGGGGAAGTAGACGAATGCATAAAAAAATATGGAAAATCTCCAATTGAATTAATGAAAGAGCTAGGTGTTCTTGACTGCGGAGTACTGGCTGCGCATTGTGTGCATGTATCAAGTGCTGATATCCAGATTATGAAAGCCGCAAATGTTAGAGTGGCGCATAATCCAGGCAGTAATATGAAGCTCGGGAGCGGTATTGCGCCAGTTCCTGAAATGCTTGCTGCAGGTTTATGTGTCGGCCTCGGCACTGATGGCGCTGCTAGTAATAACAATTTGGATATGCTCGAAGAAATTAGATTGGCGGCGATGCTACATAAAGTACATGCTCTTAATCCACTACTTATACCTGCAAAAACGGCAGTGAGTATGGCAACAAGTTATGGCGCTCAGGCATTAGGATTAGGAGCAGTAACAGGCATCATTGCACCTGGATTTAAAGCAGATATTACATTGTTTAATATGCATGCTCCCCATTGGTATCCTCGTAATGATCGATTATCTCTATTGGCATATTCTGCTAACAGTGGAGATGTGCATACTGTAATGGTTGATGGGAAAATTATACTTGATAATAAACGTCTGACAACAATTGACGAAGAACAAGTCATGTATGAAGCCAATAAACGTGGCTTGCGTCTTATAAAAAACAAATAATGAGGGATAATGGGCGAAATAATATAAAATATATAGCTAAGTAAGAGGATTTGTACAGAAAAATCACGAATATATAAAGTGCTTATATTATGCATTATAGAAAAATTTCTCTGTAGACGATAACCTGTAGTGTATTTTATACAAATATTTAGTGAATCTATTTTTATTTTAGAAGGAGTGTGTTTATAGTTATGTCAGAAACAAAAGTTCCCGTAGGTATTTCAGCTCGCCATGTACATGTATCACAAGCAGATTTGGATATTTTGTATGGGGAAGGATATCAACTGACTAACAAAAAAGATTTGTTACAACAAGGGCAATTTGCTTCCAATGAACTTGTTGATTTGGTCGCTGAAAAAGGCACTTTCAAAAATGTTAGAATTTTAGGGCCAGTACGTAATCAAACACAAGTAGAAGTGGCTCTTACGGATGCTATGAAACTTAAATTAAGTACTCCAGTTCGCGATTCAGGCGATTTAAAAGATTCACCTGGTATTACTATAGTTGGTCCTAAGGGGACAGTAGAAATTAAAGAAGGCGTTATTGCTGCAGGGCGTCATATTCATATGAGCTTAGCTGATGCTGAGGCATTTGGTGTAAAAGATAAAGATATCGTTACAGTACGTTGTGGCGGCGAACGTGGGGTAGTTTTTGAGCATGTATTAATTCGTGCTCATGAAAGCTTTCGCTTAGAAATGCATATTGATACAGACGAAGCCAATGCGACCATGTGTAAAAATGGTGGCCTAGTAGAAATAATAAAATAAAAAACACTTGACTTGCGTCAAGCAATGATGTTCGACTAACGCATCGAACAAAGCGATCACATCGTCCTTAGCGACCTGTGCCTGCTTTTGATTTGGCAAAACTGATGACATTAACAAAGTTTTAAACTTTATTAATGTCATCAGTTTTTTTAAGTATTGACACAACTTTTCCTTGCATATTCATAACATATAGTGACGGAGTTGCGAGGTGATATTATGTTTCCAAAGATTAGCGGGCACAATTTACACAATAATCGGTGTAAAATTGGTGTGGCTTTGAGTGGTGGAGGTATTAGAGGTATAGCACATATCGGGGTCTTGAAAGTATTAGTTGAGAATAATATTCCCATAGATCTTATTAGCGGGACCAGCGCTGGTGCTATCGTGGCTGCTATGTATGCTTGTGGCTATACTCCTCAACAAATGCAGACAATGGTGCAAAAACTCAAAATCACTGAATTTATTGATTTGAATGTTACGGTGAGTGATCTCTTTAAACATGGTATGAAATGGCTATATAGTGGTATGTTTCGGTTTTGGTCTGTACTTCCTACTGGACTTATTAAAGGCGATAAGATAGAACAATATTTTTATAGTTTATGGCAGGATCGTACAGTTAGAGATACTGATATTCCACTCGCTATTACTGCAGTTGATTTGAATTCAGCAGATACCATATTCTTTACGAGTCCAGTATTTAGTCGTCGTGCTATTTTAAATGCCAGATATTATCACAACACGTCATTAACTGATGCAGTACGTGCTAGTATCTCAATACCTGGAATATTTTTCCCTAAAAAATATCGAAGCATGACCTTGGTAGATGGAGCGGTGAAAAATAATTTGCCGACAGATATTTTACGTCATATGGGAGCTGATGTGATCATTGGGGTAGATTTGGGTTACGATGGTCAAGCTAATTATGATATTAAGACTGTGGGAGAAATATTAATACAATGTATTGAGATTATGAGCAGAGAAGTAACTTTACTAAAATCAGAACAGTATGCTGATATTATCATTCGCCCTAATACTTTTGATATTAGTTTAAAAGATATGAAGCAAGCATTGTCATGCATAGATAGAGGTGAACAAGCAGCGCGAGAAAAACTGGCTGATATTAAACAAATATTAAACTAAACAGGTCACTTAATAGTTAATGTAACTATTAAGTGACCTGTTTTATATATATAGTGGTGGTATCTGGATGAAACAAAAACTATTTTTTAGAATCGTAGAAGAATTTATTCTTAGCCTCCGCTACCTATTATGGATAATAGATAATATTTTGAAAACGCACGATTGTATCTGTCAAATTGCGATAGGTGTGGGGTTTGTCCGCTTGATAACGAATTGCATCGCCTTGGGTCAGACTGTAAGTTTCCAAGCCCACTATTAGTTCAAGATTTCCTTCACTAAGCAGTAAATATTCCTCTGAATCTTTTACGTGAGGATCGGACAAATGGGTACACTGAGGTGATAAGCTCACTGTAAATATTTCGAAGCCCTTATCCTGATCAAAGGAGAATAACGGAAGTAAAACCATTCCATCATCATCATCTTTTAGTGGTTTAAGTTGGCTTATACGCACTAATTCAGCTATGGGTTTGTTTTCGGCAATCAATTGGCCAAATGGAACGTGAAGTCCTGAAGCAATTTTCCATAAAGTATTGACAGTTGGATTTGATTCTCCACGTTCTATTTGGCCAATCATCGCTTTACTAACTCCAGAGAGAACAGCTAGTTTATCAAGACTTAGTCCTTTTTGGTGACGAAGATGGGCAATGTTTCCTCCAATTACTGGGGTTAAGTCACTCACAATGAATCCTCCATTCGACGTGTGCAATATTGTATATATTCATACGTTATGTAGTATAGTTATATTATGTTATATTATATACAATATAACATAATATAACTATATTGGACAAGTGGGGCGATAAGAAAAAGTCACAACAAGCTGCGAGTAAGTTACTTTGTAAATAATTTGCAACGGGGGATTTAACGAAAAGCAAAAACTCCTACAAAAGTTCGAATGAAAATTTTTGTAGGAGTTTTGCATTCTATCAAGGGTAATAGATAATGTTTTGAAAACGCACGATTTTATCTGTCAAGTTGCGATAAGTATGTGCTTTGTCTGCTTGGTAACGAATTGCATCGCCTTGAGTCAGACTGTAAGTTTCTAAGCCCACCATTAGTTCAAGATTTCCTTCACTAAGCAGCACATATTCCTCTGCCCCTTTTACGTGAGGATCGGACAGATGCGTACACTGAGGTGATAAGCTTACTGAAAATATTTCGAAACCTTTATCCTGATCGAAGGAGAATAATGGAAGTAAAGCCGTCCCGTCATCATCATCCTTTAATGGTTTGAGTTGGCTCATACGCACCAATTCAACTTCAGGTTTGCTTTCGGCAATCAATTTTCCAAATGAAACGTGAAGTCCGGAAGCAATTTTCCATAAGGTGTTGACAGTTGGATTTGATTCTCCGCGTTCTATTTGTCCAATCATTGCTTTGCTGACCCCAGAGAGATCAGCTAGTTTATCAAGGCTTAATTCTTTTTGTCGGCGCAGTTGGGCGAGGTTATTTCCAATAATCGGGGTTAAATCACTCACAATAATTCCTCCATTCAGAAAGTGCAATATTGTATACATTTGTGCGTTGTTGAATAATTAAATATTATATACTATATTAATAAATAATATAACATACAAAATTGTCCTGAACAAGCAGGGATGATAAAAAGCAAACTAAGACTCATTGATAAGAATACATATGGATGTTGGAGGTTGATATTATTATGGATTTTGGTATGGCGACTGGAGTCATGAACGCTGATGGCAGTATAGGCGGTATTTTATCGCCGATTACCATTGGGTATTTGGCTTGGTATGCCTGGTTATATGCTGCGTTTATCTTTATGGGTGGAGCTTTAATATTTACAGCTCTTGTTGTATACTTGGTTAAATTACCGCCCAAAATTGACCCATGCATTGCACCACCAAGCTGAGTTTGAAAATTCATACTAAAGCAACAAGGGGGATTTTATCATGACAAAATGTTGTGACAATCAAGAATTGGCAGAAGGAATAAGAGGGGCTATCGAAGCTCGGGCTACTTGGTTTTACCTACAACTGCAAGCGATGAAGGAAGAAGAAGTCAATTCTGATGCAATTGCCAAAAAAGCTATTTTTAAAGCAGGCCAACTAAATAACGTGAAAATGGGCATGTGTAACACACCGCGGGAATTTTTTGACGCTTTAGCTACAAAAAATACCAGTCTGGCCTTTGATATGGAAGAAATAAAAGTCGATGAGGAGAGAGGCGTCTATCGGTTCCATAAATGCGCTTTATGGGGTATGGCAACGATTCGTTCTTTTTGGCACCACTTTAATCAACATAACATTGCTGATATTTATAGTGAAGAGCTTGGGGTCCCACCAACAAAATGCGGTTTCGTACTCTAAGAAATTTTTGGCTGTTTTGGTTGATATAAAGCCGTTTTCCCGTACGCTAAAGGGGAGCGGCTTTATTTTTGCTTCGCGTAAAATACTTCAAGATCAACGTAGCGAGATTACTACTCTCTGTACAGATACTTGTACAAAGTCTCTCGACTAATATTAAAACTTCTGGCAATTTGAGCCTTTGGTTCTCCAATAGCAACACGGCGTCGTATTTCAGAGATATCAGCATCAGACAATGACCTTTTACGACCACGATAAGCACCGCGCTGTTTAGCTAGAGCAATACCTTCCAGTTGTCGCTCACGGATCAGGGACCGTTCAAACTCGGCAAAGGCCCCCATGACGGATAATAGTAAATTTGCTAACGGAGAATCATCGCCGGAAAAAGTGAGGTTTTCTTTTACAAACTGAATTTTAACACCCCTCTCTGTTAGGCTCCGCACAATTTGCCGCAGATCATTCAAGTTACGGGCAAGCCGGTCCATACTATGGATAACGACCGTATCGCCTTCGCGAACGAATTGTTTTAGATTCTCCAACTCGGGACGCCTGGTGTCTTTTCCCGATGCTTTATCTGTAAACACTTTGTCTAAATTTAGTCCGTCCAATTGACGACTCACATTTTGGTCGAAACTACTTACCCGAACATATCCCACAGTATTTCCAATCATTTAATCGCCTTCTTTTTAATAAAGTGTCAATTTAAAGTCTATAACCTTCCTTTGATAGTGTCAATAAACAATTAAAATAACCCTAATCTGACGCATTTACAATGCAGAGTTGACGTCAGATTAGGGTATACTTTAATCTGACATATTATATTTTTAAAAAGTCTGCAATCTGGCATAATACTTTTTTCGTTAGCATGCTTTAAGCCTTTTCGTGAGGTGTCCACTTAATAAAATTCAAAAAAATATTGCTACAAAAAAAGTAGCATGCTATAATATCAGTAGCAGCATGCTGAAATATACATATTGGAAGGAGGTGCGGTTATGCCAGTAATTACGATAAAAATGAAAAAAACTCAGGCAGAAAAGAAAAAGGAATTAATTGAGAAATTAACTGCTGCAGCAGTTGAGGTTACCAATTCTCCAGCAAGCGCTTTCACTGTCTTTATTGAGGAGTATGAGCCTGATAGTATTGGTATCGGCGGGCAGACGTTGATTGAAAAATTAGCTAACAAGTAAGATAAATATACCTAAGCCCCCTCGTTCTTCTTTCACGGACGAGGGGTATTTCATAGAATTTATAATTTATATTGAGAGATACTTCAAGGAGGAGTTAATATGTCAATTCCATGTCCAGGTAAACCTGTTCGAGGATCCCAATCGGGAGTCCCAATTATGGCTCTTTTTGATCTTTTAGGTAGAAATTGGGCACTAGGTATCATCTGGAATTTACAGACGGGCTCTTCTACCTTCAGAGAACTTCAGGAACGGTGCGAGTCAATCTCCCCTTCAATATTAAACACCCGTATCAAGGAGCTGAGAGAAGTCGACATTATAGAGCGCACTAATGATGGTTACCAATTGACCCAACGGGGAGAAGAACTGATGGAGTTGTTGCGCCCATTTGGGGAGTGGTCATGGGTCTGGTCAAAAGAGGTCTTCAACTTTACAAAACACGTGTAATAAGGAAATAACATATCTAGCTTACATGTGACATGGAACCTAGAAAATCCGTTGTTCTCAGCAAATAAAAAAGAATAACCGAAAAAATATTTTTGTAGTACTATTAGTTTGAAATGGAAAAAGTGGAAAGGAAGGATTAGAATGAGTTTGCTTACTGTGGATCGGAAAAAATGTATTGGCTGCGGAATTTGTGCCGAGGTTTGCCCGAAGAATTATATCAGAATAACTGAGGAAGGGATTCCGGTTGATGCCGGGGTTGCCTGTATCACCTGCGGTCACTGTGTTGCTATCTGTCCCCAAGCGGCATTGGATCATGCTCACGCGCCGCTTACCAGTCAAGTTTTGTTAGATAAGACTCCGGTGTTGAACGCTGAGACGGCGGAAAGCTTTCTTCGGGGCAGACGCTCTATTCGGGTGTATAAAGAAGAGGCCGTTCCAAAAAGCAAAATTCTAAAGCTGCTGGATATTGCCAGGTTAGCACCTACCGGAAATAATACACAAGGTGTGCAGTACTTGGTTATAGATAATAAAGATACGCTACAGGCTATTACCCAAGCCACGGTAGCCTGGATGGATAAAGCAATCGCCCTAGGGGAACCATCGGTAGCTCATTTTGCCGGTTTGGTGGAACACTATCATAAAACCGGGCAAGATGTTATTTTGCGGAATGCACCGTGCTTTATCCTGGCACTGGCCGAGAAAAATTTTACGCGTGGGCGTGATAACACCCATTTTTATCTTGCGTATGCCGAATTGTTTGCACCAAGTCTTGCATTAGGAACGTGTTGGGCAGGCCTTGTCGAGGCGTGTGCCAGATCTGACTATCAGCCGTTGCTTAAAGTATTGGACATTCCGGAAGAGTTAATAGTCACCGGCGGGATTATGGTTGGTTATCCTAAATACAGTTATAAACGATTGGTAGATCGGTCTCCGTTGAAAGTAACTTGGCATTAACCGACTATATTCTTATAGATGGCAGGAAAAGCAAAGTCGCTACTAACCTTGTTAAACGTTAGTAGCGACTTTTTTAAGCCAAATATTTATGCAAAAACAAGGACAAATAATTGTGCAAATAACACTAAATAATAGAAGGGATGTATCAATTTGGTTAGTGTCCAGGAAACTGCTTATCCACGGTTAAAAAGTAATTATTCCGCAAAGGAACTTGACGATGTTTATACTCTAACTCCCGCAGAATTTGCATTGATGATCCAAGCTACAAAGGGGACTGTCTCTAATTTGGGTTTCTTGGTGTCGCTCAAAGTATTTCAACGGCTAGGGTATTTTGTTCCCATAACCGACGTTTCAGCCTGTATTGTCGAGCATATTGCTCGGTTAATCAGTATTCCTTCCCTCCCAACGGAAGAATTAAAAGCATATAACCAGTCAGGAACTTATGATCGTCATCATTCCCTGATCCGAAAATATCTGGATGTTCGTTATTTTAACTCGACTGCAAGACAAATCATGTTTGAAACGATGACAGAAGCTGCTTCAACAAAAGATGATCCAGCTGACCTAATCAATGTGGCCGTTGAAAGATTAATTCGTGAACATTACGAGTTACCAGCATTCAGCACAATGGCAAAGGCAGCTGACCATGTATATACAAAATCTTATAGAGACCTTTATGAAAGAATCAATAGTTTATTAAGTACTGACGAACGGGATACAATTGATCGCTTGCTAAGAACTTCCAACCAATCGTCCTACACTCCTTGGCACTAGCTCAAACAAGATCCCAGCAGCCCTACGTTAGCACATTTAAAAGAATTAGTGGTTCATCATGAATGGCTTTCCTCACAAAAAGTTGGAACCAAAGCACTACAAGAAATCCCCCTTGCAAAAGTGCGGCAAATGGCAGCTGAGGCAAAAACTTTAGATGCTGCCCGGATGTTGGAAATGAAGCCGAAAAAACGTTGCGCATTGGTTATTGCTCTACTTGCTGTGCAGTCTACCACGGTGATGGACGATATTGGCGAAATGTTAATTAAACGATTGATGGGTATTCAACATAAGGGGAAGCAATCATTGGAAGATTATAAGCTGCAGAAACAAAAACGTACGGATGAATTGGTTGCTACCCTTTGAGACATGCTGACAGCGTATCAAACTGAGGGAAGTGCAGAGCTGCCTTAGGAAAAGTAATCGGGGATAAGGGGGCTGTTGTGTTGGAAGACTGCGAGACGCACTTGGCTTACTCTGGCAATAATTTTTATCCCTTCTTGTGGCGTCATTTCAAAAGTCATAGATCGATTTTATTTAAAATTCTCCAAGTTATCAAGCTGCAGTCCACCAGTGAAGATAAATTGATGGAGCAGGCCATAAAATTTCTTCAAGCCCATCATTATTCACGCGCAGACTGGATTCCGACCGTCCGAATCGAAAAGATGGGTAAATTGAAATTCGAATGGACAACCATTCCATTGATAGATCTGTCATGGGTGCCGGAACAGTGGTGGCGGTGGATAAGCCCTAGCCATAAGCGTGAACCATTTCCGGAAGAAATACATCGCCGAAACTTCGAGGTTTGCGTGTTTTCACAGATTATGTTGGAACTGAAGTCTGGCGATCTCTATATTGAGGGAAGCGAGAAGTATGCAGATTATCGGGAGCAATTGATTTCGTGGGAAGAGTATTCTCAAGGCATCGAGGAGTTTTGTGAACAAGTTGGCTTACCTGTTGAGAAAGCTGCTTTTATTGAGCGAGTTCAATCAGAGTTGATGAATATTGCGAGTTCTACGGATGCTTCATTCCCCACGAACGAGTATGTTCGTATCGAGAATGGAGAAGCAGTGCTCACTCCACTAAAAAAACAAGCGGTTCCGGAAGGGTTAAAAGACTTAGAACGATACATAAGCGGAAACTTAGAGCCAATCAATATCCTGGATATGTTGGCTGACACAGAGTATTGGTTGAACTGGACTCAATTTTTCGGTCCAATCTCTGGCCACGACGCTAAATTGGAAAATCCAGTTGAGCGCTATCTAACTACGGTCTTTAGTTATGGATGTAATCTGGGCCCGACACAAACAGCAAGGTCTTTAGGCAACATAGATCGTCGGCAAATTGCCTGGATCAACCAGCGCCACATTTCGGAGGAAACCTTAAAACTGGCGATCCGGCACATCATTAACTCGTACAACAAATTCATCCTACCGAGATACTGGGGCACTGGCAAACGGGCCGCGGCCGATGGCACTAAATGGGACTTGTACGAGCACAATTTACTGACAGAATATCATATACGCTACGGAGGGTATGGTGGAATCGGCTACTATCATGTATCCGACACGTATATTGCCTTGTTCAGCCATTTTATTCCATGTGGAGTGTGGGAAGGTATTTATATCTTAGACATTTTGTTAAAAAATAAGTCTGACATTCAGCCAGACACTCTATATGGAGATACCCAAGCCCAGAGCGCTCCTATCTTTGGGTTGTCTTACCTTTTGGGGATTGAACTGATGCCGCGAATCCGTAATTGGAAAGATCTTGATCTGCGTCGTCCAAACAAAGATGTAAAATACACGCATATTGATGAGTTGTTTTCATCTAATATTGACTGGGCTTTGATTGAAACTCATCTCCCGGATATGCTGCGGGTCGCTATGTCGATTAAAGCTGGACGGATCACGCCTTCCACCATTTTAAACAAACTTGGCACCTACAGTAGGAAAAATCGTTTATATCAAGCATTTCGCGAGTTAGGAGTAGCCATTCGCTCCGGATTTTTATTGAAATATCTCTCAAACGAAGAGTTGCGGCGAACAATCCAAGAATCAACCAACAAAAACGAATCCTTTAACGCCTTTACAAAGTGGCTATCGTTTGGTAATGATGGCATCATCGGAGAAAATGACCGCGAACGGCAACGAAAGTTCATCAAATACAATCACTTAATATCCAATTGTCTAATCTTTTATAATGTTTTTGCATTGACTCGGGTTTTACACGATTACTCTCAGGAGAGAAAGTCTTTTAATAAAGAAGTACTCCCTGATCTCAGTCCCTATATTACGGCTCATGTGAATCGATTCGGCAAATATGGATTAGAGCCCAATCGTAAACCACCAATGCTAGAATTCGATGTGCCTCTTGTTTAGAGCATGCTCTAAACTATAAATATCCAGCAATGTTATTTAAAGTGGTGCCAAAAAGAACGAATCGTTGCCATACCCCTTTATGCGATGCTTGGAAGGAACTCGGCTGTACCCAAGACGAAATCAATCATCTGTGCAAATTAGCAACGGAAGGTGACTATGGCATCATGAGTGCCTATCCCTTGAATATGAAATTTAACTGCACAATTGGTGATGGATCAGATTATTGCGAAATGGTTGTTACCAAAAAGTAAAAATAGTTTTCTACTTGAAAGCCATTTTCAAGTGATCAAAGTGTATAAGCCTAGTATTCACGCCTGATGGCGAGACACCAGGCTACTTTTTTATGTCATGTAGTTTTCAAAAGAAACAGTTGCAAGATACAACTGTTGATGGCAAAATATGACCAAGGAGGTATATTGTATGAATATTATCAGTCCTAGTCAACGCCTCAGAGAAACTACGCGATTGCTAATCCGAAAACTTGGAGTTTTAGAGAGAAGTGAGATAGTATGCTGCGGTATCACATTAACCCAATGTCATGCAATCGTTGAAACGGGTAGAAAAGAGCAAATATCCGTCAATGGACTATCGGAATTGCTAAATCTTGATAAAAGTACAGTAAGTAGAACGGTAGAACAGTTAGTTAATAATGACATTGTGGTTCGGAAGCCCGATCTCAACGATCGACGCTATGTCACGTTACAGCTCACGATCAAAGGCGAGGAGTTATTTGGACGTATCGAGCAAAGAATGGAAGCATACTTTGCGGAAGTTTTAGCTTCCATACCGAAAGGGAAGCAGGAACAGGTAATCGAAAGTTTGCAGCTTCTCTCGGAAGCACTAAATAGCAGACGATATTGTTAAATGCTTTAGGGGATTCTTTGTATATATAAAATCAATAGGAAGGGGTCATATTCATGGCGCAAGATATTAGGGAAGACGTGAGAAAGAAATATGCCCAGGCTATTACAAATAGGCTGAGCTGTTGCGGTACTTCGATATGTAATAATCCGGTAACAGGAAACTTATACGAAACAAATAAAATCGAAGGATTGCCTGAAGACATCATTATGGCATCTTTCGGATGTGGCAATCCAACAGCTCTTGCAGAATTATACGCAGGGGAGGTCGTTTTAGATTTAGGCAGCGGCGCTGGACTTGATGTACTTCTCTCCGCAAAGAGAGTTGGATCTTTTGGTAAAGCCTATGGTCTAGATATGACAGACGAAATGTTAGCAGTGGCCAAGGAAAATCAAGCTCGTTCTGGAATTTATAATGCTGAATTCTTAAAAGGTCATATAGAAGCTATTCCATTGCCTGATAGTACAATTGACGTAATTATCTCTAATTGTGTCATTAATCTTTCCGCTGACAAAGATAGAGTCTTACGGGAAGGATATCGTGTGCTAAAACCTGGTGGAAGGTTTGCAATATCGGATATCGTATTAACTCATGAATTACCGCCAAGTGTACAAAAAAATGTAAATGCTTGGGCAGGATGTATCGCTGGAGCGCTGCTTGAACAAGAATATCGAGAAAAGCTTATTTCTGCGGGTTTCATCAATATAGAAATAGTGCGAACACGGATATATGATTTTAGCGACGATCAGACTGCAATCTTTTTGCCTGACCTGTCAGATATGGAAAGGCGGGATTTAAAGGGGTCTTTGGTAAGTGCTTTTATTCGTGCTACGAAGCCCGCCGAGATGTTTGTCGAAGATGTGGATTACGCCATTCGCACCGCTGTAGACTCTGATCTATCTGCAATGGATACACTTCTATCAGAAAATGGACTAACAACTTCGGGTGTACGAGAAAATCTATCGAATTTTTTAGTAGCCGACTGCGAAGGTGTTATAGGAGTTATTGGGATTGAATTTGCTGGACATGGAGTCATGCTAAGGTCAATGGCAATAAGTCAAGAAGTAAGGAAGTGCGGTATTGGAACAGCCTTGGTTAATCGTTCTTTAGAAATAGCACGTCAAGCAGGCAGCAAGAAAGTATATATTTTAACAAATACAGCAGAAAAATTTGCATCGCGTTGGGGATTTTACCAAATACAACGTTCAGAAATATCCGCTGATCTCATGCAAAGTTCAGCATTAAATAATAGTTGTCCTGCATCAAGTATTTGTATGAGATTAGACTTATAAAAAATAGCATCTAGAGGAAACGGAATTTGATTATTTTTATAGGGGGTAGAATGATGAACAATCGTGTTAACCAAGCAGTGTCACTTTTTGAAAGCGGCTTATCGTGCTCTCAAGCTATTTTATCAACATATAGTCCTCTTTTTGGTATTAATCAGGACGACGCGTTGCGAATTGCGCGAGGATTTGGCGGAGGAATGGCACGCCTTTCCGAAACCTGCGGAGCAGTTACTGGTGCATTCATGGTGATCAGTATTAAGTATCCAAATATTGATCAGCAGGCTAAGGAAGAGACTTATTCCCTTATTGGGGTCTCACCAACATTATGCGGATTTCGTACGCTAAGCAATTTTTAGTGAGAAAAAGGCTTTATTCCTGTACGTTAAGGAGTAAAGCCTTTATTTGTATTCTGAAGTGGGCGTAATGAATCTAAACTAGAAAAGCCTTTGGTGTTAAAACGATATTCTCCCAGGAAGTTGATATGTTCCCACCCAAGAGGGGAAATATGCTTTAACAGATCTTCATTAAATCCATCTCTGTCCCTTAATACTTTGATGGCTTCAGATAGATAGACGGTATTCCAGATACTGATTGCATTAATAAGAATATTAAGGGCACTTGCACGTTGTAGTTGATCTTGTAATGCCCGTTCACGCAATTCCCCACGTTTTCAGAAAAATAGTGCCCTAGCCAAGGCGTTCATCGCTTCGCCCTTATTAAGACCTCTTTGAATCCCTCGCCGCATGGATTCGCTTGAAATATAGTCCAGAATAAAAATTGTTTTTTCAATACGACCCATCTCCCGAAGGGCTGTCGCTAAACTATTTTGACGGGAATATGATCCGAGTTTACCCATAATTAAAGACCCCGACACCTTTCCTTCTCTGATAGAATGAGCAAGCCTTAATACATCATCATAATTATCATGGATAATTTTCATATTAATTTTACCACGAAGCAGATTTTCTATATTTGAAAATTCATCTGATTTATCAATCTTATATAACTTTGCATCGGATAAATCCCGCAGTCGGGGCGCAAAGCGAAATCTTAGAAGGTGGCTCAGTCCAAAGACTTGATCCGTATATCCAGCAGTATCAGTATAGTGTTCTTCAATGGTTAAGTCTGTTTCATGATGTAGTAAACCATCAATGACATGAACAGCATCCCTGGTGTTAGTGTTAATTACTTTGGTGTAGAAGGTAGAAAATTGGTCACTAACAAAACGATACATAGTTGCTCCTTTGCCAGTTCCATAGTGGGGGTTTGCCTCGGCATGGAGCGAAGACACACCAACTTGGACCCTCATTCCATCAGAGGATGAGGTGCTGCCATCGCCCCAAAAAGACGATAGCTTAAGTTTATGCTGGAAATTTACTAGCGTAGCCTGGGCACGAAGCATGGCATCATCATATAATCGCCATTGTACTGTATTTGCCATTTGGTGATAGGTTATGCCAGGAGTGGCATCTGCCATCTTAGATAAACCAATATTAAACTTGGTTTCCAGTAAGTCAAGATAATCATAATCCATGGGTCTAGCTAGCTTTTTAGCGTCTTCCACGGATGTTACAATATCTTCCCAAGACATAACCTTCTCGATAGTAGCGAAAGGGTCCAACCCTTCATTCTTAGCTTTTATTAATGCAGTGCCAATGTCAGCAAAAATAATTACTTTTTCATTAATCGATTTTCCGTTTTGTTTTTGCATCTCTTCCTGTGTTTTTCGACCCTTAGATTGCAATATCACAATCTGCCGGTCGTGAATTTCGATTGCTAAATCAATCAAATCCTGGCTTAAGTTCAATAAGTAAGCGACTAAAATAGCATATCGCTTATCCTCTTTAAATCGACGAAAAGAAAATGGTTCGTATCTAGCCCCTATTCTCGCTAATTGAATTAATCTAGTAGAATGAATCGTACTTGTATTAACATCTAATCTTAGATCCTTAATATATTCTAATTTCTTAATAATTTTCAAGAAGGCTTCAGGTGATGGTTGTCCAGGTATCTCTTTTAACCACGCAAGAGGGGTTTTATCTTTTTCTTCATAAAGATCAATCAGTTTATCTAATTTCTCTTTCTGCAATTCTGTTAGAGAATTATTTAGAAGCTTAAAAATACGCTGTTCTGCTCTATTCCTAGACTCCCATACCATTCTTTCGATTGTAGTCATGGCAGGGAGAATCACTTTTTGTTTTCGTAGAAATTCAATGACAGAGTTGATGAGGAAAATTGAATTCGTATTTTCCTGAGCGCAATTCTTCAAATGCTGAGAGCTAGTACGATAATCACGAATTGCAAAATTTTGATAACCATATTCTTTGCGAATTTCCTCCATATGTTCTCGTCTGGTGGGTTCTCTTTGAGCATATAAAAGAAATACTTCTGGATCAACATTAATCTGCTTTGCTATAAAAAGCAAAAAGGATGCTGGTATTTCTTTTACATTCGCCAAGGACCATCCAGGATAGCGTAAAGTACATAACTGAACTGCAAATCCTAGCCTGTTGTGATCTCTTCTATGTTGGTTAATTAATTCAATGTCATGCTCAGTAAAAGTATAATACGTGGCCAATTCCCATTCGCTCATATTCGGTCGGATATGAATATATTCAAACCGTTCATCAACCGTTAATAATTCTCTTCCTCTATCTGCCAAAACTTTTACACCCCTTTATAAAATTGGAAATTCTGCTTAAAATTATATCATACATAATATAGTTGTGTATGATTAGTAAAACAACCGGAAACCCTTGTTATATAAGGGTTTCCGGTTGTTTATAGTAACAAGTATCTTCATTTTGTTTATTTACATCATACATAAAATACGATATTATTATATTATGTATGATAATATCGAGGTGTTAAAATTGGAATTTGTACAACCGATTCGAGATAAAAAAAAGATCGATACGATTAAAAAAATCCTCTTAGCTAAAAATGTTAGAAATTATTGTTTGTTTACCCTAGGGATAAATTCCGGTTTGCGAATTAGTGATTTACTAAATTTACAAATAAACAATGTAGTTGATGAAAATGGTAAGATTCGTGACCGTATTACACTTCGTGAGAAAAAAACGAGTAAATCCAAAAATTTTCCAATTAGTGATATTGCTAGAAAAGCAATCAATGAATACTTAAAAACAAGAAAATTTGAATTCGATGAACCCTTTTTTCTATCAAAGAAACAAAATAAGGGCAAAGCTCCTCTTCAACGAGATCAAGCTTACAAAATCATAAATAACGCTGCCAGGGAGATTGGCATCAAGGAGAAGATTGGTACTCATACTCTACGGAAAACATTTGGGTATCATGCATATCAATCCGGTGCTTCAATTGAAGTGATACAAAAGCTGTTCAATCACTCAGCTCCATCAATTACACTTCGCTATATAGGCATTACCCAAGATGATCTCGACGGTGTTTATCTGAATTTAAATCTGTAATAGCGTTTTGGGAAAGACACACGTTTTGTAGTGTTGAAAATGTTTTTAAAATGCATTTGAATTTGAGACACACCTTACGAAAAGGAATATAAAGCACGTTGAGGTAATAGCCCATCCATAATGAACAAATAAGTAAGTGAATTATTTGTCGATAGTAAAGATAATATAGCCATCATTATCAAATGATGGCTATATTATTAAGACCGTTTTTTTTGACAAGCAAGATAAGAAGAAGTTATACTTATTATAATACTACACTTGTAATCTTGGGAGGTGAAAATTATGAATAAATTACCACAAATCTCCGACATGGAATGGCAAGTTATGAAGATCTTATGGGCGAGCACACCACTTACCGCTAACGAAGTCATTAAGAAATTTGATGGTGTTATGTCGTGGAAGCCAAAGACAGTTAAAACCCTACTTGGACGACTGGTAAAGAAACAAGCAATTGCGTTTAATAAGGATGGCCGAGCATACGTTTATTACCCTCTCGTCGCAGAGTATGAGTGTATAAAAGCGGAAAGCCAGTCTTTTTTAGAAAAGGTATTTTCTGGTGCCTTGAATGTGATGTTTGCTAATTTTCTGGAAGAACAAAAATTGTCAAGAGAAGAGATCTCGGAATTAAAGCGAATCCTGGATCAAAGGAAAGAATAAACGAGGGGGGTTCTTCGTGGGACTCGATTCCTTTATTTCCTGGTTACTATACTCCTCACTCCTGGGGAGCATTCTGATAGGGTTGATCATAGTCATTCGATTGGTCTTTAAAAATACAATGGGTGCTAATTGGCAGTACCTATTATGGTTTTTATTGATATTGAAGTTGTTAATTCCTTATGCACCTGAAAGCTCCTTAAGCGTATTTAACATCTTTAATCATTTAACCATACAGACCTTGACGGGGAATTATTTTGAGACCCAGGATAATGAGAAGATAGGCCGAAATACTGAGAAAAAATCGTCAATAACGAAAATAGCGAGTATTACTGATGATTATTCCCTATCGGCAACTAGGACATTCCTCGATTCTAGGAATGTCCTAGCATTCGGGGTCTGGTTAATTGGGGTACTAAGCCTAACCGCTTATATTATTAATTTGACAATCAAGTCGAAATATATTATAAAAAACGGCCTTAGAGTAAATGATAGCCACGTGATCAGATTGCTTGAAGAATGTAAGCAGGTAATGGATATTAAGGGCAATCCCGTACTAATTGAATCAGCGGTAATTCGAAGCCCGAAGGTTATGGGAGCAACTAGGCCGCATATTATACTGCCGATTGGCATTATTGGTAAGTTAAGTACGGCGGAATTACGATTCATCCTGTTGCATGAATTGGCTCACCTTCACCGTAAAGATCTTTATATAAATTGGATTACATGTTTTCTGCAAATCATCCACTGGTTTAACCCGCTAATTTGGTATGCCTTTCATCAAATGCGACAGGATCGGGAATTAGCCTGTGATGCTTATGTCCTTTCCATTTTAAAACCAGATGAATATAAAAGCTATGGCGCTGCGATTATCTCTTTTCTAGAAAGATACTCATATTCTGCTTATGATTACACTATAGCTGGGTTGGCAAGTGGCAGAGCCCACATCAAGAAAAGAGTAGCAATGATTGCCTCGTATAAAAAAGGGACTGTAGCCAGGGGTATCTGGGGAATACTTCTTCTTTTACTGTTTGGGTGTTTTATGCTGACCAACGCAAAGGGAACATCTAGTACAGCTCAGGCAGGAAAACCACCAAAGCTAAATCAAAGCATTGCATATGAAGATTTGAGCAGGTACTTTCAAGGATACGACGGAACGTTTGTTTTGCTCGACATGGAAAAAGACCACTATCAGGTGTATAATAACGAAAATAGCCAAAAACGTGTATCCCCTGAGTCAACGTATAAGATTATCAGTTCTTTAGTCGGACTTGAGACTGGAGTTCTGACGGATGAAAATACTCAATTGGAGTGGGATAGAACTATTTACCCCTTTGAACCTTGGAATAAGGACCAAACACTAGCTTCTGCAATCACCTTCTCTGTAAGCTGGTATTTCCAGAAGGCTGATGCTATGGTGGGCAAAACCAGAATTAAGGATTATTTAAAACAAATTGGATATGGCAACCATGATCTTTCAGGTGATATTAATGATTTCTGGGCTGAGTCTTCATTGAAAATCTCCCCTCTAGAACAGGTAGAGATGCTCAAAAAGCTATATACTTATGAAATACCCTTTTCTCGAAGGAACATCGACATCGTTAAAAAAGTAATAAAAGTGTCGGAGCAGGATAAAGTAGCCTTATATGGGAAAACTGGCACCGGAATCGTGAATGGCAACAGTATCAACGGGTGGTTTGTGGGGTCTGTGGAGAGTAAAGGTAAGGTCTATATTTTCGCAACCAATATTCAAGGAAAAGAGCGAGCTGATGGGGCCAACGCCAAAAATATAACATTATCAATTCTTAGAGATGAAAACATTCTATAAAAATTAAAATTCGTAAAAAGCGTGTGGGTAATTACCCCACGTTTTCTTTTTTTCTGTGAAGCTAGCCTTGTCCTTCCTCTGTCTTTATAGGTTTGAAGGCCTAACGATTGCCAAATAATTTTTTATAAAATTAATTTGGCTTGTATTGACATTTTAAGATTACAAGTGTAATATTTAACCACGGACTACAATTGTAATCTATTAAATGTTAAAAGAGATGCTGTAAGCTAAATTATTACACCTATAAAAACAAATTATAAATCAGCAAATAAGAAAGGATGATTAAAGTGAAAAGATGGTTTTTAGTATTATTAGCCGTTATTCTCGTTAATTCTGGCTTAATGACTAGCGCAAATGCGTCAACTTTAGTAGTAAAGGAAGACTTTGGAAAGTACTTTGAGGGATTTACCACTGATACGTTCGTTATGTACGATGAGGCTAACGACCAGTATACAGTCTTCAAAGAGCCTCAAAGTACAAACCGCTTATCACCGTGTTCTACCTTCAAAATTTATAATTCACTTGCTGGATTGGAAACTGGTGTCTTGGACCAAGAAGATGTATATACTTGCGTTAAATGGAATGGGACGCAATATACTTTTCCGGCTTGGAATCATGACCAAACATTGGCATCCGCTACAAAGGATTCGGTTGTCTGGTATTTCCAAAAGCTTGCATCCCAGATTGGAACTGAAAGAATGCAGGCATTTCTTGATAAGATAGAGTATGGCAACCGTGATATTTCTGGTGGATTGACCACGTTCTGGCTACGGTCTTCATTACAGATTTCAGCGCGAGAGCAAGTTGATCTATTACACAGATTATACTCTGGTAAATTGCCTGTTTCTTCGGAAAATGTGGCGATAGTAAAAAATAATATTACTTTGTCGGAGGATAATGGTGTGCGATTTATGGGTAAAACCGGTTCGGGATTTCAAGATGATAAATTTATATTAGGGTGGTTTGTCGGCTGTGTCGAAAAACAAGGAAATCACTATTTCTTCGCTACCAATATTCAAGCACCAGATGGCGCAACCGGTGGAAAGGCCAGAGAAATCACGAAATTAATCTTAAGAGACCTTCAAGTTTTATAGTAGAAAGTTCTCGATTTACCGTGGTTTTTTAGAAATTAGAACAGTTTTTTATGAGGGCACTCATGAGATAAAATATCAAAGCATGTTAAGGAAATATTACTAAAGCCGTTATCCCTTAGCGTACAGGGTAACGGCTTTCTTTATTCAAAATGTTCTTAACGTACGTTTTGCGCGTTTTGCTGGTGAGACCCCGTATAGGAATAATGTCTTTTTCTCATTCAAAATTGCTTAGCGTACGAAATCCGCATAATGTTGGTGAGACCCCTTATTCAAAAATTTGCCGAAAGATTTAGAAATTGTAACGGATCACTAAACTGTGGGGAGCTACTAGGGTGCGATTTAAATGCCCCTGAAGGACAGGAGCATTTTAGAAAAAATTCAATGATGAAATCTCATTGTACAAAATATGTTCAAAATGCTGCTGAAATAATTGAAGGACTACTTTTATTGGAATAACTTACTTTATTGACGTGTATTTATTTACCATTAAAATCGCCAAAACACCTGCAAACATTTTTCAGTGGAATTGTTGCAGATGCTCTGGCGATTTTAAATATAGATTTATATTTTATCTACCTTACCCCGGTCAATATTGCTAGATTGTATGGAATGAATTAATATAAGGGTAACGGCGCGTCGGAGGGTAAAATGAATGACATTATCTTAAAGCTAGAACAGTTAGGCTTTTCTTCCTATGAAGCGAAAGCTTATTACACACTGCTCAGAAAGCATCCAGCCAATGGATATGAGATTAGCAAAATTGGTCGCATTCCGGCAGCTAAAGTATACGATACGCTTAACCGGCTAAAGGTTAAGGGTGTTATTGTTGAGAGCAGCACGGAATCAGGAAGATACTACCCTGTTCCACCGGGAACTTTGATTAGCAAAGTGAAGGAGGAGTTCGCAGACATCATCAGCGACTTAGAGCTTCAGCTAAAGGAAACTGAACCAATTGCTGATCTTGATTTAACTATGAATTTTTCGGGTTATGATGCTATCGTGGACAAAATGGTCAAGGTTATACAGACCAGCCAAACTTCGCTGCTTCTTTCCATTTGGCCGGAAGAAACGGTACTACTGGCCGATGTGATTTCGGCGGCAAAGAAACGCGGTGTTATCGTAATTGGTGCTGTGTTTGGGCAAAACTCATTGGATTGCAACTATAGTATTAACCTTGAGCGGTGCGGAGGGTCTGCTCTCAAGCGATTAGGAAAGCGGGTAACTGCTATTGTGAGTGATAGCAAAGAAGTTGTCATTGGGGAAATAGACGATGCCGGTGAAACGGAAGGCATCTGGACAGCAACACCGGGTATTGTATTGGTGACGAAGGAATACATTAAGCATGATATTTGGGGCAATATTCTTATTGATGCATTAGGGGAAGATCAGTTTCAAAAGCTCTGCGAGAAAAATCAGTTGTTATCATATTTAATCAAAAACCGATAGGAGGGAAAATAATGGCTGACCTAGTTGTTACGGTTATTTTTGAAACCGAAAAGATTAGACTGATATGAGTGGATTAGAAGTAGACGGTAGAGCGAAGTCGCGAGACTTATATTTGCATTTGGAGCTCTTGTTGGTAGTCGCGATTTGGGCAGGAACCTTTGTGGCTACCAAAATAGTGCTCATGGAGATTACTCCGGCTTTGTCCGCCTTATACCGCTACATAATTGCTTCCGCTATCTTGATTGCCATCGACTATCGTAATCCCGAACGGATTGAGAGCAAGGATTATCCGCTATTTATATTCCTCTCGGGCACCGGCGTGACGCTTTATTATTTGCTACAGCATTATGGAATAAAGTACACTAACGCTACTGATGCTGCTATTCTTATTAGTCTCTCGCCTGTTTTCATCGGGATGATCTCATGGTTTTTGCTTGGAGAACGGCTTAGAGCTATCACTGTATTGGGATTGACCCTATCTTTTAGTGGTTGTATCCTGGTTATCACTGATGGCAATGTATCCGCTAATCACATGGATGAGCGATTTTGGGGAAATATTCTCATTTTGCTGACGGCGGTGTCCTGGGCGCTATACAGTGTCTACGGAAAAAGGCTGTTAAGGTCTTATTCGTCGAAGACAATAATCAAATATACTACGGTTTTAGGCACGATTATGCTTATCCCTTTTTCCCTTTATGAAGTTGAAGCGACTTCAAGTTTTTCTCTTTCGTGGCTCGGTTTTATCAATCTTTTGTATCTTGGAGGATTGGCCTCGGTCTATGGTTATCTTGCATGGTACAGGGGACTTGCTAAATTATCGGCTGTAACGGTAGGAAGTTATCTGTATTTTAGGCCTTTGCTGACAGGGGTAATTGCTGCTGTCATTCTACAAGAACACATTAGTATCACGGTCATCGTGGGTGGTGTGCTAATCATCGCGGGCACATATCTTACAACCCAATAAGGAAAGTTAGTAGGCGAGAGAGGGATTAACGAAATGGTAAAATTCAACTTTGAAAATTAAGGTGGTATTACGAAACCATTTCGCCCATGTATAGGGGGAGAAATGGTTTTTTTGTTTATAGTCGCTAGAACAAAAAAATGGCATTATTATAATTATAATAATGAAGCTATTAAATTATAGAGCAGATAAAGAAATTTTGGCTTAAAAAAATTCTCCTATTAAAAAATAAATGTAAATAATTACAATATTTTAAAAGGTTATTTATGACAAAAAAAGAATTATGTATATTATTGAAAGTTTAAAAGAAAACAGGCGGGGTCTTTAAACGCATGCTAATTTGCTATTGATTTGATTTCGAAGTATTCCAAGATAAACGAAAGGAATGGTCATAATTATGAAAATTGTAGCTGTTAACGGGAGTCCACATGGCAAAGCTGGAATTACCAATATAATGGTCAGCGCTTTTCTAAGGGGAGCGCAGGAGTCAGGGGCGGAAATCGTTAATATTTTTTTGGCAGAAAAAGAGATTCATCATTGTAAAGGTTGTTTTTCCTGTTGGCTTGTTTCGCCTGGACAATGCGTGATTAAAGATGATATGGCAGACGTATTGTCTCAAGGTGAAGGAACGGATATTTTGCTTTTGGCTACACCGCTAAAATATGCGAACCTCTCCAGTATGCTAACAGTTTTTATCGAACGTATGCTAGTGATGTGTAATCCATATTTTAAAAAAGACCCAATAACCGGTATGACTCGGCATCCGAAAAAAACAGAAGCAGCAGAAGAGAAAATATCTTTTTATCGTTCTAAATTAATGATGATAGCTAACGGTGGTTTGCCTGACAGAGCACCAAATTTCCAAATAATTTCGGACTGGCTTAAGAGGTTGGCTTTCTACAACCACACAGAAATAATTGGGGAAATATATGCTCCCCAAGGGCTGCTTCTTAATAATGAAGTAGCAGAATTACGACCTATTATAGATAACTATTTGCAACTTTTAGAAAAGGCCGGAAAAGAAATTGTTACCATTAACAAGATATCCCAGGAAACTGAAAATTTATTAGCGCAACGCTTTCTTCCTGTTGATATTTACAATGAACAAGTCAACAGTTTTTGGGACAATATGCTAAGTAATATACAACATCCTTATTTGAAAGGGTAGAATAATCAATCGACGGCATCTTACTACTCAAACGGAAAAATAAAGAGTAGGCCAATCTTTGACTTTGTAAATAAGTCTAGTATGTACGCTTAATAGCGAGATGCTAGGCTTATTTTTCCGTCTTTTGCTCTGCTGCTGTAGAGTTACTAGCTAGTAAGGTTTGGAGAGTGCGCTCTCGCTCCGTGGATAGTTGATCTCTTAGTCTTACGATTTCATCTTGCAGCATCTCTCGTTTCACGAGGGATGCTTGTTGTGTTAATAAAATGGCCTTCTGCTTATCGAGTTCGCTACGATGCTGTTGATCTTCAAGGGAACGTTTTGAGTTTTCGATTTCTCTGTTTATATGGCTTTTTAGAGCGGTTAGTTCTTGGGCTGTAGTGTTTAATTCTATAGTTTTTTGATCAAGATCAGCGATAGCTTGCTCAACTTTTTGGCTATTTAAAGCAGCGTTTCCCTTTAATTCGGCAATTTGCCCTTGTACCTGTCTGAGGGTTTGTTCAGTCAAATTAGCAATCTTTACAGCTTGCTGCTTACCTTCTTCGGCCATTTCTTTTTGCTGCTTTAACTCAGCCAGTTCTAACATGTTTTTCTTATTTTCTTGTGCTGCTTTTTCTGTAAGTTCCTTCAATTGTTTGGTGATAGCTTCAACCTCAGCCTTACTTGTTGCTTGGTTATCCACCAATTTAGCCTTTATACCCTCTAACTGCTCTTTTTGATTGGCAATACTGCGATCGTGGCTTTCTTCTGCATCCTTCCGGCTTTTTGCAAGACCGATATAAATTTCTTCGATGCGCGCTAAATGATTCTTGACTTGCTTGATCTCTCTGATGTCACTTAAGGACTCCCGGCTTTGGGTCGCTTCATAGTTAGTCAGCATGGCCGCCAGAAAATTGCCAGCGGTCATTTCGCTCTCGGCGATTTTCTTTTGTAGTAAATCTCTCTGCTCACTATCTATTTTTAATGAATAATTAACGATTTCGCTCATTTTAATCAGCTCCTCTGTTGATTTTACTACTAAAAGTATACTTTGCTACGGTTTGATATCTATATTAATTGTTGAATACTTGAGAATACTAGAATACTTTAAGTATACCTTATTTAAAGTATAAAAGCAATAATACATTATGCATAACAAAAAAACTGTTGATAATATTATTTTATAGTATTATAATTAAAATAAATCTAACGTCCGATAATAGAAAGTTATCGGACGTTAGAAACGGGAGGAAATAAAATGAACGACTTAGTTATTGGTAAACAATTTGACATTAAAAATACATCGGAAAAAGCGAAAAAATACATATTACATGCTAAAGCGAATAATACAATCAAATCATATAAATCAGATTGGAAAGACTTTGTTGCTTATTGCCAGGAGAGAAATGTTTCTTGTTTGTCGGCTGATGTGAGTACAATTGCTAATTATGTAGCTGATATGGCTGAGACTAAGAAAGTCTCAACAATTGTTAGAAGATTAAGCTCTATTAGTCAGGCCCATCAAGCAGCTGGAAGCGAAAGTCCTACATTTGCTTTTGGTGTAAAAGCAGTAGTAAAAGGAATAAAAAAAACAAAAGGTACTATGCCTAATAAAAAAACAGCAGCCGTAATTGAGGACATTCGTGCTATGATTAATACACTTGGAGGAAAGTTGATCGACATCAGAGATAGAGCACTGATATTAATTGGCTTTGCAGGAGCGTTTCGCCGTTCAGAATTGGTGTCTATTGAGATGGATGATATTGAATTTAATCGCGATGGTTTGACAATTACGCTAAAAAACAGTAAAACAGACCAAGAGGGTCAAGGGTTTAAAAAAGGCATTCCCTATGGCAGCCATTCTGATACCTGCCCTGTTCGCTCATTGCAGGATTGGTTGCAAGCGGCTAAAATAATGAACGGTCCCCTCTTCCGCCGTATGAATCGGCATGGACAAGTTGAAACAACAGCGTTAAGTGACAAAGCAGTTGCTCGTATCGTTAAAAAGCTTGTAGAAGCAGCAGGTTTAGATGAAAAAAAATATTCAGGACACAGTTTACGGTCAGGCCTAATCACTACAGCTGCTAATAGAGGTGTAGATGAAAGAAGCATTATGAAACAATCTGGTCATAAAAGTTTAACGGTTATGCGTGGTTATATACAAGATGCAACTCTATTTAAAAATAATGCTGCAACAAATGTGGGTTTGTAAAAATGAAAAACATACATTTTACTATTTGCATTTATGTCTTCTGGATGCTCAACTAACACTTTGATTGTATCGTCTCTCTTCCCCAACTTAAAATAATTACTGTTAAAATAAATTGTAAAAGGGTGACTTCTTTGTTATGCGCAAGATATTTAGTAAAGAGTTTTATGAGGATTTAGAGAATAAAGGATTAAGGTATTGCCCTAACTGCGAAATTGTTAAGGATGAAAAAATGTTTAGAGTAAGTTTTTGTATTGAATGTTCTAATGCTGTTGATAGAAATAAATATGCACTTATTAAAGAAAAACGCGCGGAAAAATATAAGAAAAAACGCAATGCTGATGATTATTTTGTTTATAAGTTTGTTGACGATAATAATCAAATCATATATATAGGTAAAACGATACGATTGCTAGCTAGAATGGTACAGCATTTTCAAACGGACAGTCATTTAACAGATGAGTGTTATGATAATGTTAAGTATGTTTTTTATAGCTTGCTTAAAACAAATGCAGAGATGGATATATATGAAATTTATTTAATAGATAAGTATAGGCCGCAATATAATCAAAAATCAGTTTATGAACAAGATGAAATGTCTAGTATTGTTTTACCGGAGTTAGTTTGGAAAGAATACCATCATGAAAGTTTGGATTTAAAAGGAAAACGTACTCTTCCTGATAAAAAAACAGCAGCAGGATTGAAGACATCCGAGCGATGGTTAATACCTTGGGAGACGGTTTAATTGATATTAGAGATCGAGCTTTGATATTAATTGGTTTTGCAGCAGCTATTCGCCGTTCGGAGTTAGTGGCTATTATGATGGATGATATTGAATTTAATCGTGATGGCCTGAACATTACGATGCAGAACGGCAAAACTGACCAGGAAGGTCAAGGAAATAAAAAGAGTATTCCCTATGGCAGTCATTCGGATACTTGCCCTGTGCGTTCGCTGCAAGATTGGCTGCAAGTGGCAAACATTACATCAGGCCCCCTCTTTCGACGTGTAAATCGACATGGGTAAGTTGGTGAAAGGGCACTGAGTGATCAATCCGTTGCTTTGATTATTAAAAAACTAGTAAAAACAGCAGGATTAGATGAAAAAAAATACTCTGGCGATAGTTTGCGCTCAGGATCAATAACAACGGCTGCCAACAGAGGTGTAAATGTTGGTTTGTAAAAAAGCAGCCTCCATATTTAGCCTATACGCCATTTTAATTAGGTAGCGAATAGTTTGCTATGTAGGGTGTAAAAATATTGCCTTACAGGGCATTTCATTAGCTAGCGGTATGAGAAAAAAATAAAAAATGAATTGATTGAGCCTTTATTTTACATATGTGCGCTGATTTGCAAAATTTGCAAACATGAACGAACGAATGTTTGCTATTTTTACCGATAATTGCTATAATTACATTATTGAAATTACTGATAGAAATCATATAAGTATTATTTATAATTATGCAAGGAGATAACATTATGAACAATGAAGCTTTATTAACAACTAGGCAAAAACAAATTTTAGCCTATATTAAGGATATGCTACGCGTTAAAGGATATCCACCCTCTGTGCGGGAAATTGGTACGGCAGTAGGACTTCGTTCTAGTTCAACGGTGCATAGTCATTTAACTAAGCTTGAACAAATAGGATTTATCCGCCGCGACCCTACTAAACCTAGAGCTCTCGAGGTGTTAGGTGAATCGTCATGGCGGCAAACGGACTTTGTGTCAGTGCCACTAGTAGGGCGCGTTACGGCCGGACAACCTATTTTGGCAATTGAAAATATTGAAGAAACTTATCCTTTACCTACATCATTGATCGGAAATAATGAGGATGTTTTTATGCTTACCGTTCAAGGCGATAGCATGATTAATGCCGGTATTTTAGATGGAGATTATGTGCTTGTGCGTAAACAAAAAAGTGCCAATAATAATGATATTGTAGTTGCCTTAATCAATGAAGAAGAAGCAACGGTAAAACGATTTTTTAAAGAGAAAGACCGCATACGTTTGCAACCAGAAAATGATGGTATGTCTCCTATTTACTCGAGGAATATATCAATTTTGGGTAAAGTTATTGGTATATTTCGAATGATATAGCACTTGCTAAAATACTATACTTTCTAATTATGCAAAGAAAACAGCACATTATTTTGTGCTGTTTTCTTTGCATAATTATTTTATTTAGTGGAGTGCTGTTTAGTTCCAATGCGTATTATTCTGTCCTCGGGCTTAAATTCATCTGAAGATAGATTTTCCCGACTGATTTCTTGTCCGTTACTAGTTTTAACTCGGTATGCTGTGACTTCAAAGCCTTTTTGCCCTACGGACTCGATTATTTTTTTGCCAAGTGCTAGGGAATCATCTTGCTTAATAAGCGTATTATATCCTAGACTCCTTGAAGTTGTCTCAATACGGATCTCTGCAGAATTTAAAATACGCTTACCGAAAATAGATACAGTAATATGGTCACTGAAAACTTCACTAGCAATATAGATATTATAAGGTGAGATATTTTTAAATTTAAAGTCGAGAAGATTATCAGCTACAGCAGCATCTTGTCCTAAAGGGACATAACTAGGTGGTATAAAATGTGATGAGCGTTCTTCGATTTCCATATCTGCCAATAATGTGGCATTATATAGAGTCGTACTGACTTGACATACGCCACCACCCCAATCCAGCAGCAACTTACCATCAACCAATACTGGTGCTTCCTTATATCCGTATTCGGGCAAGCGAAGACCAACGGATTGATTAAAAGAGAAAACTGTACCTGAATGTACTAATATATTATTAATTTTGTCAGAAGCAATCGCAACATTCTGGTAACGATTCTTGTTGTTTGGATTAAATTCTGTAGTGTATACAGCGATTACATTATCAATATCAGTAAAATCTTGCGATGTAATGATTGGCGGTTGTTTGTTTACTGTCAACTCGCTGTTACATGGAATACCACTACTCAATTTGCTGTTGAAATCAGCTACAGATGTTAATAAATCAACTTGCTGTCCCCAGATTTCAGGTGCAATACGGATATTATTATTACTATATACTAATGAAGCATTTTGAGGAAGGCGGTCAATGGATTTGGCAATATTAGTTAAAATTGTATGTACTTTCTCATAATTATACTGTTGCGTAAACGCAACAGTATATCCACCGTTAATAGCTAAATAGCGTTCTTTTAGCATATTAATTATATTTCCCGTTCGACCTACATTATAAGCTTGTGTAGCGAGATCATCTGCATTAATCGTAAGTTCGACGTCTTGGGGTGCAATGGACCAGGTTTGGGTTTCATATGATACATTAATTGGTGATTTACTTGTTCTATCTTTAAAAGCAACAAGGATTGTATTTTTCGCTTCATTGATTGATAAACCACCTACGGCAATAGTTCCAATAGCGACTCCATTATAAATAGTATCTGTAAATAAGAACGCAGCATTGGTAGTAACTAAACTCACTGAACTGAAAAGTATAATAATAGCAAAAAAGAATAATAATTTAACTTTACGCTTAGCTAATGCAATTTGCAAGTTGGACACCCTTCCAATTAATTAATTAATTAATTGATAATAAATCCCCGCTAATGGCGGGGATTTATTATCTGAGGAATTGGCCGAAGTTCAGTCTTCTCTTATTGAATATTCATGGATAGTTCAACAAATTTACCAGCTAGTTTGGCTTTTTGTAATACTTCTTCGCTGATCTCGCCACCCTGCTCAACGATAACGACACCATTATCTGTTTCAATTCGACGACTGGCTTGTTTACCTAGTAAATATTTACGCTGTTTTTCATCGAATTTTTTTGCGGAATCATCATTAGCATTTTCTTTGACAGTTGTAGAAGCTATAACCGCTACAGCGTCTTTTACTTCGGGTATCACTTCATCAGGTATGATCGCTGTTTGCGGATTGTCACTAATGGATAATTCTTCTATCGGAGTGGCAACCTCATCGATTATTTCATTTTCATCGGTGATAATGAGTACTTTTTTACCAAAAGTGAGAATGCGTTGAGCAGGAATATTGCTCATTTCACCATTGATTTCTTCTATCTCGCAAGCAATAATTTTACCAGTAATATCAGTCAAGATTTCTTTAACTGTCCCTTGAATGCGTCCGGTTTTAGTTAATACTTTTGTGCCGATAATGGCAACATCAGTAATAAGTAGTTGTTCTAGATCAGGAGCATTTCCTATGTTTAAGACGGTATTGCTATTTATGATCGTTATTGCAGACTCCCCTAAAGCAGTAATTGCAGCAAACGGGAGTAGTTTAGCACCAAGGTACCATTTGTCATCAACAATCGCCAAAGCAACTATAGAACCTTCGGTAGCGTTAATAACAAGCTTTTTTACAGTACCAATTTCGATACCTTCGCTAATATCAACAACCGGTAATCCGATAATATCAATACTTTTTTTCATTTATAATCCTCCTATATAATATTAATTATTATGATTGATTACGCCATTCGTAAAATGCGGCATCTATTTCATTAAATGCATTCGCGGGAATGCAATTAAATGGCATGAATTCCAAAGAATTCTGAATCAATATATTTTTAACAATACGCAGATAAGCAATATTGTTAATAAATTCTTGCTCAAGCATGCTATTATTAATGACTCCAGGAAGCAATCGACCGTCAGTAAAAACTTTAAGAGCCTCATCGTATGAACCAAGAATTTTTAGAATGGTTCCAACTTCCATTACTAGAAATGGTCCAACTTCACTATCAGCATATAGCCTCAATGCTTGACGAAAAAAAGTAAGCGCTTGGGGAAAATTTCGCTGTTCTTTTTGTAAAAAAGCAAAATCCATCAAACTATCTAAGTCATTTGAAGAAGGATAAGAATTGGCTAGTTCATTAGAAATTGGTGAATCTAAGTGCTTGTGTATAGTTTTTATCATAAGAGGAGTATTTAGTATATTTATTTTATTTTTAAAATCCATTTTGCTTTTTAAAACCTTTGCTTTTTGATCTATTTCCACTGCATTATCTAGTGGAATTCCCAAGTTGTTTTGTTGAATAATATTGTTGTTTTTTACTGTTACAATATTTCTATTTCGCTCTTCATATTTTACAGGATAGAAATATTGTTTATCTACAAACTCAGCAGTAGCCTTTGTATTTTCTGTCATTTCTACTATGTTTTTTAAAAAGCAGGCACAAGTTGCTTCAGTGATGATGTGATTGCTTTGTTCGATGCCCTCGTTAGCAGTCGAACATTCTTCATCTTGCATCTGAGGGCTTGGCCGGGCCCAAGTTTCATTTAGATTGACCATAAGCTGAATAACTTCTGCTGTATCTGCTTGCAGTATTTCTGGAACTTCTATAGAATTTGTAGCTAAAGCGTTTTGAAGGGCTACTTTTTTAATTGTATCATCATAATAATAAGCAATACAATATGAAGAAATAATTGCAAATATAAGCACGATACTTAAAGTACCAGTTAAGCCAGCAAAACCTACGAAAATACGTGGTAAAATACAACTGATTAAAAGAGAACAACATGCACATAAAATAAGAAATTTTATGTGCATTTTGGTAGCTAATATTCTATTAGCGACCAAATAGACAATGTATGTAAATATTGATATTGTCAACAAGCTTATTATTATGTATTCCATAGAATCCCACCATATGATTATATTATTTCATTCGACAAAGTCGGGTGTTTTCCTGCTAAAGCATGCATACAGATATGTAATTCGTATCTTATTCGACATACTTTAATCTTTTTCCTGCTAAATAGTGTGAGATATATCTGTTATTGTAGAAATTTTACAAATGCAATATTTCCGTTCCAGCTCCCATAATACCAATCATAGCATGTTCAAAAGTTAAACCACCTTGTAAATATACTATATAAGGCGGACGCATGGGACCATCAGCGCTAAGTTCAATCGATGCACCTTGAATGAAGGTGCCAGCAGCCATAATCACCGCATCCTTATATCCTGGCATCGCACTTGGCTCTGGCCTAACATGCGCATCAATCGGTGAAAATTTTTGCAACCCTTGGCAAAAAGCAATCATTTTTTCAGGCGAACCAAGTTCGATCGCTTGAATAATGTCACTACGTCTTGCTTGAGGCTGTGGCAGAGTATTATATCCGAGTATAGAAAAAAATGCTGAAGCAAAGATGGCTCCTTTAACAGCTTGTGCTGTTGTATGGGGCGCCATAAAGAAACCTTGGAATAACAGACGGTTGTCAACGAGGGAAGCTCCTACTTCATCACCAATACCTGGCGCTGTCATGCGATAGGCAGCTTGTTCGACTAGCCGTTTTTTGCCTGCAATATACCCGCCCGTTGGGGCAATACCACCGCCTGGGTTTTTGATGAGTGACCCAGCCATAATGTCAGCACCGACCGCTGTTGGTTCTAAAATGTCAACAAATTCGCCATAGCAATTATCAACGAAACACACGCAATCAGGTTTGATACTTTTAACACGCTTACATATTTGGGCAATTTCTTCAATGGTTAGTGGGGCGCGCATGCTGTAACCTCGCGAGCGTTGGATCAGTACCATTTTGGTGTTTGGTTTCATAGCAATAGCAATATTTTCGATATCTACCCCACTGTCTATCATAGGCAACTCAGAATAATGTATATCAAATTCTTTTAATGAACCCGGAGACGAGCACGTATGGCCAATCACGGTTTGCATGGTATCATATGGCGCACCTGTTAGTGATAAGAGTTCATCACCTGGGCGCAAAATACCAAATAGCACCGTTGCTAAGGCGTGAGTACCAGACACAAATTGGGTGCGAACCAATGCCTTTTCTGCTCCGCAGATATCAGCCCAGACAGCTTCTAATTTTTCTCGCCCAGCATCATTATAGGCATAGCCTGAGGTTGTACGAAAGTGATAGTCAGCTACTTTATGTTTGCGGAAAGCATTCAGCACTTTAACCGTATTTTTTTCGGAGATTTCATCAACGACGGTGAAAAAAGGTTGAACCTCAGCTAAAGCTTGCTTGCGTATTGCCATCATTTCTGGCGGAAAACTATTCATCGATTTCTACTCCTTCTGCGGTGTCAATTTCGATTGCATATGTACTAAACCGATTCATTTCGTCAGGTGGCAATGAGATCACAACGTAGATACCATCCTCGCGATATTCAGTGGAAAGTACCGTGGATGCATCATATAATTTTGCGATCATATTATTATCGCTATAAGGTATGAGTAAAGCCATTTCAACTGTTTGTTCTTTGAGAAAATTTTGCACCAGTGCTAATAGCTTATCAGTACCTAGCCCTGATAAGGCCGAGATGGCAATGCTATGATCTTGAAGTAACAGTTGATCTAAGATATCCCGATTTTCAAGTTTATCAACTTTATTAAAAACCGTGATAAGGTGTGTTGTATCAACCTTTAGTTCATGAAGCACTTGATATACTGCTTGGCTTTGTTCTTTGTGTTGAGGGTGGCTAATATCAATAATATGTAACAGTACATCTGCTTGTATCACTTCTTCTAAGGTGGCACGAAAGGCAGCAATTAAATGATGAGGAAGTTTTTGAATAAAACCGACTGTATCTGTTAAGAGTGCTTCTTGTCCATCAGGTAGGGCGATGTGCCGAGTGGTGGGATCAAGGGTGGCAAATAATTTATCTTCTGCTAGTACTGTTGAGGAAGTGAGAATATTAAGCAAAGTTGATTTTCCCGAATTCGTATAGCCAACTAAAGCAATTGTTGGTATACGTGTACTCTGGCGACGTTTACGATGTAAATTACGTTGCTTTTTAATGTTTTCAATTTGCTGGGCAATATCACCAATGCGGTCGCGTATTCTTCGTCTATCCACTTCTAGCTTACTTTCACCAGGTCCTCTCGTGCCGATGCCTCCACCGAGTCTTGACAAGACGAGACCTTGTCCGCCGAGTCTGGGCAATGTATAGCGTAATTGGGCTAATTCAACTTGCAATTTCCCTTCATGAGAACGCGCACGCTGGGCAAAAATGTCTAAAATAAGAGCAGCCCGATCTAGCACCTTAGTGCCGAGTAATTTTTCAAGATTACGTTGTTGTGCTGGTGATAACTCGTCATCAACAATGATGAGATTAGCATCTTTTTCTTGCCTTAGCAAGCTTAACTCTTGTACCTTGCCACGACCAATAAATAAAGCAGGGTCGGGACGTTCTCTTTTTTGCCAAGTAGTGCCTAGCACCTGGGCACCAGCTGTTTCGGCTAGTTGAGATAGTTCACTTAATGAATCCACAATCGCCCATTTGCCTTGCCTTTCTAGACCCACGAGTAATGCTTTTTCTGGTTCAGCGATGGCACTCGTTCTGGTATTGAGTTCCAATTGACGTTCGATTTGTGTTGTTAGGTAAGTCAGATCTAGCTCAATGAATTCTTCCAGGGATAATGGACCGATTGTCTGCGTATTAAAATTATCATTTTTGATATCAGTAATAATACCAAAGCTCACTTGACTAATGCCATCTATTTGGCCAATGGCAGCCATCAAATCAAAACGTATTTGTTTGAGGGAAGCTACATCTACACCACTAAGCTGGGTATCACCACTCGGATGAGTATGAATACAACGTATGCCGCTTAAACGGTTAGTTGAGCGACGGCCATCGATTTCAGGCAATACTACAGTAGAGATGTCACCTACTGCTACAGCTGTAATGAGTCCTCGTCTATTTAGATATACAGCAATTTCGCGATTAAGGTCTGCTGTAATTTCAATCATTTTTTGTGCCAGTTCAGCGGTTATAACTTGTCCAAAAGGCACTGAAAATTCATAAAGCTCTTCTATTCTAATCAGGAAACTTTTACGTATACCATCCAGGTCGCCATGTATTATTGGCATTATCTCACGCTCCTTCATGTTATTATCATTATGATAACAACCTATCTAAAATCCTGCTAGCAAATCAGATGCTAAGAACAAATTCGCTTTTTAGGCAAGATAACTCTAATTATACTACATATTGTCGTTGGCAGATAGAAAAAGTAATATTATCGGTTGTTTTATTAGTGTGGCTTATTCTTTCATTATTATGAATAAAGAAAACTTGGCCTCAGCCAAGCTTTCAGACGTAGACAAAAGGACGTTCGACTGCTAACCCATCGGCGTTGAAGCGTCGTGTGCAGGTGAATGTTCGACTGCTAGCGGATCGAACAAAGTGATCACAGCATCGCTGAAGACGTCTTGTTCCGGCGTTTTTTCATTGCATAATACGCAATATCCTTGCTCTAAGGATTGTTCTCGCAGCAATAAGGGAAGATCTACTGTTCCACGCCGATAGCCCTCAGCCCGCCCGTCATGCTTACCCCAGAGGTAGCCCAATAATAATGTGCTTACAATCAGTATTACGATTAGCAACATTATTACCTCCCCCTTTGATAATAAAATAGAATACTATAAAAGATTGCAGTGCCCAAAAGCACACCAGGGAACAAATGTTCGCTAATTCGCCAAGAGATACATAGGGTCAGTATGGATAGCAGTAAACACTCAACTTTACCGATGCGGTGAGCGAAGTTCCGATAGCCGGCTAATTGATCAGTATAGATATCTACATAATCATCAAATAGTTGTATTGAAAAAATAAAAAATATGGAAAATAGCATGTTTTGCCAGCCCCACAGCATCACTCCTAGGATGAACACGAGCAGAGATTCTTGTAATCCGCTCAAACCACTGGTAAACGTTTTTTTGAAATCGTTAAACATACCAATGCTATAACTAGCCAGAAATAATGGTATGCTGACGGAGGCATTCATGCTCGCGGCTAGGGATAATGACAGCATGCCATAAACAATAGCACCATTGCCGAATGTATTAGAAAAGTTAGAACAACCAGCGCGGGTATCAAGGTCCCTATCTAGAAAATCATCCACTAATTTAACCGCGATTGAACACAATATCACAGGAATAACAATGAATGCCAATTCAGATATTACGGGCGACACAGGCTTTCACCTCTTTAAATCCCTGACTGAGTAAGGCGGATACAGGGAGTGCAGTGGCTTTAGGAAATAGATAAGCGAGTTTAGTCATGTTTTCTTGAGCAGAAGGTAAATCTATTTTATTAGCTAATATGATATAACCATTACGGACTAGCCCATAATTATATATTTCACGATCGATAGTACTGGGATTAGTCAAATATTCTTTAGTGATACCCGCGACATCAACAATATGAAAAATAAAATCAGCACAGCGTAGTAAGCTAAGTGTTTGTGCCATACCACGTCGTATGGTTTCATCATGATGAATTTTTTCACCAATGCCGCAGGTATCAGTGATCTTAAAGTTTACGATTGTTTTGCCAAGAGACATTTTGAGGATTAATGATTGCAAGGAACGGGTTTTGTGCAGCGTCATTCCACACAGTTGTTTTTTTGCCTCTTCAATAGAGAAATGCCGGCAAGTTATTAAACCATCATAACTACGAAATGTTACATCAACGGTTTTACTACCAAGGTAAGCGGCAAATTTGAGAGCAAACATGGTTTTTCCTGAATTTGGACGACCCACAATAATAAACTCTCTCACTATTTCACCTCCACTAAATCAGCAGATTCAATTAACATAAGCTCTTGCCTAGTAGTGCTGGCCTTAGCGATTAACCGTACAGCTTGTCGGCGGATGGCTTTTTCGATAATATTACGCACTGTGCGGGCGTTGCCAAAGTTTTCATGAACACTATTTTGGTGAGATAAGAGTAAATTTAATAATGCTGATCGCGTCTCTGCTGATAAGCTATATTGACGAGCTGCGAACATTTGTTCCGCTATGTGTAATAGTTCTTGCTGACTATAGTCGGGAAAATCAATATGTATCGGGAACCGGGAATGCAGACCTGGATTTGTTTTTAAAAAACCTTCCATTTCTTTTTGATAACCAGCTAAAATTAAGATGAGGTCATTTTTATGATCTTCCATGGCTTTCACAGGTACATGTATTTAAAAACCTATAATATATCATCCTGTTCTCTATAAATTTAATCTTTTATCTTTGGTACCATTTAGAATTCCTTGCCCCCACTTGCCTGTCCATTTTTACTCCAGCCGGAGTCCGGCTATGTGGTTTCTAAAAATTTACGATAAACCCTTAATTGAGCACTTGCCAATATTCGGTTAAAGTTCTCACATGCTTTTTGACTTATCGGTTTAGAAATAGTCCAATGAACTTTCACTTCTTTCAATTTTGCTGGCGATATTTTAGTTTTGTTGCTCCTTATGGCAATTTCCAAAACTTCCGCCTCCCCATCTGATTCTCTATCCCGATACAGTTTATGTCAGATGTGATTGTCCACTTTACAAGTATTTTTATTTTATTGTAAAAAGATTCCATATATCTCAGAATAATCAAGGTCAAAACCATATTCTAAGCATACTTTCATAAGGATATCCTGCAGAAACGCTTGTCCCATCAGTTACAACATTTTTCTTTTCCATAATAAAAAAGATACCTACAGGTTTTATCCTATCGGTATCTTTATTTCATCTGAGCACTCTACTCTTACCAACTTTATCAGGTAGGTTCGTATCTCCAATCACTTTCCCAGCGCTATATGTCATCGGCAGGAATTCCTGGATCGAAAAGGCTTTATAAAGTTCCTTTAGATTCTGTTTAGTCTGTTGCTCCCCTGGAATTATTCCTTTGTACAAAGTCGATCAACATCATATATAGATCTCATTGTTCTCGCAGAGAGTGGCTGAGTAATGAAATATCCTGCTGGATCACTACTGGTACTATTCTGGTGAAGATCTTTCTTCCTTGTTGAATCCGTTCGATCTACAGTCGTACAGATGCCTTGCCCACTGTTCCATGCATCGTAGGTATCCTGACCGAAACTGGCAATAGAACCTATAATACCCGTTCTCATGATAGCCGCCTGAGCCAGTACCTTAGGATCTAGGCGCGACTTCAAATAATCATCACGTTTGCCTGGATAACAGAAAAGTTAGCATCGGCTCTTAGACAAGTCATAATAGCGACGCCGCTTAATTAAAATATATGATCGTCGCTTCACTCCGGCCAAATGTTAAATTTGATGCCGGAATTCTAACACCAAAATATGCTTATCGACCCCATCACATCCAAATATGTTTCCGCAGACATACTGTGTTGTGGTAGGGAAGTGATACTGATACGCAGAATAGACATTTTATGTGAAGGTTTTCGACACCCCTAAACCAAGGGGTGTCGGTTTTGATTATTGGACTAAACTTTTTCGCAAAATCATTCTGTACCCATTTGCATGTAGCTCGGCTATTATATGGAAGGAATCTATCGCACTAAACCACACTTATGGGATAAACTTGAGTTGGACAGAGGTTCTGTAAGGTGATTTATGACCTTACAAGTCCACCTATTTTATAAATCAGATACTATAATCCAAATATGCTTTACCACTGTAGATTTATCTCAATTAGTTATGGTGCAGCGCATTGCCGGCGTACTGCTGGCAATCAAGGTTCTGGTGCAAAAAATAAAGCCATGATATACTCGTACCGTAAACTTGAAAATTGAGGTAAAAAGTATGTCATCGCAATTATTTAAATGGAAGCATTTCGAGTCTGAAATTATAATGTTGTGCGTTCGCTGGTACCTGAAGTATCCTCTCAGCTATAGAATGCTTGTTGAGATGATGCAAGAGCGAGGATTGAAGGTAACCCACACAACAATCATGAGATGGGTTCATCAATATTCTCCGATTATTTGCGAAAAACTCAGAAAGCATCTTAAACCAACAAATGATTCATGGAGAATGGATGAAACCTATCTGAAAATCAAGGGCAAAAATGCATATTTGTATCGAGCAGTTGATTCTCAAGGAAATACTATAGACTTTTTCGTGTCTGAACATCGTGATAAAGATGCAGCGAAGAATTTCTTTAAAAAAGCCCTGAAAGCTACACATAATCAGCAACCAAGGGTAATCACAACTGACAAGTATGCTGCAACTGAAGTTGCTATTTATGAGATGATTTATAGTGGAATTCTTTCAGTCAAAACAACAATTCGACAAGTAAAGTACTTAAACAATATTATTGAACAAGACCATCGGTTTATTAAACGAAAGATCAAGCCAATGCTTGGATTTGATAGTTTTGAAACTGCTGAAAGAACAATTTGCGGAATTGAGATTATGCATATGGTCAAAAAGGGGCAGGTTGAAGAAATTCAATCTACCCTCTCTGAGGTTCAATTTATAAACAAAATTATGGGTATCGCAGCTTAATATTCGGGTAAAAAGGTGGTAATCTTTAGCCTTGTCAAATCTTTGCACCAGAACCCATTGCTTAAAGGGTGACTTCATTAGTGAAATGAACTCTGGTGAACAACATCATTTATGTGCTGGCATGTCATATATTGTGTCTGATGAAGTTAGTTCGCACCGTTCCATAACAAAAGATGGTGTAACGTTAATGATTATTGATGGTGATTTTTTGAAATATTATCCTCCAAAAGAACCAACTTCACACAAAGCCATATCTGAAGTATAATGCCAAATACAAAGAACATAGGATAATTTCAGACTGATGGCGATAAGTAGGCATCATCGATGTTAGACCACTGTCATAAAACTTAATTCAATCACAAGACTCCTGCCAAATTTACACTAAAATCTGGCAGGATTTCTTTTGCCATTAAAGTTGATACGCTTCACCCCGACTAATCTTAAACCAAGATCCAACTTTTAAAGACAGGCCACCAGTCCTGTTCCCGCCTTCATCAGCTTCAATAATCTTACTTATACATTGAGCCTCAGATAGCACACATTGAATTTCTTCAACCTGCCCCTTGCCGACCACCCTACCACAGGGGGATACCTAATGTGGATTACAAATTGAATATCTCGGTGTAGCGGAGCCACCAATACGCTTTACATTGAGCCACCTTCACGCTCAAAACGAGCCACTCTATTGCTAGGTGAGCCACTGGTCGAAATAGACAATCATTAGCAGGCTATTTATGCATATCTCGCCTAAAGGGTAAAATTGGGAATAAATTAAACTCCCGTAAAGAAAAATTATTATGCTTAGATAAAATATAAAACACATAGTTAGCAATGACGCAACTTTAAGGTGTGGTAGGAGGCTAGATTGTTATAGGGATGATACTGCTCCGTCAAATCAGATGGTTAAAAAAATATTAGTTGGAGAAAACTAACTAGAGGTAATTTTACTCTTTGGAGGGTCTCAATATGCCGTATGAAACTGCAAGATTATTAGCATACCAATCCTATCAACACTGGATATCTACGGAACTTTTCTCCTTTGGATGGTTTGTTACCGTTGGCGTGCTTACTGTTGTCTATACGGTATGGCTAAAGCTGGTTGATACAAGTAGAATCAGAGACCTTCTGCTACTAGGGACATTATCCGCCATGGGTTTAACTATAGCGGATATGATATTATTTGGCTATTTCGGAGTGGCGCAATATAAAATTAGTGTCACTCCAGTAGAGCCACCGATATTCACTATAGCTGTTACGATAGCACCAATACTATATATGTTAGTCCAACAATATACTTCTTCATGGAAAAGCTATGTGCTATGGGCTGTGATTGGGACGGCAGTTTTGAATTTTGGATTATTGCCTATATATGCTTTACTTGGTATTTTCCAACTTCAGCATTGGAATTATTTCTACCATTTCTTATTAATACTCACAGATGGAATGATAGCTAGGGGAATTCTCCTTTGGATGATTAGGCTGGAAAGTCAATCGGTTCATGGTCGCGTATCCTCTACAGTTTATGGGCTACAACCAGTCGCAACAAAACCACTCGTTAGCGACAAAGAAGATACAGCAGATAATGATGATTAATAGTTTGGCGTCATTAAATTGTGTCAAACCTCTTTAAGGCAAGGCATTAGAGCTTGGAGGATATACTTTGTTTTATATAATTCGCTTTATCCTGTCATGGTCTATATGGCTTGTATTTGCAGACAAAAAGCGATGGAGAGAACTATTGCCTGTCTGCATTTTTGGTTCTTTCCTAGATTTAGTAATGTCTATTATCATGTTCTATTTTCCCTACTGGGAATATTTCAACCCTAGCTTACATCCAATAATCACTTCATTAGCTGATAACTTTGATGTATACCCAGTAGTAATATATCTCTTTATTCAATGGCTTCCCAAAGAACAGTCATTTTGTCGCATGTTCCTTTACTGGTTCAAATGGACAGCATTCGCAATTATTATAGAGTACATCCATATACTAACAGGAAATATGATTCACTTAAACGGATGGTCATTATGGAAGTCTTATATGGCTGATTGGTTTTTATATTGGCTATTGTATCAATTCCACAAAGTTTCCAACCTTAAAAAATTATCTAGTTAATTTTTTAATATTCTAACCCCGTAAACAAAAAATTTCATGATTAGGATATTATACAAGCCTATAAACCTAGCATCTATGAGGGTTTATAGGCTTTATTATTTTTTAGCAGTAAAGCTTTTTGCTGTATCTACCTCACAAACACTTATTGATGACATATTTTAGTCTAAATGCTCATCATGGACGGATAAAACAATAAATTCCTAGCTTTTATAATCAGGGTTCCATAAATCGTATTAATTATTATTCAGTAGCGCACATTTCAATTTTACCTTTTGGGCGATATGGACATAAATAGCCTAGCAATAAAAAAAGAGGCTTTACTTGATAAAGCTGTATAATCTATTGCCCATTGTCGATTGTTTTTGCAGAGTAGAGTAGTGGTATGCGCAATAGCGTGAATGCCATCACTCTACTCTGCAAAAATTATTCCGCAGGGCAATCGGCATTAACTTGCTCAAGTGGCTCTTATTGCGTGACGATGGCTCAATTTCAGTGTGAAGGTGGCTCAACTTGAGCGTATCGATGGCTCCAAGCGAGCGCATTATTCACAAATGCATAAACTTCCATATTTTACGGGGTATCGCACAAATATGAGAAATTATATACAAATACACGAATATCTCCCTAATTCTGTGTATTAATATAATTTGATGTATTTCTTCACGACACCCCTACAAGAGAAAATCGCTCAAACCGTAGTCTGAGCGAACATACTGTGCACACTTATAAAATTAACCGAAACAAATGATTTGACATGTATATTATTTCTTTGAGATAATTTCTAATTGTCAATTTTTTTTATGTTGAAACTTTTGATATCTTTACTTTTCTGAAAGGCATTTTCAATATACTTACTAAGGTCTGATAAAAAAATTTCTTCTTTTATAAGCGATATATAGGAACCAGTTAGCCAATCTACAGTTTTACATTTGTCACATGAATAAACAGGTTCTTTCAAATTGAATCTATTATTTCTAATAACACTATAAAGCTTTTTATTATCTATCATTATTGAATTACAACCATCTATATTTTTTTTCTTCGTCTGAATCCAATCATATCCACCATTATATTTCATAATAATCCCTACGACACCATTTGTTCTCGAGGTTTTATCACTTCGCCTAGTCTCCTTTAAAGAATATTCTATTTCCCAGTCAATCCAAGAACTTTTTGTCATGTTAGGTGATACAATGACAATTGTTACAGAGGTCCCATAAATCATATCTCTCAAATTTTTCTTAATATTGTCTGTTGTTGTATCTGTTAAATCTGGTGAATCACTAGTCTCACCTTGATAATATTGAGCGTCATCTCCCAATGCCTTTAGAATTTTATCTCTTAAATTTTGAGTTTCGCTGTATTTATATGAAATGAATGTTTTACGAGCCATGTTGCCTCACCCTTTCTATATCCATCTGTGATTTTCACTCTTATTGTTCATGTGTATAGGTAGATTTACGTTAAGTTTTGTAGTATATTTACTGCTTTAATTATGTTGTTGATTATTAGAGATTCATCTTCTGTATATATTCCTAATGAAATTATTACGTCGTTTAACTCTTCATTATGAGGATAAAAATCTTCAAATTTGGATGTAACAAGCTCCCACAATTGTTTTGATACATAACCTGTACACCCAATAGGTATCACTTTTACTCCATTACTAACTGCAATATTAAACTCTTCAATTAATCCGTTTGAATCAATGACTGTCCCATTTACTAATTTATTTCCAAATAAAAACACTGCTATACCAGCATCTGATACCATATCCTCTCTATATCTTTTCCATAGTCTCTCTCTTTCTATTGGATCAGATATATTTTGGGGGAACGGTTTTAACACTAGAAAATCATCTAAATGTTTTTTAGTAGAAGAATACACGTGAGATAAAACGCCGTTAATAACAGAGCTCCCTATTCCCAAACCAAAACCAGAAATAATTTTATAATCTTTCTCAGCTAATTTCCTAGATAAGTTTAAAATAAATTTTTCAGCTTTAGTCTGACCCCATACATCATATTCATGAGCAGCACCAGAAATAAAGATATTATTTCTTTTAAGTTTTATTTGAAGTAATAACAAAACATTTGTTATTACTTTAAAATCATCAATTAATAGCACTTGTATTCTGTATCTTCTTAAATCATTTACTTTTAGTCCTTGCCTCGTTTTTGCATGAATGTAATCTTCATCAGTCTCAAATTCTTCCCTAACTACCTTTTTTAACAAGCAATAATGTTCTCTCGTATCTACCCCAAGCAGGATTCTAATTCTACTTAAAATATACTCCAAGTTGGGATCGTCAAAACTAAAACCAATGAACAAAAACGTTTTTGTTATTAGATCTCCTTGTAAGGCCGTTGTGAACACTTGTCTTTTCTCATTGTAACTTTCATAATCGTCTTTAGTAATGACTGCCTCATGTGCCAATGATATATCCCCGTGCATCTTATACACTACAGCATCTCTTCGCGGTTTATTTGTGGCTAAATTTTGAGAACATATTTTAACATCCACTGTTTTCCCTTGACTATCTAACGTTTTTTCGATTAGATTATCATAATTTGTTGTCCAATATGTTTTTATTGGTAACGAAGCTAGAATTTTATGATTGTCAGTAGCTTCAGCATTTTTTGTAAACTCATCAATTAATTGGCTGTTAATATTTGCACGCCCCCCCCTTTCGTTTTTATAATATTGCGCTAAAGCAATTAAATCGTGTTCTTTGTCTATATTTAATTGAAGTTCATGTGCTATATCTTTAAGTAGCCCTTTCCAGTTAACTAAGCCACTACCTACTGAAAGCCCCGCACCAGCAAAAATAGCGGCATTTTCATCTTTAATAGCTTTTAAATATCTATTAACAAAAATTAATAATTCTTGTTTCATTGGTTATTCCTCCATTTCCGAATCGAAGCATTATTTACTTCTGATAATTATTTCAAAAAATACTAGTATTGGTAAATTATATCATATAATTCACCATTAAACCCACATATTCCCCTTGGATTAAAATTACATGTCGTATCATCTGAATTTCAAGGGGTGTCGTTTTACAAATTTGACTGTACTTTTTCGCAAAATCCCCTCCTAATTCCGCATATTAATATAATTTCGCGTATTTGTTCACGACACCCCTAAACAGAAAAATCGCGCAAACCGTAGTCTGCGCGAACATAATTACACACTTATAAAATTAACTAAAACCCACGAGGCCTTTGATATTACGCCTTTGAACGCTCTATCAAAGCTACGCACTCCACATGTGTTGTGATAGAAAAACGATACTGATACGCAGAATAGGCGTTTTACATAATGGTTTCCGACACCCCTAAATAGGGGGTGTCGTTTTGCATTATTAGACTAAACCTTTTCGCAAAACCATTACCCACACCATGTGTATGTGGTCTAGATATTATATTGAAGGAAATTATCGCACGAAACCACAATTTTGGAATAAACTTGGGTTAGACAGAGATTCGGTACAGCGAGCCGTACCGAATCGTATGTACAACTTTCATAGCCCAATATAGGAGATAAAACCCTATAGCGTTGCTTCATATTCTCGGAAAGTATTAGCCTTCAATATCAAAACTACTACATACTAAAGCAAGGACCAATCGAATTGATTCCAATTGGTCCTTATCATTTAACTAACTAGTTTCTTTTGGTTGAAAATGAAATGAAATGCTGTTCCTTCCGGACCTGTTTCGACTTCAATGGTCGCTTCATGTCGCTGGGCGATTTGATAGCATACTGGCAAACCTAGTCCAGTACCTTTTTCCTTTGTTGTAAAAAACGGAGTCCATAACTTAGCCTTGACGTCAGCCGTCATTCCCAGGCCCTCATCTCTCACCGTCATTACTACCTGCTTTCCTACGCTTTTAGTGCTAATAGTCACCTTACCACCATCCGGCATGACGTCTAGGCCGTTACCCACCAGATTGAGAATACATTGGCGAATCTCTTTTTCATTCATATATATTTCAAGAGTGTCTTGCAGTTCAAGTTCAATATCATTTCCCCGCAGAAAGGCATCGGCCTGCAATAACGGGAAAACGTTTCGGATGATCTTGTTCAGATCGGCTAATACCAGACAAACCTTCTTATCCTTAGCCAGCGACAAAAACTCAGTGATGATGGAATTTGCCCGGTCCAGTTCCTCAATCATTACCGCAAAGGACTCACGATGATCTACGAAAGCGTCTTTTTGGTTAAACCATTGCAGGTAGCCCCTCACCGTAGTCATAGGATTACGGACCTCATGTCCGATGCCGGCAGCCATTTCACCCATAAGATTCAGCCGATCCATCTTTGTCAACTCGGCATCGAATTTCTTCTTTTCTGTTATATCATAGTTGATTTCGAGAATAGAGAAAGGATTGCCCTTCGCATCTCTAGTCAGCGTCTGGTGACTCCTAACGAATATAGAATTGCCCTCTTTTGAGATATGTACAAGTTCGCCTTCCCAACGCCCCACAACCAAAAGGCAATCCATAATATCCTCCGCTGATTTAGGAAAATCAGTTTTGAGTAAGCTGTGGTTTTTTTGTCCTAAGGCTTCCCCTTGGCTCCAACCATAACCTAATTCTGCACCTCGATTCCAGTAAATAATTTTACCATCCAAATCGCTGACTATTATAAAATCATGGGCAAGGTCCAATATCTGGTTTTTTCTGATTATTTCCTGCGTCCTCTCGTCAACACATCTTTCTAAATCCACATTGAGCGCTCGTTGCTTTTTACTCCGCTCAATCAGCAGACTACAAAAGACTATGATGACTAGGCTGACTAGTAAAGCAACAAGGATAGCTCCTTTCTTTCGTTGTTCATAGCCGGCCAGGATCACTTGAGTAGATTTTGCGACTGAGATGATAAGGGGGTAATCCGGCATAACACGATAACTCATTACGCGGGGAAACCCATCCAGATAATTGTCTGCTATGTATGTTTGGTAGAGCTGGCCGCTTTGAACTCTTTTCCAAAATTCGCTGCCTCTGATGTCTTGACCAGAGACATAATTGTCGCCAGATCGCCGAACCCGATTAAACCCATCCATGCCAGTCAGGGCAATCAATTGATTCTGCCCAAGATTTATTTTCTTATAAAATTCAAGAAAATAGTCTGATTTTAGGCCGATGTAAACGATTCCATCAAACGATCCATCCGGTTTATTAAGCCGCCGACTCAACGGAATGGTGTTCTGTCTCAACCCCAACCTAACCTGAATTGGCTGACCGATGAACAGTGTATCAGTAGCGGTGTCGCGATGAACTTGAAAGTATGCCCGGTCAGAGTAATCCAATACAGGGAATTTTTTAGTGATGCTTCTAATCTGGAATCCCTGTTCGTTGTATATGCCCACTTGATTGCGGGCCGTATCATTCGCCACATTATTCATGAAGTCAAGGATGAGTGGGCTAAGGATTCCATTTCCCTCATAAATCCTCTTTAAGTTGACAAGATCTCTATCTGCTTCGGTAACGATTTTTCGCACATGTTCTTCATAAGCTATGGCCAAATTCATTGTTTCTATATAAGCGACTTCAATTGTTTTGTCGTAATCATTGTTTATTTGATACCAAACAAAAGACCAGATACCGCAAATTATCAATATCCCTATCGACATTATAAGTAAAGAATAACTGAACAGCCTTCTTAGTACTTCAAGCTTGTTGCTGTCTTTTAATTTTTGCCCTGTATTCCCTTCTACTGCAATATATTTTTCGTATAATATGCGTATAAATTCCATATATCACCTCCAAAAGATCCACAATATTTAATTATATTTGACATAATATTCTAATAACCTTTATTTTATTAGAATATTATGTCAAATATAACTGATTTTGCTGCGGAAAGTCCAATTGATAAAATTTCTACTCAAAATTTAATGTACAATTGTCCTTTATAGCCCTTATTAGAGTGTTTTTTGTACAAAAGTGGCGTATATATCACTACTTTCGAGGGTGAAAATAGGTTTCCGCAGCAGAATCATAACTAGAATAAAAAAAATCATCGACGAAGGCTGGGATAATCTCTCTGACTGCACCTCGCAAAAGTGGAATTATATCAGTCTGGCAAGTGGTTCTTTAATTTATTACAAACAAAAAGCCATCTACTACAGACGGCTCTCTACCAATGCTATGCACCTAGAGTATTTAATTATTTCACATTTAATTCATCTATAACTATGTATTTTCCTTCTCCTATATCTCTTACTTTTTTCTGGAATACCAATTGCGAAAGAACAGATTCTACATCCTCCTCATCGCTTCCCAATATTGAGTTAATCTCTTCTGCTGTCATCTCGCCAAAATCGTGTAATACACATAGAACATCGGCCTGCAAAAATTCTAGATAATCCACAAAATCACTCCTACTTAACAATTTTTGTGTATTATATGCTAATTGAATCTGCAAGTGAATATGCAACTCACTATTTTAGCCAGTTTGCATTGTTAACTATATTTTCATTCTCCCAGCGACTAAGTTAGGCTATTTCCATCGCATATAAATAAAAAATTAAAAAAAAGTTCATTTTTCTTATTTACTAAATATGCGTTAAACCTTTCTTTTGTTCTCAAATGATACAAGCACCTTAGCATTTCAATGGGCGTTTGCGCACCTGGTGATACTGCATTAAATACTATCTTTTCAAAGTTGGATATATCAATCCTTAACTCGTGACCCTTGTTCAAATAAATATAGAGTTGGTTATTACTTAGGTCGTAAAATTTCATCTTCACATTTTTAATTATATTTCCTTCAAACTGAATATCCATGGTCCTTTGAGTCTCTTTTAGATACTGTAATAAAATATCAAGAGCCATTATTCATTTAACCTCCTCGTATAAAAGTAAGTGCCTATAATATTTATGTACTTACTTTATTTGTTAGCACTCTTTAGATATAATGCTCGCACTATATCTTGTACAAAAACGATGTAACTGCACCCCATCCGCCTTATAACATTTAATCCCCATTATAGTTATACACTCTCGGGTCATGATGGATGTCATTTAGAAAAATCATTCGAGATAATATAAGAAACCCCAGCTCTTTTGAGCAGGGGTTTCATTTTTTTGCATATATAAAAAGATCAAATAGGTATCATAAATAGTAAAATGCTAATATGCCTAGTCGATTTTTTTTTGATTTATATTTTCTAGATCCAACGCATCAGTACCCGTCTTCTCGTTTCTTAAATTAGCTGTAAAAGCAGCTGACCTAGCTTGTTGAATTCTCACTTGTCTTAACTTTTCATAATTTATTGGTTGTATGCTACTGCCGTATTGATTTTGTAACAAATCCTCAATTTCTTCGAGGCCAAGATGATAAGACTTCAATTCTGATTGACTCATATTACACCTCTTCTCACATTATTTTTGCCATCAATTACCACATTCTGTAATATGCCCCTATTATAGCCTTTCAAAGCACCCAATACAAAATTAATAATAATGTTGTCATCTCATCATTTCATAAAAAAAAGAAAATGTAAAGACTTTCCATGTTTTAAATAATTCCATTATATAAATGATCCATCTGAACTACAAAGTCTCCCCAAGAAGGATTACACTGTTTGTCGGTATGAGTGAGATGATACATATACTTATAAAGTGGCCTAAGATTTAGTGGACCAGCAGCTTTTCTTAGTAAATAATATATTACTTCGTACGTTCTTATGGCATTAACTGTACCTAAGTTGGTTTTTAGTTGTTCAGTTTGGTCAATTAATCTTAATGCTCTTGCGTCATGAGAGCAAAAATAGAGGAGCTTCTTTATCGCAATGTATACAAGAGACTTAACCTCGCCTCTATCAGCCTTGTTATCTAGCGATGGATTATAGAAAGTGCAAGCAGCTATTTTCTCCTCAATCGTATTTGGCACAGTAGCCTCATGTGGATTCAATTCTGAATCAGAGAATATCACAATTTGTTTTGGCCATACTCCCAATAAATCATTATCAACATAATTTTTAGAACTCCCTAATAACTCATTATAAACAGCTTCATGTATAGCAACCTTTGGAAGTGTGTTAAACAAAGGCTCTAGCCAAATACTCTTAAAATTATCAAAATTAAAACGCTTTGCTTGAGGAAATTCCTTTGACCGATCTGGAGGAATGAAAAAATTTGCATCTAATGTAATGATATCAGAAGGATTGTGTATTAATGTTAAAAAGGAGGGGCTTTGACTTGCCGTACTAACAAGATTCTGCTTCATCATCATTCCTCCTTAAGAAATTCTTTTGAGTCTTATTGATATTCCAGTTTCAGCTTCATCCATGCCAAAATTGGCAGAATTTTTATATAATACCATTCTATATCCTATTCTACTCATTATTTATGAGAACGATGCTATAAGTACTCTAAATACAATGAAGCTTGAATGGATCTATTCTAACTTCTATCCACATTCTTACTCATAGCAAAAAATTACAGTCATCAGAAGTGACAAGACATGCAATTAAAGTGGCTATCGCTGACATACCTATAGCAAAGCAGAAAGTGGATTTCTTGTGGGAAAGTAGCGAACTCATGTCCGCTACTTAATATTTGTAAAGTTTTTTTATACAGCCATTTGTTTAGCGAGAAATCCTGCCGCAGTTTCAGCTAGTTTGACTTCCATTTTACCCATTTCTACTCCTGGTTGCTTAGAACAAATGATGACTGCGCCAATAGCAGCACCTTCAATCATAATGGGAGCCACGACTTCAGATGAATATTTACATAGTTCATCTTCATCATCGCCATCAATAATACCACCTTTACTACCCTTGGCTACACCAAGATTATTCAGCAAAATTGCTTTGCAGTCCTCCATTACTTTTTCTGCAACTGACCCTATCGATTTATTTAGAAAATCCTTCTTTGATGGATCGGCGACAGCAACTATGGTATCTCGATCTGCTATCAGAATACTATGTCCGATAGCTTCATGTAGTGAATCAGCATATCCTTTTGCAAAATCACCTAGTTCACTTACTGGGGAATATTTTTTTAAAATAATTTTCCCCTCACGGTCAACGTATATTTCTATTGGATCTCCTTCACAGATTCTGAATGTTCGCCTAATTTCTTTCGGTATAACTAATCTACCTAAATCATCAATTCTCCTTACAATTCCAGTCGATTTCACCAGTAGTACCTCTTCTTTACATTTTTTACATATAATTGTAATCGTATTATGTATCTAACCAGCCTTTTATATTCACCTAGATTTGCCATTTAATAAAAAGTATAGTTTTTCAATGATATTTTCTCATTTTTCATGCCAACATTTTCAAGGTATCATTAAGCCAACTCAGTGGCAAATTAATGCTAAGCTAATGTTAATAACTAAAGGGAGGGCTTATTGATGGCACGTTCAAAGAAACCAGTGAATCCACAAGCTGAAAATGCTCTTGATAAAATGAAATTAGAAGTTGCTTCAGAGTTAGGCATTGCCAATCAAGTTACATCTCAGGGGTGGGCTAGCATGACCAGTGCAGACTGCGGTCGCGTTGGAGGCCACATGGTTCGCAAAATGATTGAGCAGTATCAAAGCACCTTAGGCTAATTACTATATATGAGGCTACGCTGACTGCGTAATCGTGGCAAAAAGTTAAACCGCTCATAAGAGCGGTTTTCTCTTGTCCAAAAATTTAAATGACCCGTTCGTTGCCTTATGCCCTCATCTCCATGCGAAGCTTGTCGGCAATCAGTGCCATAAATTCTGAATTGGTAGGTTTCCCTTTATCCATGTTGATAGCATATCCAAACAATCCATTCATCATATCCTTGTTTCTACGGGTCCAGGCCACTTCTATAGAGTGGCGAATAGCTGTCTCGACACGGCTTGGGGTAGTGGAGTATTTCCGCGCGACAGCGGGATACAGTTCTTTGGTTACAGCGCCTAAAAATCCAATATCTCCAACAATCATTGTAATTGCTTCTCTCAGATATTGATAGCCTTTAATATGAGCGGGAATACCAATCTTACGAATGATAGTAGTCACTTCAGCATCGACCGGACAGGATTTAATAACCCTAAGAGGAATAGCTTTTCGTTCTGGAGTTTCTAACAACTGGTTGATTCTCTTAGTCATCACATCCAGCTCAAAGGGTTTTATTAAATAATAATCTACACCCAGTTCAATAATACGTTGAACCAATGTTTCTTGTCCCAGAGCAGTTAATGCGATTATTTTAGGCCGTTTGCTTGTTGAAAGCTTTATTCGTTCAAGTACCTCCATACCATCTATATGAGGCATGATAATATCCAGTAATACAACGTCCGGCTCCTTTTCTTTAATGATATTCAAAATCTGTTCACCATCATAAGCCACGCCGACCAACTCAATGCCAGGCTGCTGGGAAAGGTGCTCATGTATAATGGAGGCGAATCCCCTGTTGTCCTCAGCTATAGCCACTTTAATTGCAAGTCTTGTCACTTTATATCCCCCTTGCACTTTCTATTAATTAATAGCTTCGACAGTTATTTGTAATTTCCTTCCATTTTATAATAATATTATATAATTTGTATTATACAATATTATAGCAAGGGCAAACGACAATATCCTTGAACTGATCCCTTGCTAATAGACACAATCTGACTCACTATTGTTAACTCGGCGGTTCCGCCACACTAAAATATTCAGATTACAAATAAAAAAGCCATCTCACCCCGAAAAGCATGACAGCTAATAAGTATCAATATTTTTATGTTAACGAAACAGTTCTAACCAACTCATTCTCTAAAATTCACACTCAATCACTGTACCATCAAGCAAGCTAACAATCACCCTCCCCCCATCAAAAACCACCATCTTCTCCACAAAAGAAAAATATATATCAACATCAAATTCAGTTATTAGCTCTGCCTCCATTATTATCCTAATAAACTGCTTTGCCTTATATCGCCTAAGCAAATCATCATCCACCAAGCATTCCTGCCACCTTTCCAGGAAATACTCCTTATTCTCAATCATGGCATTAAACGCACCCACAAACGCCTGGTACAAAACCGCATCGTCGATATGCTTACTCAAATACCCCTTATCACCTTTCACCTGATATTTCTCGTTGCACCGCCATATAATCCTTCTAAGCTTTTCATCTGTAGAATTCCACACCTTTCTGCCAAACATGTGACCACAAGTGCCACATATCACTTTGCCTGCAAAGGGATTATCTCTTGTTCCATACCCAATGCCATGTTCAGTAGCATATAATTGTCTACGCTCCATCTCAAGCTGTACCGTTTCCCAAGTTTCCTTGTCAATTATTGCAGGATGGCCTTCTGACACATAATACTGTGGGACTTGCCCAGTGTTCTGCGCTCGCTTTTTACTAAGAAAATCAACGGTGTATGTCTTTTGAAGCAAAGCCTCGCCTTTGTACTTCTCGTTTGAAAGCATTTTCTTAATGCTTCCGTCATACCATTTAGGCTTGCCATTCCAGTTTGGTACGCCATCAGCTTCTAGATCTTTGGCAATTCGACTAGCACTCTTACCGTCCAGAAACTCCCGATAGATCCGCCTCACCGTCTTAGCTTGCTTTGCATTAATTATGAGGTAGCCGTTTGGATCTTTATCGTAGCCTAAGAACTTAACATGGTTTATGTGAAGCTTTCCTTGCTCAAACCTCCTGCGTATTCCCCAGGTAGAATTCTCGGAGATTGACCGGCTCTCGTCTTGCGCCAGTGAGCTTAAAATGGAAAGCTAGACTTCTCCTTTGGCATCGAGCGTATTTATGTTTTCTTTCTCGAAAATAACTCCAATGCCTAAGTCCTTGAGCAACCTCACAAAATTCAAGCAGTCGAGGGTATTTCTCGAGAATCTCGATATGGACTTGGTTATTATCATATCTATTTTGCCAGCCTTGCAATCTTCAATCATGTTATTGAATTGGTCTCGCTTCTTGGTGCTCGTACCGCTGAGTCCCTCATCGGCATAAACACCTGCCATCTCATAATCTGCATGACCATTTATATATGAAGTATAATAATTCACTTGTGCCTCATAACTTGATGCCTGCTCCACTAAGTCAGTCGATACCCGGCAATAAGCTGCTACTTTTTTCAGCACTATATTCTCAGCCAGGCTGCTCCTATTGGCTCTTGATGGTATAACGGTAATGCTTCTGGCCATTTGTTATAACCTCCTCAATTATTGTCTTTTTTCGTATATTCATCCTGCCAATCTCAGCGTCCTCAATCACTGTACCTGTGCAGAAATTTTTTCCTTCCATTATGTATGTGCTGCATTGCCACACAATTTTCTTACAATCGTGTTTGCTATTCCAAGTTCGCCTCCGTAAGGTAGCCTCACATTTACTGCAAATCAGCATCCCTGTTAGTGGGTAGCGATTTTGATAACTTTCTGCATCACCTCTGGCTTCAGCTCGCAAATGAATCTGCCTTTGTGCTTCTTCCCATATTTCTCTAGTTACTATTGGCGAGTGGTTATCTTCAACATAAAAGCTATCCAGCTCACCATGGTTGATGCACTTCTTTTTGGTAAGGTGATCCTTGCTGTAAGTTTTCTGCAGTTTAACGTCACCTTTGTATTTCTCATTTTTGAGTATGGTTAGAATGGTGCTGGAATGCCAGTCACCACCAGCAATGGTTCGCACACCTTCGTTCTGTAGTTCTTTGGCAATCACAAAAGCCCCCTTGCCATTAACGCAGTCGTTAAAAATCCGTTGGACAATCTCTTCCTGGCTCCTATTTATCACCAAGTCACCGTATTCATCTTTATCGTAGCCTAAAAACCGAGTGGCGTTGATGACCAATTTCCCCTGTTCAAATTGTCGTCGATATCGCCACTTTTGGTTTTCGCTGACATTCTTGCTCTCCTCTTGAGCAAAAGAAGAAAGGACCGTAAGCATTAGCTCACAGTCCCCATCAAGGCTTGATATATTTTCTTTTTCGAATATGACCTCCACACCTAGTGCTTTCAGTTCTCGGACTACTTCCAGCACAATCGTAGTATTCCTGGCAAACCGAGAAATTGATTTGGTTAAGATAAGGTCTAGTTTCTTCTCACTCGCCAACGCCAGCATCTTTTGAAATTCTGGCCGGTCATCCTTGGTTCCTGTTAACCCATGATCGGCGAAGATGCCAGCGAATTCATATTCTAGATTATTCTCAATTAGTTGTTTGTAATATGTAGTTTGATTTTCCAGTGAGTCACCTTGAGCTTCACTCGCGGATGATACTCTTGCATAAGCACAAACTCGTTTTCGTATTGATACCTTGGTAGGTTCGATGATTCTGACCCTCATATTGGGATGCTCCTTTCTATCAAGTCACTGTACCATTAATCACATTTTAGGGATTAGAAGTCAAGTTTGATAGAGGCTTTAATAGCGATGGCATGGTTGCTGAATAAGCAAAAATAATAACCTGCCAGTTGGTATATTGATATTACCAGTTTGACAGGCGGTTTTATATTTCAACAACTTGCAGGAACATATTAGTATTTGTAGAATTTTACAATATGACAAAACATCAAATATGCTTTATACGGAGATGATAAATTTGGCAGATATCCACGACAAACTTTTAGAGAAATCAAAAGAAGCATTTATTATGTCTATAGAAATTTACAATAAACCCACCATTAGATATCGCGTTGAAGGGTTCAGTTTTTTTATATGTAACGCGTGAGAATTAATGCTTAAATCATATATGATAAAATCCGTAGGAAATATGAGTATTTATTACAAAGATAATCCAAGTAGAACAATTACGTTAGAAAATTGTATTCAGAAAATTTTTACCAACAACAAAGATCCTTTGCGCTTAAACCTAGAGAAAATTATAGAGCTTCGCAATACAAGTACTCACTTTATTACTGAAGAATATGAAATGCTCTATATTCCATTATTTCAAGCCTGTATACTTAACTTCAATGAAAAAATGCAGGAATTTCATAATGTTGACATTACAGAATTAATTCCTCAAAATTTCCTAACTCTTTCCGTCAGTATGAAAGCATTGGATAATGAAACGATCCGTGCAAAATATCCAGAGGAAATTTCATCTAAAATTATTAATACTAATCAAGCGATATCTAACATGATTAGTGAAAGCAATCGTAATTTTGCTATAAAAATAGAACATCATCACTATCTTACTAAAGACCCTAGCAAGGCAACCTCTATTATTCATATTGATAATAAGGCTGAAGCAGGAGTAAAAATAATCAAAGAATTGAAAGACCCTAATAATACACATAAATACAACGCTAAAAAGTGTATAAAAGAAATATCAAGACGTTTGTTAGCGGCGAATAGTATTCTCCTTTACAATGATAATACTGTTGATTTCAACAGTTACCACTTCAATTTATTCTGCGCATATTATGAGGGAGCGTAATTAATCTTGTGTAAATAGGAATTCCTTATAACAAGAAATAGGTGACTTTACTAGGGAAAGCAAACTAATTGATTGCCCTTAATTATTATTTTTCCAGGACATGATGGCAGTATGCATGCGATAGCGTGAATGCTGCCGTCATGTCTTGGAAATCCTTTTTCAGGGGCAATT
>Ga0209430_1000070_pt1 | contig 161522 bp, 133 predicted proteins | sample BarGraIncub1133A_FD_184504 | JGI IMG/M metagenome (GOLD analysis project Ga0209430, IMG submission 184504) | Arctic peat soil microbial communities from Barrow, Alaska - Barrow Graham LP Incubations 11-33A (SPAdes) (version 2) | ecosystem: Environmental > Terrestrial > Soil > Wetlands > Peat...
TGTCACTAAATCGACGTTGCCTACGTTCAGCAGTACTTAATTTTAGTTGATCTAATCGTGCCATGTTGTTTCACTTTTTAGTTGTTTTTGTTACTTTAAAGTGGTCAACGTATTTCAGGCATTGACAAGTAGAAGTAATCAGAGGTGAGGAGTGAGAGGTGAGGAATGAGAGGTGAGGAGTGAGTGGTGAGGAAATAAAAATTCAATAACATACGTAAAACAATTATGCCATGAAAACAAGAAACCTGCTTATTATTCTAATGGGCTTTCTGGGATTGGGAGCGATTGGAGGAGGTGGAGTTTTAATCGTTTCGCCATCTGGAAGATTGATGGATATGCCACATTCGGTCATACAATATTCACCATTTGTCAATTTTCTGATTCCGGGGATCATATTATTTACACTTCTGGGCTTAATGCCTGTCATGTTAATGTATGCACTGATCAAAAAACCAAAATGGAGAGTCCTTGAATATTTTAATTTTTTCAATGATATGCACTGGGCCTGGTCGTACACTGTATATACAGGTTTTGCACTTATCATCTGGATACAGACAGAAATGATCTGCATGAAGTCGGTACATTGGTCCCAAAGCCTTTATATGGGAATTGCCCTACTAATTCTTTATGTATCCTTGTTGCCGCAGGTAAGGTTAATATATAAGAAATAAAAAAGTCGATTAAACCATTTGTAAGGATATTTGTTCATATTATTACGTCATTAGAATAAAAACAATATACTTTTTAAATGAATTAGAATGAATAAAACGGCATTAATAACAGGTGCTTCAAGTGGATTGGGAAAAGAATTTGCCAGAATACATGCTTCCAAAGGAGATAATTTAATTTTAATTGCCCGCAGTAAGGATAAATTAGAGTCATTAAAATTAGAATTCGAAAAACTGTATAAAGTATCAGTTTATGTAATAGTGAAGGATTTATCCTTTCATACTGCTTCCAAATCAGTATATGATGAGCTAAATGCCAAACAAATACAGGTGGATTACCTGGTCAATAATGCCGGTTTCGGTGATTTTGGTTTGTTTGCTGAATCCAATTGGGAGAAACAATTGGAAATGATTAACCTCAATGTGACTTGCCTGACCCATTTAACCCGGCTATTTCTGCCAGGCATGATTCAACGTAAATTCGGAAAAATACTAAATGTAGCTTCTACAGCAGCATTTCAACCGGGTCCCACCATGTCAGTCTATTTTGCCACGAAAGCATTTGTGTTGAGTTTCTCGGAAGCCATCGCCAATGAACTGCAAGGTACCGGAGTCACTGTGACAGCATTATGCCCCGGCGCCACAGAAACAGGTTTTAAGGCTGCTGCATCACTGGAAGAAAGCAATTTATTTAAAGGAAGCCAGATCGCCTCATCCCACGAAGTGGCCGAATTTGGGTATGCTAAAATGATGGAAGGAAAGACAGTTGCCATTCATGGGTTAGTCAATAATCTAATGGCTCAATCGGTCAGATTTGCCCCCAGAAAAGTCGTAACGAGTATAGCCAGAATGAAATTAAAAGCAAAATGATGCTTTATAGAACTTAAAAAAAGAGTCTGTTTTTTGAAATAACGACTCAAATAAATAATAAAATGAAATATTAATTTTTATTCTTAAACAAATGAAGATTATGAGAATTATCAGAAGTCCGGTAAAAACAAACGTTTTGCGTGTTATTTGAATGCTAACAAACATTAATAAATTAAAAACGTGCATGTTTTTAATTTATTTGAAAAAAAACTTTGAATTTTAATTATATAACAGTATCTTTGTAGGACAATAAATAATAAATTATCAACAATGAGTAAAGGAACAGTTAAATTCTTCAATGAAGCCAAAGGATTTGGATTCATCAGCGAAGATGGTTCAAAAAAAGAACATTTTGTACACATTTCCGGGTTAATTGATCAAATTCGTGAAGGTGATACCGTAGAATTTGATTTGCAAGAAGGCAAAAAAGGATTGAATGCAGTAAATGTAAAAGTAATTTAGTATATACTAATTGACTTTTGTCACATCATCAGAAAAGCCTGTCAGTATTTGACAGGCTTTTTTTTTACCATTTATTGAAAATTCTTGTTTTAAAAATTAAACTATTTAAACAAAATATAGTCTAATACATGAACATACCATCTTTTTAACAGTGTACCCGTTTTATTTTATCCCGTTAGATCTGTCAATTCAATTTTATTGAACGATGACAGTGTTATAATCAACTGAAATTCAAGTTCAGTCTTTCTTTTCAATTATTTTATCAGTTAACCCATTGATCGATTTATGAAATCCAACCATTACAACTTTCCATTTTTACTGTTATTCGTATGTTCAGTATGTTCTAATTTGACAAATGCACAGGTCACTAAATTCGATCTTCATGTTGCCAGGCAATTTGCCCGACAATGGATGGATACTCCACAGGAAAAAGCCTATCTTCAAACTGACAAACCTTACTACAGCGTCGGTGAAAATATCTGGTTTAAAGGGTATGTGGTAAATGCAACCACTCATATCCCAAAAACATTCAGTCAATTCCTGTATGTTGAATTGATTGATAAATCCAATTCAATCATCACGCGTGTCAAGATAAAAAAAGATTCACTTGGTTTCGCAGGATATTTAACCCTGAAGCCTGAAATGGAAGCCGGGAATTATTCGCTTCGAGCTTATACGAATTGGATGCAGAATGCCACTCCCGATTTCTTTTTTAGTAAGAATATACTGATCTGTAATCCAATTGATGATCATATAACCGGTAAAATTAATTTTGGTAAATTGATACATGGAAAAATTGATGCTTCGATTTGTTTTAACGATCAATCGGATAGTCCGGTTTCAGATAAAAGTATCAATTTAATACAAAACTGGAATAATCCACAAAACACGAAAAATACCTTAAAGACAGATAAAGACGGGAAGATCAATTTTCAAATAACGGTGGATACCCTGATTCATGGGACAAAATATATAGATGTGTCAATCACTGAGTCGGGTTTAAACTATAAAAAGCGCATGTACCTCCCTGAATTTAGTTCCGATTATGATGTTCAGTTTTTTCCGGAAAGTGGAAATGTGTTAAGTGATACATTGCAGGTCATCGCATTCAAGGCAGTTGGAGCAAATGGATTGTCGGTAGCTGTAACCGGTAAAGTTTACTCGGGTACCCATCAGGAAATTGCCGAGTTTAGTTCAACAACGAAAGGAATGGGAAAATTCTCCGTTAATATACCACAAGGCGAACGTTATTATGTAAAAGTAACAACAGATAAAGGGGTTGAAAAAACCATCTATCTTCCGTTATCTCAACCTCATGGTATTGGTTTACACATGGTTCAAAACCGGGGAAAAATATTGTATGAAGTCATAAATAAAACAACAATCCCCAATTCAGCACTCTATTTACTTATACACTCCCGTGGAAAAGTGCTTGATATTCATCAATTAAACATATTGCAGGGTCAACTTCCCGAGTCAATTTTCCCGGCAGGGATTACTTCTTTTTCAGTCATTGACTCTGTTGGAAATACCTATTGTGAAAGACTCTATTTTGCCCGTACTCTAAAATCCCCCATCATTAAAATGGAAAGTAATAAAGAGGTTTACACGAAAAGAGACTCAGTCGATTTGAAGATGAATATTGTCTCTTTAACGGGTAAGCCGGTTACCGGGAATTTTTCAATCAGTGTAACAGATAATCATTCCGTCAAATTGGATTCATTGACCGGTAACATTCAGAATTATTTATTACTTAGCTCCGATATAAAAGGGTATGTTGAAGATCCGGCAAGTTATTTTAGTTCTAATTTATTTTTAGATCACGAAAACCTTGATTTACTCATGTTGACTCAGGCATGGCGTCGGTTCAATACTTCTGATATCGTGAAAGGAAAATATAAGGAACAACCTTTTTTTATGGAAGCTGGTCAGACACTTTCAGGAAAGGTTGTCAATGCGTTTAATAAACCATCCGTAAAATGCGGAATCATATTGATTTCATTGTACAAAGCAAAAATTAAATTAGCACAAACAGATAGTCTGGGTCGATATCTGATTGATGGGATTGAATTCCCCGATAGTACAACACTGGTAATCAAAGCGAATAAGGCCAAAACATTTGGGAATGTTGAAATAATACCTGATGAAGAAGTAATACCAAAATCATCTGTCTTTATTCCCGGTCAGCAGGAGGGAAATTCATTGGCAATCGCCGAATATCTGAAACAAAGCCGGGAAAAATATTACATGGATGGAGGAATGCGTGCTATCAATCTGGATGCTGTAACCGTTAAGGCTGCAAAAATTGACAAATCAAAAAGTGCTCATTATTATTCGGGAATGGAAGATACGAAGTTCTCTTCTGAGAGACTTGATACTTACCCCGGGATGACAATATTGGATGTCTTAAGCATGATGCCCGGAGTACAGGTAGATGGTGGTAAAGTCTCAATTCGTGGGAGTCAGAATGAACCATTGTTTGTTATTGATGAAATACCATCCAACAATATGGACGACATTACCTACCTCACGACGAATGATGTAGATGAAATTTCATTGTTCAAGGGTGCCAGTGCAGCTATTTTTGGTTCGAAAGGCGGATCGGGTGTTATTGCTATCTCGCTTAAAAAAGGATATGTACGTAAAGCCGAAAAACCTATTAATGTGATTACGGTAACCCCGTTAGGGTTTCAAAAACCATCTCAATTCTATGTTCCAAAATATGGAGTCGACAGTATTCTTAAAAGTTCGCAGCCCGATTTGAGAACTACCATCTATTGGAATCCAAAACTGATAGCAGATAGTAATGGAACTGTTCATGTGAAGTTTTTTACAGCCGATAAATCAACGAACTACTCCATTGTCATGGAGGGTATAACCAATAGTGGCGAAATATGCAGGTATACAGGTATTTTAAAAAGAGAAGATAAATAGGGTCTGCTTAAATACAATTATATCTAAGATTAATAAATAATTACATAGCATTTTTAATAGTTTGGTGCAAGGATATTTTTATTTTTTGTTTAAATCTTATGCACTCAATTTGTTATGAGAATATAAATCCTGTAAGGATTTCCTATGAATAACCCCCAGATTTATCTGGGGGCAAAGCAAAAAGTTATAAACAGAACTCCAGGAGTTCAGTTACTATAAGTTACTTCATCCCCCGAATAAATTCGGGGGTTATGCACAGGTAACTCCTCTGGAGTTTTTCAGCAGACCCTAAATAAAGCTGTTTTTTATTCTGAATGGCTATATAGCATTGATTCACTTTTATAATTCAACAGGTAATTGCTAATTCAGTCTTTTTAATGCTTCAATTTGGTAGGCCGGGTTCTGTTTTGACACGATGATTGTAGCCTCAAAATGCCAAAATAACCAGTCGTAAGAGAGATTTTAAGGATGTAAATTATAAATGATACTGACATTTTCAATTTTATACCAAGATTAATCCTTTATTTTAAAGAGTGAATGTAAGTTGTTGTATGAGGCTATATTGTTGTATGATAGATAAATAAATATTTAACAAACACAATTATAACGGAAAATACAAATTAAATGAATAAGTTTATTATTTAAATGAGATAAATAACCGATAAATGATTTAATAACACTATCTTTACCGGACATTAAAAAATAATAATTATTACAATGAGTAAAGGAACAGTTAAATTCTTCAATGAATCTAAAGGATTTGGATTCATCAGCGAAGATGGTTCAAGCAAAGAACATTTTGTACACATTTCAGGTTTAATTGATCAAATTCGTGAAGGCGATGCCGTAGAATTTGATTTGCAAGAAGGCAAAAAAGGATTGAATGCAGTAAACGTAAAAGTAATTTAGTATATACTAATTGACTTTTGTCACAACATTAGAGAAGTCTATCAATATTTGATAGGCTTTTTTTATGTCTAACTTGCTCATTTTTAAAAAATAGTTTCCGAAATTAAACGGTTTGAACAGGATATAGTCTAATTAAATAATAAGTATCTTTGTTGAAGATATTTCCGGCCTTACCCGATGGGCTCTTTTTTTTTCAAAGAGTTATCCTACAAACGGATAATTTAACATAGGGTATCTATGTAATATTTAAACAGTGTAGTAATTTTAACCTCATTTTAAATTTAATCTATGAGAAACATTATTCCCTGCCTTCTTACCGTTTTATTTCTCACTTTTTTTAATGCCGGGTATTCGGCGAATAATACAGAACCTGATTTTGCACGTAGTATTGCCGATCGCTTTGCCAGGCAATGGATAGGTAACCCACAGGAAAAACTATATCTTCAGACTGATAAACCCTATTACAGTGCCGGTGAAGAGCTCTGGTTCAAAGGCTATCTGGTTAATGCCACCACCCTGCAACCAAATTCATCCAGCCGATTTATCTATGTCGAGTTGATTAATAAACTGGATTCCGTATTTTACCGGGTTAAAATACAAAAAGATTCATTGGGATTTGCCGGTCATATGAAACTGAAGCCTGACGTGCCATCGGGTCATTATACCTTGCGTGCTTATACGTACTGGATGCAAAATTTTCCGCAAGATTTTTTTTACTATAAAGATATTTTGATTGGAAATGAAATAGATGATCGTTTATCCGGTAAAATATCCTACGGAAAACCTGAGAACGGAAATGTACCTGTTCTCATTTCATTTACTGATGCATCTCATAACCCCGTAGCAGGAAAAAGATTTGAAATCATTCAACACCTGAAAAGTGGCACCGGTAAAAAGATGGGTATGGTAACCGGTCAATCCGGTACAATCAGTTGGTTGATGCCGCTGGATCTCAATGACCATACCATCAAAAGTATTGAGGTTATACAAAATCAGGATAAGTATCAAACCAGTTTTATCCTGCCGGAATTTAGTAATGATTTCGATATTCAGTTTTTTCCCGAAAGCGGTATCCTGTTGAATAATAATTTGCAATCCGTGGCATTCAAAGCTATTGGCAGGGATGGCTTGTCAGTGGATGTTAGCGGTAGAATCTTTACAAGTAAAAATGAACAGGTTTCTGAATTCAGCACCATGCATAAGGGTATGGGGAAGTTCTCCATTCAGACAATCCCTGATGAAAGCTATTATGCACTCGTTAAGTCGACTTCTGGAATTGAAAAACGGGTAGAACTTCCTAAAGCAGAAGATAATGCTGTTGCCATCCATTTGGTATATAACCGCGGGAGAATTTTGTACCAGGTTGTAAATCAAACGAACCTTCCTGATAATTCACTTTACTTATTGATTCATTCACGCGGAAAAGTGTATGTGATCCAAACCCTGCATCTTTTGGAAGGTCAGGTATTAGAATCCTCGCTTCCGGCTGGAGTTGTGTCATTCTCAATCATAGATTCATTGGGTCATACGTATTGCGAGCGATTAAGTTTCGTCAGGAATAATTCAATTCCGTCAATTACGTTAGAATCGGATAAAGCTTCCTACGGTAAAAGGGAAGCAGTCAATTTAAGCCTGAAAATCAGTTCGCCGGCAGCATTGCCGGTTACTGGGAATTTTTCTGTCAGCATTACGGATAGCCATTTGGTGAAGACAGATTCCCTGGCAGATAATATTCTAAGTAATTTATTGCTTTCTTCGGATATAAAGGGATATGTCGAAGATCCGGCTTTTTATGTTCGGGATAATACAATTTCAACGCGTGAGAAAACAGATGTGTTGATGATGACTCAGGGATGGCATCGGTTCAATACAGCTGATGTGGTTAAAAATTTGGTTAAACAACCTGTTTATTATATGGAAGAGGGACAGGCACTTACAGGTAAAGTCCTAAATTTTTTCGGGAAACCATCCAAAAAAAGCAATGTTATCTCGATTTCACCCTATAAAAATCTTGTTAACACCGTTATGACTGACAGTGTAGGGCGTTTTCTCATCGATCGGATTGAATTTCCTGACAGTACATCGTTTGTGCTGAAAGCCCGTAAACCTAAAAGCCTGACCGATGTAGAGATTGTACCCGATCCGGATGTATTTCCCAAACCGGGTATTCATTTGCCGGTTCCAATAAATGCAAATACCGTAGCCCAAAATGATTATTTCAACCAAAGCAAAGAAAAATATTATTATGAAGGCGGGATGCGTGGGATCAATCTGGGCGAAGTGATAGTAAAGGCCGAAAAGAAAGCCGTTGAACAGAATGAGTATTATTCCGGAATGGCGGATAATGAAATTACCTCCGAACAACTTGATAAATATCCGGCAATGAATATACTGAACTTCTTTTATACTATTCCGGGAATTCAGGTTACAGGAAGCAAAATTTCCATTCGGGGCAGCAAGAATAATCCTATGATATTATTGGATAATATTGAAATCCAGGATATGGATGAAATATCTTATTTGACATCCAACGATGTGCAGAGCATTCAGGTATTTAAAGGTGCCAGTGCCTCTATATTTGGTTCACGTGGTGGCAATGGTGTCATTGCTATCGTATTAAAACAAGGTGTTATGATCAAAGCAAGTACTCCCATCAGTTTAATCCACATTGTTCCATTGGGTTATCAAAAGCCGGCGCAGTTTTATGTTCCGAAATATGAAGTGGATAGTGTTATGAATCGTGAACAGCCCGACCTGAGAACAACCATCTACTGGAATCCTGAACTGGTAGCTGATGCTGATGGCACCATCCATATTCAATTTTATACTGCTGATCATGCGAATGATTACAAAGTCGTACTGGAAGGAATTACCAATGAAGGAGAGATCTGTCGTTATACGGGATATCTGAAAAGAAACAGAAATTAATTTATCTCAGGAAAATATACTGTATCAACTAAAAAATTATATAAGAAATGAAAGGGTTATTGACTTGTTGCCTGTTGGCTGTTTTGATACATGTGCAGGCTGATGTAAAACCAAACAGCCTGTTTGGTGATCATATGATAATCCAACAGGGAGTTGCAGTTCCCGTATGGGGCACTGCCGGTGAGGCTGAGAAAGTTTCCGTGAGTTTTAACGGCCAGACGGTATCAACTATAACCATCAATGGAAAATGGATGATCCGGTTATCCCCTATGCCCTATCAGTTAACTCCATTAGTCATGAAGATTACCGGTAATAATTCAATTGCTATCAATGACATTCTCATTGGTGAAGTATGGTTATGCAGCGGACAATCGAATATGGAAAGGCAACTGGGACCCAGGCCTCCACAACCGCTCATTACCGATTGGGAAAAAGAAAGAGATGGGGCAAATTATCCACTTATCAGGGAATATTATGTACCATTGAATTATGCTAAAACTAAAACAGATGATGTAAACAGCATCTGGACGATTTGCTCTCCGCAGACAGTGTCCGATTTCTCTGCAGTGGGATATCTCTTTGCTAAAAATCTTTTTATTCATATGAAAGTTCCCGTTGGTATTGTTTTTTCAGCATTTGGTGGAACACCTGCAGAAGACTGGGCCAGTCAGGCTGCCCTGGAACGAAATCCCAGTCTTACACAATTGGTTGCGGAGTATGATAAACCTTCCACAGCCTGGAAGCCAACAGGTAAAACCATGAGTGGATTGTATAATGGGATGATTTACCCTTTAATACCGTTTGCCTTGAAAGGGGTCGTGTGGTATCAGGGGGAATCGAATAATGACCACCCGACCCAGTATCAGACAATACTGACCACGCTGATCACTAACTGGAGGCAGGATTTTAATCAGGGTAATTTGCCATTTTTGATAGTACAGATAGCCCCTCATAAAGATATGAGTCCTGAACTCAGGGAATCGCAGTTGCTGGTTTATCAACATACAATCAACACAGCGTTAATCGTTACCACCGATTGTGGTGATGCCGGAAATATCCACCCGCCCCATAAACAGCCTGTCGGTGAAAGACTTGCATTGGCTGCCCGGGCGTTGGCCTATAAGGAGAAAATTGAATATTCGGGTCCGGTATATCAATCATTCAACATAAGAGAAAGCAAAATCTGTTTAAGTTTCAGCCATACCGGCAAAGGATTGAAATATCATGATAAAGGCGGATTAAAAGGATTTACCATGGCCGGGGCAGATATGAAGTTTTTACCCGCAAAAGCTATTATCCGTGGAAATCAGGTAGTGGTATCTGTTAACGGTATTCAAAAACCGGTAGCTGTCAGATATGGATGGTCGAATGTTCCGGATGTGAATCTTTTTAATGCTGAAGGAATACCGGCATCACCCTTCCGGACTGATACTGAAAAATAAAGATTTAATCAGTCTGATAAGACAAATAAAAAACGCTCCCGTGAAATTGTCTTCACGGGAGCGTTTTAATAATTTACTGATCCTGTAGTTTAAACTACTTTATAGATATCCACATTTTCAACATCGAATGTTTTGATAAAGGCAGCATGTCTGCGTACTTCTACTTCACCGTAATTCAGGTAAATCTCTGCTGATTTACGGAATAGATCTTCTGTATCACGGGTTGCATCGATGAGCAGTAAATAACTCATAACGATATGACCTGCCATTTCCACCAGACGTCGTGCCTGGAAATCAAGATATTCCTGATTCTTAGCTTCTGTAACACGGACAACTGCATTGGCATACAAATTGGTCATGATTTGAAGGCGTTTGCGGAATGACGTGAATTCCGATTTAATAGGCTGGTTGTCGTAATCACGAATTTGTCTCAGGTAATTTCCTGTGGTCACGTGGCGTATGGCTGCAACAACCTGTAATTGTGAAGTGCCTTCATAGATGGTCATAATACGTGCATCACGGAACAAACGTTCGCAGGCATAATCTTTCATAAAGCCCGATCCGCCATGAACCTGTATACTGTCGTATGCATTCTGGTTGGCATATTCGCTGGTAAACATTTTAAGCATAGGTGTCAACGCATCTGCCAGACGGGAATATTCCTTGAAATCGGCTTTCTCTTCGGGTGTCAGTTTACGTTCATTTTCAATTGCTTCGTACGCTTTGTAAATGTCCACGAAACGGGTTGTTTCATACAATAATGTACGGGAAGCATCCAGTTTAGCCTTGATAATCGATACCATTTCATATACTGCAGGGAATTCAATAATGGCCTTGCCAAACTGGCGGCGATCCTTTGCATAAGCCAATGCTTCATTGTAAGCTGCTGCGGATAAACCAACCGATTGGGCACCAATTCCTAAGCGGGCACCATTCATTAATGACATCACATATTTTATCAGACCCATACGACGGGTTCCGACTAATTGGGCAGGTGTATTATTGAATACCAGTTCGCAGGTTGGAGAACCCTTGATCCCTAATTTATTTTCAATACGACGTACCAGTACAGTATGATCGTGTTTGTTATCAGCAACGAAATACGAAAGTCCACGACCATCACTTGTTCCTTCTTCTGAACGGGCAAGTACCAGTTTGATCTGGGCATCACCGTTGGTAATAAACCTTTTTACACCGTTCAAATACCACATGCCATCTTTTTCGTTGAAAGTTGCTTTCAATTGTACGGCTTGTAAATCCGATCCGGCATCAGGTTCGGTTAAATCCATCGAACAGGTAGCTCCTTCACAAACGCGGGGAAGGTATTCTGCCTTGATCTCATCAGAAGCGAATTCCGATATAGTTTCGGCACAATCCTGAAGACCCCAGATATTGGCAAAGCCGGCATCGGCGCGCGATACCATTTCTCCTGACATTACATAAGCAACCATGGGGAAATTTAATCCTCCGTACTGACGTGGAAGTGTGATACCATAAACACCGGCCTGAGTCAAAGCATCATGGTTTTCCTGAGTTCCGCGGGCATAAATCACACGGCTGTTTTCAACCTGTGGTCCTTCATGATCAACGCTCTCAGCATTGGGTGCAATAATGTCTGCAGAAATTTCACCAATAATTTCGAGTACTTTATCGTAGTTGTCAATGGCATCTTCAAAATCGCGTGATGCATAATCATATTTGTCTTTGTCAGCAAAATTGCGCTCTTTGAGGGCAACTATTTTCTTCATCAAAGGATGAGACAGCTGAAATTTTATTGCGGGATTGTCGTTATAAAAGTTCATGTTATTTCGAGTTCTTTTTATAAAATTTGATCATTTTTGGCAAGATTTCTTCTACATTGCCTGTAATTACATAATCGGCAATCTGGTTGATTGGTGCTTTCGGATCATTGTTTATGGCAATAATCATTGCACTTTCCTGCATGCCCGCAATATGTTGGATTTGTCCTGAAATACCACATGCGATATATAATTTAGGACGAACAGTTGTTCCTGTCTGACCGATCTGACGTTCGTGTTCTGCAAAACCGGCATCAACAGCGGCACGTGAAGCACCAACTTCACCTCCTAAAACAGCTGCCAGTTCGTATAACAGTTTGAAATTATCAGCACTTCCAACACCATAACCTCCCGAAACAATAATCGGAGAGCCTTTTATGTTGAGTTTCGATTTTTCCATGTGCCGTTCAATCACCTCTACCACAAAATCGGTATCTGCTACGTACTTGGCTATATCCAGCTTGTGGGTTTTACCAACAAATTTTGCATCCTTGATTTCTTTCTTCATGACACCTTCGCGAACTGTTGCCATTTGAGGACGGCAGTCAGGATTTACGATTGTTGCCACGATATTTCCACCAAAAGCCGGACGAATCTGATAAAGCAGGTTCTCATATACTTTCCCTTGCTTCTTATCTTCGTAATTTCCAATTTCCAGCGAAGTACAGTCTGCAGTTAACCCGCTAAACAGCGCTGATGATACGCGGGGTCCTAAATCACGTCCGATAGAAGTTGCTCCCATCAAAGCAATCTGAGGTTTTTCCTCTTTAAAAAGATTTACCAGTAGAGAAGTATGAGGGGAAGAAGTATACGGAGACATACGTTTGTCATCCAACAAGTGGAGTACTTCTACTCCAAAAGGAAAAACCTGTGCACCGATGCCATCCAGTTTATAACCGGCAGCTACCGCTTCTAATTTACAATTCAATTGTTTTGCCAGGCTACGTCCTTTTGTCAGGAGTTCCAGACTGACATCTCCAACAATGCCATCTTCAATTTCGAGATATACAAATATATTATTCATCGTACTTATCCTATCGTGTGGTTAGCAATTAATTCTTTCATCAAACTTTCAATATCAAAATCGGTAGCAGTTAATCGTTTACTTTCTTTGGCCGTAAACACTACATTTTCGATTTGTTTTACTTTGGTAGGTGATCCTGTCAGACCCAACCATTGAATGTCATGAATAATATCATTGACACCCCATTCAGTAATATTTAAGTAAGGATGAGTATCATACAGTTCGGTGTAATCCGAACCGGCTTCCTGTTTTTCGGACGGTGTAGCTGCATGTTTGTATTTTAAGGTCAGTTTGGCATGACGTGGACGACAATTAGCCGCCGAACCATTCACTGTAACCAGCATGGGCAGAGCACCCCTGACAATTTCTATTCCTCGTTCAAGGCGTCGTTTCACCGTTATCTTGTTATCCGAAAGATCTAAAATTTCTTCAGCATAGGTTATTTGTGGTAATCCTAATTTCTCTGCAACCTGTGGCCCTACCTGTGCGGTATCTCCATCGATAGCCTGACGGCCGCAAATGATTAAATCCACTTTACCCATTTTGCGAATGGCACATGCCAGAGCGTATGAAGTAGCCAAAGTATCCGAACCCGCAAACTCACGTCCACTCAACAGATAACCGCCATCAGCACCACGGTACATACTTTCACGAATAATCTCGGCTGCACGGGCTGGTCCCATGGTCAGGATCTGAACCGTAGCACCTTTAATCTTACTTTTCAAGCGAAGAGCTTGTTCCAACGCGTTCAAATCTTCAGGATTATAAATTGCAGGAAGCGCAGCACGGTTAACCGTACCATCTGCTTTCATTGCATCTTTCCCTACGTTGCGCGTGTCGGGGACTTGCTTAGCAAGTACAACAATGTTAAAACTCATTTTCTGTTAATTAGAAATTAATATAATATGACTGATAATTTTATTTTTCAATAGAATTTTCCTGTCTTTTTACCCCGGGGTACAAAATAATTCGGAATTGGGATGTTGAAAAGAAAAAGACCCGCAAAAATAGCAGTTTTTATTGAATAAGCAACCGTTTTTGCACAAATTTCGAGAAATGTGCATAAATAGAGCGTATATGGCACAAAAAAACGTGGGACTTTTCACAAAGTCCCACGTCTAAATAGGTATTAGTTTTTTTTAAGGTATAAAAAAGATTGTGTTGTTTAGTTAACGATGCAAATAAACGGGTAAAAATGAAGTTCTACAAGGAATAAAATATGTTTTACAACCTATTTTTTGAACATGTAGACAAATTAATGTAGCAATTTAATCCAATATGTATTGATTACTCACACATTAACAGATGTTTACACGTCTAATGCAATTAAAACTTTAAATTCTTATTTTTTATAATAAAAAATTAATTTTTTCGGGTTTATTCATTCGAATCATTTGAAAACAGGGTAAAACCAACTATATTCTTTGGAATAAATGAATAATTGATGCATGATTATTTAAGAAAATCATAAAAAATGAAAAAACAAACATTTATCTTATCACCTTTTCATTCAGGGATTGCTTTTCGTGATTGTTTTGTATAAGTGACGCTAAACTGACCCTATTGCTGTTGTGAAGAAAAATTATTCCCGTACCTGTGATATTTCATTTTTAAAAAGAAAAGCAAGTACTATTTAAGCATTTATTGAAATGAGCTTGTTGGAATTTCTGTATGTATATATTAGAAGGTATATCGATAGTTGTTTAAATGATTCATCCCGTTTAAAAAGTGGTTCAAAGATTCTTCCGGAAAATCAATTTCAAGTTAAGTAATGATGATAATTTATTAGTATCAAATAGCGGATGAATCTATTTTTTTTTATCTTTACAAATCAAATCTATTCCATTATCAGACTGGTTTTGGAATGGTTTTGGATTGGTTTAGGATCGGTTTTGGATCCGAGGCTATTCTGATATATCAGTCATTTAACATTGCTATATCAACGATATAGATGCCATATATCTTATAAGGTATATGGCATTTATTTTGAAAATAAACGAATAAATTATTATTACCAAAACCAATCCAAAACCAATCCAAAACCGTTTCAAAATCAATAATAAAATAATAGTGAAATGGATTCATAAGATTTACACAAGCAAATTAGATTTCGAGAGAAGTAGAAGTCAGAAAGTGAAAATAAAAAATTTATTCCGTTTTATATTTATATTGATTAGAAGTCATTGCGGATAATCATATTATTTATTTTCAACCAATACAAAGATATAATATCGGAATGATATTTCAAAGATATAAGTTAATAATTCGTATTCATTAGCATGGAGTGATCCGTTAAGTTTCGGATTAAATGTCGTTGTAGATATTCAGGATTATAGAAAGTGGGAGCTATTTACACTATAAACACAGAAGAATAGCTTACAACTGTGATTTCAACCCATGTTGTTTAAATGAAGACAGGTAAATGAGAATCATACTGAATTATGCATACTTGAAATGTCAGAAAAAAGAGAGAATCGACTTTTTATTGAATTGATTTTTGTTGATAAATCAGTATCTTTGTGATTCATTTATATCTATATGAAAAAAATATTGATCTTTTTGCTCACAGTCATACAACTTTCCGCATGTAATCATGCAAACCGGAGTACCCAAAAAGAAGAAAAAACAGTGAGTGTCCCCGAATTCTCATCTGATTCTGCGTATAAATTTACTCAAAAGCAAGCGGATTTTGGTCCCCGTGTTCCCAATACTGTTGCACATGAAGCCTGTGCCGGCTATTTATCGGCTGAATTAAGGAAATCGGGTGCAGAAGTGATCGAGCAAAAGGCCGACTTAACAGCTTTTGATGGTACAGTACTTAAATCGACTAATATCATCGGTTCATTTAATCCGAAAGCCGTAACACGGATTCTATTATTCTCGCACTGGGATTCGCGGCCGTGGGCAGATCATGATCCGAAAACTTCGAACCGAAAAAAACCGGTCATGGCAGCTAATGATGGTGCCAGTGGAGTGGGCGTATTGCTCGAAATGGCCCGGTTAATGGGAAAGCAACAGCCTGAAGTGGGTGTGGATATTATATTTTTTGATTCGGAAGATTATGGTGCCCCTGAAAGTTTTAAAAGTGATAATTCTGAAGAATCATGGTGCCTGGGTACTCAATACTGGGCAAAAAATCCTCATGTGCAGGGTTATACAGCAAGGTTTGGAATATTGCTTGACATGGTTGGAGGAAAGAATGCTACTTTTTACAGGGAACAAGCCTCAGATTATTATGCCGGAAGTGTGGTGAGTAATGTCTGGTCACAGGCTAAAAGCCTGGGATTTGGACGGTATTTTGTTGATCAAAAAGGAGGTGCGATTACCGACGATCATATTTATGTCAATCAGATCATTGGAATCCCCAGTATCGATATCATCCAGTATGACCCTAATTCAAAAAGCGGGTTTGGTTTTTACTGGCATACCACCCAGGATACCATGGATAATGTGGACAAAAATACCCTAAAAGCGATCGGAACGACTTTGATGCATGTTGTTTACAATGAGAAGGTTTAGGAAGAGGTGAGAAAAGAAAGTTGGTAGTAGGTAGTAGGTAGTTGGTAGTAGGTTGTAGAAAGAATTAGGGTTGTGAGGTGAGGAGTGAGAGGTGAGAAAAGAGGAGTGAGGAAATGAAATATGAAAAGGGAAGTGAAATAATTCAACATAAAAACAATTTAATGCGTTTTAAAAAGATTGCAGTAAAAATAGGAAGTAATGTGTTGACCCGAGCGGATGGGACCCTGGATATTACCCGTATGTCGGCATTGGTGGATCAAATCTCTCAATTACACAAAAAAGGAGTGGAGATCGTGATGATTTCATCGGGAGCAGTTGCTTCCGGACGGAGTGTAATGAATATCAATAAAAAAATGGATGTTGTTGACCAAAGGCAACTATTTTCGGCGGTTGGCCAGGCTAAACTGATCAATCATTATTATGAATTGTTTCGTGAACATGGCATTGTAGTTGGTCAAGTGCTGACTACCAAAGAAAATTTCAGCAGCCGCCGGTTGTACCTGAATCAACGAAACTGCATGCGGGTTATGCTTGAAAATAAGGTGATACCTGTTGTGAATGAAAATGATGCCGTGTCAGTGTCCGAACTCATGTTTACCGATAACGATGAACTTTCAGGTTTAATTGCCTCGATGATGGACATGCAGGCTTTAATAATCCTGAGCAATATTGATGGGATATACAACGGTTCGCCTTACGAGCCAGAATCGAAAGTGATACTCCGAATTGAAAAGGGTCAGGATATTTCTGATTTTATCCAGAGTACGAAATCTACATTTGGCAGGGGAGGTATGTTGACAAAAACCACCATTGCCCGTAAAATTGCAGATCAGGGCATTGAAGTTATTATTGCAAATGGTAAGCGTGAGAATATATTACTCCAATTGTTGGATAAAAAATCAGAAGTTGTCTCTACCCATTTTGTGGCTTCTGCCAGTGAAGTTTCGAGTGTCAAGAAATGGATTGCCCACAGTGAAGGATTTGCCAAAGGTGAGATCCATGTAAACGAAAATGCTGCCAAAGCATTGATTGGTGAAAAAGCAGTTAGCTTACTTCCTGTTGGAGCAGTTAAGATAGTGGGCGATTTTGAGAAAGATGATATTGTAAGAATAATGAATCATGAGGGTTTGATGCTTGGGATTGGCAAAGTGCAATATGACAGTGAAAAGGCACGTGAAATGCTGGGTAAAAAAAATCAGAAACCTTTGATACATTGCGATTATCTGTATCTCGAGTAAAAAATAAGATCTTTTAAAATAGTCTTGAACTGGACTTTGGTACTATATTTTTTCGATTTTAGGTTGCATTCCGGAGATAGTTGGAATAAGCACGTAAAGAGTTCTGGGTTTTGTTTGTACTTTAGGAAATCTCACTTGAATCAGATTTAGTAAATACGTTCATTGAAGACCCAAAAGTTTCAACTACTTATAATAATAGGATTGAATTTGTCTGAATGTTTATTTGTTATCAGCTTAATTCATGTTTGAATACAGAATGGATGTATCAACTCAAAAGTATAAGAGATGTACTCCTCAATTTTGATATTGACGAGAAAATTTTGGTTACACTCCCGGATTAACCCAGCAAATATGATCTGAAAGGATTATTGGTTTTGTATGATAGATGGTTATCACAGAAGCAGCCGGAACCTGAATTCAACAAAATGATTCTAAAAGGAAACCGGATGTTTCATACATTTCACACTGAAACACCCATAAATGATGAACATGTATCCAAGTTAATTAATCCTAATAACAATTTTTTTACATCAATAATTCAATTACTTTTGCGTTAAAAGGTATTGAATTTATTATCCTGTCGTTTTTTAAAATACGGATTTTCGATATATCCATAAAAAAATCAATTAAAATGAACTTACTGACTATTTTATTACAAGTGCCTGCAACCCTCCCCACTGATTCAATTACAACAACTGCCGTAGCTGTTGTGTCAAATCAGAACTATTTTCAATTATTACTAAAAGGGGGTTGGGTTCTTCTTCCATTATTTTTATTATTTTTTCTGGCAATTTATATGTTTATTGAACGGTGGGTATCCATATCTGCCCTCGGAAGCAACGATCCGATTTGGTTTACCCGAATCAGTGAGCTTGTTGGTGAATGGAAAATTGATAAGGCGATTAAATTTTGCAATGAAAAACAGACATCGTATTCCAAAGTTTTAGCTGCTGGTCTGGAAGCCACGGAGGGAGAGGATATCGAAATCCAGGATGCTTTGCAGAGCGAAGCCCGCCAGCAGATATCAGTGCTTGAAAAAGGTATGAATTACCTGGGAATTACAGCTTCCATTGCCCCTATGTTAGGTTTCCTTGGAACGATATTCGGAGTTATCAAAATTTTTTATAACATTTCAGTGACAAACGATTTAAATATCGCGAATATCTCTGATGGACTGTATCAAAAGATGATTTGTTCGGGAGCCGGTTTATTTGTCGGAATCATTGCCTATTCAGGTTACTATATTTTGAACGGACGGATCGATAAAATTGTTGTACGGATTGACAAATGTTCAAATGAATTATTGAAAGAAATCCGGACCTATAAGAGGGTTAATAACGCTTGAGATTTAAATAGCTTTGAGCATTGAGCATTGAGCAAAGAGCATAGAGTCAGGATCTGAGTAAAAATTCAGGATTGACAGAATATTAATTAACAGGGGAATGTATAAAATGATTCATAAACTGGACAAGCAATTTAGTTCTTTGAGAAATATGTTTTCTCATTTTACGAAGTTCTGAATTCATTTAATTGATTTATTTTGTAAAATAAAACGATCCATAGCAAATTATAAAATGAAAATAGAACGCAGAAAGTTAAGAACAGCAGAGGTTTATACAGCCTCGTTGAACGACATCATGTTTTTCCTGTTGCTGTTTTTCTTAATCATATCCACTTTGGTTACTCCGGCCACCATTCGGGTGTTGCTGCCACAGGCAAAAACTTCGGAAAAAGTGGTCGTGAAGAAACAGGTTAATCTGACCATTACAGCTGATCACCGATATTATGTGAATCAAAAAGAAGTGACATTCGAAAACGTTGAACCAGCATTATCGAATGTATTAACTACTAAAAAAGCAGGAGAAGATGTTATTGTGTTACTGCATGCTGATAAGACTCTGAATCTTCAGGATGTAGTGAGTATCATTGATATTGGGAATAAACTGAAGGTAAAAATGGTATTATTCACTCAAAAAGTAAAAAGCTAACTTTAGCTTTAAAAGTTGTTTAAATTGAAGAGACATTGCGAAAGCTTCTGACTAAAAAAAACTATCAAATGAACACAACTTCAATAAATACAGAATGGAAAAAAGCAGCATTAAAAGCTTCCCGTTCTCTTAATCTGTTGACTGATAAAGTTATAAGTCAGGTTTTGCTGGCCCTGTCGGATGAGGCAGTTGCACAGTCGGACTTTATTTTAGCTGAAAATGCAAAAGATTTATCGGCTAAGGGTAGCAACGATCCAATGTATGACAGGTTGCAATTAACAAAAGAGCGGATTGAAGGAATAGCAGGCGATATTCATTCTGTTGCGTTGTTTCCTTCACCACTCGGTAAGACCTTGATGGAAACCGTTCGTCCAAATGGATTGAAAATAAAAAAGGTTTCGGTTTCTTTCGGTGTGGTGGGCATTATCTTTGAAGCCCGTCCAAATGTCAGTTTTGATGTATTTTCATTGTGCCTGAAATCAGGAAATGCCTGTGTGCTCAAGGGAGGATCTGATGCTCAATATTCGAACGAAGCGATTGTTACCATAATTCAAACTATACTTAAAAAATTCGGTCTTGATAAAAATATTGTAACCCTGTTACCGGCAGGACGTGAACAAACTGCCGAATTAATGTCGGCAGTGGGCGTAGTGGATGTGATTATTCCAAGAGGAGGAAAATCGTTAATTGATTTTGTACGGAATAACTCACGGGTACCGGTTATTGAAACAGGTGCCGGCATATGCCATACTTATTTTGATGAATTCGGGGATGTCGAAAAAGGGATTGAAATAATTTTCAATGCAAAAACACGAAGGGTAAGTGTATGTAATTCGTTGGACTGTTTGATAATTCATGAAAAACAGCTAAAAAACTTACCCAGGCTTTGTGAAAAATTAGCCGAAAAAAACGTGATTATTTATGCCGACGTTAAATCGTATACATTTCTGAACGGGAAATATCCTGCAACTTTATTGCAAAAAGCTACGGAGGAAAGTTACGGTACGGAATTTCTGGATTACAAAATGGCCATTAGAACAGTGGAATGGCTTGATGAGGCCATTGAACATATTTCAACCTATAGTTCCAGGCATAGCGAATGTATCATTAGTGAAAATGTCAAAAATATCAACATATTTGATAAAATGGTTGATGCTGCGTGTATTTATACAAATGCTTCGACAGCATTTACTGATGGCGGGCAATTTGGTTTAGGGGCTGAAATAGGAATCAGTACTCAGAAACTGCATGCCCGTGGACCTATGGGGTTGGAAGAATTATGTTCCTATAAATGGATTATAAAAGGGGATGGACAGATAAGGAAGTGAAAAATAAGAGTAAAATTCACTAAATTTCAAATATATTTACACAATTTGTTGTATATTCGAAAATAATTGTTTTCCTTTGTACCCGATAAGAAAGTGTATTTTCTTTTGGGGTTATTTTCATCTCTCCTTTCAAGGACTGATTATTTTTTAACCTTGTTTGTTTATGCTGTTCTTGAAACACAAATTATTCAATTTTTTTATTTTATTTTATGAACATTTACGTAGGTAACTTAAGTTACAAAGTTCGGGAAAATGACCTTCAAGGGGTTATTGAAGAGTATGGTCAGGTTGAATCATGCAAAATCATTAAAGATCGCGAAACCGGTAAATCCAAAGGATTTGCATTTGTAGAAATGGCTGATGATGCAGCTGCTGCAAAAGTAATCGAAGAATTAAACGGAGCAGAATTTGATGGTCGTTCAATGGTTGTTAAAGAAGCCAGACCAAGAAACTAAGATTTTTCAAATCACACAAAGGAACTTCTGTTATTGAAAAATAGCAGGAGTTTTTTTGTAAATATACAAATCATGATGGGCATATCAAAAGGGTCATTTGAACAAGGAGGGGTAATAGGTAAACTCTTATTACTTTTTGCTATTACAATTCTTTTTACGTTGATAGTACTACCTGCCATTTCGTTATTGACAATATCGAACCCCTCAGATATAAGCTCTTTAAAGTTATCTCAATTTATTCTATCGATCAGTGCTTTTGTACTCCCCCCCCTTGTGTTGGCTTATCTGGTAAGTATTCATCCATTGAAATACCTGTATCTGGATGTCAAAAAGATAAACCCGGTTGATATTCTGTATGTGGTTCTGTTTATGATCATACTCATTCCATGCATCAATTTACTGGGCGAATTGAATCATCAGATCGTTATTCCTAAAATCTTTACCGGAGTAGAAGAATGGATGAAAAATTCTGAAGAACAGGCAACGCAATTCACTGAAAAATTACTGAATGTACATTCATGGTTGGGATTACTCTTGAATGTTCTATTAATTGCTGTGCTTCCGGCTATAGGAGAAGAAATGTATTTCAGAGGTGCATTGCAGGGAGTAATTAAGGATTGGAAGGGAATACGGGTCTCAATTTGGATAACAGCCATAATTTTCAGTACCATTCATTTTCAATTTTACGGTTTTGTACCACGCATGCTCTTGGGTGCTTTTTTTGGCTATTTACTTTTCTGGAGCGAAAACATGTGGCTTCCGATGATTGGTCATTTTATAAACAATGTTATTGCCATTATTTTTTATTATTTAAAATTTAATGGTGTTAAAGTCCCTGACATTGATTCGATTGGATTTGGAAATACGTTATGGATGGGTATTGCAAGCGGGGCCATCGGAATATTTGGTTTTTACTTCCTTAAACATCGCTTTCAATTACAAAAAGAGAAAACAGGAAATGTGTGACCCTTACATTTTCATACGGAGTCTAACTTTAGCTATTTTTCACCTGAAATTGGGATGAAAAACCTGATGCAGTTGACAATAAGTGCTCAAAAATTTGTATTTTTGTATGCTTCAAGACAATAGAATGAGCTTTTTTAAGTTTTTAATTCAGATTAGCTTGTTCTGATTATGAATTCGGACAATGCAGTCTGAAAAAGAAGGTATTTAAATCTATAAACTTGCTTTATGTTTACTTTTTCAACCCGGACATTTTTGAAAAAATTACTGACATATAAAATTCTGTTTGTTATACTGATAATCCTTATCAGTGGGTGTTCAGCGAAAAAAAACACCTGGATGTCAAGAACATACCAGGCGACCAATACCCGTTATAATGTTTATTTCAACGGATATATCAGTTATAATGAAGGATTGAAAAATATCCAGAAAGCCAATAAAGAAGATTATTCGTCGATTATTCCGATGTACCCAATTAGCAGGCATTCAAATGCTACTTCTGCGACAACAAACATGGATTTAACCATTGAAAAATGTCGTAAAGCCATCAAATTACATTCCATAAAAGCAAAGCCGGTAAAAAATTATAAAAAGGCGAATTTGCCAGAATATAAGCTGTATTATAATCAACAGGAGTTTAACCCGGCTTTGAAAGAAGCGTGGTTATTATTGGCAAAAGCCGAATTCCACAAAGCCAATTTTCTGGGTAGTGTAGGTACATTTTCATATATAATCAGACATTATGGGTCTGACAAGGATATGGAAGCAACCTGTCAGCTATGGATTGCACGGGCCTACGGAGAGATGGGATGGATTTATGAAGCCGAGCAAGTGATGAATAAAATTGTTCAAGACAATTTAAAACGTTCAAACATTGGCTTTTTTGCCTCGGTTAATGCTGATTTGTTATTAAAGAAACATCTCTATAAAGATGCGATTCCTTTTTTGGAATTGGCATTATCGAAGGAATCGGATACTTATCTTCAACAACGTTTTAGTTTTTTGCTGGCACAACTCTATCAAAAAGCAAATGACAACAAAACGGCCAATATATTATATTCCAGGGTGATCAAATCAAATCCTCCGTATGAAATGGAATTTAATGCCCGGATCAATCGCACACAGCTGAATATGGGCAAAGTTTCGGATATTCGGAAAGATCTTTTGAAGATGCTTAAAAACAGGAATAATAAAGAATTTAAGGATCAAATTTATTATGCCCTTGGAAACACTTATATGCAACATGGAGATACCATCCATGCCATTGAAAATTATCAATTATCCATTGAAAAAAGTACCCGGAAAGGTGTTGACAAAGCGGTTACTCTTATCACGTTAGGCGACCTGTATTATACAAGGCGAAATTATGTTCTGGCACAGCCATGCTATGAAGAAGCCGGAAAAATAATCACCAATGAAAATGAAGAATATGCCCGTGTAACCAGGCTGGGTGAAATGTTGAGCGAGCTGGTGACTCAAAATGATATTGTTATCCTCCAGGATAGTTTGCAACGATTGTCAGCAATGTCCGAAAGCAAGCGGTTGGAAGTAATAAATAAATTAATTGAGAAGATTAATTCGGATGAAAAAGCGGCTGCTGAAAAGGAACTGGCGGATAAGCAAAATGCAATTGCAAATGCCGAAGATAATTTCACTAATTTGCCTCCAATTGGTGGAATGCCCGGTACAGTGGGTGACTGGTATTTTTATAATCCGGACATCGTGCGTAACGGACAATCGGAATTCCTTAAGAAATGGGGAGTACGCAAACTGGAAGATAACTGGAGAAGGACCAATAAAGCAACTTCGATATTTGCAGAACAAAAATATTCACAAACAGAAGTGAAGGACTCCACGGATACTATTGTAAAAGCAAAAGGGATATTGGATAAAAAAAGTCCTGAATTCTATTTGAATCAGATTCCTGTTACACCGGCACAAATTGCAAAATCAACAGCTGATATTGCCACTGCTTTGTATTCCATGGGCGAGATTTATAAAGATAAGATTGAGGATATTCCTATGGCAATAAGTACATTTGAAGAATTTATTCGCCGGTTTAAACAGGATAAACGGGTTCCGGATGCCTGTTTTAATATTTATCTGATGCAAACCAGAAATGGAAATCAACAGGAAGCAAATTTGTACCGTTCAAAAATTATAACGGAATATCCTGACTCAAAATACGGGAAGATACTTTCCCAGCCTGATTATTCAGAAAAACTGGCAAGTATGTATCAGGTACAGGATTCGATCTATAACCTGGCATACAAAGCGTATAATCAAAATGATTTCAAAACGGTTTTTGTACAGGTTGCTTTTATAAAACAAAATTTTCCATTGTCCACATTAATGCCAAAATTCTTGTTTTTGAATGCATTAAGCATTGGGAAAAGTGAAAATTCCGATTTATTCAGGACAGCCCTGAACGATTTGGTCACTACATACCCCGAAAGTGATGTAAGTGCTATGGCCAAAGATATAATGGCATTAATGAAACAAGGACTTGAAGCTAAAACCGGTACTTCAAGCGGTTCTTTAATTGCCAGACGAGATGAAAATGCAAAATCTGACATCAATGAAATCAATGACCAGCAGTTTTCAACCGAAAAACAGACGAAACACCGGATTCTATTTATAAGCAGTACCAATCAGGAAGGAATGAATAAACTGCTATACAATATTGCTTCGTTTAATTTTTCCCGATTTATGATTAAAGATTTTGATTTAGTCATAAATAAATTAGACAGTACAAAGAAAGCCCTTTCGGTTACAAATTTCGAATCCTATGATGAAGCATTGTGGTATGATAATTCAATAGCTTCAGATTCATTCATGACAAAATTGTTGAATAATCTTCAGGTAGAGAAAGTGATCATATCCGAGGAAAATTATGCATTGATAAAAACAACTTTTCATTTGAAAGATTATCTGGCTTTTCAGTTAAATCCCCCAGTAATAAAACCACCTGTTCAACTTGCTGCAAAAGTAACACCTAAAAAGCAACCAGTTGCTCAGGCTATTAAAAGTATTCCGGTAGTACCTGCAACAGAAAAAGATACTAAAACCGGAAACGGGCAACCTTCTAAACCAGTGGAAATCGCGTCAAATAAAACAGTTGAGAAAGCGCCATTAAAATCAACCGAAACCCCGTTGGATAAACCATTAACCAACCCGGAAAAACCCATTACTCAAAAAGTTGTTCCTGAAAATTCGGAGAACGATAACAAAAAGATAGTGGTTAGTCCTAAAGAAGCCGAGAAAACACAAACAGCTCCTGTTACGGCTGTCATACCGAAACCGGACAATGTTCCATTATTTAAAGGGCTATTTGGATACAGGGCCAATGAGCCGCATTTCATAGCAATCTACATTGTGTCGGGAAAAATAGATTTTGAAAAAACAAAAGCAGCCATTAATGCCTATAATTCAAAGAATTATAGTATGATGAATCTGAGTGTTTCGCTTGAAACAGCTGATAAACGCCAGGTGATTATCATTGGGAGTTTAACTGATGCTCTGGTTGCTAAATCGTATTTAATCAGAATGGTAAAAGAAAAGAGCCTGTTTGAGGGATTAAAAGGTGCCAATTATCGCAATTTGCTTGGATCACAAAAAAACCTCAACGTATTAATTCAACAAAATGCATTAAACCAGTATTTTGAGTTTATGCAGATATATTATTTAAAGTAATAATAACTATAAAATATTTACCTGTTTATGAAAAAAGATCGTATACTTTGGGTCGATGATGAAATGGACCTGTTAAGTCCGTATATTCTTTTTTTAGAAGAAAAAGGATATGAAGTTAAGACCGCTACAAATGGCAAAGATGCCGTAGAAATATGTCAAAAGGAATCCTTTGATATCATTTTCCTGGATGAGAATATGCCCGGGCTGAGTGGCCTGGAAACCCTTGCGCTGATAAAGGATATCGATCCAACAGTTCCTATGGTAATGATTACGAAAAGTGAGGAAGAAAACATAATGAATATGGCAATCGGAAGCAAGATTGCCGATTATTTGACCAAACCAGTAAACCCAAGCCAGATATTGTTGACTTTAAAAAAGAATATACATAAAAAAGAAATAGTTACAGAACATACAACCACTTCATATCAATCCGAATTTAATCGGATTGGAATGCAAATCAATGATTCCCTGACCTATGATGATTGGGTAGAGGTGTATAAAAAGTTGGTTTATTGGGAGCTGGAGCTTGCCGAAACTGACAACGGAATGGATGAAATGCTGAAAATGCAAAAAACGGAAGCAAACAATACATTTACCAAATTCATCCGTAAAAATTATGTTGAATGGTTCGAACACCCGGAAAACCGTCCATTGATGAGTCAGGATTTATTTAAAACAAAAGTATTCCCTTTGCTTGATAATGGTGAAAAAGTGTTCTTTGTACTGGTTGATAATTTCAGGTACGATCAATGGAAAGTAATCCGAGAATTACTCAATGAATTTTTTCAGTTCAATGAAGAGGAGTTATATTGCAGTTTGCTTCCAACTGCAACGCAATATGCCCGTAATGCGATTTTTTCCGGTTTATTACCTTTGCAGATACAACAAATGTTTCCTGATCTTTGGGTTGAAGAAGAAGAAGAGGAAGGAAAAAATCTGAATGAAAAGGATTTGTTACAGACTATGTTTCAACGTTATCGTAAAAATTATACCTTTTCATACCACAAAATAAATGATTCGAGTTCGTGTGAACGGCTCATTGATCAACTCCCACGTATTGACGGGAACCAGCTGAATGTATGTGTTTTGAATTTTATTGATATGCTTTCACATGCCCGCACAGAATCAAAGATGATGCGTGAACTGGCTAATGATGCTGAGGCATACCGATCATTGACTCTGTCATGGTTCAGGCATTCGCCAACGTATGAATTATTCAAATTGATTGCACAGCACGGTTATAAAGTAGTATTTACAACCGACCACGGAACAATACAAGTAGACAATGCCATAAAAGTGATTGGCGACAGGAATACAAATGTAAACCTAAGGTATAAAGTAGGGAAAAATTTAAGCTATAATAAAAAAGAAGTTTTTGAAATTACACAACCTTCTAAAGTTGGACTGCCCAGTCCGAATGTAAGTTCGACCTATATTTTTGCATACAACGATAATTTCTTTGCTTACCCGAATAATTACAATCATTATGTCAGCTATTACAAGGATACATTCCAACATGGAGGTATTTCACTGGAAGAAATGTTGATTCCGTTAATTGTTATGCAGCCTAAATAATTTATTCTTTATCCTTTATCCTCAGTTTAGGATAATAATCATTTAAATTGAAAATTAATAATGAAGAACTACACCAACGTAAAAGACCTTGGAAATTTACAGGATGCCGTTAAAGAAGCCTTGGAAATAAAGAAAAACCGCTTTGCATTCAAGCACATAGGTGAAAATAAAACATTGTTGATGGTATTTTTTAATTCGAGTCTGCGCACGCGTTTAAGTACCCAGAAAGCAGGAATGAACCTTGGAATGAATACCATGGTGCTTGACATTAACCAGGGTGCATGGAAGCTTGAAACAGAACGTGGTGTGATCATGGATGGAGATAAACCTGAACATATACTGGAAGCTATTCCGGTAATGGCATGCTATTGTGATGTGATAGGAGTCCGTGCATTTGCCGGCTTGGAAAATAAGGAATTTGATTACCAGGAAACCATCATCAATCAATTCATCAGGTATTCCGGCAAACCTGTTTTTAGCATGGAAGCTGCAACCGGTCATCCATTACAGGCTTTTGCCGATTTGATAACAATCGAGGAATTCAAAAAAACAAAACGACCAAAAGTAGTAATGACCTGGGCACCACATCCAAAAGCATTACCTCAGGCAGTTCCAAATTCTTTTGCCGATTTTATGAATGAGGCAGATGTTGATTTTGTGATTACACAACCTAAGGGATATGAACTTGCCGAACAATTTGTACGGGGAGCATGTGTTGAATACGACCAGATGAAAGCATTCGAAGGTGCTGATTTTATTTATGCTAAAAACTGGTCAGCTTATCAGGATCCGAATTATGGTAAAATACTGAGTACAGATCGAAGCTGGACTGTGAGCGATCGTCAGATGGCAGTCACTAATACTGCCCGATTCATGCATTGCCTGCCGGTTAGAAGAAATATGATTGTAACTGATGAAGTAATAGAAAGCCCTCAGTCGATAGTTATTCAGGAGGCTGCAAATCGCGAGATTTCAGCACAGGTTGTTATTAAAAGATTATTAGAAAATATATAAAAAGATGAATTTAGAAACTGTTGCCGCTTCCATAAGGAATGTGCCCGATTTCCCGAAACCGGGAATCTTATTTAAAGATATAACTACTGCCATGAAAGATGCCGAAGTGCTGAAATTTATTGCAGATAACCTGTATGAGTACTACAAAGACAAAGGTATCACAAAAGTTGTTGGTGTTGAAAGCCGTGGTTTTGTCCTTGGAAGTATACTGGCATACAAACTGAACGCCGGATTTGTATTGTTGCGTAAACCGGGCAAGCTTCCTGCAGAGACATTCAAGATTGATTATGCATTGGAGTATGGAACAGATTCCCTTGAAATTCATAGAGATTCCATTGAGGAAAATGATGTGGTTTTATTGCATGACGATTTGCTTGCAACGGGTGGTAGTGCCAACGCAGCGTTGAGTCTGCTTTCTAATTTTACACACAAAGGAATCTATGTCAGTTTCCTGATTGAACTGAGTTTCCTGAACGGAATAAAACGGTTGGAGGGAGCAAAAGATATTCATTCGCTTATCAAATTTTAATCAACATGACCGGTCAGAACAATAATGAGGTATTCCTGAATTTACTGGCTGGTTGAATTTAAAATAAACCTGATGGACAAACTGACGATTGTAAAGGTTGGTGGAAAAATTGTAGAAGAGCCTGACTCATTAAAAAAATTGTTGAATGATTTTTCTAAAATTGGAGGATATAAAGTATTGGTTCACGGTGGAGGCCGTTCAGCAACTGCCGTTGCAGAAAAAATGGGCATTGAAAGTAAAATGGTAAACGGACGTCGGATTACCGATCTGGAAATGTTGAAAGTGGTTACCATGGTTTATGGTGGACTGGTAAACAAACAGATTGTTGCAGGTCTGCAGGCACTTGGAGTCAATGGATTAGGTTTGTCAGGTTGTGATTTAAATTATATGCGATCTGAAAAACGACCTGTAACCGATATTGATTATGGCTATGTAGGCGATGTGAAAGAAGTAAATGCCGGTATACTCGTTGATTTAATATCAAAAGGAGTAGTACCTGTATTGGCTCCACTGACGCATGATAAATCAGGCAATTTGCTAAATACGAATGCCGATACGATTGCCTGTGAAGCAGCAAAAGCACTGTCAACATACTTTGAAGTAACCCTCATGTATTGTTTTGATAAAAAAGGAGTCCTTTTAAATGAGAACGATGATAACAGCATTATTTTAAAGTTAACGCCTGCTCTGTTTAAACAATATGTATCAGAAAATATCATTCAGGGCGGGATGATTCCAAAACTTGAAAATTCATTTGATGCCCTGAAAGCAGGAGTAAGAAAAGTAGTGATTACACGGGCTGATCTGATTCATACGCAAGAGGGAACATGTATGGAACTTTAAGGACAGAAGTTTAGTTTTTGATTTATAATATCAGAATTTATGCCATAAAAATAGTGACGGATATGTTTTATCCGTCACTATTTTTTGTATACAACCAATTTTGTGTAAGAATGGCAGCATTATTTTTTTACTAACTTCTTTTCAATGATTCCATCAACCGTAATTAGTTTAACAACGTAAATTCCCGTTGGCAAAGTGCTTAACGAGATATATTCCTGATCTTTTACCACTCTGGTAATCATAAAATTACCTGTTACGTTATAGATGCTAAGACTGATTGAACCACTGAATCCCTTTAAAATAAAACCGGTACTAACAGGATTTGGATAAATTAGTAAGTTATCAGGGTTTAGATTCTGGAAATTCGTAATCACGCGGGAAGCATAATAATATGTTCCGATGGATGAAATACCCCAGTTCGCATTTTCAGAATTCCATCCATAAGTGATGTCGGTATTTAAATAATCGTACGCATCATAAAAATTAAACGTAAAATTTTTGTTTTCATATTCTTAATTTTATTTATTTGGCTACGTTACATCATTTCGGCTTTTGCTCCCGTTGTTATTTCGGATTTCAGGGATAATCCTTAATTATATAAAATTTTATAAAATCTATGGGAGTGAAATTACAGAATGAAAATTAGAACCAAATGCAGTAAAGGACTTAAATAAACTTTTAAAAGTAGTAGATATTCTAAGTATAAAGGATTAGTATATTGATAGTCCGAAAGGATTATACATCGTATTTAACAATATCCTAACTTTAGAATTATGATTAAATTGATTTATATTAATAAAATTAATCAACTGGATTAACTTATTTTACACTTATTATACATTAAAAATTGTATATTTGTATGTTTAAATTCTGAAGGAATAGATAATGAAATATTAGTACTCCATTTTTTTATCTAATTTACCAAATGCCTTATGGAACATCTAAAAGTTATATTGTTAGTTACTTCGTTTATTGTACCATTCATCTTATCTTTCCAGATATACATTTCGTCCCCAAAAAACATTTCTAAAATAATCATGTCATTTGCTCTTTTTAATATAGGAATGATCTTTTTGTTCAATTATTTTTATTTTCAAAAAGCATATGTGCTTTATTATCCGTTACATAGTATCCATGCAGGTATTGAGCTTTGGATTTATCCATCCATTTACCTGTATATAAAATCCATCGTTATTGAAAAAGATAAATTGAAAAACGAATTATGGCACTTCCTTTTAGGAGTTGTAGCGTTGATTCTCGGAACAATTTTATTCTATGTTTATATTGGCAAAGATGATTTGATTTTTTTCTTGGAAAAGAATAAAATAGGATATCATTTTGTTGGATTAAAATTCCAAATATTAATTTTATCCAGGTATATAGCATTGTTTACTATAGCTATACAAGCTGTTTATTATTCTGTTGCCTTTATTAAAATTTTAAAGGATTATAACGAAAGGCTACAAAATGAATTTTCAAACATAGATAATTTTTCAATTGACTGGATAAATAAAATCAATGTATATGTTGGAATTTGTGGACTGACCGGATTTTTGTTTTATACTTTTACACCTATAAGAGGATATCATGAATTAGTGATTGAATTTATATTTTTTGTTTTCTCTGCGTTGTTTTGTGCTATGGGAATTATTTCATTCAAACAAATAAAACCAGTGATCAATTTCGATGTAAATAAAATTCCGGATTGTAAATCAGGTAACAGAATTAAAGTTCAGGATGAAAGACTTTTGAAAGAGCTTCATAACTACATGGAAAATGAACTGGCTTATCTACAACCGGATATAAATCTGACAACTGTCTGTAGGATATTAGGTACCAATAGAAGCTACCTTTCATCAATTATTAACCAACAATTCGGGATGAATTTTAATACATATGTCAATCAATACAGGGCTAAATATATTCAAGACTATTTAATTACAAAACCATTCGCTACAAAAGAAGAACTGGTTTTAATCAGTGGATTTGGTTCAAAAAGCACCATGAACCGGGCTTTAAATAAAATGAAAACCCCTGAGAATGCATCTCACTCCTGAATTAAAAAAAACATTTATCACTTAATCCGTTTTAATACGGATAAAGTAGACACCTGTTAGCGTATTGTGGAAAATACTTTTTACCTTTGTCAGGGATTTGTATCTTTATTAAATATGAAATACGATCCAACAACAAATTAATTAAAAAGAATTGTATGAAAATAATGATCTCTTTATTTTTCACTTTCATCTTATTTGCCGGACAGATAAATGCTCAGAAAGAAATTCAAATTTATAAAAGCGCTCCAAAAGTATCCAATGGGTTGACAGAACCAGAGTCAAAAGACAAGAATGATTTTGTAACCAATATTTCCATTGCCCGTATGTATGCTTATATCGTTCCGGAAAAGGCTGCAACTGGTTCAGCTGTATTGATTTGTCCGGGTGGTGGATACTCTGGTGTATCTGTCAAAAAGGAAGGTGAAGAAATTGCAAAATGGTTTAATGATTTGGGAGTAACTGCATTTGTTTTATATTATCGCATGCCAAACGGGCATGATAATATTCCACTGATTGATGCGCAAACTGCTTTAAAAATCATACATAAAAGAGCGAAAGAATGGAATCTGGATCAAAACAAGATAGGCATAATGGGATTTTCAGCCGGAGGGCACCTGGCTTCTACAGTAGGGACTCATTTTAAGACCAACGTTCAACGTCCTGATTTTATGATTTTGGCTTATCCTGTTGTCACAATGAATAAAGACCTGACCCATGCAGGATCGAGAAATAATTTGTTAGGAAAGAATCCTTCTGACGAATTGGTAAAACTTTACTCGAATGAACTGCAGGTTACCAAAACTACTCCCCCGACATTTATTGTCCATGCAATTGATGATAAAACTGTCCCAATTGCAAATAGTGAACAGTTGCTTAAGGCATTGCAAGACCTTAACGTACCTGCTGAATTGCATAAATTTGATGTTGGTGGTCATGGTTTTGGGATGCGTAAACGTGGAATTCCGGTGGATAATTGGCCTGATTTATTAAAAAACTGGCTTAAAATAAATAATCTGATTAAATAAATGATTCAGGAACTGACTAATGATGCAATTGTTCTTTTACAGCAACTGATTGCTATATCATCCTTAAGTAAAGATGAAAAGAATGCTGCTGATTTTCTGGAACGATTTCTTGAAATGAATGGTTATATAGCATCCCGAAAAAATAATAATGTCTGGCTTTTAAGTCCTGGTTTTGATTCCACACGCCGAACCATTTTACTTAATTCGCATCTTGATACAGTGAAACCGGTACAGGGATGGACGCGTGATCCGTTACTGCCTTCGATTGAAAGTGGAAAACTATTTGGGTTAGGGAGTAACGATGCGGGTGGGAGTGTTGTCAGCTTACTATATGCTTTTTTTTATCTGACTAAACAACAGCAAAGTTACAACCTGATTTTTGCAGCTTCATCAGAAGAAGAGATTTCGGGTGAGAATGGCATTGTGAGTTTGTTAAAAGAACTGCCTCCGGTTGATTTTGCAATTGTTGGTGAACCCACCGAAATGAATCTTGCCATTGCTGAAAAGGGATTAATGGTCCTCGATTGTACTGTGTACGGACTGGCAGGGCATGCAGCACGTAGCGAAGGCGACAATGCCATTTACAAAGCCCTTTCCATCATTGATTGGTTCCGGAATTATGAATTCGATAAGAAATCAGATTTATTAGGGCCTGTTAAAATGACAGTCACTCAAATCAATGCAGGTACTCAGCATAATGTTATTCCCGATAAATGTTCATTTGTAGTTGATGTTCGAAGCAATGAAATGTATTCCAATCAGGAGATACTTGATGTTATTACTGGTAAGGTTTTCTGTGATGTTCATGCTCGTTCAACACGCCTGAGCTCAACAGCTACGCCTTTGAATCATCCGGTATTAAATCGTGGGCTGGATATCAAACGAATTGCATTTGGATCTCCAACGCTTTCCGATCAGGCATTAATGCCTTTTCCAAGTTTAAAAATGGGGCCGGGCCATTCATCCCGTTCGCATGTAGCCGATGAATACATTTTATTGTCAGAAATTGAGGAGGCTATCGATATTTATATCCAATTGTTGGATGGTTTGATTTTATAAACCTTAATTTTACCGTGTACTATCTACTCCGTAAGGATATGAATTGAATTTATTCAATCAGTTTTAAGATCTCATTTACTTCCAGTTTTTTAAAGCTGCCATTTTCAGATTCAATCATTGTTTCGAATAACTGTTTTTTTTCTTCCTGAAGTTTTAGTATCTTTTCTTCAATGGTGTTTTGTGTTATAAACTTATAAACAAACACTTTATTTTTTTGTCCGATTCGGTGTGCCCTGTCAAAGGCCTGTGATTCTGCGGCAGGATTCCACCATGGATCAAGCAGGAATACATAACTTGCCCTGGTTAAGTTTAACCCCACACCCCCGGCCTTGAGTGATAGCAGAAAAACGGGATAAGCATCGTTGTTCTGAAACATTTCAACCTGTTCCTTCCGGTCCTTCGTGCTTCCATCCAAATAACAATATTGAATTTGTCTATCATCCAGATATGTTCTGTACAATTTTAAATGCTCCACAAATGAACTGAAAACCAACACTTTTTCGCCTGATTGAATAACATCTTCCATGAGTTGGGTGACAGTTTCAAACTTACCGGAAGATTCTGCAAAGTCTTTATCCACTAATACCGGATGGTTGGCTGCCTGTCGGAGTCGAAGCAATCCTTCAAGTAATAAAATGGTGCTCACTTTTTCTTTTTTGTCTTTTTCTTCCAGAAATTTATCACGATAATTATTCCGTAATTGCCTGTAAAATTCATTTTGCGTTACACTCATATAGCACTTTTGCACAATGATTGTTTTATCAGGCAATTCTTTTAATACCGAACTTTTATTCCTTCGAAGCAGGAAAGGTTTGATAAGTTTACGATACATTTCCAGTTTCTCGGGCTCTTTACATGCCCGTGTAAAATGATTGATTGAACCCAACATATTCCGGTTTATAAAATGTGTTTGGGACCATAAATCGGTCATAGAGTTTTCCAACGGAGTTCCGGTTAATGTCAAAAATCTATCAGCTTGAAGTTCTAAACATACACTGGTAATGTCGGAATTAGGATTTTTAATGAATTGGGCTTCATCTAAAATGATGTAATTGAATTTCTTTTGCCGAAATAGTTCCTTATCCCGGCGCAGGATGGCATAACTTGTAATGAGCAGATCGGGTTGATCGAAACTTTCCAGGTCTTTGGCCCGGTCAAAGCCTGTATGTATATAAACCTGCAAGTCAGGGCAAAATATTGCTGCTTCCTGCTGCCAGTTATAAACCAGGCTTGTTGGTACAACCAATAATGAAATTCCTCGTTCGTTTTCTTTCATCCATTGCATCAGACACAGAGCCTGAATTGTTTTACCTAATCCCATATCATCGGCCAGGCAGCCTCCAAGTCCTAATTCATCCAGTAAACGCAACCAGTTATACCCTTCGGTTTGATATTGCCTGAGTTTACCATGAAAATTTTCAGGCAGATCATAGTTCCTTTCAAACTGGTTTTCAATAAGCCTGCGCATGTTTTCCCTGACTGAAAATTCAACTTTGCCCAGACGGTGAAGGTCATTTGTTAATACGAAAAACTGCTTGGCAATAATTGCCTTACCATCTTCTATTCTACAAAATTCTGAAAGTGAACGGTATTCTTCAAACCAAGCCTGGGGAATCTGTGCATATTCACCGTTTGGAAGCAAAATTTGGGATTTGTTTTGTTTGATATAATAAAGTACCTGTAAAAAAGGTACCTCAAATTGTCCAAACCTGACTGTCCCTTTTATATCAAACCAATCACGGCTTTCTTCTATTTGAATGGAAATTGTCCTTTCACCCACAAAGATTCGTTGTGAATTGTTTTGCTTTTTATCAAAACGAATTTCAACATCCAACATCTCAATCTCTTTGTAATGCTCGTTCAACCAGTCAACTCCTTCCAGATACTTAAACTTCTTTGATTTTCCGTTCAAGGCAATACCAATCTTATTAAAATCCTCAATATATTGATTTTCTAATTTGTCATCTCTTTCAACATGAGTGATTAATATTGAATCACCGGTCATGTTTAGATGATTTAAAGGTCCTTTTTTCCCGGACCAAAACCAAAAATCCTGATATTCAAAAATTAGTTCTATCAGCAGTTCTGATATAGTTGAGTCTGTTTGTAAATCAGTTGTAAAAAGTGAAAGCTGTTCTAATTTTCGAATTTCCTTAACCCGGAATACCGCTTTTGTTAATTCGTTAACGGTAGTAATGGAGAAACCATCCGTTAATACCCTGTTGGTTGATATTAAGGGGATTACAATCTTTTGAAGATAATCTTCAATGTGTTGTGGTGGTATATGGACGAAGTTTTTTGTCAAAAATGGAATTAGTTTTGCACCATCAACCTCATTGTCAAATTCGTAAATTTTATTATCAACTAATACACGGGCTGTTTTTCGTGATACCAGTATTGCTTTATTAAGATCTAAATTTCTGCTTTTGCAACTCAGATCCAATGAAAAATATAAACCATCCTCTTTTTTTTCAAAGCAATAGTAAACTTCCGGCATTTCAAGTTCGACAAACAGTTGCTTCCACATAAATGGAAAATTCCCAACAGGTTGATATATTTTTTTATCCGTTATGTTTTCGAAAAACCTGTTTTGATATTGATTAATATAATCCGTTACGTAATCCCTGATAAATTGAGTGTCTTTATGATTTTTTCGTGGATCAAAATAATTTTCAATTAAACTCTCCCAGGATCGTACACTCTTATCCGTAATTTTAGAAACAATGGTTTCCTTTTCTAATTTGAAACAGCAATCAACCAGGATTAAATCAGTTTTATCAAGCAGATGGTTATATCTTTCAATATTTTGGCGTGATAATTTCACAAAACTGGTGGATGGTTTGTTTTGATTGTCATTATCTAACACCACACATTCGGGTACACAACCAAAATTATTGTTGCTGTTTATTGTAAACGCAATTTTTTGATTCATGATAGGTTGATTTAAAGTAGTATTGAAAATCCACAGGTAGCACAGATAGGTTCTACAATTTTTCGTTGATCGAATCCTTTTCTTATATCTGAAGCTTTTTGGGTCTCAAGTATGTCTGCAAGATTTTCAGTAAATATATTTCCTAATTTCATGTTTGCTTCTGCATCCAGGCAACATGGAACTACCTCTCCGTTGGATAAAATGGCAATATGGTCTTTAAGGGCATAGCATGTCTTTTGTATTTGATGGCCGGTATGGGTTTGATCAGGCCATTCAAAACGTGGGGAGCGTTGTAGAAAAATATGATCCGTTAATTTGAGACCGTTTCCTGTTGTTTCTTTATTTAAAAACTCAATTGGCAAGTTGAACGAAGAGGCTATTTTATCAAGGCATAGAGCATTAAATTCTGCACTATTCTCATTGGTAATATTCCATAATCGAAGACAGATATATGTTTTTGGAGCAAGACGAATCGCAAAGTCGAGTACAGATTGTAAATATTCATTCCAGGAACTCTTTAAAATATTTTCTTCTGCGTCATGCAATGATATATTTATTTGACGGATGGCATGTTTGAGCAGTATTTCTTTTTTTCTTTCCAGCAGGCTTCCATTGGTGGTAATATTAATATTTAATCCGCTATTTTCGGCAATAGCCAGTATCTCATCTAATTGTGGATGTAATAAGGGCTCTCCCAGAACATGCAGATAAATATAATTGGTAAACGGACGTATTTTTTCGACGATCAACGTGAATTCCTCCACTGTCATAAATTTAGTTGGACGTGTGGTCTTAAAACAAAAGCTGCAATTAAAGTTGCAGCTGTTTGTTATCTCAATATAAATTTTTTTGAATTTCAATGTGTCAGGTTGCGAAAATCTATTATGTTGTGAATGGATAGAATACCGACCACTTGTTCATCAATATCGGTAACCGTGAGGGTGGTAATCTTGTTTAAATCCATTATTTCAAGCGCTTCAGTCAATAATTCATCCTGAGCGATTCGTTTGAATCCGGGAGTCATAAAATCAACTGCTTTCAATTGTTTAATTTCATCGAATCGTTGGATTGCACGCCGTATATCCCCATCAGTTATAATCCCGATGGCATGTTCATTTTTGTCGTATACCATGGTCATGCCAAGTCGTTTATTGCTGACTTCATAAATGATATCTTTGAAAAGAGTATTTTCATAGACTTTGGGTATATCCGTAAACATCTCATCTTTGACTTTGGAGATTAACCTTCGACCTAATGCGCCTCCCGGATGATACAGTGCATAATTTTCGGCTTTGAAACCACGTCTTTCCATTAGGCAGATTGTCAGGGCATCTCCCATGACCAGGGTAGCGGTAGTCGAAGTCGTTGGTGCTAATCCAAGCGGACATGCTTCCCTGGAAATGGCGATATTCAAAACGATGGAAACTTCTTTGGCCAATGTTGATTTCGGATTCCCGGTCATGGCAATCAATGTGCAACCTATTTTTTTTAGGGGTGCAATAATGTTAATAATTTCAGTAGAGCTTCCGCTGTTTGAGATAAGTAAAACTACATCATTTTTGCTTACCATTCCCAAATCTCCATGCATAGCTTCCGAAGCGTTTACAAAAACAGTAGGTGTTCCTGTTGAAGCCATGGAAGAAGCTATTTTATGACCGATAATACCGGTTTTACCGATGCCCATAATAACCAGTTTGCCTTTAGTGGAAAAAATCAATTCAACCACCTCATTCATCTCTGGCCCAATCTTTTCCGCCAGTTTTTGAAGTTCGGCAATTTCAAGATTAAATATTTCTTTACTACGTTTTATGAAATCCATTTCAATTTGTTCAACAGTATGTATTCATGATCATTTCCGTAAATTCCCTTACGCAACCCTCACCACCTTTTTTCTTCATCTGAATAATCCCGGGGATATTTTTTACAGCTTCCATAGCATCGGCCGGACAAGCTGCCAAACCCACCGATGAAAGTAATTCCAGGCAATTCACATCATCTCCGATATAGGCAATGTTGGCAAGCGATAAGCCTTCTTTTTCGCATATTTCTTTCACTGAAGCAAGTTTGCCTCCTTCACGTTTACCCTGGTATAAATAATCTAATTTCAGTTTTTGAAACCGGCGTTCCACTAATTTTGTGTTTTCCGAAGTAATAATGCCGGTCTTAATTCCTTTTTGACGAATAAGTTGTAATCCCATTCCGTCGTGGGTATTAAATTTTTTCAACTCATCACCGGCTTCGGAATAGTACATACCTGAATCTGTCAGAACACCGTCTACATCGGTTAATATAAGCTTGATGGATTTGCGTTCTGTGTTCCGCGTTCCGCGTTCCGCGTTTTGGATTTCAGGGTTGTAATCTGACGAAATGTTTTTTGTGATATTATCAATCGCAATTGCTTGTTGCAGTATTTCTTTGATCGATGACAGATAGAGTTGATTCGGACCGTCTGAGAAAGCATGATCCGGATCCGGATGTACCTCAGCAAATATGGCATCAACTCCTATCGCCAGTGCAGCACGCATGAGATAAGGTACCATTTCACGGTTACCTCCTGTTGAAGTTCCTTGACCGCCAGGCTTTTGAACAGAATGGGTGGCATCAAAAACAACAGGATACCCGTAGCTTCTCATTTCGACCAGACCTGTCATATCGACTACCAGGTTGTTGTACCCGAAACTCGAACCACGTTCACAGAGCAAGATATTTTCATTCCCTGAATCGGTTAATTTGGTAATGACATTTTTCATATCCCATGGAGCCATAAACTGTCCTTTTTTGACATTGACAATTTTGCCGGTTTTAGCAGCAGCAACCAGTAAGTCAGTCTGTCTTGAAAGAAATGCAGGTATTTGAAGCATATCGGCCACTTTAGCAACCTGCTCACATTGCCATGTTTCGTGAACATCGGTTACGATGGGTAGGTTTAATTCTGTTTTGACACGTTGCAGGATTTCAAGACCCCGTTCCAGTCCGACTCCACGGGGTGACTTTACCGACGAACGGTTAGCCTTATCATAGGATGATTTGAAAATTAAATGGATCTGAAGTTCTTCACAAATTTCTTTTAGTGACCTTGCCACTTCCATAGTCATTTCTTCCGTTTCAATGGCACAGGGACCGGCTATCAGGACAAACCGGTTGTTACCACCAATGTCAAAACGATCAAGAACATTTATTTTGCAGGTTTTGGTTATCATCCGGGTTTAATTTATTAAGCCGTAGTGTATGTCCGTACCCAGTCTACTTCCAGATTTCCGGCACTTCCTTTTTGTTTGTTTGAAATAAATGAATTGAATGCCAGATACATTGAGTCAATAGGTATGTTGCTGGCGGTGCGATAAACTTCCAAATCATTTATCATCCAAATCAATTCCTTTTCCGACCAGATCAGGGTGTAAATATAAAATTGTGAAGGACTAATCCCTTTAATTTTTATACCATCAAATAAATTCTTATTTGCATTTCCCAATGTAATCAATTTCCCGTTAAAATGGAAAATATTGATATGTGGAAGTTTATTGTCACCTCCCAGCCAGAATGCATGTTGTACATCTCCGGTGCATCGTAATTTTGCACGGAAAACCCCACGGGTTTGCCTGAATGCATCTGCTGTCTGAAGTATATCGGAGGTGTAATTGAATTCCTGATCGACGAATCCTTTGGTAGTATCCCATGCCCGGGATAACACTTTTTCGTGTTTGGTGGCAAGTTTTAAAATACCATCAACCACTGAAACATTTTTACCCGAATGGTAAGCCTGCTTCTCATTGCTAAAGGAATGTTCCTGAATGAGTTTATCACTTTGATAATGGAATCCGAATTTCCAATGCGATTTGTCCAGGGTGTTCCAGTCAAATTCATCCTGAAAAGACAACTTTAAAGCGCGATGTTTTTCAAATCTAGCCGGCTTTTCATTTTCATAAAAAATAATATCCGGATTTTTAGCCAGTTCGTAAAAGCGTTGTTCCTGAGTATACTCCGGAGTCTTATGCCACCGGTTTTCATTTGCCCAAAATTCATTGGCTTTCTTAAATTCAATAGAGGCAACCTTGGTTTTTAATAATTCAAATTCCTTAATAATATACGAATCGTGAAACCTTATATAGGTTTTATAGTCTTTTGAATGTTCGAATTGCTTAAACTTCCTGAGATTATCCGAATCTTTTACTTTTTTCTTGTCACCCAGTAATTCGTAATCGGGAGTTGTTTTAAAATGGAGAAACTGTTTTAGTTTGTCCGATTCCAACACTTGGTAATAGAGCCTGATTCCAGGGGTGTTTTGAAGCTTTTTACATTTTCGGGTGTTGCGGTATTCCTCAGTATCCTTGTATTTCCGGTGTTTAAGGATTTTTCGGTTGTCCTTAAAATCGGCAGATTTTACCGTGTGGAATAGTTTTTTATACTCTGCCAACTCAACCGATTTTTCAACCTCAGCATAACGATGCATTGCCTTTATCAGTTCAGACTCATTTTTTTCAAGTTTTGTAGTAGGAGTGATGCCTCCAAAAAGTTTTTTCCAAAAAAGATTCATAATGCAATTAAATTATGAGTTTTTAGTCGACATATTTATTAACTCCATACACTCATTGATATTTTGAGCAATGAGTGGTTTGTATTTCTCTTCTGCGGGAATAAACAATTCACTGCGCATATAATTGATTTGATTTAAAAATTGATCGTAAAAGCCATCCTGATTCAGGATGATGAGTGGCTTTTTATGTTCACCAACAATTCCGGATGCAATAATATCGAGCATTTCATCCAGTGTTCCGAAACTCCCCGGTAGTACAATAAAAAAATCAGCCAGATTTTTCATAAGTACTTTCCGTTCACTCATGGTTTCAACCTGAATAAGTTCTGTAGGTAATGAACTCTGACGATTCATTTTAATGATTGCCAGAGCTATTACACCTACAATTTCTCCATTTTTACTGTGGGCACCTTCAGCCACCGCGTCCATTAATCCACCGGTTGCCCCTCCATATACAAGCTTATTGCCACTCCCGGCAATTAATTCACCCAGGTGAAATGCTGCTTGTTTATAGTGGTCGGCGATATAATTACTCGATGAGCAAAATACACAGATATTCATGATGTTTGATGTGATGATGTGTTGATATGATAATTAGATAATAATACAATGTTTAATTTATTAATAAAATAAACTAAATAATCAACTTATCAATTATTTAATATATTTTCTGATATGTAAAAATGCTAATAACAGAATCATCACATCATCACATCTTCACATCATCACATTATCACATCATCTCATTAATTAAGCATCAATCTTCGCATACGTAGCATTCTGTTCAATAAACTGACGTCTTGGCGCAACATCATCACCCATAAGCATTGAGAATACATGATCTGCTTCTGCTGCATTTTCAATATTAACCTGACGCAAGGTGCGATGTTCCGGATTCATGGTTGTGTCCCACAATTGTGTTTCGTTCATTTCACCCAAACCTTTATACCGTTGTGTGTGAATTCCGCCTTCGACTCCACCACCGTATTTTTCAATAAATACCTGGCGTTGAATGTCAGTCCAGCAATATTCTTCCACTTTTCCTTTTTTACATAAGTACAATGGAGGAGTGGCAATATACAGATATCCCTGTTCAATCAGTTCTTTCATGTGACGGAAGAAGAAAGTCATAATCAATGTGGCGATGTGGCTACCATCCACATCAGCATCGGTCATGATGATAATTTTATGATAACGCAGTTTTTTTATGTTCAATGCCTTGCTGTCATCTTCCGTACCTATAGTAACGCCTAAAGCAGTATATATATTGCGTATTTCCTCACTTTCAAGGACCTTGTGTGGCATGGCTTTCTCTACATTGAGAATTTTACCACGTAATGGCAGAATAGCCTGATATTGTCGGCTACGGCCTTGCTTTGCAGTTCCACCGGCCGAATCCCCTTCGACCAGGAATAATTCGCATTTTTCAGGATCTTTATCGGCACAATCGGCCAGTTTACCCGGTAATCCACCGCCCGAAAGAGGCGATTTGCGTTGTACCATTTCACGGGCCTTGCGTGCTGCGTAACGGGCTGTAGCTGCAAGAATCACCTTTTCAACTATAATACGTGCTGCCTTTGGATTCTCTTCCAGGTAATTTCCCAATGCTTCACCAACGGCCATGTCCACCGAACCCATTACTTCATTGTTTCCAAGCTTGGTTTTGGTTTGTCCTTCAAATTGAGGTTCCTGAACTTTAATCGAAATAACAGCGGTCAACCCTTCACGAAAATCATCACCACTGATTTCAATTTTCAGTTTTTCAAGCATTTTGCTGTCTTCGGCATATTTTTTCAACGTGCGGGTCAAACCACGGCGGAAACCTGCCAGGTGAGTTCCACCTTCTATGGTGTTGATGTTGTTTACGTACGAGTGTACGTTTTCGTTATACGAAGTATTGTAGGTCATAGCGATCTCAACCGGGATGCCGTTTTTCTCGGTGGAAATATGAATGATGTTTTCAATCAGTGGTTCACGTGCTTCGTCGATGTATTCAACAAATTCTTTCAACCCTTCGGTTGAATGGAATATCTCTGAACGGAAAGATCCATCTTCGTTCACTACGCGTTTGTCGGTCAATGTCAGAGTAATTCCAGCATTCAGGAATGACAGTTCACGCAGGCGATTAGCCAGAATGTCCCATTTGTATACTGATTCAATGAATATGGTATTGTCAGGTAAAAATGTAGTCAGTGTTCCGTTTGTGACCGAAGTCCCTATTTCCTTAACCGGAAATAAAGGAGTTCCACATTCATATTCCTGCATATACAATTTGCCTTCACGCGAAACCTCAACATGCAATTTAGTAGAAAGTGCATTTACACACGATACACCAACTCCATGTAATCCTCCGGATACCTTATAACTTCCGTGGTCAAATTTACCACCTGCGTGAAGCACGGTCATAACAACTTCCAGTGCCGACTTGCCTTCTTTTTCATGCATGTCAACCGGAATACCACGGCCATTATCTATTACTGTAATCGAATTGTTCTCGTTAATAAATACCTGTATGTTGTTACAAAATCCTGCCATTGCCTCATCAATGGAATTATCCACGACTTCGTATACTAAATGGTGGAGTCCTTTTATGCCAATATCTCCAATGTACATGGCAGGGCGTTTGCGTACTGCTTCCAATCCTTCAAGTACTTGAATGCTACTGGCACCGTAATTTGCACTTGCTTTCGCTCTTGCTGTTTCTACTTCGTTCATTTTTATTATAAGTTGTTTGTTTCTAGTTGTTTGATGTTTTATTGTCTTTCCTTTTTAAATAACTGATTTATATCCAAAAAAACATACAAATATAGCAAAAATAATTGAGATAACCGCTATTTTTTACTGGTTTTTGCTTTTGATTAACCTGAAAAGTCAAATATAAATGAAATAAAAACAGGCTATTGACAACCTCTGGAAACTCATTAAAAAAGAACATATCCACAAAAAACAGGCAGAAGCACCTGATAGTGCATCTGCCTGTTTTTTGTGGATAACGAATTTTAAAAAGCAACGCTAAAAATGCGCTCTTTCCGTCAAAATTGTTTATTCCAGTATCTCATTATCATGCATTTCCTTCATAAAAGTCACGAAGTCATTTTTCTTATCCGATTCCATCCATTCCATACTGCGTCGGGGATGGGCATTCAATGCCCCTGAAATCAGGTAAGGAATGTGATACCCCCATTCTATTTCCTGCTGCAACGGATGGATATAATCCTGTATGACCTGAAGTAAAGGCAATAAGCGGTATTTTGGGTTTTTCAGGAATGCAATCAGGATTTCAATCGGACAATTCCCTGCCCCGCGGCCTAACCCCAACAGTGTGGCATCAAGCATGGTGCAACCTTCCATCAAGGCGGTATAGGTATTTGACATGGCCATTTGCATGTTGTTATGGGCATGAATACCAATTTCTTTTCCCGGCAGGGCAATGGCATATTTCCGGACCAAATGCTGAATGGATTCTATAAACATGCTGCCAAAACTATCGACGGCATAAAACACCTGTATTCGCGATTTGGCAATATCTTTCAAAGCTTCGTCGAGTGCCAGTTCTCCTACCGTGGATACTGCCATCAGGTTGATACAGGTTTCATATCCTTTGTCCATGCAGTGATGTGCCAGGGCAATCGCCTTGTCCACCTGGTGAATGTAACATGCCACCCGGATCATGTCCAGTGCACTGTCGGCCGCCATGGGTATGTCGGACAGTTCAATGCGTCCGATATCTGCCATAGCCGAAAGCTTCAGGTTGGTTTCATTTTTCCCAACGATCCGTTCCAGGTCTTTCTGTTGACAAAATTTCCACGGTCCCATTTCTTTGCGGTCAAATGCTTTTTCACTGCTCAGATAACCTATTTCCATATAATCTATGCCGGCTTCCACGCAGGCATTGTATACTCCCCTGACAAAATCATCACTGAATTGCCATTTGTTCATCAATCCACCGTCCCGAACGGTGCAGTCCATTACTTTTATATCCTGTTTGTACATTCTTTGACCCCCAACCCCCTGGAGGGTTTATGATTAGTTATTTATTAAGTTTTTCTTTATTTAATATTTTTAGATTTAACTTTTTAATCCCCTTAAGGGGTTTGGGGTCTCCTCTCAAGCATTTCCATTTCCTTCCTGATATTATGATCCAACAGAAACCTGTAAATCTGTTCGAATGTTTCTTTATCCAATCCGTGGTTTGCTGCCCATTCTCCTCTTTGCTTGATGACATGGTTTTTACGATCCAGAGCAATGACACTTTCAACATCATTTTTGTATCTGACAATTTCGCGCACGTACTGAAACCGCTTTGCAAATAAAGCGATTATTTCTTTATCTATCAAATCTATTTGAATCCGGATTTCATCCTTATTCGTACATTCGGAAGGAGTCATTGATATTGCCAGGATAGTATTGGATTAGTTATTGTGTGAAAATCGCACAAAAATAAGGATTATGTTTTGAATATTCAAATTATTTGGGTGTTTTGATTTCAATATGTAAATCTATTTAAGTCTAATCCAAAAGTTTTCGTATTTTACCAGAACGTCTTTTTAAAAATTAATTTTTTATTAGTAGTTTGATTGAAAAAAAGCAAAAGAAGTTTACAGTAAAAATTGCTGACTACATAAGATTCGTCTGATTACGTTCAGTATAAAATTACTTTCCGTTTTTTTTTAGTATTCTTTTTATCCTTTTTTTATCTGTGACCTTAAATTGTCCACTTTTACCCGGTATATTTGATTTATGTAAAAGGGGAGTAAAACAATAATAAAAGGATAACCGGAGAATATGATGCCGAAGACTGTTTTAATAAAATATTGTTTAGATTTTCACTTTAATCAGGGTCTGCTTAAAAACAATTATATCATAGATTAACAAACAATTACATAGCATTTATAATAGTTTGGTGCAAGAATATTTTTATTTAAATCTTATGCACTCAAATTGTTTTGAGAATAAAAATCCTGTAATCTTACAATATCAGGATATTATAAACAAATATGTCAAAGATCATTAATTATTTAATTATCCTAGTGAAAAGTCATATGACTTTACCAGAGGAGTTCCCCCTATAAAAATAAAAACATTAGAATCAATGGGAAACTCCTCTGGAGTTCAGTTACTATAAGTTTCTTCATCCCCCGAATAAATTCGGGGGTTATGCACAGGTAACTCCTCTGGAGTTTTTCAGCAGACCCTTATTATTCCGGCTATCAAACTGAATTCAGATATGGTTGTAAAATTCATGATTCTATAATTTTCAAAGTCTTTTACCCTAAAATAAAAAACCGGCAAGGTGATTTTATTCACCCTGCCGGTTAATGGTAGTTTATAATGACTGAATTACAGTAATTCGACGCTTCTTTTTACGAAGTTGGCCAATGCAACACCTTTCAGCATATTGCTTGCCAAAAGTGCCAAATCAATCAATTGACGAACCTGTTTGGTTTCACCGGCAAATGCTTTCAATACTTCTTTTTTAGTATTGGTAAGTGCATCCATTTTCTTTTGCAAGTCTTCCAGTTCTGCTTTTTCAGCGGAAGGAATTTCTTCATCTTTTTTGTCCTTGTGACTTTCTTTCAACTGATCATGCTTACTTTTTACTTCCGATAATTCGGAGGCGATAGGGGCAATTTCTGTGCTACATGCTGTTTCTTCATCTTTCAGAATTTTTTCGATAATCGGATGAGCAGTATTCACTACCAGATTGAAGCTGTCGGGCATTTCACCGTAGAAATTCATCATGCCTCCGCCACCTTGCAACGCCGACATTTCTTTCATACGGCGCATAAATTCGTTCTGGGTTATGAATACCGGGCTTGTAGTTACATCCAACTGCTCGAACGTTACGATAAAGTTCGTTTTGTCAATGGCAGGTATTTGTGAATCAAAAACGGTAATCAATGCATCACGTTGATCGGTTGTCAGGGTCACTTTGCTGGTGTCGTCCTTTTGAATGATCTTGTCAATCACATCACTGTCAACACGCACAAAACGGGTCTTTTCGAATTTCTGTTCCAGCTGGCTTACAACATGTACATCCAGTTGACCGTCCATGATCAATACATCATAACCTTTATCTTTGGCATGTTGAATGTAGCTGTATTGTTCATCACTGTTATTGGCATACAGGTAAATCAGGTCACCGTTTTTGTCTTTTTGGTTTTCACCTACCAGAGCTTTGTATTCTTCGAAGGTAAAGTATTTGCCATCAATATTTTTAAGCAAGGCAAATTTCTCAGCACGTTCGTAGAATTTTTCATCGCTCAGCATACCATACTGAATGAAAAGTTTCAGGTTATCCCATTTTTCTTCAAACTGTGTGCGATCGGCTTTAAATATTTCATGCAGACGATCGGCTACCTTTTTGGTAATGTGGCTGGATATTTTCTTTACGTTTGCATCACTTTGCAGGTAACTGCGGGATACATTCAACGGAATATCCGGTGAATCGATCACCCCATGAAGCAACGTCAGGTATTCGGGAACAATGTTTTCAACATGGTCGGTTACGTACACCTGGTTGCAATACAACTGAATTTTGTTGCGTTGCATTTCCATGTTATTCTTGATTTTCGGGAAGTACAGGATACCCGTAAGGTTGAACGGAAAATCTACATTCAGGTGAATGTGGAAAAGGGGATCCTCGGCCATTGGATTCAACTCATGATAGAATGCGTTGTAATCTTCATCGGTCAGGTCGGCAGGTTTGCGTGTCCAGGCAGGATTGGTGTTGTTGATAATGTTGTCATTTTCAGTTTCCACATTCTTACCGTCTTTCCATTCTTTTTTCTTACCGAAAGCGATTTCAATCGGCAGGAATTTGCAATACTTAGTCAGCAATTCCTGTACTTTGGCGTCTTCGAGGAAGTCTTTGTTTTCATCATCAATGTGCAGCACGATTTCTGTTCCACGATCACCTTTGATGGTGTCTTCCAGGGTATATTCAGGATCTCCTTTGCACGACCAGTGTTGTGCTGTGGTGTCTGCCACATATGATTGGGTAAAGATTTCAACCTTTTTGGAAACCATAAACGACGAATAGAAACCAAGACCGAAATGTCCGATAATAGCCTGGGCATCGTTTTTGTATTTTTCAAGAAACTCTTCCGCACCTGAAAAAGCTATCTGATTGATGAATTTGTCAATTTCAGCGGCAGTCATACCAATACCTCGGTCGGTAATAGTCAGCGTACCTTTCTTCTTATTCACATCAATCCTTACGGTAAGGTCACCCAGTTCGCCTTTAAAGTCACCCACTGCAGCCAGTGTTTTAAGCTTTTGTGTAGCATCAACTGCATTCGATACTAATTCACGCAAAAAAATCTCGTGATCGCTGTACAAAAATTTCTTGATAACGGGGAAGATATTGTCACTCGTTACCCCAATGTTTCCTTTAGCCATTGTTCTATATTAGTTAATTAGTTAATTATGTTATCCCGATAGCTATCGGGAGGTTAATTTGTTCATGCCAGTCTTCGTTTAAGAGATGCACTTCGACTTCCGGAAACAGCAGTAGACAAATAAAGTGCCAAGGGTGGAATGGTGACAGAATGACAGGGAGTAATAATAAATCTTTATTGGTAGTTGAACAATTATTTAAGAAATTTATTATAATAAAATAAAAACATAAAAAAATATATTTTGTTTAATGTTGACGCTATATGTTTTCGACGATGTCAGGTCTGTGATGAAAGGAAGAAAACCTGTCATCGTGCTTGCACATGACAGCGTTAAAAGAAAACGAGAGTTTTTTATTTTTAGTTGACGCTGACATGTCTTCGACGATGTCAGGTCTGTGATGAAAGGAAGAAAACCTGTCATCGTGCTTGCACATGACAGCGTTAACAGATATGAAGGTCTTTTATTATAGTTGACGCTGACATGTCTTCGACGATGTCAGGTCTGTGATGAAAGGAAGAAAACCTGTCATCGTGCTTGCACATGATAGCGTTAAAAGAAAACGAGAGTTTTTTATTTATAATTGACGCTGACATGTCTTCGACGATGTCAGGTCTGTGATGAAAGGAAGAAAACCTGTCATCGTGCTTGCACATGACAGCGTTAAAAGAAACGAGAGTTTATTATTTATAATTGACGCTAAATGTCTTCGACGATGTCAGGTCTGTGATGAAAGTGAAAACCTGTCATCGTACATGCACATGATAGCGTTAAAAGAGAAGAAGTTTTTTTGTTTTATAGTTGACGCTAAATGTCTTCGACGATGTCAGGTCGGTGATGAAAGGAAGAAAACCTGTCATCGTGCTTGCACATGACAGCGTTAAAAGAGAAGAAGTTTTTTTGTTTTTTAGTTGACGCTGACATGTCTTCGACGATGTCAGGTCTGTGATGAAAAGAGAAAACCTGTCATCGTGCTTGCACATGACAGCGTTAAAAGAGAAGAAGTTTTTTATTTATAATTGACGCTAAATGTCTTCGACGATGTCAGGTCTGTGATGAATTAATATAGTTTGCATAATATTTTCATTGGACAGTTTTCAAAAAAAATACAAACCAATAAAACTTTAGATTATGGAAAATAACGAATTATTATTCCCCGGTAAATTTTATCATATTTACAACAGAGGTATCAATGGAGAAAAACTCTTTCATTGTGAGGAACATTATCAACATTTTCTTAAATTATATGCTACCTACATTGACCCAATTGCTGATACTTACGCTTGGGTTCTTATGCCGAATCACTTTCATTTTTTAGTCCGAATAAAGGAAAATATTCATTATAAATATCAAAAACCCATTGATGGAAATGAAAAAGAGAAAGAACAATTTGAATTAGTGAAATGGGAAACCGAGCAAGTTGCAATAAATATGAATTCAGATACCAAAATTCCCGATCCTTCCCATCATTTTGCACATCTATTTAATGCATACACAAAATATCTTAATTTAAAAATTCCACGTCATGGAAATTTATTCGAACGAACCTTTAAACGGAAAAAGATAGATAATTACAATTACCTGAAGAAAGTACTAATTTACATACATCACAATCCGGTACATCATAAATTCTGTATGCACCCAATGGAATATCCATGGTCATCCTATTTAAGCTGTATCTCAGCGAAACCTACAAAACTTAAACGGGATGCAGTAATGGGGTGGTTTGATAATCAGGCGAATTTTATTCATTTACATGAGGGTAAGGTAGAAGTTGACGAAATTGAACACTGGTTGGAGTTATAATTGATATTATATTGACGCTGACATGTGCAAGCACGATGTCAGGTCTGTGATGAAAGAAGAAAACCTGTCATCGTGCTTGCACATGATAGCGTTAACAGATAAGAAGGTCTTTTGACTTTAGTTTACGCTGACATGTCTTCGAAGATGTCAGGTCTGTGATGAAAGTGAAAACCTGTCATCGTGCATGCACATGACAGCGTTAAAAGAGAAGAAGTTTTTTTATTTTTTAGTTGACGCTGACATGTCTTCGACAATGTATGTATGTGATGAAAAGAGATAACCTGTCATCGTGCTTGCACATGACAGCGTTAACAGATATGAAGGTCTGTGATAAATAGAGAAAACCTGTCATCGTGCTTGCACATGACAGCGTTAAATTAACCATTTCATGCTTTTAGAATTAAAGTTGTGAATTATTTTGCATATATTTTATAATTCACACAATTATTGTCAATAGAACGAGTTTAAGTTAATAACAACCGGTTAAATTTAAAACTTAGTTCTTATCCTTTAAATTCAAAGCCATGAAACGAATCCAAAAAGTCACTTTCATTTTAAGAATGGTATTCTTAGTTATCCTGATGAGTTCAGTATTTCCATTTCCGGGTGCGGCACAGTTTGCCAGGTATGACCGTAGATCGGAAGAATCGGGGACAAAAACCCTTTCGCCTTACTTTGTTGTCATCAGTGAGCATCCCGAAACAGACAGGTTGCCCTTGAAGGAAACCTCAGCCAGCGTAAACATTGTGGGTGTTATTGCAGATGTAGCAGTCAGGCAGAAATATGTGAACAGTGGGCAGAATACCATGGAAGCTATTTATACGTTCCCGCTATCGACTAAGGCTGCTGTCTATGCCATGAAAATGACCATTGGCAAGCGGACGATCATTGCCCGAATCAGTGAAAAGGAGAAGGCCCGTAAAGAGTACACCAAAGCAAAATCGCAGGGGAAACGCGTCTCTTTGCTGGAACAAAACCGGCCCAATGTATTTACCATGAACGTGGCGAACATTGCCATGCACGATACGATAATCGTTGAGTTGAAATATACCGAGTTGCTGGTTCCTGAAAATGGTGTTTATTCATTTGTATATCCAACCGTAGTTGGACCCAGATATTCCAATAAAACAACGTCGGAAGACGGACGGGATAATAGATTCGTTAAATCACCTTATACGAAAGAAGGTATCAAGCCAACGTACAAATTCAAATTCAATTTAAAAATAAACTCAGGAATTCCGATTCAGAATGTAACCTGTACAACACACAAAATAAAACTTTCGTATCCCAATTTAAATGTGGCAGCTGTTAAGCTCGACCCAAGTGAAATGAATGGAGGAAATCGCGATGTGATTCTGAATTATTCATTGCAGGGAAATAAAATTGAATCGGGAATCATGCTTTATGAACACGGGGATGAAAATTTCTTTTTGATGATGGTTCAACCGCCTAAAAGAGTTCTGGAAGAAGAAATACCACCCCGTGAATATATTTTTATCATGGATGTTTCGGGTTCTATGGATGGATTCCCCATTAATATTTCAAAAAAGGTTTTGAGGAATTTAATTCTAAACCTGAAACCAACGGATAAATTTAATGTGGTTCTTTTTGCCGGATATACCGGATTGTTGAGTGAAACATCCCTCAATGCCAATCAGGAAAATGTGGAGAAAGCAATTAAGATGATCGAAAATCAACATGGTGGCGGGGGAACAGAATTAATTAGTGCCCTGAAACGTGCATATGAAATTCCACGTAGTGAAACTAATATTTCACGATCAGTTGTTTTGATCACTGATGGGTATGTTGATGTAGAAAAAGAAGCGTTTGAAATGATTCGTAAGAAAAATAATACCAGTAATTTCTTCTGTTTTGGCATAGGTAGCAGTGTGAACAGGTATTTGCTGGAAGGAATGTCATTTATGGGAAACGGGGAACCGATTATTGTTGACCGGGAGGAAATGGCTGAGCAACAAGCTGAGAAATTCAGAAACTATATCAATACACCTGTTTTAAGCCAGGTGAGTACTGATTTTGGTGGTTTGGATGTGTATGATGTTGAACCGGGATCTGTTCCTGATATGTTGGCTGAACGACCAATACTCGTTTTTGGTAAATACAAGGGACCACTTAAAGGGGTTGTGACCTTAAAAGGGAATGCCGGAAAATCTGTTTATGAAAAAACCTTCGATTTATCTACTCTAAAACCGGTTAAGTCATACTCTGCTATCCGCTATCTCTGGGCCAGGGAGCGTATCAAACTGCTTGATTATACAACAACCCGAAATGCGTATTCCAGGTCACCGGCTGATCTTGATCAAAAGAATCAAATCACACAACTTGGCCTGAAATATGGATTAATGACTCAATATACGTCTTTTATTGCCATTGATGAGAAATTTAAAGTGGATAAGGATAAGAAATCAGTGAAGGTAAAACAACCACTGTCCCTGCCTCAGGGTGTCCGAAATTCAGCAGTCGGTGGTAAAGCAAAGTTTACTGTTCCTGTAATTAAGAAGGACGAAGAAGTAATTTATGAAGATGAGCTTAAAAGTCAGGAACAACTGACAAATTCAACAGGGACTGTAGATATTGCCGATGTAAAAGCGAATGTGACTCAGGAAGTAGAAGAAAAAGTCTATGCGGTTGTAGAACAAATGCCGCAATTTCCGGGTGGGGAGGCTGCCATGTTGAGTACTATCGGTCAGAATCTTAAATATCCGGTCATCGCACAGGAAAATGGAATCCAGGGAAAGGTAATCGTTCGTTTTCTGGTAGAAAAAGATGGTTCCATTTCAAAAGTAGAAGTTGTAAGGAGTCTTGATCCTGCCTGTGATAAAGAAGCTATCCGACTTATCAGATTATTACCTAAATTTATTCCTGCCAAACAAAATGGCGTCAATGTTTCGGTGTGGTATACCCTGCCAATCACATTTAAACTGGAGTGAGTTTTTCAACTGAATTTAACAGGCCGGAGTGGGAGTTTCCATTCCGGCTTTTTAATGGTTATCAATCCCCAAAAAATCACTATTTTACATGTGCTGTATAACAATTTTGTAAAATAGTTCGTATCTTTGCGCCCGAAAATAAGATGTTTAAAAAGAAAAATGTAATTTTATGAATGTAGTTACAAAAACCATCACACTGGGTGATGGACGTACCATTTCGATTGAAACAGGTAAATTGGCCAAACAAGCCGATGGATCTGTAATGGTTCGCATGGGTAACACCATGTTGTTGGCCACCGTATGTTCGGCCAAAGACGCAGCTCCGGGAACGGATTTTATGCCGCTATCAGTGGATTATAAAGAAAAATTCGCCAGTTTTGGTCGTTTTCCGGGTGGTTTCCTTCGTCGTGAAGGTCGTGCTTCGGATTATGAAATCCTGGTATCACGTCTGGTTGACCGTGCTTTACGTCCTTTGTTTCCGGATGATTTTCATGCTGAGACATTTGTTACGGTAACTCTTTTCTCCTCTGATGGAGTAGATATTCCGGATGCATTAGCCGGTTTGGCTGCTTCGGCTGCTTTGGCAGTTTCGGATGTACCATTCAACGGTCCTATCTCTGAATGTCGTGTTGCACGTATTGATGGTAAATTTGTGGTGAATCCTACTTTTGCACAATTAGTTGATGCAGACATGGAAATCATGGTTGCTGCCACGATCGACAACATCATGATGGTAGAAGGTGAAATGAAAGAAGTAAGCGAAGATGATTTGCTGAACGCTATGAAAGTTGCACATGAAGCCATAAAGGTTCAATGCCAAATGCAACTGGAATTAATGGAAGCAGTAGGCAAAACCGTTAAACGTACCTATTGCCACGAAGAAAAAGACGAAGACCTGAAAAAAGATGTTTGGGCAAAAACCTATGATAAAGCATATGTGCTGGCAACTGCCTGTAACGCTGACAAACATTCACGCAGTGAAAACTTCGAAGCTGTAAAAGCTGAATATATTGCTGCCCTGGATCCTGATGAAGCTGCTGCTAAAAAAGGATTGATCAGTAAATATTACCATGAAGTGGAAAAAGAAGCCATGCGTCGTTCGATCCTGGATGAAGGCAAGCGTCTGGATGGTCGCAAGACTACCGAAATCCGCCATATCTGGTCGGAAGTAGATTATTTACCCGGAGCTCATGGTTCAGCGGTATTTACCCGTGGAGAAACCCAATCGTTGACAACTGTTACCCTGGGTACCAAAATGGATGAAAAGCTGGTTGATGAAGCATTGATACGTGGTAAAGAACGTTTCCTGTTACATTATAATTTCCCACCATTCTCGACTGGTGAAGCCCGTGCATCACGTGGTGTTGGTCGTCGTGAAGTAGGTCATGGAAATCTGGCATTGCGTGCCCTTAAAAATATGATCCCTGAAAATTATCCATATGTGATTCGTGTAGTTTCAGATATCCTGGAATCAAACGGTTCATCGTCTATGGCTACAGTTTGTGCCGGAACATTGGCGTTAATGGATGCAGGTGTTGCTATCGCAAAACCGGTTTCAGGTATTGCTATGGGATTGATCTCTGAAAATAAAGGTAAAAACTTTGCTGTATTATCGGATATTTTAGGTGATGAAGATCATTTAGGTGATATGGACTTTAAAGTAACCGGAACAAAAGATGGTATTACTGCCACCCAAATGGATATCAAGGTAGATGGTCTTTCTTTCGAAATCCTTGAAAAAGCATTGAGCCAGGCAAAAGAAGGCCGCATGCATATCCTGGGCAAAATACAGGAGACACTTGCTGCCCCACGTGAAGATATGAAACCTAATGCTCCACGTATTATCGTGATGTTCATTCCGAAAGAAATGATTGGTGCGATCATAGGGCCTGGGGGAAAAATTATTCAAAACATGCAAGCTGAAACAGGTGCCAACATTACCATTGAAGAAATCGGTGACCAGGGACGTGTTGAAATTGCTGCCAATAATAAAACGGCTATCGATGCTGCCATTGCCAAAATCAAAGGCATTGTTGCTATTCCTGAAGTAGGCGAAACATATCCTTCGAAAGTTAAATCAGTGATGCCTTATGGTGCATTCGTTGAATTTATGCCGGGCAAGGAAGGTTTGTTGCATATCTCTGAAATCGACTGGAAGCGTATTGAAACCATGGATCAGTCAGGTATCAAAGAAGGCGATGTAATTGATGTGAAACTGTTGGATATTGATCCTAAAACAGGTAAATTCAAATTATCCCGCAAAGCATTGATGCCACGTCCTCCTCGTGAAGAAAAAGCTGCAGCTGAATAATTTCAGTTAAGCTATCAGATAGAAAAAAGCTGCTATCCTTTCGGATGGCAGCTTTTTTGTTTTTATAACACTGTAATAAATCACGGTTTGTATCCCGATTCTTCAAGCATCTTCTGATAATTATCTTCCTTCATTAAATCAACCAGCGTGATGTTGGGATTTTTGTTCATATAGCTCTGCACAATCTGCCAGCCTAACCAGGTGCCGAATCTTCCGGGTGACTCCTGTGATATGGGGGCTGTAAATGGGGCATCATTCATGTATTTACGGATCAGCAATACATCGGTCGAAAACAAATGTTTCTGATCAATGATATAGCCCCACACCTGTCTCTCATTTGTTTTAGCCCATTTCCATTGTTCAGGACTGTAACCCATGATGCTTTCCGGCTTTTCTTCGGGCATAAATACCGAAAGCAGATACATTACCTTACCACGGAAGAGCATGTTATCCATTAGCCGGTATTGTGAACTGTTCATTACAAACATCCGGAACAATGTGGCGGATACCAGGTCGGTTGCCAGGCATTCACGACGCATGTTGTAGGTCATATACTGGTAGGTGAAATTTTTATACGCCGGGTAATTGCTTCCTAAATAGTATTCCGTCCCAATACCGATAAACCTATTATTCATCATAATCGAGCGGTTGAATCCGGATACGAAAAAATAAATATCAGGTAATTTTACTTCCGGGAAATAATAATGGATATAGGTATACGCATCCGATACTTTCTTTTCAATGTCAGAGACATCCTTAAACGTTTCGAGCGCTTTTTTGTTGACAGGTTTAAAGGATGAATCAGTCAGAAACTGATGGAACAAATGTCCGACAGCAACAGTGTCGGTTGCTGCTGTATCCAGGATGTTGCCGGTGAATACCGGTAGAAAATCACGATACCTGGAATAAATGCTATCCAATCCGACTTTCATATTGGCAGTATCAAGTGAAAGCAGATCTTTATCAAAACGGTGTATCTTTACCTCCACACGGTTTTTTGACGTGTCAATCTTAAAACGATTGTTATTGGTGCACGAACATAGCAGAATAATCAGACAAAAACTAAAAGTAATACGTATGTTTATCTTTTTCATTTCAATGTTGATATGTAAATTTCAGTATAAAAAAAGCGCAAATACAACCTGATCATTGTATTTGCGCTCTATAATCAGGTTGATATTATTTACGGTTTTTAATCGCTTTTTGTTGATCCTGTTGCATCTTTTCCAACCTGCTCATAAAACCGCTTTTCTTGGCAGGCTTTTTGGCGTTGACAATGCGTTTTGCATGAAGTTCGGCCAGCATTTTCTCATCGTCCACAGTGGCACGGATAACATAGGTCTGACCAATTGAAATCAAGGTAGAAATAAAGTAATAATAGCTTAATCCTGAAGCGTAATTGTTGAACATAAACAAGAACATTAAAGGCATCAGATACATCATCCATTTCATCATTCCACCACCCATCTGGTCATTAGTTGGTGTATTGGCCATATTCAGTTTTGTAAAGACAATATTGGTTGCTGTCATTAACAGACAGAATAAACTTAAATGATTTCCAAAACCAAATGGAACAGTGAAAGGCAAAGTCATGATCGAATCATAGGCTGATAAATCGGTTGCCCATAAGAAGCTCTGTTGACGCAGTTCAATAGCTGCGGGGAAGAAGCTGAACATGGCAAATAAAATCGGCATCTGCAATACGGTAGGCAAACACCCGCTCATCGGACTGACACCTACTTTACCATACAATTCCATGGTGGCTTTTTGACGTTCAGCTGCTTTGTCGGCTGGTATCTTCGCATTTATTTCATCAATCTCTGGTTTCAATACCCGCATTTTGGCACTTGAAATGTAAGATTTATAAGTCAGCGGGAATAGAACAAGTTTGATAACTACGGTCATTAACAGAATGATCAATCCGAAATTACTCATGAACAAACTGAAGAAGTTGAACATAGGGATAATCGCAAACCGGTTCACCCAGCCAAATATACCCCAACCCAGTGGAATGAGTTTATTCAGTTGTAAGTCCGATTCCGGTTTTGTTGAATGATCTATAGCCGAAAGGATCTTATACTGGTTAGGTCCGAAGAAAAACCTGAAAGTGGTAGGTGTCTTTCCTGTAGGGTCAAACGGCACTGACATTTCAGAGGTATATGCTTTTAAATAACCTGAATTGACTGATTCCAGCGTACTTTTCAATGTTGTTGAATTCAAGGATTCATCAGCAATTAATATACTGCTGAAAAACTGGTCCTTAAAGGCAATCCATTTTACTTTATTGGTTAGTTTCTTTTCATCATTTTTGCTTTCGCTCAATTTCTCAACATCGTCGGCAACATATTTGTAATTGACGGATGAATATCGGTCTTCAAAAGTTCTTCCTTTTTCCTGTTGACGAATTTTAGCCGACCATTGCATGTCCAGCGAGTTTATTCCTGCCGGCATAACAGTGTTCATGCTGTTTGCTTTCATGCCAAAACTCACTAAATAGTCTTTTGGAGGTAATGTATAGGCAAAATCAAGATAGGCAGCTCCGGTAGTTTTTAACCGTAGAATCAATGTCTGATTTCCGTTGGCATCTTTGGTTACTCCCGAAACAGATTCGAAATATAAGTCGGAGCTGTTTAATACACGATTATTGTTGGTAACCAGTGTAAAGCCCATATTGCTTTCCTGGTCATTAAATAATATCAACGGCAACGAATTATTCAGGGTGTCCTTTTTAAAGTATTTCTTTAATAAAACAGAATAAATCCTACCCCCTTTATTACTTAAGGTGACTTTTACCAATTCATTTTCCAGCGTGAAGAATTTTTCTTCTCCTTTTGCAGAAACACTGAAATCACCAAAAGCATCCAGGCTTTTGGCATTCTTAGTGGTATCATTGACTTGCGTTGAATCAGTAGCTACTGTCGCTTTTGTGACTTTGGCTGCAAGTTCAACTTTGTTTTGTTCCACCAACGCAATTGAATCATTATATCGCTGCTTTTGAGCTAATTCTTTTTCGTTTGGCTTGTTTAATTGTGAAAATCCGAGAACAATCAGTGCTATCAGTACAAATCCCAGAATCGTATTTTTATCCATAAAAATTTAATTTCCTGTTTTATTCTTTTTTTTTATATTTCAAATGCTTATTATCTTACCTATTACCTCTTACCTCTCATTCCTCATTCCTCATTCCTCGATGGCTATTTCGTAATTGCTGCTTTTATAAAGTTGATAAACAATGGATGCGGATTTACCACGGTGCTGCTGTATTCAGGGTGAAACTGAACTCCAATATACCATTTGTGAGATTTTAATTCAATAATCTCTACCAGGTCGGATTCAACATTCATTCCGCTGCATATCATACCGGCTTTTTCAAATTCTTCTTTAAAAGCGTTGTTGAATTCAAAACGATGGCGATGACGTTCACTTATATTTTCCTTGCCATAAATTTCATATGCTTTTGTTCCCTTCTTCAATTTGCATTTAAAAGCTCCCAACCGCATACTTCCTCCAAGATTCAATATGTTTTTTTGTTCATCCATAATGTCAACTACATTATGAGTCGTATTCGGATCAATCTCCGTGCTGTTTGCATCTGCATAGCCCAGTACATTGCGGGCAAATTCAACCGACATGGTCTGCATTCCCATACAAATACCCAAACTTGGAATATTATGTTCGCGTGTATATTTCAGCGCTACAAATTTTCCTTCCATACCACGTTGACCGAAACCCGGTGCAACAATGATACCATCCAGATTGCTCAGTTTCTTTTCAACATTCTCTTCATCGAGCTTGTCGGAAAGTATCAGTTCCAGTTTAAGTTTTTTATTGTTGTAGGCACTGGCGTGAAGTAACGATTCAATAATCGATTTGTAGGCATCGGGTAGTTGAACGTATTTTCCAACAATACCTATCCTGACTTCTTCCGTAGCATTCTCAAGTTTTTCAACAAAAGTGATCCATTTGGTCATATCTGCCGCCGGAGTCTTTTCAAGGTCAAAGCCCATTTTAGTCAACACCACTTCGTCCAGCTTTTCCTGTTGCATGTTTAATGGAACGCGATAGATAGTCGGAACATCGATCGATTGCATCACAGCGCTTGTTTCAACATTGCAAAACAAAGCCACCTTTTTGCGGATATCCATCGAGATATTGTGTTCGGTGCGTAAAACAAGAATATCGGCCTGAACACCTTGTTCCTGTAATGCTTTTACTGAATGTTGGGTAGGTTTTGTCTTCAGTTCTTTTGCGGCTGCCAGGTAAGGGACATACGTTAAATGAACAATCAGGCAGTTCTTTCCCAATTCCCATTTCAACTGGCGTACACTTTCAATATATGGCAGGGATTCGATATCCCCAACCGTTCCGCCAATTTCGGTAATCACAAAGTCAAATTCACCTTTGGCACCCAGCAGCTTGATGTTGCGTTTGATCTCATCGGTAATGTGAGGTATGATCTGAACGGTTTTACCGAGGTAATCACCGCGTCGTTCTTTGTTTATGACATTCTGATAGATGCGCCCGGTTGTGATATTGTTGGCGCGATGAGTTTCAACGTTCAGAAAACGTTCGTAATGCCCAAGGTCCAAATCAGCTTCATGTCCATCAACCGTTACATAACACTCACCATGCTCATATGGATTCAATGTTCCCGGATCAATATTGATATACGGATCCAACTTTTGATTAGTTACTTTAAAACCCCTGGCCTGTAATAATTTACCCAGCGATGCGGCAATAATTCCTTTTCCTAATGAGGAAGTAACACCACCGGTTACGAAAATATACTTTGTCTCTTTCACGTTATTTTTTTTACTTAAAATTACTACCTTAAGTTTCGTATTTTTAAGTCTGCAAATTTCGGAAAAAAAAACGGATAATGAAAACGGATAAAGCAAATTAAGTATAAACAACGAATAATAATGGATTGATAGCCAAAATCATTCGTTTTTAAACCAAAGACTTTGGATTTCAACTGTCAATATCGGATATCCGAAAAAAGGAATAGGACTGCAATCCCTAAAAGGAGTTTTTAATTATCAATATTTTGATGTATGAAGCATTCGATTGTTAATTTGTGAGAACAGCCCTCTATTCTGAAATACTGATAAACGTAACATAATGCGTTTCTCTAACGATTTTATGTTTCACCTTAACTCTGAAGAGTGGTATGTTTTGAGGTTGCAAATTGAAACCTCAAAGAAAGGTAGTCGGCGTTATTTACCTTCTGCATTTACAGAACAAGGAGTAGCAACTTTTTATGTTATCAGCACACCTCCCCGCTTCGCTCAGACTTGCGATAGACAAGCGTGTATTAGCAATTCGGTTTCTTTATGTTTTAATCTGAAACGGTTGTCAGACTTTTAAATTCATTTCCCCAATTCAACATGAGATCAATCAATGGTAAAAGTGTTTTTCCTGTTTCGGTCAATGAATATTCTACTTTAGGGGGTAACACCGGAAAAATTTTCTTTACAATTATGTTGTGCTTTTCCAATTCAAAAAGTTGCTGATTAATCACTCTTAATGAAGCTTCGGGATGAGACCTGTGTAATTCACTTGGTCTTTTGATGCCTTTATTGATATCGTTAATTAAACAGGTTTTCCATTTTCCACCAATGATTTCCATGGTAACAACAATACCACAATTTAAATCCTTTGGAATTTTCTTTTCATACATATATATCCACTTAAGCGTTTAATACTAAATTACAGGGTGAAATTATCACTATAGGATAATTTTCACTCATATTGTGCTCCTTAATTCAAAGTTGTAGTTTTGTATTTCAACTAAAATCATTCTTATGAATACTAAACAATCAATTCAACAAGCATCCACAAATCAGGTAATAACAGATTTGGATAAGAAAAAATTAGCAGAAACATTCCTCAATGCACTTGGAACCCAAAATTGGGATTTACTCCATTCAATCATTACAGAAGATATCACCTGGACTTTACCCGGAACAAGTGTTATTTCCGGCGAAGTGAGCGGTGCAAATGCAATAATAACCAGAGCTCAACAAATTGTAAGTTATGGCGTCAGTTTAGAACTTAAACATATTTTATATGGACAATACAATGTTACATTATCTGTTCATAATCAAGCATCAAGAGATGGACTAATACTGGATGAACATCTGGCCACTGTATGCACCATTCTTAATGGAAAAATTTCTAAAATTGAAACCTATATATCCGATATTGCCGGATTAAATGCCTTCTTTAAATAACAACAAAAATACACTTTTTATTTTATGTCTGTAATTCATTCTTGTTCCAGGTTTGCACGCAACTGGATAGTTTAAGTTTAATGAAGTGTAACCTAAACTATATGTAAAGCAGTACCGATTAAATCATATGTACCATTTTCAAGTGATTAAAATGCAAAATGACAATTGGCTTTTACTCTCATTGTTCGCTTTTAGGGGTTTTTGAACTGATCTAATCAATGAATCTTAATTGAATTTTCACTTTGATCAATAATTACTCCGTAGGAGTTTTCTGTACATAACCCCCAGTTGAGCCTGCGAAACTGGGGGTAAATAGAATATATAACTACCCAACTCCAGAGGAGTTTACCACGACGATAAATAATTAAACTCTTGATTTTGTTGGTGAACTCTTACAGAGTTCTGTTATTGATTTTATTCATTTCCCCCGGTTTCGCAGGCTCAACCGGGGGTTATTCACAGGTTACACCTAAGGTGTAAGATGTCGCTGATAAAACATTTTCGATATTTTTTCCTATTTACCGCACAAGCCAGAGTTTATCATATTTTTGCATTGCTTCCAAATATTGCTGCAAAATTCGTTTCTAAAATCGATTAAATCATGTAATACTAAGTCCATACTGCATAAATTATGAATATGCAGACCATCTCCATAAAAATCATAGATTATTGAAGTACAATACTCTTGGTCGTCATTATCTTCTTTTCCGGCACGCGATGTACGTCCAATTGTATTGGGATAGCCATCTTCTTTAAATGGTTGCTCATCTAGTATTAGAATGTTTTTTGCATAATCAGTTGCATTAGCAATCTTTTTTCTATAGTTGATATTGAAATCTTTTGAATAGATTACATCAACTAGGAATTTATCATCAAAAGAGGATTGAGTCTGAATTTGAAATTTTGGCTGCCATTCTTTTAATTTTAAAGGTTTATATACATATGACCAATTCATTTTATTAAAAAATGCAGCCCATGTAGCCTCTAAGTCCGTATCAAACATATATCCATCAAAATTAATTTTTTCTGTATGAACTTTCTGACTAGCTGATATTAATAACTCAGCATAAAGTTCAGCATTCTTTTTCCACGACTTTAATAATTCAATAGTATATTTAGTTTCATCTTTATCAATCAAAGAGCTACAATTATTACACAGCCAAATTCCATTGTCTATGTCTTTAATTTCAAGTTCGCTTGCTTGATGATTTGCTCTTGGACCTCCGTTAGAAGCTGCAATAATATGAGCAGCAACTCCAATGGAAGATGATTTATCAACTTTAGCATTTGGTCCAACAGTCAGTTTCTTACATTCTGGATTTGAGCAAAAATATCCAACTCTTTTTGCTATAGTATCTTTTGTCCTTTTTGAAAAATCTAATCTCATACATTTAATATATTGTATATTTTATTCATATTTGCCTGTACCGCGGCTTTTATATTAGTTGGAATAATGCAGGAATAAATGGTGCAATAAGCGTTATGTGATTCGCCATCAAAGATATGAAATCCTTATAATTTTGCGAATACGAAGGTGTATGTTTTGATCTGTTTAATTCTTCAAGTAATTGTAATGATTTCTCTTTGGTTTTTTCTTCAATAATTCCATCTAAGACAAGTCTTATTTCATTAAACAGCAAGTCCGTGTCACTATAATAATTTTTGGAATTATCTGTCGAATTTATAACGATTCTTGAGTTAGACCCACTTGCGTGATAAACATTAGTAGTTGATTTGTATTTTTCTTCACTAATGACACTTTCTTTTTTAACTTTTACTTCATAATGTCCTTCCCTGCCTCCAATACCTGAATAATAGCCTCTATCAATAACAAGAAAAGATTCAATTAATCCGTTTGGAAGTTTATGAAATATTTTGTCACCTTCCTCTAATGGAAGTTTTTCATCATGTATAAAAATAATTTTTGGTTGAACGTCTGCTTTAATTTCTTCTAAAATCTCACCACTTGGTTTTAATATTGTAATGATATCTCTGGAAAGCCTTGATAAACTCATAATTACCTCCTATTTTTTTGTTTGACAAGTATTATATTTTTATGTTTGGGTTTGAGAACAGTGTTCATACTGATGTAACCTTATTCATTTTTCCTTCTACTTTTTAGCTTTTATATTAGCATATCTCTTCAGATTTGCTTTACACTTTGCATGCGTGCTAATTCCAAACACATGCCAAGGAGGTATTATTACAGAAATTTTTATTCTTCCTTTAGTATTCTCTTTGCTTCCTTAATATCTATTCGTGCTTTAGTTCCTTGCTTCTCTAATAAGTATAAAAGGTGTGAGCCATTCATCAGTGTTAGCGGTTTGTTTTTTACAAACTCATAAGCGTCAGGCCCATAATCAGAAGTCGTTACTAGAATACCTTTTGTTGCTCCTTCATTCAATACTGTTCCATACAAATCCCTGACCGCTGAAACACCAACAGTATTGGTATACCTTTTTGCTTGAATAACAATTTTACCTCCTCTTATTGGATCAGGATCAAATGCTATTGCATCAACGCCACCGTCTCTACTTGCTTGAGTAACTTTAACCTCGCCTCCGTTTGTATTAAAAACCTTTTCAAATATTTCACGAATAAGATGTTCAAAATCCCCCCATTCCATTAATGCTAAATTTACTCCCTCATTAATTGAACTTACCACGTCATAAGATGAAATAAATCGTCTATCTGTTTTATTAACTTGAATAATCGGTTGAATTGCAGTAATACCACTTAGTTTACTGCTTCCTATTCCTTTAAGATTTTTAAAGCATGTTTTAGGATCAACTTGTGATAGTTCAATTTCCACAAATTCATCCTTTTTCACTTGAATAGTAATGATACAACTAATAACTTCTTTGCCTGTTGCCTTGTTGATCGTTTTTACCCAACCATTAAACACAATTAAATCTAATGCACTAGCTTGGTCTGCTTCGAAAAGTTCATGAAGTGTTCTTAGCAATATTTTATATATTGCGTTGTCATATATTTTAGAAATCTGTATTTCTGACAAATGTGATTCTTTTAATTCTTTTTTTGTTGCTATATATTTTACTTCACTCAGGGTTGGAAATGATTCGGGAGCAGGTAAATAATAATCAATAATCAGAAGTTTACTCGTATTATTGTAGTCCAATTTAAAATCTTTTGAAATAAAATCAGGGTACTGAGAATTATTTAAAACCAATTCACAGTATTCTACCACAGATTCAATATCATGCTCCAAGTATGATAATTTAAACCTATCTACTTCGGCATTTTGAGTTTTTTGGGTTTCATAGAAAGCACATTCCAATTTTTTCCAATTCTTCTCTAAAATATCATAATGAGCTATTAATTGAGATTTTTGTATCTCTACTCTTTTTTTGCATTTTTCATATTCTATATTAGATTTTTCTTTATCCTGCTCAATTTCAGCAATTTTATTCTTCCATTCTGACATTGCTGTCAAATATAGATTTTCTGATGATTTCTTTTTCTTTTGTATTCTGGACTTAAAAAGTTTATCAAGAAATGTCAACTTAGATGTAAAACTGTCTATTTTCGGTTCATCTGGTAAGGCTATATAAGCCGGAGCAAATGCTACTTTGATTTCTGATAACTTATTATCAAGTTCATTTTTAGGATTAGACTTTTTAAATATTTGATTATCTTTTAATGATTCCAAGTCAATTACATTGTTTATTTTCAAAGAATGTTCAAGTATATTTTCAGTCTGTTTTTGTTGAAACTGCGCATCAAAAGTTCTTTCTTCTGCCAATTTCAGACTCGCTTCTTTATCTACTTGAAGCTTGTTATTTTGAACTTTTTTATCCCATTGTTCATCCCACCTGTTAAACTGTTCCTTTACTTTAATGTCAAGAATATAGGAATTAATCTCCTTTATTACACGAATAGTTCCAAGACCAAAATGCCGAATCTCTGCAACATATCTAATAGCAAAACTACGAGTATATTCTTGTCGTTCGGAGATATAATGCAAATTCGAATAATCAGATTTCATAATCACATTTTATTATTTATCATTTTTACAATAATACCAAAGGGATCGTTATTATTCTTTTTTTCAATATTAAATTTCAACCGGACTGGTTTAAAATTATCACCACTAAATATGATTTCAATTAAGTATTGTCCAGGTTTTAATATTTCAATAAATCCAATTTTAACATCGTGACCTTTTTGAAAATGAATATCCACATCATCTTCTTTTGTATATGCCAAATCCACAAATTCAGTTTCACCAATTCCAATATTTAATCTTTCTGTTTTTGTGTAGTCTAAGTTAATGGGTCTATTTGCCCATCTCAATGGAAAACCCTGATAATTATCGTGTTTTTTTGAATCAGAATAAACTGCATATAACTGCGCACGACAATTTATGGCTGGTCGCCGCCCTTTATTATGAACGGAAAACCTAACAAAACATGCTTTATCAAGTTCACCCTGAACATTTGGAACATTAGCATCTTCTATTCGGAAAGGCATATCTTCCTTATATTGAAAAACGATCTTAGGTTTTAGAAATTTTGGAAATATAAAATCCTTTAGCAAAGTCAAAGTTATTGCAATGAATGAAATTGCGATTCCTATTATTGATAAAATCAGCATTTCTATTAAGGTTTTGTTTCTTATAAGTATGATTAGCTTCCTTTTTCGGCCATATTCTTTTGCACCTCTTGATCCAAGTTGCACTCAGCTATATAGTTCAAGCTTAATAAAGAGTAACTTGGATTGGAACTGAAGCGGTTTTCATCTGATTAAATGAAAGTAACAAACTGTTCCTATTTCTATCATAAGTCCCCGCTTTGCTCAGAGTTGTGTTATACAAGATTTGCTCTATTATTGTATCTTCAATAACCAACACTACCTTATGATTATATAATCAGAATATCCGGTAGGACAGAGTTTGATCATTTTTTTTCTTTATTTATTTTGAGTAATATCTTTTCATTTATTTGCTTTCTTTTTAATCCTTGATTTTCAGTCAAAAGTCTTTTTCTAAATGTGTTGATATAAAATTCATATTCCCAGTTATTTATCCAGTCTTTTGAATATGCTAACTCAATAGCTTCGATATTTAAACTCTTCTCACTATCTTTTCGTATTCTTTTTACTGCCTGAAATATCTTTTCGGAAGGTAGACCAATGAACTTATTCACGCAACAATTTCCAACAATTGCAATTTTCTGATTCTTCTTATTTCTAATTTCGCATAATTCAATGATTGGAAAATGTCCGCACAGACATGTTTCAGGTTCGTCTGAGAAATAAATTTGGCTTAATTCCCATTCTTTTTTGGCAAGTTCCCAAGCATCAGCAACACTTAATGATATTATTTCCTGAATGAGCTTAAATTCTCCCATATTATTTTTTTAATTACCTCTAAGACTGAAGTCATTGGTGTTTGTGGTTTGCGTGAGCAGAACCACTTCTTGTTCTAAGTTTGCACTCAGATGGATAGTTCAAGTTTAACGAAGTGTAACTTGGATTGGAAACAATAGAGTTTTCAACTGATTAAATTACAATGATATAAACTCTACTATTTTCTGCACAAGTTGCCGATTCGCTCAGACTCCCGCTAAACAACGTCTGCAAATGTACAGATTGGGATGAATTGTGGGTCATATTCCGTTTTTAAATTTTATATTGTTCCTATATCTTGTATGATCAAGATATCTTGTATTCTCTTGCTATAATTTATCTCAACGGCCAAGTTTAATATATCCTCAATAATTGATGCTAATTTTTTAAAGTCCATTCCCGATATAGGAAATCCGTGTTCAAAAATGCTAACTTCATTCCGATATTCAATTCTAAGGTGTTTTAATTCTCTATTATTTGTTATGTAAATTCCATTATTATGTATTCCATTTCTAGCATTGAATAATATTGTCAATGCGTTCCAATAATCTGTGTTGTTTTTTAATTCAGCAAATGCAAATACTTCTTTTTTCAAGTCTCTAAATTGTCCGCAAAAATATTCTCCGTTTAAAGTTTTCCAAATACTTCTAAAATAGGCTTCTATGAAACAGGTTGTATTGTATATTAAATTATTATTATTGAATGTTGTATAATCATCTGAAATTACATTTGCTGTTTCAATGTCAGGAACTGGAATTATTCTGTTTATACTTTCAGGCAAAATCAGTTTATCAATATGCTGTAATAAGTTTAAATCATAAAAAATTAAATTTTTGTACATTAAATTAAAAAAGCGAAATCTCATGTCAATTTCTATATTTAATTTTTGATTATTTATTAAATTATTTCTATGAGATTCTGCTAGCTTTCTAAGGTTTTCAAATCTGTCTAAATATTTTTTTTCTTCTTCTTTTTTTGCTAAGTAAAATTGGATTGTCATTTTTTTAAATGGTATTTAATAATTTATATCACCATCTTGGTGATCTTATATAAAATTTAGTTTTTGATAATTTCCCCTTTTCTTCCAAATCTATTAATGCAACTATGTGGATAGTTTAAGTTACAAAGCGAAGCGGATACTTGGATTCAAAACTAGTTATCTTAATGTTTAAAATCAGTAGAGCCCCAACTATATTTTATATAGAACTTATCTTGAGATACATTTTTGAAGTATTCTGTTTTTTCGATGCTCGTTGAAATAACTTCTCCGCAGTATTTATCGTCTTTTGATTCTATAATTTCAGATTTTGGATAATTTGTAATTTCTGAGACAAAGAATTTATTTTCAAATTTAATAGGAGTCCCTGTTTGTCCTACTTTATACTCTATTCGATTGCTAAATACAATTGGGCTATTTTCTTTTTTAAATGTCAAAGTTTTTATTTGTGTTTTATTTGGATTCCTAAGTAAATCACAATCTCTATATGGGGTTTCGGTTACAGAATATTCTTTTATTATTTTAGATGATAAAGCCGGTATACAAATTAGGCTCTCTTCTTTTGAAGATACAGATCTACCGTTTGTACTCATAGCATTTACCGATGCACTATTTGTTTGAATTAAATGTAAGGAATTTAGACCAGTCATTGACTGAGCAATTGATTGAGTTGACCCAGTATTTGTTGAATAAGAATAAACTCTGTTTTTATAATAATTATTAGCAATTCCATTGTCAATAAAGAAACACTCTTCCAAATTAATATAAATGTTTATTTCCGTTTTATTATAGAACTGAAATCCAACGCTTCCACCATCATCCCACAAATTATAAAGTACTTTGCAATTGTTGTCTTCATACACCAATAAATTGTCCTTCGTAGCAATATTTGATTCAGGTGTTATTTTACATATTTGATAAAATTCAGTAGTTACACATGATGTCGATAAAATGGCAATTAAAGAAATGATAATAAAAAAATTTATTTTCATAATTTGAAGCTTTTTAAGTTGTTAATATATTGATTAGACTGAATAGTTTTCCATTATTAGTGTTTATTACTGTAACTCTAAGTAACACCTCATGTTCCAGGTTTGCACTCAGTTGTATAGCCTGCATTCTTCCGGATTTATTTTATTTACAAAGTTCCACACTGTTTGACGGGTTTTGTGATTCCACCAACCAATGTCATTTTTCACGCATTTAATCATAAACAGATCCAAGTGGATGGATAAAAAACTGTCTACTATTTCGTTTTCTGCAATTGCTCATATCACAGTATATGTCCGGTTTATTTTATATATCGCATTATTCTTAATCCTAATAATTTTATATTTCCGGATTTATTCAATTAGTTATATGCTGAATTGATTAATTAGGTTTCTATCTTTTTATTTAAGATCCTTCAAAGATAAATAGTATTTTTTAATTAATCTTTTTTTTTATGTAAAACTTTAATTATTCATGAACTTAGTACACTATTTATTCCAGTTTTTGTATCAGAGATTTTACTATGAATTAAATAGAATTAGTTTTTTATTTTAAAAATTTTCTTGTACAAAAGTGAATATTGCTACAAGTCTGTATAATACTGACTACTATCATTCAAAATAAATACACCCTGTTTCTATTTTCATTCTTATTACGAGGAATAAATAATGTTGATAAAATCAATCTTTTGTAATTTCAGAAAAACATACTGATAATCATATATTTAAAATACCGGATAATCTCTTAATTGTAGCAATCCGGATATTCCCGGAACTCAATTTCTTCAATATTTATTTTTTGAAACCAGGAGGTTGAATTTTGTTTTTAATCTGCACTAACCATGTTTTTAATTTTCCCACCGCGTGATGAGACGAACCATACATAAAGCATTTTAAAACCATACTTACCCATATTAATATAAAGAAGGTTTATGTGTGCTTTTAAAGTGCATTTAGTGAGTTTTCTGAAAACTATCACCCATCATGCGATAAGAATATTAAGAAAACAGTAAGAATATGACCGGCATATAACATGGAGTTGTTGGACATTCGCCTTTTCAATATTCAGGATATTTTCCGGATGTTTTTTAAATAATCACATACTTTTATTGCTTTATGTTTCCTCCACCTTTCCTCCGCCTTTCGTCCGCATCTGGTTTGCATCCGGTTTGCATCCGGTTTGGATATAATCAATATATAATCAATATATAAACAATAAGTAAGCAATTAAAAAGCAATCTTTATTTAGATATTGTTTATTAATTACTTTGATATTGATTTAAAATTTATTTCTTGTTTTTATCTTGCAAACCGGATCCGAACGGGATGTGGACCAAAGGTGAAGGAAAGGTGGAGGAGAGGTGGAGAAATAACGGATGGGATTGAAAATACAACTGACAGGCATTATAAAAAAAGATTGTATATACACCAGGACAGCGGTTGTTACCGGATTACCTCCCGATAGCTATTGGGACCAAAGAATACAAGAAATGGGATGACACCCCGATAGGTATCGTGGTCCATTGACAAGCTGAACCTTTTATACATATGATAAGCATATCCGAAAGAACGGGCGTAATCTTCCGGCTGAAATACCCGAACCTGCAAGCCGAACAGGTGGCTTGTTGCTATGTATTTGTACGGAGCGGGGATGGGAGAAAGGTTTCGGATTCGGTGTGGGTGGAAGTGACTAAATAAGAAGATGCAATGAAATGTGCAGAATTGTTCATTAATTTACCGGTACTACAGGCTCAGTCCCAAATTTCAAATCCACCTTGCCCTATTGATAACCGTACAGACCCTTATGTCTATACGGTTTTTTAATGCCCTAAATTGAGTATTTTTATGTATCTTTTAAATAAATGAATAAAACGTTAGAAAGTTAAATAAATAGTTCGTACATTTGATGCCAATTTAACTGATTCAGGGTTTAAAATACTGAGGTTATTTGAGTTGGGATTGAAAATACAACTGTCAGGCATTAGAAAAAGATTGTATATCCAATAGGACAGTAGAAACTATAAAATTAAGCGTTAAATATATAATTAAGTAAATATCAGAACAATATTCTTAGCAATAAAAACTCCTAAGGCGAATATATAAGAAACTCAGTTTCTCTTAGCGGTAAATAGGTTTCTCTTAGGGATACGTTATGCATAAGTTATAAAAAAGTAAAGACGAACAACGGATGAACAAATTAATCCTTTTAATGAGTTTGATTTTGATTAGTGAACTGACTTATGGACAGGAATATAAATCAATTAGAACTATTAATAAACACTCAGACAAAATTACTGTAATTGCAACTAGCAAAAATTATTTTGCAACTGGAAGTTATGACAGGTCTATAATTGTGTGGGATTATAATGGAAAACAAAAATTTAAGTACAAAGTTTCTGAAAAGGGAAGTATAAACGCTATATCTTTTCTATCAGATTCAAATTCATTATTGGTCGCTATAACTGAAGACAAAGCTGATGATTGTAGTAGATATGTTATTAAGCATTTTGACCTGACTGGAAAAATAATAGAAGAATTTATCGATCCTACTTTGTCGCAAGAACAAGTTAATCAAATATATCTTGAACATAATACAGGGACAATAAATGCTGAGTTAAATGCAAGTAAAGCTTTTCCGAACTTAAATATTGAACCACGCTTTAATATACCACAAGTGAAGGACAAATTGTCTCACCAAGAAACGATTCAAGATATTCAAGTCTCTCCGAACCAACAATTAATGGCTTCTATTGACAAATACAATTTCCTTAAAATCTGGAGAATGTCTGGAAAATATATTAAATCCTTTCAGATAAGGAACAACAAAAAAGATACTCATATTTTCTTCCTATCTGACACAATACTTTTAGTTACCCCAAATATCATTTTGAATATTGAGAATAACAACTCGCATAAAATTGTTGGTTTTGAGGATTATATGGCCACTCCTCTTGACGACAAAGTGTATTTCTCTTTTGACTATAATGATCAAAGCGAATTTGAAAAACTGTTTGATAACAAAGGGCTGGAATTAAAAGATATTAGTTTGAGTAATAATTATTCACTCTGTGTGACAACTTCAAATGATAAGTTCGGATTATTAGGTGTTGACGGTCTTATTCGACTATTGAACACGAATGGTGAACTATTATCTACATTTGGAAAAGACAGGAATGAAGAAAAGACTTTTAGGGGCAAAACAATACATTTGTCGAGTGAAATAGCTAAAATTAAATTTTCACCAAACGGTGAGTATTTGATCTCAGGTGATAATAATGGGAAAGTAATTATATGGAGAAACGAAAAATAACCTATGCAACACACGCCTATGCTCACCTGCTGGCTGAATTGCACTTAGCAGTCTTTGCTCCCGCATACACTTTTTCGATTTGCGAAAGTGAAGCTCCCGCATCCCGATAGCTATCGAGGACGCAGGTGCGTATAGCCTAGGTCGTTAGGTGTAAGCGAAAAAAAAGAGAAAGAGTTGCTCGTAGAAATAATTTGCAACCGTAATAATCGAATATGATTTCACGACTGACTACAAAAAACATTGAATTATAAAATCTCAGATTATGAAAGAATTAAATGCGAAACAAGAGAAGTTTTATAACAAATGGAAAGACCGAAGAACCAAGAAGTTTCTCTATATCTTTCTGCACGGAACAGTTTTTTGGGGCATTCCGACTGGAATATTGTTTTTCTTACTTGACAGTCATTTTAATGGAGAAAATAATGATTTATCCAGATTTATAGTTTCTGTAACTGTTTTTAGTATTGGAGGAATATTCTTTGGACTAAGTCAGTATAAAAGAATCGACAACATATATTTAGACCTAAATGAGGACAACAAGATTTTAGAGGGAATAAGAGTTTTGGAAACTGGAAAAGTTTGGAATTACGAAAATCTATTAATCAACAAGGAAAACAATGAAACTCTCGTAGTAAAGAACAAACTATTTTGGCTTGAAGACTCAAATGCTTTATCCGAGAATTTAGAAGAATGTTTAAATATAGTCATGAAAGATTTTGAACGACTAAAAAAGAACCCAGATTTTGATGTATTTTCGTGTGAATACAAAGTGAAAGCTCAAGTATATAATAATTCAGAAAAAGATAAACCATTAATTGAAATGACTATGTAACAGGAATCTTTTGACGATTCAAAAATACAGAGAAACTACAACTACGAGACAAATTATGAAACAACTTGACAAATAAAAAGAAAATCGCCTAACACCTAATACTTAGACTTTCGTGCGGTCTGCAAGACCCAGCATGAAAGTACGGTTGAACTTAGTTCCCGCTTGCAGGAGCTTCAATCAATGAGCGTTAAGAAGAAAATCCCGATAGCTATCGGGACCAAAGAATACAAGAAATGGGATTACACCCCGATAGCTATCGTGGCCCATTGACAAGCTGAACCTTTTATACATTTAATAAGCATATCCGGAAGGACGGGGTGCTAAAACCTTGGAAATGTCACGAAAATACTTTATAGAATATAAACCAAAAGAATGGTTATTTGAAGGTGTAAACGGAGAGATATATTCAAAAAAGAGTATACAAATGATTTTGAAAAAGCTGTTGAAAAAGTAGGCATTAAAAAGTATGTTACAGTTTACACTTTGCGGCATTCCTTTGCCGCACATTTGTTGGAAGCGGGCACAGATTTACGGTATATACAAAGATTACCTGGTCATGCAAATAGCAAAACAACAGAAATATATACTCATATTACTACTAAAGGATTGATCAAATAATAAGCCCACTTGACAAGCTAAATATTTAATAAATACGCATTGCAATATCTATAAATACATCAACTTTGCATTTAAATAGGTATTGAAATATATCAAAAATAAATACTTTAAGTTTTCAATAAGAGAAACTATAAAATTTAGCGTTAAACATATAATTAATTAAATATCAGAACAATATACTTAGCAATAAAAACTCCTAAGGCGAATATATAAGAAACTCAGTTTCTCATAGAGGAAAATAGGTTTCTCTTAGGGATACGTTATAAGCCATTTTAAAAACACCGAAGTAGACAAAAATAACTATGATAAATTCAGACATAGACATTGAAAATACATATAAGGAACTTTTACCTGAGCTAAAATCATACTTATATCGACTGACTTGTGACAAAGAAGCCTCAAATGATTTAGCTCAAGACGCATTTGTGAAGGTTATAGAAAAACAAGAACAGTTTAAAGGACAATCAAGCATCAAAACCTGGGTTTTTTCAATTGGAACTAATCATGCAATTGACTGGCTTAGAAAAAGAAAAAGATGGAATGAAACTGCTCAGGATGAAGCTAAAACTATAGCACAATCTGACCACACTTACAGAACCACTTTTCTTGATATTCACCAGAATTCTCCTTCAGGAGCTTTTGACTTTAAAGAGCATATAAACTATTGCTTCACGTGTATTACAAAAACTTTACCTATAGAACAACAGGTTGCGCTTATTTTGAAAGATATATACGACTTCAAAGTAGACGAGATTTCGCTGATTCTTGGTTCTCCAGAAGGTACTGTTAAACATTGGTTATTTACTGCCCGCAAAACAATGATGGATATTTTTGATAGGAGATGTGCGTTAATCAATAAAAATGGAGCTTGTTATCAGTGTTCAGAGCTTAATGGACTTTTTAACCCAAAACAAAAAAAAATTGAAAACTTGTTTCCTCCATCCAACAATAACAAAGTAGAACTTTATGAATTAAGAACAAAGCTTGTGAAAGTGATTAATCCATTATATTCTGATGGTTCGGATTTGGAAGATTCAATTATGCAAGTTTTGAGAAAAGCAATAAATGACAAGTGATTTCGACCGTTTTAAAACCCTTAATCGTCTAATATGAAAAAAAATATAACGGTATGCAAAACAAAACATTTAAAATCATCTATTCCGGCATAATTGCTGGATTTATCAGTGAAGGAGTTCTAGGAGTACTTTTTATGAGTTCGCCTATTCAAAAAATCCTTTATAACCCAAATTGGCAAAGTAAATTATTTCTTGAAGTAACCCCAACAAGAGATTTGTTGCCCTCTATTATAGGTATAGTGATATTAAGTATCTCGCATAGTTGGCTTTTTAGTGTCCTTCAAAAATCAATACCTGGAAAAAACTGGATTAATAAGGGGGTATTTTGGGGAATGACTATTTGGCTTATGTATTGGGTATTTCAAGAGTGGTTTATTTATCATACACTTTTACATGAACCAATATTATTGAATTTAGTAGAGTTGACAATATTGCTACTGGGCAGCTTAGTGGAAGGTCTAATTATCTCAAAGTTGCTTTTTGAAAAAAAAAATAATTAAAGCGAAAAAAAAGAAAAACGGCTTATAATACATAGGGCTTCGTGCGGTCTGCAAGACCCAGCATGAAAGGCCGGTTGAACTTAGTTCCCGCTTGCAGGAGCTTCAATCAATGAGCGTTAAGAAGAAAATCCCGATAGCTATTGGGACTATGTGAAAAGCATCTGTTTTGATGTTCCGCTTTAAGTAGAAAAGAGAGAAAAGAAATAAATCAAAGCAATTTTCAGGAATAGGGAGTTCAGAAAACACGGGTTAAACAGCAACTTATTATTCAAGAAAACAGTAAAAACAGCGGTTTTTGCTCAAGTTTAGACAAAGCTATGGCCGTCCCTTCATTATACAGGGCTTGAGAGGCAATAAATAACAGATTAAGGGTTTCAGTTCGTGGGTAAAACACATTATCGGGTGAACGGATACGAGGCAGTATTTCTACCGCTTGCATAGTTCCGGTTTTGCATTTAGGACATTGACAGGGATTATAGCCTGTAAGGCGTACCAACCGTTGTTCTCTGGTTTCGGTAAGTTGGGTAATATCGGGATGCCAAATGCCCACAGACTAGGTCGTTATGGGTAACAGCAAAAAATGAAAAAGCGACTTTGTTATATATGACTTTTAAAAGAATAAAAAAATGAGAAAATTGATTTTATTCGTAGTGCCTTTTTTGTTGACGGCCTGTTTCCCGTTTGACAAAATCCCAGAAGTAGAAATAAAGATTGACAATTCAGCTATTTCAACAATTGATAGCTTAGAAATTTATTTACTAGACAGTTATACAGACAATGAACATGAAGAATTCAAAGTTTATACTGACAATAAAGAATATAAATTTCTCTCGCATGCACAAAACGCAATAATAAAGATAACACTGAAAGACAGGAAACAAATTAGATCGAAAACCTTAAAACTTGGTGAATTTAAAAATAGAATCATAATCTCTAAAGTTGATAAAAAATACGTTTTTGAAAAGAAAGTAGAATCAAAAATTATTAAATATGGATCTATATTTTTGATTCTATTTACAATTGTTTTTATATCGAAAATACCGATGGCATTATTAATAATTAACCCAGAATTAAAGAAAGATTTCATATTGAAATACGGCGGATTAAATCTGGCATATTTGGCGGTGATTGGAATCCTATTTGCAGTATTTAAAGACAGTTATATTCTTTTTCTATATCCAAGTTATTTGATCATTATAATATTGGATTTGCTTTTCTTGATAAAATTCTATAAAGAAAGAGGAAAAACGAGACCTATAATTGCTGGAATTGTTTGTAATCTAATGTTCTTGACCATTGGACAACTTGCAATTACGTTTGCGATTATGATGACTGTATAAAGAAAAAGATATATAACCAAGCTGCTAGCCCATAGAACACATTATGTTCATTATTCGCTGACCCCGATACATCTGGGCAAGCTGTGCAAATTGGAGGTTTTGCTCCCGCATTCACTTTGTCTCGCCTTTGGCGAGACAGCGAATGCTCCCTCCGTCAGCTGACGGACAAATGCCCATAATTCGGTCGTTAGCGGCAAGCTTAAAAAAATGCCTCGTTCTAAAATAGATTGACTAATAATTGACAAAAAAAATTATGACAAAACAAGACAAACCAGCTTTAATCCTGATTGATATACAAAAGGGCTTTGAAGATGAAGATATTAAGTACTGGGGAGGACGCAGAAACAATCTTGACGCTGAGACTAATGCAAAGAAACTCCTTGATTTTTGGAGACAAAATAATTTGCCGATTTTTCACATTCAGCACTGTTCAACCAACCCTAAATCAAAATTTGTTGAAGGAAAACTCGGTAATGAGTTCCAGGACATAATTAAGCCAAATGTTGGAGAACAAATAATTAAAAAGAATGTACATAGCGCATTTATTGGGACAAACCTAAAACAACAGCTCGATAAATCCAACATAAAAAAACTCATAATAGTTGGTTTGACAACTGACCATTGTATATCTACTACAGCTAGAATGGCAGGAGATTATGGATATGATACTTTTGTAGTTTCTGATGCGACAGCGACATTTGACAAAGAGGGAGTTGATGGACAAAAATACTCCGCAGATATAATACATGGTACTGCATTAGCAAGTTTACACAAAGAATTTGTAACGGTTATAACAACAAAAGAATTAAAAACCAAAATAGACATATAAAAAAGTCAACCACCAATACACATTATGGGCACAGGCTGGCTGACGTGCATTCCGGCGTCCCGATAGCTATCGGGATTGCTCCCGCATTCACTTTGTCTCGCCTTTGGCGAGACAGCGAATGCTCCCTCCGTCAGCTGACGGACAAATGCCCATAATTCGGTCGTCATGTGGCATAGTAGAAAATGACAGACGAATCTACTAAATTTTGGAATTAAATAGAATAATAGACCATAAAAAGAAAAAGAAAATGAAAAATCCGAAAAGTATTTTAGTAGTTGGAACATTAGTGTTATTTCTGATTAGTTCATGCAAACAACCAAAATCACATGGACTTCCAGAAAGTTGGTTTGTTGCAGGTGATCAACCAAGAAGTTATATAATGGGCACAGACAGTAGTATTACTAAATCTGGTGACTATTCAGCGACAATTAAATCGTTAGATAATAAAATTGATGGTTTTGGAACTTTGATGCAACAAAGTTCACCTGACAAATTTATTGGGAAAAGAATAAAAATGACTGGTTACATAAAATCAGAAAATGTGACTAAATGGGCAGGGTTGTGGGTTCGGGTGGATGTTGACACAGTATGGGTTTCTTTTGACAATACGCATGATGGTAAAATGGACAGATCAGTAAAAGGCACAACAGACTGGAAAAAATATGATATTATACTTGATGTTCCAGCAAATGCCACGAAAATTTCTTATGGTGCATTGCTTTCTGGAACAGGTCAAATATGGTTTGACAATTTGACTTTTGAGATTGTTGATAAAACTGTTGAAGCCACTGGAATTTCAAGAAAATGTGATTTACTGAATGGTGAAAAACCCCAGGGAATAGTAAATGAACCAACCAATCTTGGCTTTGAGAAATAGTGTCTGATTGGCAGAAATATAACAGAATAAAACACTGGGTGACATTTTACTTGACAAGTTTTTAGCGTGAAAACAGCTGACATTAAACTGATAAAACCAAACTACGACCGTATAACACACATTATGGGCACAGGTTGGCTGACCCCGATACATCGGGGCAAGATGTGCATTTAGCAGTCCCGATAGCTATCGTGGATTGTTCCTGCATTCACTTTGTCTCGCCAAAGGCGAGACAGCGAATGTTCCCGCATCCTCGATAGCTATCGGGACGCAGGTGCGTTTGGCCTCGGTCGTTATGGCCAATTGTAGAAAAAAGAAACAGAATGAAAAACATATCGATTTTCTTGCTACTAATTATACTTTTCGGTTGCAAAACGGAGAAAAATGAAAGAATTTTCTTCGTAAGAATATCGCCTAGACTAATATGTAACAAAGAAAATAAACCTGAGTTGTATGTTTCCAGATTCATTGAATACAATCTTCAGAATACCAACAAACTAAAAGTTGCAAAATCTGTAGGTTGTTATTATCAATTTGACAACAAATCGACTCCAAAGTTTGGCTTAGATCGTTTTTATACATACAAACTGAATACAAAGTCTGAAATTGCTATACAGAGTTTATTTTCAAGAGATTATAAGGACAGATACTATAGAAAAATAACGGGCGGAATTGATGACAGAGTTATGGAGTTCATTATTATTGAGAAAGGGAAAGAAGTTAAAATGATTTTATATGAATACGGACAACTTCCAGTTGAACTTAAAAAGATAGACAGACTGATTAATGACATTTCGAATTCTTCTGTGCTCATTCCGAGTTCAAAGAATATATCAGAGAAAGTTCTTACAACCTTACAAGATAGTTTATTTAGAAGAAACCAACCGCCTCAACAAGTAAAATCGACAATAAAGTTTGTGGCACCAACGGTTAACGTGAAATAAGATCCGAAATACAAGAAACGAATATATAGTCATTAATGATAAGCAACATACTGACAACTAATTATAGACGACTAAAAAACAAACAACTAGGCCATAACACACATTATGCTCACCTCCTGGCTGACATGCACTTAGCGGTCCCGATAGCTATCGGGATTGCTCTCGCATTCACTTTTTCGCTTTGTGACAGTGAAGCTCCAGCATCCCGATAGCTATCGGGACGCCAAATGCCCATAGCCTCGGTCGTTATGGGGCATAGTAAAAAATAAAAAACGACCTGAATGAGGTTGCAAATGCAATTTGCAATAATATTGAATAACAGATTTGTGACTACATATAATCATGGTTTTTAATCAATTAAATGATTGTCGTGAAAATGACGTCTTAATGGCGTGCAAAATGTCAATCAAATAAAATTACAATTTCTTCATTAAACATATCTTTGCTCAAAATTTAAAAATGTTATGAATCAGCCTGAATTAGGAAAAAAAATATCTGAACTAAGAAAATCTAAAGGTTTTACTCAAGATGATTTGGTTATCATGTGTAACATAAGTGTCCGCACACTTCAGAGAATTGAATCGGGAGAAGTTAAACCGCGTAGCTACACCGTCAAGGCGATTTTAAAGGCCTTAGATTATAACATCTATGAAATCATTCAATCGGAAGAAAAAAGAATTCCGGAAGGATTGAAATCTGAATTAACATGGCTCGAGCAAATTATTAAATATGTATTTGATTTATTCAATTTAAAAACAAAAACAATGAAGAAACTTTTAATTTTATCGTCAGTTATCATTTTTATGGTTTTTCTTTTCACTGGTTTAACGACTGCTCAAACAGTTGACAAATCAGCTTTCGTTGGTACATGGCAATTATGCGATGGCAGTGGCAAACTTGTGACAACGGGGAATGTTCGGGTTAAATTTATTACAGCAGAATCATTTAGTGTTACAGAAATTAATCAGGATAAAAAGACTTTTTCGGCTTATTTTATTGGAAACTATTCACTAAAAAACAGCGTATACACCGAAACCATAACATACGCCACTACTCAATTACTATCCTTTATTGGTAAGACAAACAATTTCAACATAGAGTTGAAAGGAGACCATTTATACTTGAAAGGGGTGGGAAATCCGTACAATGAAATTTGGCAACGTATAAGTAAGTAAATCTTTGAAGAATTGTCCGCTTTTTTCGATAGAAATAGACGAATCTGTAACGACAGAATCCACTCATTTTTGGGCTTTTGCTCGGCGGACAATTCCTAGCAGATTTTATAATGAAAGAATTGACTTTTAGCTTTTCGACTATAAACCGGAACGACTGAAAAACAGGAGAAAGCTGAGACACTTACGGTTGTCGGACAGAAAAAAAATAAGAATTAGGTTTACGACAGATTTACAAAAAACTCTGGGTTTATCACATTTCGACAGGAAAAGACAGGAAAACATACAACTTGACTTTGTGACTGACGGACTTCTTTCATCCTGAGAACTTTATAAAAACTAAAAAAACAACTAAAAGAATATGTTTTCAGCGTCTATACAGATGACAACAAAACAATTGAATACACAATGAAGGAAATTAAGATTGAAAAATATCAAAATGGTCAAGAAATATCAATTCACGAATTGATTAAAAGGGTTTATGATGAATTCGTCTCGATTGATTATACAGATGAGGGCAATCAGTTTTTTTATGATTGGATTCAACCAGCAAAAATTGCAGAGAGACAACTAACCCAAATCAATATTTTAGTTGCATTTATGGATTCAAAGCTAATTGGAATGATTGAAATTAGAGATAATAAAAACATCTCATTATTTTTTGTAGACAAAGAATATCAGGGACAAGGAATTGCAAGGAGACTTTTTCAAGAATCATTAAAAAATTGCATTCAAAGAGATGTTACTCTTGACAAGTTTTATGTTCATGCCTCACCATTTTCTATTCCAATATATACGAAACTAGGATTTGGACAGACAGATACTATGCAAACAAAGTTTGGAATAAAATATTTACCAATGGAAATGACTATAAAACAACAAAACTACAGGCCATAATACATAGGACTTCGTGTTGTCGGAACGACCCAACATGAAGTCTCAGTTGCACTACATCCCAACTGCGATTTAGAAAAGGAGAGAAATAAAGGAGTTTTTATGTTCTATGGAGTTATCATGTGTTTTTGGGGTTTACGATTAGACTCTTTTGAGGAAAGGAAGATGTTTTAAACTCTAATTGAGGAATAATCCTATAACTAAATTGAATTATTGGTTTACAAATTAACTGTAAGCGTTCAATTTAACTTGATTTTGCCGAGTTTATGTAATACAAATTCGAACCTACTATTAGAAGGGTAACTGACAAACAGGAAGAACTGAAAAATTCCTCTACTGGACTTTAAAAGCATAGAAGGTATAACCTTGTATTTAGAACCCTACATTCGGGGTTGGATAAACTACTACGACAAGTTCAGGATAACGGAACATAATCCGGTCTTTCTACAGCTACGGCAAAAGGATAGTGTGGTGGGCACGAAAACGGTACAAGCGTTACAAGACCAACATAAACAAAGCCTATCGCTGGATGGACAGAGTGAAGAAGCAATTCCCCAACCTGTTTTACCAATAGAGATATTTATTTGCATAATGAAAATAATGAAACGCACTGATTTGTATAACAGGAACCGTATGATGGGAGACTATCAAGTACGGTTCTGTGAGAGGCTCAGGGTGAAACTCCCTTTGCCTACCCGACATTCGGTCGTTTCCTGCAAGCATAAAAAAAAGATTTGCAACGAATAAAGCACTTAATCGTTGCAAATAACACAACGAAAAATACTATATGCGGAGAATAATGTATATATTTGTTGCAAAATTTACGACGAATGAGTAATTACTTACATGAAAAAGATAATTGGCCAAACTTTACCTGGAAAAGTGACGAATTTATTGGTCTACTGAGCGAGGCAAGAAACCTTCAAGGTCGTTTATTTGGTAAAATGGAATCGTTAGGCTTTGACTTGAGAGATGAAGCTTTACTAGAAACATTGACATTAGACGTTCTAAAATCAGCAGAAATTGAGGGAGAACTTTTGAACCCGGAACAGGTAAGATCATCAATTGCAAGAATTTTAGGATTAGAATTCGCAGGTTCAATTACATCAGACAGAAATGTTGAGGGAATGGTTCAGATGATGATTGATGCAACACAAAATTGCTTTAAACCATTAACGGTAGAAAGACTTTTTGACTGGCATGCTGCATTGTTCCCAATGGGTCGAAGTGGAATGTTCAAAATAACTGTAGCTGATTGGCGAAAAGATACTGCAGGAACAATGCAAGTTGTCTCAGGTGCCGCAGGACGAGAAAAAGTTCATTTTCAAGCCCCAGATGCCAATTTAATAGAAAAAGAAATGATTCGTTTTCTTGAATGGTTTAACGGAGAAGAAAAAATTGATTTAGTTATTAAGGCAGCAGTTGCACACCTCTGGTTTGTTACTATTCACCCTTTTCAGGATGGCAACGGTCGAATAACAAGAGCATTAACTGATATGTTGTTAGCACAGTCAGATAATAGCACACAACGATTTTATAGTATGTCTGCTCAAATTAGAATAGAAAGAAAACAATATTATGAAAAACTTGAAAACACACAAAAGGGCGACCTTGACATAACCGAATGGATTGATTGGTTTTTAAGTTGCTTGATAAATGCCTTAAAATCAACGGACGGAATTTTAAAACGAGTTTTATATAAAGCTGATTTTTGGAGTAAACATTCGAAAACAATCCTTAATGAAAGACAAAAAAAGGTCTTGAACAAACTATTGGATGGATTTGAAGGAAAATTGACTTCAATGAAATGGGCGAAAGTTGCAAAATGCTCAAAAGATACTGCAATTAGAGATATTAACGATTTAATACATAAAAAAGTATTGCAGAAAGAGATTGCTGGAGGACGAAGTACAAATTATGAATTGGTAAATTGAGACAAATGCCAGCAGGTAATACACATTATGTTCATTGGATGGCGGAAGTGCATTCCGGCAGTTTTGCTCCCAATTTCACTTTGTTGAATGGGAAAGAGCTTCAACAAAGTGATAAATGGACAAAGGTATTATGGTTATATCTTATGCTATAAAAAATAAATCCGGTTGAATCTCAAGATTCAGTTTCAGTCGCAATTCATTCATAAACAATATTTCATCCGGTATTGTTATCTCATTAAACAGAAGTGTGTATATTTGCACAATAAAAACATAGAAATCATGTCAGTAATAGCCAACATAGATGACAGTTCACCAACCGGACGAAAAATTGTAAGAGAATTGGAAAAACATAAACGAGTAGTGAAGCTTTCGTATTCTCAAACTGAGGAAATACCTGAAGGTTGTATACCCTTGGAGGAGGGAATTGAAGAGTTTTGGAAGCATTTAGAGGACCGTTTTGGATTCGATTTGCGAAAATATGAAGAAGTTTAGGGTCTTATTAACTAATGAAGCACGTGCTGACCTGAAAAATATATCATATTATATTTCGGATGTATTAAAAGCACCGCTGACCTCAAAAAAATATGCACAAGGTTTAGTCGATGAAATAAACAAATTAAGTTCAGTTGCTTTATCATTGCCTACTGTTCACCTTAAACAAATACTTCAATATGGAATAAATGCCCGAAGGATAAACTATAAAAAATATTCAATAATTTATACCGTTCAACAAGAAAGTGTAATTGTTCGTAGAATAGTATTAGCGTCGTTGATAAAAGAATAAGATTATTATTGCAGAAAATCAAAAAAAATGATATTTTTCTTGTGTAAATAAAATAAAATTATCTGAAGAACGCGATATGGAAATCACGTGTCCCGAATATATAATTCTTTTCTCTTTATGAATTTCCCTTGCAGAAACCCACAGACCGATTTCCTCTCATCGATGAAAATTAAATAATAATAGTATCAGTTATTATACATCATAAACAATTTTTCAATTGGTATTGTTATCTAATGAATTAGAAGTGAGCATATTTGAGGGATGAAAATATAAAAATTATGTTTGGATACTGAAAGACTCACTTAAAGTGAGGCTGTTAGTCTGAACCTTGTTGATTATACAGTTACAAACTGTACGGATTATTCCTATAAATCGGAACAAGTACAGTACAAGTTATTCTTTGTAAACTTTACACCAAGCAGGGGATCAATACAAGGGTTCAAAAACACAAGATAAGAGTTTAAAATGTCAAAACAAAGTGTTTCACTCTCTCTAAGATAAAACGTTCACTTATTTGTGAATATAAGAAATAAATACTTTATATTTGCACAACATAATAAGCGATATGATAGTAACGTTTGGAAAAGAATATCTGCAAAACCTTTACTACACTGGAAAAACAAGCGATAAAAAACATCGTTTTCAGCCCGATATCGTAAGAAAATACCAAAAATGTATTGATACATTAATCGGAGCAAAGGCGATTGAAATTCTATATAGTATCAACTCACTTAATTACGAAATATTGAGTGGCGATAAGGCAGGTATTTCTACCATTCGAGTAAACAATCAATACCGCATCGAATTTACAGTAAAAGATAACGGGGTTGACCCTGTTGTTACAGTGTGTGATATTCGTGAATTATCAAACCATTATAAATAAACGTATTATGATTACTTTGAAAGGGATCGACCCCCACATGATAGCAAACAACCTCGAACCAGACGAACCAACACATCCTGGCGAAGTGATAAAAGATGAAATTGAATTCCGTGGCATCTCTCAACGAAAACTTGCCACACAAATGGGCATGTCGTACACCATATTGAACGAGGTACTTAATTGCAAACGTGCCGTAACAACCGAATATGCTTTGCTATTTGAAGCGGCATTGGGTATTGATGCCGAATTGTGGATAAAAATGCAATCGCGTTACAATTTGATTACCACAAAAAGAAATAAAACCTTTGCTCAACGACTTGCAAATGTGCGCAAATTGTCGGCGATGATTTAAAATCTTTAAATGCTATGATTATGAAGAACATCCTCTGTCGTGACGGATATATTTTCTCTTCCTGCGTTTTCTACAAGAGGTAAATGGTTCGACGTTGATAACATAATTCAGACAAATTCGGAAGACTGAATTTAACTATACTGAAATATCAGTTTCCCCATTTTTACAAAATAAATCCTTTGCAATAATGTTACGAATAACAGAGAAAATCGAAAAATCGCCGTATTATTTGGTTTGTAGATTTAATAATGGGATAGTAAAAATGCTGGAACTACTTCCTATTATCAAAAATCATAAACATTTAAATGGCGTACAAAATTTATTGGATGAAACGACATTCAGTCATGCCAGAATTGGTGGATTTGGTGAAATTGTGTGGGATGGGATTGTGAAAACTACTGAAAATAATATTGTTACACTTTGGGATTATGACATCTCTCCGGAATTCGCTTTTCAGAATTCAACCACTTTGACATTTCCTTCAGTTGCTGCATTATAATGGATTTAAAATGATCCAGGAATAAATTCAAATTAAAAAAAATGATATTTTTCTTGCGTAAATAAAATAAAATTATCATCTTTGTACCCATAATTACAACAAAACGATAATGAACTCAATTTTGACAATTAATAAATTTTGGTGGTGGCACTTACGGATAATCAAATCGTGAGAAGCACCTCCTGTTTTTTAATGTCACATTATATGATATCATAAAAAGGCTTGTCGGACTCACGATAAGCCTTTTTTGTTATTACCCCTAACCCCTAAAGGGGGATAAGAGAAGAAAAACCCCGGTTCCTAAAAGGGAAGCGTATTAGTAACGATTATTAAAATATTTGATATGAAAGATATAAAGGAAAATAAACAAAACAATACTAACTCAGTTCCCCTTCAGGGGTTAGGGGTTAACTCCCCTTCAGGGGTCGGGGGTCTTTATTCGATTGACAATAATGGCTATTACGGCGAATTCGGAGGAGCTTATATCCCCGAAATTCTGCATGGAACGGTAGAACGTCTCACGGAAGCCTATTTCGCCATAAAAGACGATGCATCGTTTAAGGCAGAATACTACGACTTATTGAAAAATTATGTCGGACGGCCTTCCCCGTTGTATTTTGCCAAACGATTGTCCGAAAAATACAATACAAAAGTTTACCTGAAACGGGAAGATTTAAACCATACAGGTGCGCATAAAATCAACAATGCATTGGGCCAGATCCTGTTGGCTAAACACATGGGTAAAACACGTATTCTCGCCGAAACAGGTGCCGGCCAACATGGCGTGGCAACTGCAACCGCCTGCGCCTTAATGGGCCTGGAATGCATTGTCTTTATGGGAAAGACAGATGTAGAACGTCAGTTTCTGAATGTTCAGAAAATGCGCATGCTCGGAGCCACCGTTGTACCGGTAACCAGTGGTAATCACACCCTGAAAGATGCGACCAACGAAGCTATCCGCTACTGGTGCTCTAATCCCGATTCGTTTTATATTATCGGATCTACAGTTGGTCCGCATCCCTATCCGGATATGGTTGGCTTTTTTCAGTCGGTGATCAGTGAAGAAATAAAAGAACAGTTGCAGGAACAAACCGGTCGCAATTATCCGGATTACCTGATGGCATGCGTTGGTGGCGGAAGCAATGCCATGGGGACATATTATCATTACCTGGATGACGAACGGGTGAAAATCATTTCTGCTGAAGCTGGTGGATTGGGAATTGACACCGGTGAGACGGCTGCAACGATAAGTGTTGGAACAACCGGGATTATTCATGGTACTAAAACGCTGCTTATCCAGGATGAAGATGGTCAGATCGTTGAACCCTATTCGATATCTGCCGGACTGGATTACCCGGGCATTGGACCGGCACATGCTTTCTTTGCCAGGATTGGTCGCACAAAAGTTCACGCAATCAATGATGATGAAGCCCTGGAAGCTGCATTTGAACTCACACGGCTCGAAGGAATTATTCCAGCCATTGAATCGGCTCATGCACTGGCTTTATTAAAAAAGGAAAAAGACACTTTCAAACCCGACGATATTGTTGTCATAACGGTATCGGGTAGGGGGGATAAGGATATGGATACTTACATCAAATATTTTAAAGAACCCCTGACCCCTAAAGGGGAATTAATAATTAATAATTGACAAGAAGCTGACAGGAAGGAATTTGTAAATTAACAAATAAGTCATTAAATAACATCAATTACATAAGAACAAGATTCTATTTAGATTTTAAAAAAGATTTATTAACCAATTAATATCCCCATTAGGGGCTCGGGGTCATATGAAATTAATCGTCAATTCAAAGAAAATGCTGGCTGACCTGCAAACGCCGGTAGGAATTTATCTCAAGATACGTGATTTATATACCAATTCGGTGCTGCTTGAAAGTTCCGATTACCACGGAGTGGAAAACAGCTATTCCTATGTCGGATTTTGCCCCATAGGTGGCATTTCAGTAAACCATTTCCTGATCACAGAGGAATACCCCGACGGGAGTAAGATTGAGACTCAGGTGACCGATAAATTGACAGTGGCCGAACGTTTCGATGTATTCCTGAAGTCGGTAGATCTGGTGAAAAATGATAATCCGGTAGGCATTAACGGCCTTTTCGGTTATTCTTCGTATGAATCGGTTCAGTATTTCGAAGACGTGAAACTATCGGCACGTGAAACGGTACCCGGAAGTATGCCGGGCTTGCATTATGTGTTGTTTAAGTACATAATTGCTGTCAATCACTTTAACAACGAACTGACAATCATTGAGAACCTGTTGGAGGGTGAGACTTCTGCCATTGCCGATATCGAGGAAATTTTACTCAATAACAACATTGCCACGTATGAATTTGCTGCCATCGGGGATGAAAAATCCGATATAACGGATGATCAGTATAAAGCAATGGTTCGTAAGGGAAAAGAACAATGTTTTAAGGGAAATGTTTTCCAGATTGTGCTATCACGGAGGTTCTACCAACAGTTCAGAGGTGATGATTTTATGTTGTACCGTACACTCAGGTCGGTTAATCCTTCTCCTTATCTGTTCTATTTCAATTTTGGAAATTTCAGGATATTCGGGTCATCACCGGAAGCTCATTTGGTGGTGGACGTAAAAAAACAAAAAGCATATATCAAACCGATCGCCGGAACATTCAGAAGAACGGGTGATGATGAAAAGGATTTTCAACTGGCAGAGAAACTTCGTCAGGATAAAAAGGAAAATGCCGAACACGTGATGCTGGTCGATCTGGCACGCAATGATTTGAGCCGGAATACCGACCATGTGGAAGTGGAGGTTTTCCGGGAAGTACAGTATTATTCACACGTACTGCATTTAGTTTCGAGTGTCAGCGGTAAGCTCAAACCCGATACCAAGGTGATTAAACTGTTTGCCGATACTTTTCCGGCAGGTACACTCTCGGGGGCACCGAAAATTAAAGCCATGCAATTGATTGATGCCATTGAACCTCACGACAGGGGCCCTTATGGTGGTTGCCTGGGGTATATCGGATTCGATGGTAGTTTCAACCAGGCGATTACGATCCGTTCGTTTGTCAGTAAAAACAACACCTTGTATTACCAGGCCGGTGCCGGTATTGTTGCTAAGTCCGACGAAGACAGTGAGCTGCAGGAAGTGAATAATAAACTGGCTGCGTTGAAGAAAGCGGTGGATGTAGCGTCCGGAAAATAAAGACCCCCGACCCCTAAAGGGGAGATAAATTACAACCGATTATTTAAAACTTGAAATATAAATTCTATGAGTACTCAAAATAACATACAAGACGAAACTAACTTACTACCCCTGAATGGGCTAAGGTCAAATTACCCTTTAGGGGTCAGGGGTTCTCGTATATTGGTTTTCGATAATTACGATTCTTTTACCTATAATCTGGTACACGCAGTCAAAAAATTGGGATATACCGATGTGGAAGTGTTCCGCAACGACCAGATACCGTTGGAAGATATTGCCCGGTTTGATAAAATCATTCTTTCACCGGGTCCCGGGGTGCCTTCCGAATCGGGTATACTGCTGGATGTCATCCGAAAATATGCTCCAACGAAAAGTATACTGGGTGTATGCCTGGGCGAACAGGCTATTGCTGAAGCGTTCGGTGGAACCCTGATCAACCTGACCGAAGTGTACCATGGAGTTAGTTCCAAAGTAAATGTGTTGGAAGAAGATGTGTTATTTAATGGCTTACCAACGCAACTGGAAGTTGGGCGGTACCATTCGTGGGCAGTTGAAAAAAGTACCTTGCCCGAATGCCTGACCATCACTGCCGTGGATCAGGAAGGTATGATCATGGCACTGGCTCATAAAACCTATGATGTGCGGGGAGTACAGTTTCACCCTGAATCGGTACTGACACCCGATGGTGAGAAAATGCTGAAGAATTGGTTGTCCCGATAGCTATCGGGAAGTTGATTTGTTGATTTGTTGATTTGTTGTCCCGATAGCTATCGGGAGGTTAATTTGTTGATTGGCATATTGGTGGGTTGCGAGAATATTCGTTGCGAAATATTTCGCAATAAAAAAGGATGTAAGTTTAAATTATTATGGATGATAATAATTCTTTTATTTCTTTGTCAGTCAGGTTTTCTTTTTCAGATTTATCAAAGATTGAAAGTAAAAATACAGTAGAATTGGCAATAGCAATGTGAGTAATAATTCTGGCTCCTCCCGATTTCCCTTTGCCTTTGGAAGCGATTGAAAGTCGGATTTTGTAGCAGTCTTTGCCAATTGGAATTCCATAATGAGGAGTGGCTTTGAGAATGTTAATCAAAGACAGAAGTTCAGTTTTAAGTGAAGGGTATTTCTTCATTAATCTTTTCGTTTGTTTCTCGAAAAGTTGGATGGTTACAATACTATAACTCATTTAAGAAATCTTCTGCGTTATGTGGTGTTTTCTTTCCGGTTTTGATTAAATTTACTTCATCAACTGCATCTTTCATTTCAGATAAAAGTTGAGCTTTAACTTCAGTTAGCGGTTTCGCTTTTACATATGATATGCTTTTTAAAACATCCAATAATGAAACTGCTCTGTCATCCGGTATTTCTAATAAAATTTTCATATTAATTCGAATTGTTGAAATTTATTTAATAGTAAAAGTAAGTCGAAATTATTAAATTGATTATTTTAATTTCAAATATTTAACAAATAATAAAAATAAAAATCTATCATATTACTAATAACATTTCTCAGGATCTAAATGTTGGAGAAATTTAAAATGAACAACAAATATGAAACAAATACTGAACAGATTATTTGATCATCAATCCCTGACAAGGGGGGAAGCCGCTGAAGTAATGACTAACATTGCTGCCGGGAAATACAATGAATCGCAGATTGCGGCATTTATCTCCGTGTATTTGATGCGAAGCATTGAACTGGATGAAGTGATCGGATTCAGGGATGCACTGCTTGAAATGGCCGTTCAAATGGATCTGTCGGAGTTTGATCCGCTGGATATCGTGGGAACAGGTGGCGATGGCAAGAATACCTTTAATATTTCAACCTGCAGCTGCTTTACGGTGGCGGGAGCCGGATACAAAGTGGCGAAACACGGCAATTACGGGGCTACTTCAGTAAGCGGATCTTCGAATGTACTGGAGTATTATGGTGCCAAATTTACCACCGACCTGAATATCGTAAAACGTGCCCTGGATGAAGCGGGTTTCGCGTATCTGCATGCACCTTTTTGCAACCCTGCGATGAAAAATGTTGCACCCGTACGTAAGAATCTGGGAGTTCGTACGTTCTTTAATGTGCTCGGGCCCCTTATCAGCCCCGTTCGGCCAAATTATCAATGCCTGGGAGTGTACAGCCTGAAGATGATGCGGCTCTATAATTACATTTATCAGAACCTGGGATGCCAGTATACGATTGTTCATTCGCTGGATGGATATGACGAAATATCCCTCACGGATCGATGCAAGATTGTGAACAATCTTGGCGAGTTTGTGTATACACCCGAGGAACTCGGATTTGAACGGATTGAGCAACAGGCATTAAGTGGTGGGGATACGGTGGCCGAAGCTGCCGGGATATTTATGAATGTACTTGAAAACAAATCAACAATCGCACAACGAAATGCAGTGGTGATTAATTCGGCTTTTACCATTCAGACACGTTGTCCTCAAAAACCACTTGAACAGTGCAAGGCAGAGGCCCTTGAATCATTGCAAAGCGGACAGGCTAAAAAAGTGTTTATGAAATTCGAAGAGATATACGGATAATTTTTTATATATATATAATTAGAAAGTTTAACACCTGAACAATTCAACCATAATTTAGTTTCATGTCTACAATTTTAGATCGTATATTAGCCGACAAAGTGCTTGAAGTGAAAGCCAGAAAACTGTTGGTTCCGGTAACAGAGTTGGAAAAGTCTGATTCTTTCAACAGGATTTGTTTCTCGATGAAACAAAGCTTGCTGGATTCACAGACTGGAATTATATCTGAGTTCAAACGTAAGTCACCTTCATTGGGTTGGATTCACGAACATGCCATGGTGGAGGAAGTTACATCAGGATACTCAGCGGCAGGGGCATCCGGAATTTCCATTCTCACTGATTTACCGTATTTTGGCGGTACTTCGCAAGATATTATCGTAGCTCGTCCGGGGATTACCTGTCCAGTGTTGCGGAAAGACTTTGTGATCGATGAATATCAGCTGTATGAGGCGAAAGCCATGGGGGCGGATGTGATATTACTGATTGCAGCAGCTTTATCAGCTAAACAAACATTCGAATTGGCCCGTAAAGCAAATAGTCTGGGGCTGGAAGTATTGCTGGAAGTCCACAATGCTGATGAAATCAGGCACGCCAATGAATATGTTGATCTGATGGGTGTGAACAACCGGAATCTGAAAACTTTTGTTGTGAACACGGAAGTATCCTTTGAATTGGCGTCATTGATCCCTGATAGCTTTGTAAAAGTCAGTGAAAGTGGTATATCATCATCTGAAACAGTCCGAAAATTACGCCAGGCAGGCTATAGAGGTTTTCTGATGGGTGAAAACTTTATGAAAGAATCAAATCCGGCAGAAGCATTATCACGGTTCATTGCTGAATTGAAGAAGTAAGAATTAATATCAAAACACTAAAATTCAACTAAAATAAACTGAAGTTGGTCACTACCCGACATTTCAGAAAGTATAAATAATATCTTTTTTTTTAATTTCAAATTTAATTTACAACGTATGCATAATGAATTAATAGTCAAGGTTTGCGGAATGAAGTTTCCCCAGAATATCGAAACAATGTCGGATTTGAAACCCGATATGATGGGTTTTATATTTCATCCGAATTCTCCTCGTTACGTTGAAAGCCTTGATGCCAGAGTCGTTCATTCGATCCCTGAAAACATTCTTAAAATCGGAGTTTTTGTGAACCAAAAATTCGTGGATACCTATTTGATGGTTCAACGGTATAATTTGAACGGAGTACAGTTGCATGGAGGTGAGCCGGTTGAATACTGTGTTTCCTTTAAAGAACTTAATCTGATCGTCTTGAAAGCTTTTCAAATCGCTGAACCAATGGATTTCGAATCAACCAAACCTTATGAAGGTGCCTGCGATTATTTTATATTCGACACCAAATCATCTGAATATGGTGGAACAGGTATTAAATTTGACTGGAACATTTTATCATATTATCATGGCGAAACACCTTTTCTGTTAAGTGGCGGAATATCCATAGAAGATGTGGAAGCAATTAAAAAAATACGTCATCCTAAATTTGCGGGTGTGGATATAAATAGTCAGTTTGAAATAAGTCCCGGTATGAAAAGCCTCGTAATGGTAAGTTCGTTTGTACATCAGTTGTCAGGTAAATTAGTTGGATAAGTTGATGAATTATATAATCATGTAACCTAATGAATTATGAATAGAATAAATTTTTTATTTGAGAAAAAGAAAGAAAATATTCTTTCAGTGTATTTTACCGCGGGTTTCCCGAAGCTTGAGGATACCCTTCCGATTCTCCTTTGCCTGCAGGAAAACGGCATTGATCTGGTTGAAATAGGTATCCCCTTTTCAGACCCAATGGCTGATGGCATTGTTATTCAAAACAGCAGCCAGGTTGCATTGCAAAACGGCATGAGCATTCGAAAGCTTTTTGAACAACTTACAGCTGTTCGGGCACAAATCCACATTCCATTAATCATGATGGGCTATCTCAATCCGGTCATGCAATTCGGGTTTGAAAATTTCTGTAAGGAGTGTAGCAGGGTAGGAGTAGACGGTATGATTATTCCGGATCTGCCCTTGTCCGATTTTTTAGATGAATACAAGGAAATTGCACTTCGCTACCGGCTTGAATTTATCTTTCTGATAACACCAGAGACTTCGGAAGAACGTATCCGTTTGATCGATAGTCATACAAACGGATTTATTTATATGGTCTCATCCGCTGCCACAACAGGTACCCAGACTTCGTTCGATACTAAAACAGAATATTTCAACCGTATTAATGCTATGAATCTGAAAAATCCCCGACTGATTGGTTTTGGCATTTCAAATAAATCAACCCGTGAAATGGTTTGTAAGTATTCGTCGGGAGCGATTATCGGCAGTGCTTTTATCAATGCTTTACAGGAAACTCAGGATGTAAAAAAGGGCGTTAAATTGTTGCTGGAGAAACTGGAGAATTAAGATTCCCCGAACTAGATATATGATATAAGAAATGCCGGATTCGTAATGAATCCGGCATTTTTAATTGTAAATTGTCAATAATTAAATTGTCAATTTTTATAGGGTTTTCCGTACTTCCGTTTCTTCATAACTTTCTACGATATCACCTACCTGGATATCATTGTAGTTTTTGATGTTCAATCCGCATTCGTAGTTTGTACCAACTTCTTTTACATCGTCCTTGAATCGTTTCAGGGAATCAAGTTCACCGGTGTAAACAACAATACCATCACGAATGATACGTATTTTGTTGTTCCGTTTGATCTTTCCTTCACGAACCAGACAACCTGCAACCGTACCAACTTTCGTAATTTTAAATACTTCACGAATCTCGACAGTAGCTGTAATTTCTTCCTTAATTTCAGGAGACAACATACCTTCCATAGCCGATTTGATTTCTTCAATCGCATCATAGATAATAGAATACAGGCGAATGTCGATTTCTTCCTTATCAGCCATTTTACGGGCAGTAGAAGTAGGACGTACCTGGAAACCACAGATAATGGCATTGGAAGCGGCAGCCAGCAAAATATCCGAATCGGATATAGCACCTACTGCTTTATGTATTACGTTTACCTGGATATTTTCAGTTGATAAGTTCAGCAACGAATCTGATAAAGCTTCAACCGAACCATCCACATCACCTTTCACAATGATATTCAATTCCTTGAAATCTCCCAGTGCAATCCGTCGGCCTAATTCGTCCAGCGTAAAGTGCTTTTTGGTACGTATGCTTTGTTCACGTTGTAACTGTTCGCGTTTGTTGGCTATTTCACGTGCTTCGTGTTCCGAAGTCATCACATTGAAATTGTCACCTGCCTGAGGTGCTCCGTTTAGACCAAGGATTAATGCCGGTTCACCGGGTAAAACTTCAGTAATGCGTTGATTACGTTCGTTAAACATGGCTTTTATTTTACCAAAATTAGTTCCTGCCAGCACTACATCACCTAAATGAAGCGTTCCGTTATTCACCAGAATGGTGGAAACATACCCTCTACCTTTATCTAATGTCGATTCGATCACCGAACCAATGGCTCTTTTATTTGGATTTGCTTTCAGTTCAAGTAATTCGGCTTCAAGCAATACTTTTTCGAGTAACTCGGTTACACCTTCACCTTTTTTAGCTGAAATATCCTGTGACTGGTATTTACCACCCCAGTCTTCGACCAGGTAATTCATTTGCGCTAATGTCGCTTTTATCTTTTCAGGATCAGCACCTATTTTATCCACCTTGTTGATAGCAAATATAATAGGAACATTGGCAGCCGATGCGTGATTGATCGCTTCAATTGTCTGAGGCATCACATTGTCATCAGCAGCAACAATGATAATAACGATATCCGTCACTTTGGCACCACGGGCACGCATAGCAGTAAAAGCTTCGTGACCCGGAGTATCCAGGAATGTGATTCGTTGGCCGTTTTCAAGTTTTACGTTGTAAGCCCCGATATGTTGTGTAATACCACCGGCTTCACCGGCGATCACATTTGTTTTCCGGATATGGTCAAGCAATGATGTCTTACCATGATCGACGTGACCCATGACGGTTACAATCGGAGCACGTGGTAACAAATCTGCTTCTGTGTCTATTTCTTCTTCACCAATAGCTTCAATAACATCGGCACTCACATATTCGGTTGTAAATCCGAATTCTTCAGCTACGATATTAATGGTTTCAGCATCCAACCGTTGATTGATAGATACCATCAGACCTATGTTCATACAGGTTGCAATAACCTGATTTACCGTAACGTCCATCATGATAGCCAACTCACTTGCGGTAACAAATTCAGTCAGTTTGATAACGCTTTCTTCATCGCGTTCACGTTGTGCCTGTTCCTGTTGACGAACACTCACACTATCACGTTTATCCCGGCGGTATTTTGATCCTTTACCTTTTTTATTGGCTCCCGAAAGACGTGCAAGTGTTTCTTTAATTTGTTTTTGTACGTCTTCTTCGTTTACCGCAGTTTTTACGGTTCGTTTCAGACGATCTTTATTTGGTTTTGCAGCACCTGCGCCGCCGGTTGTCCCTGGTACTACTTTCTTTGGATGAGCAAAACCCTGTGTCGGTCCGTTTGGTTGCGGTACTTTGGTAATGTCTACTCTCTGATTTGAGAATCTTTCACGTTTCTTTTTAGGATGGATAGGTGTCGGATTAGCAGCAACTTCTGCAGCTGTACGAAGTATTTTCTTTTCACCGGGTAAAACAGGTTTCTTGCTGTCTATGATGATTTTTGATTTATCTTCTCTTTCACGTCTTTTCTGTTCCTTACTCTTTGGTTTAGGACGGGTACTTTGATTTAAAAGTTCCAGGTCAATAGTACCAATGACTACCGGTGCAATGTCACTTGCAGGTCGGGCCAGCGAAAATACTTCATCTTCTTCGTGATCGTTGTCTTTTGTCTCAACATTCCGTTCGATTTCAACTTCCGCTTCTACCGGAACTTCGAATTTCTTTACCGGTTTGATAATTTCTTCAACTGACTCCTGAATGACTTTATGTTCCTTTTTAATGACCTTTTCTTCTTTAGGTTCAACCGGTACCGGCTCAGGAATGCTGATCTTTTCTTCTGCTTTAGGTTGTGGCTCAGGAATGATTATCGCTGCTTCCACTACTTTCTTAGGTTCAGGAGTTACCGGTTGAATAACTTCAGCCGGTGATTGTTGTTGAACAGGTTGCTTTACTTCAACCACTTTTTCAACCACTTTTTCAATGATTTTTTCAACAGGCTTTTCTTCAACAACGGCTGGTTTTATTTCAACAACTTTCTCAACCACTTTTTCTTCAACAACCTTGTTTTCAACAACCGGTTTTTCAACCACCGGAGTTTGTACTTTTACTTCTGCTTTTACTTCTGAATGTCTTTCTTTTGTATCCAAATCGATATGTCCAACAGATTTGAAATGAGGTAACTGATCTTCAGAAATAGTCACATGAATACTTTCAACCGGTTTCTCAATCGGTTTAGGTTTGTTATAGCCTTCAATAGACACACTGGGAGCCTTTTCTTTTAAAAGACGCTCCTGGCTTAATCGCTCCGATTCAATTTTCAGAGCCATATCTTTATTAAATTCTTTTGCAAGCAAAAGGTGCAAGTCATCCGACAACTTCAAATTGGGGTCGACGACTATTTTATGACCTTTTTTCGCCAAAAATTCAACTGCGGTGGTCATCCCGACATTTAAATCTTTACAGGCTTTACTTAATCTTATGGACATATGCTATAATTACAGTTTTTCTTGTTTTTTATTAAAAGTCTCCGGTCAATACTCTCCCGTCTGAAGAAATTTTCACAACTTCGTTCATGCAGAAAATCAAAACACAAATGACTTTATTCTTCGTCTTCGAATTCGGCAGTAAGAATGGCCAGTACTTCGTCAACGGTTTCTTCTTCCAGGTCGGTGCGACGAATCAAATCCTGGCGTGATATAGCCAACACACTTTTCGCGGTATCACAACCAATTGCTTTCAAAGCATCAATCACCCATTGATCAATTTCATCGCTGAATTCGTCCAGGTAAATGTCTTCGCTTTCAGTGTCTTCATCCATTTCACGGAATACATCGAGCGTATATCCAGAAAGCATTCCTGCCAGCTTGATATTTAATCCGCCTTTTCCGATGGCCTGTGAAACTTCTTCAGGTTTCAGGTAAATTTCGGCTTTCTTTTCTACTTCATTCAACCGGATGGAAGATATTTTAGCAGGACTTAAAGCACGGGATATAAATAAATTGATATTGTTCGTATAATTAATAACGTCGATATTTTCATTTCGCAATTCACGAACAATGCCATGAATACGCGAACCTTTTACACCAACACAGGCACCTACCGGATCAATACGGTCATCGTACGACTCAACAGCCACTTTGGCACGTTCACCCGGGATACGGGCAATTTTCTTAATGGTAATCAATCCTTCATGAATTTCAGGTACTTCCAGTTCGAATAACCGTTCCAGGAATACCGGTGAGATACGTGAGAGAATAATCTTTGGATTGTTGTTCTTATTTTCAACCATGGCAACTACCGCACGAACGGTGTCACCCTTGCGGTAAAAGTCAGTTGGTATTTGTTCCGATTTCGGCAAATAGAGTTCATTGCCTTCATCATCGATCAGCAACATTTCTTTTTTCCAGATTTGATATAATTCAGCACTAACGATCTGGCCTATCTTTTCGCTGTATTTTGTGAAAACATTATCCTTTTGAAGCTCCAGTATCTTGGACGAAAGAGTCTGACGAAGTGTCAGAATCGCACGACGTCCGAAACTCATAAAATCAACCGTATCCGTCACATCTTCATCAATTTCGTAATCTTCATCAATCTTTTTTGCTTCCGTCAGCGAAATCTGAAGATTAGGATCTTCCACGTTTTCATCAGCTACTACAGTGCGGTTGCGATATATTTCAAAGTCACCCTTGTCCGGGTTGATAATTACATCATAATTTTCATCGGTTCCAAACAATTTCGTAATGACATTACGGAACGACTCTTCCATTACACTGATTAATGTACTTCTGTCGATGCTTTTTAGCTCTTTAAACTCCGAAAAAGTATCAATTAAGCTAATAGTTTCTTTTTTGCTCATGGCTTATTTGAATCTAATTAAATATTTTGTAGTTTTAATTTCTTCATAAGGAAATGTAAGGTTTTCGCTGACAATAGTTTTTCGTTTGGCGCCTTCCGGTTTAATGGATTTCTCAATTTCCAGCACAAATTCAGTTTCATGAACTTCTGTCAGGACTCCGGTAAATTTTTTCCCCTCCCTGGTCAGGGTTTCCACTTCATTTCCCAGGTTCTTTTCGTATTGTTTCAAGACTTTAAATGGTTCAGTCAAGCCAGCTGACCCCACTTCAAGCTCGTAGTCTTCAATTTCACGGTCAATTTGTGATTCTATGTGCCGGTTTAATTCTGCGCAGAATTCAATGGTCACTCCTTCGAATGAATCAATTTCCACCAAAACACGGTTATCCGGGGTGACTTTTATGTCAACCAAAAAATAATCAGTAGCTGACAAAAATTGTTCAACTGCTTGAAATATAGAATCTTTTGAAATCATATTGACTATTATTTTAACAAACGAGGGGACTGTTGTCCCCTCCTCCGTATCCTAATTCACTGCAAAAGTACAAAATAATTCTTTATAATACAAAGATTTAAGATAAAAAATCACGTTCCTACAGGTCCGGTTTCGTTTTTTTATTGATTTAGAACTTTTATTCAATCAATATCCGGTCGTTTTTAATTCGTCTTAACTTGTCAGAAACATAATCTTTCATGTACAAAGGAAATAAAGCAATTAAAAATCAAATTGTCATATCCGAAATAATTGTTGGATTTACGATCAAAATTATATCGCCGATTTAATGTTTCACCGGATCCATTGATCCATCACTTCAACCCTGTTTTATGAATTTGTTTTAAACGATTATTCTAAATCTATTTCAGGCATTATTAAAGAAAACCATGCCTTTCTTTAAGTGGAAGAAGTTTCAGGTATCTGAGGCTTTTTCGTATCATTAATTTGTTTTATAATTTATTTGGAATCCATTTTTTCGGATCAACGTACTTTCAGTTATTAATTTTGACATCTTCATTACTTAAGCTATCTTTGTCTCAGCAATTCTTTTTTCCGAATCATCCTAAATCCACTTATATGTATAAAATATTATCCGTTAATCCGGGTTCAACTTCCACTAAATTTGCAGTTTACGAAGATGAAACATTAATTTGTTTGCATACCATCCGCCATTCCGGATTAGAATTGAAGCCTTATAAAACGTTATTCGAACAGTACGAATTCCGCAAGAACCTGATGATGGATAAACTTAAGGACGATGGTATTGATTTATCCGATTTGTCAGCAGTAGTTGGTCGGGGTGGTATGGTTCGTCCGCTTGAGTCGGGAGTGTATGAAGTAAACGACAAACTGGTAAGCGACTTGAAATTTCCTCACCGTGCCGAACATGCCAGCAACCTGGGTGGCATAATTGCCCGTGAAATAGCAGGAAAAATACCTGGTTGCAAAGCATACATTGCCGATCCGATCGTCGTAGACGAACTACAGGATGTAGCCCGTATCAGTGGATTGCCTGAACTTCCCCGCATATCCATGTTCCATGCACTCAATCACAAGGCAATTGCCCGAAAATATGCTGCTGCGAATGGTACTTCCTATGAAAAATTAAAACTGGTCATCGCTCATTTGGGAGGTGGCATTTCCGTTGCTGCCCACCGTTATGGAAAAGTAATCGATACAAACCAGGGGTTGGATGGTTATGGACCTTTTTCCCCGGAACGTGCCGGAACCCTGGATGCCGGTCAATTGGTGAATCTGTGTTTTGATGGAAATTATACCCAGGATGAAATACGAAAATTATTGGTGGGTAAAGGGGGATTGATGGCTCATTTGGGTGTAAACGAAGAACTTATCGCTGAGAAAATAATGGAACAAGGTGACGAAAAAGCCCGTCTTGTACTTGAGGCAATGGCTTACAATGTGGGTAAAGAGATCGGATCCATGCTGGCTGTACTCAAAGGGGAAGCTGATGCGGTAATTCTTACCGGAGGCATTGCACACAGCCAGTTTATTGTTGATTACATTAAAAAGATGATTGCACCTATGGCTAAAGTGGCTGTTTATCCCGGTGAAGATGAAATGGAAGCACTTGCCATGAGTGGGTTGCGTGTGCTCAGAGGGGAAAAGAGTAAGGAATATTGATGACAGATAGTGAGTAGTAGGTAGTTGGTAGTAGGTAGTGGGTTGGCAGTAAGAAGAATATACCTTTTTTTTGCTACGCTTTTGGCTTATAAAATAAAGATAAAAAATCTGAAATCGTTTCATTCACTTGAAACGGGTTTTATGAAAAAAAAAATTTCGTAATGCTCATTATTTGAAAGATCGATCTGTTGCTTTGGTGTCAACCTCACTTAAGGAACCAATAGGTGGGGATTCTTTTCCTTCGTTTTGCAATCAATCACCTGTTCATTTCTTTATTATGTTTTATGCCCAATGGTTACATATTAGGGGCGAAGAGAGTGCCTATTAAGTGCATATTGGTAATCGCCTCACCAGGTCCTCACCATACTCTTTCTCTATCACCTCTCTATCATCTCACTATGCCCTTTCTATGAATAAAAGAAATGAATAATGAAAGTCAAGGGAAATGGTGCTGTAATTACATTAGGTTAATATTCTAAAAGATAATACTAATGTCGTTATTTCTGTTGGAGAAAATATTCTTTCTGTGTAAATTCGCTTTCTCAATATTTACGTATTGGTTTAATCCTTTAAATATTTCATGGCAAAGTCATTCCAGTTTAATCCGGTTGACATGTTCATGTTGTTAGTTTGCTGATCATTACAAAAGCAAACTTTATGATCAAAACATTTTGCCTGACAGTACTATTTTTAATCTTTGCAAACGTCAACATCATGAGTCAAACACCACAAATACAGGAGATACAGCCCGTTGGTACCAGCCCACTTAAAATACTGAGTTGGAATATCTACATGCTCCCCTATATCAGTTTATTCAATCACAACGGCGGGAGGGCTAAAGTAATTGCTGACAAGTTGGAACATGCAGATTATCAGATTATCGTATTTCAGGAAGCTTTTAGTAATAAGTGCAGAAATATCCTGGCTAAACGACTTGCCAAGGAATATCCCTATCAGTATGGTCCGGCAAACAAGTGTTATTTGCCTTTCCGAACCAGCAGCGGATTGTGGGTGGTTAGTAAAATCCCGCTTAAACAACTGGATAAAATCCAGTTCAGTATTAGCCGGGGGTACGATATTATTGCATCAAAAGGGGCAGTCCTGTTTCAGGGTAACTTTCGGGGGTCAGTTTTTCAGCTGCTTACAACCCACCTTCAGGCTGATAATTCTCATTTGGTCAGAGAAAAACAATGCAGTGAAATAAAAGAACATTTACTGAATCAATATTTCAATTCAAACATCCCTCAACTGATTTGCGGCGATTTTAATATCGATATGGATGATCAGCCGAACTATAAAATCATGCTCCGTACTCTTGGGGCTAATAATGGTGAGATCAGCGGAGATGTTAAGTTTACTTACGATGAAATAAACAATAATTTAGCCCGGAATGCGATGGGAGAAAAGAAAGTGATCGATTATATTCTTGTACGCAATGAACAATGGATCAATCATATTGAACGGAAGATTCAGACTTTTTATGTCCGAATAGGACAAAAATCTTCCAATCTTTCCGATCATTATGCCATGGAAGCCAGCATAAATTTTAATGTTATCCCCGTCAGTAATCCCCTTTTGGTTACAGTAGCTAAATAGTTCGCCCGACAATAAAAGCTTCGATTCTAAGATGATATATTCTGATGAATACCGGAACCGGTTCAGAACTTTTCAAACCTCAAACCTCAAACCTCAAACTTTTCAAACCCTTCAAACCCCAAACATCTCAAACTGTCTTCAGTTTTTTCGTAACAAACACTTCCTCCCACAACACCCACATCAGAAAAATAATCCCGTAAAAAATATATTTAAAAACATAGACATGCAGGAAATGGAACCAGTTGGGGTGATTTGCCATACAGGCAGCAATAAATGTGATTCTGAAGATATTAAACAGATATACGATTATCAGGCTTAAGGGGATAAACCATAGTTTTTTAAGCCAGGGGCCGCGTGAAAATGCAAGTATACAAATACAGATATAAGCCTGTTTAATCCCTGTACACGCCCAGATAATCATGACCGAATTTCCGTTTGAATGCCTGAGGATATTGTAGGGTTCGAGTATTACCTTATACCCAAAAAAATGCAACACGGAGGTTGTCATATGGGCTACCTGATGGGCCATCCAGTTGAATGGAGCCGAAACATTAATACCCCAACAGGTCACCAGGGAATCCGCAGAGATTGCTTCATCTCCCGATATGCTTAATTTCCAGAAAAGGTTTGATACAAAAAGTACGATAAAAAAAATGAGAACTCCTTTGATAGGTTCAAGTTTTGCCTGAAAGTTGAAGGGTTGTGTTTCCATTTAGTACAAATCATTTTTTACAGGCAGATAAACAACCCTCATTAAAAAATAAGTTTCGTGAATAATTAAATCTGAACAGAATACCAATGTTGAAAATAATATGATTTTTCAAACACCTGAAAGTTGTGCTTTTTGAGTGAACCTTTTTGTCTTTTAAAGTATTAACTGCAATATTCTTTCGTCAAAAGCAGGATGTAAATGAACAACCTGCTTATCCGGCATTAGAATGAAGTGTTTTACTTATGTCGTTGATGTTTTGATATAGAGTGATTAAACTCAATTTATTTAATTCTATAACATTTTTAGCATCTTTTTGTTTAAATACCATTAAAATTGATTCGATACGCGTGCAAAGGGTACCTGATTGATGGAACAAAATTCGGCATGCTGATACTTGAAATTACCGGTTATGGCAATCATGGCGGCATTATCCGTGGTAAAAGCAAAGGGAGGTATAAATACTTCCCAACCGTATTTCAACCCATGTTCAATAAATGACTGGCGGAGTGCCGAGTTGGCCGAAACGCCTCCGGCTACTGCAACCTGGTGAATGTTCAGTTCGTTGGCAGCCTTGCGAAGTTTGATCATTAAGATATCAACTACGGTAGCCTGAATGGATGCACATAGATCGTTTAGATTTTCTTCGATAAAGGAAGGGTTTTCTTTGACTTTGTCCCTTAATAGATAAAGGAAAGAGGTTTTAAGTCCGCTAAAACTATAATTATATCCCGGAATCTGCGGTTTATTGAAGGTAAAAGCTTTTGGATTTCCTTCTTTTGCCAGCCGGTCAATGTGTGGACCACCCGGATAAGGTAATCCCATCACTTTAGCACATTTATCAAATGCCTCACCGGCAGCATCGTCGATGGTTTGTCCGATCACCTGCATGTTGCTATAATCTTTAACCAACACAATTTGTGAATTGCCACCCGATACGAGCAGGCATAAGAACGGAAATTCAGGATGATGTTCATCGGGTTTTCCCTCACTGATAAAATGAGCCAGTACATGTGCCTGCAGATGGTTGACATCAATTAGCGGTATATTCAACGCCTGAGACAATCCTTTTGCAAAGGAGGTCCCCACCAGAAGCGAACCTAATAATCCGGGACCTCGGGTAAAAGCAATGGCACTGAGTTCGTTTTTGTTTATGCCCGCACGTTTCAGGGCTTCATGGACTACCGGGATAATATTGAGCTGATGGGCCCGTGAAGCCAGTTCGGGGACAACCCCGCCATAACTTGCATGGACTGCCTGGCTGGCAATAACATTTGAAAGCATGATTCCGTCGCGGATGACCGATGCGGAAGTATCATCACACGATGATTCTATGCCTAATATGATGGTTGGATTCATTCTTTTAAATCGGTCTTTTTGTTCTTAAAAAGTGTTTTTATACCTGATAAAAATTAAAGTTGGGAATTCGTTCTGTCCTATTTTATCAGATAAAGCGCTAAATAACATTTAAATGTTCTATTTTTATAAATTTATGATCGCTTTATGAATTCTGGTAAAGAGCTGTGTTTTTTTGTTCAAATGTGAATTCTTATCGGTATTTCCTTGTATATTTCACAATTAATTCTTTACTTTTGCGTAATAAAGTTCAAAGGTATAAAAAAAACAGGTAAAATACTAGGTTTTAGCATTGCGGGAATTATTATATTTCTCGCGCTACTTTATATCTTGCTTCAAAACAGCCTGATACAGGGCTACATTTCCAATGCTGTCGTATCCGAGCTCTCTGACAAGCTTCATTCGAAGGTTACTGTTGGTAAAATAGAATATACCCTGTTTAATTCAATTTCCATCCAAAGTTTGTATGTCGAGGACCAGCAGAAAGATACTCTTTTAAATGTAGGTGAGCTGGATGCACACTTTGATTTCTGGGAATTTCTTCATGGTAGAATTATCATTTCTTCTGTGGATATAAACCGTCTTTACGGAAACCTGATCATCGATAAAGCAGGACGTTCCAACCTCGATTTTGTGATAAAAGCATTTAAACAGCCTGCTTCAAAGGATACTACGCAAATAGAATACAGTATTAAACATTTTAAACTGGCCAATTCCTCATTCAGTTTTACCAATTTAAAGCAATTTAAGCTTCTTACCAAAGGCGAATTTAATGGAAACAAATTGCGGTTTACAAAGATCAATGCGAATGTATCCATCAATTTATTAAATAAAGATACCCTGAGTGCCCGGATTTTAAGTTTAAGTGCCGTTGAACATACGGGATTGGTTTTAACCGACCTGAAAACTCAGATACTGGGCTCTAAAAACGGAGTCATCATTCCAACTTTCGATGTTAAACTACCTAATTCAAGGTTGCATCTGGATAAAATGCATCTTAAGTACGATAATCTGACCGATTTAAAACACTTTTTTGAAAAGGTGAGAATAAATGCACCCATCAGTTCCTCTTATGTTGCGTTGGCTGATTTGAAAGCATTTGTACCCGAGTTTAAAAATGTCAGGGGAGTTGTATCTGTAAAAGGACTGATTGCCGGACGGTTATCCAGTCTCCATTTCCAAAAAATTCAGATTAAATACGGGAAATCATTTTTGTTGAATGCTGACCTGGATATTAACGGTCTGCCGGATTCAAGGGAATTATTTATCTACGGACAAATTAATGAGCTTCATTTTGAAAAATCGGACGTTCAGGATTTCATTTCTGAAATGTCGAATAAACCATTTGAACTTCCTAAAGAAATCAATCAACTGGGTTTGATCCGTTACAAGGGTAATATCTCCGGGTTTTTGAATAACCTGGTGGTATTTGGAAACCTGAATACCAATGTGGGAAGCGTTTCTTCGGATATTTCACTCAAATTTGGAAACAGGCTGCGGGATCTGACGTATAATGGCACCATAAAAACCCGGAATCTTCAGCTTGGAAAACTTCTTGGCAACAAACAACTGGGACAGGTATCGTTCAATTTGAATACCATTGGAACAAAAAATGAAAATTCAAAATTCCAGGGTGTTGTTCAGGGTAAAGTGTCGGAGTTTCAGTTTAAAAATTATTCTTACAAGGATGTTATATTGGGTGGAAAATACGATGGAAAAGGATTTGATGGGACTGTTGATTTGAAAGACCAGAACCTGGATGCTCATTTTATCGGGAAAATTGACCTGACACAGAAATTACCTGTGTATGATTTTGGAATTCGGGTGTTGAAGGTAAATCTGAATGCCCTTAAACTGATTGACAGTTATCCGGGTGCCATTCTTTCATTTAATGGAAAAACTAATATCATTGGTAATTCACTCGATAATATTAACGGGTTTATTCGTTTTGACAGCATTCAATTCACGAATCAGAACAAAACACTGTCGATCGATAACATTCAGTTTGTATCACGGATAGAAGCTGAATCGACACATTTCAATGTTATTTCCGATTACATCAACGGCACATTCAGTGGAAATTTCAGGTACAGTACTGTAGGACAAACCGTCGACAAAATTGTACAGAAATACCTGCCATCACTGGCCAATTTAACCAAAAACAAAACAATTGATAAGTTTTCGAATCACATTGATATGGATTTGCGATTTGAAAATACCGGGAAGTTATGCGAGATACTTGGTCTGCCATATACCTTTGAAGGAGTCTCTACCATAAAAGGGTATATCGATGAAAAGACAAATAAGCTGGATATTTCAGCCATTATCCCGACCTTTAAATCGAATAAACAACAACTCGATAACCTGACATTCCATTTCAATAATTCAAATCAACAAATCCAGCTAACCTTCAGAGGCCAGTTGCAGGAAAAGGAAGGGGTGCAGAATGTATTCCTGAAGGCAGCTGCTGCAAAAGATTCGATTGTTACCCAGTTAGGCTGGCAGAATGCACGTCAGATTACAAATGCCGGAGAATTAAATGCGGTTACCAAATTCAAAACGGAGAATGGTAAAACGTCTGCACAGTTATCCTTATTCCCTTCCCAGGTGATTATTTCCGATTCCACCTGGACAATACATCCCTGTAAGGTTGACTTCAAGCCCGACAGCACCATTCAGATTCATAATTTTGTATTCGATAACCACAGCCAGTTTGTTCATATAAACGGTGTTTTATCCAAAAAACAAAGTGACAGTTTGAATCTGGTCATGAATGATCTGGACCTGGATTTCATTATGGGCTTGCTTAAGTTGAAGGGGATTAGCATTGGAGGGATTGTAACCGGCAAGGCAACCTTACTCAGCGTATTGCATCAACCGATTTTTGAAGCCAATATTGATGTGAATAATTTTGCGTTGAACCACAAAATAATTGGTAACGGCCACATTTCTTCCAATTGGGATAAAGTCAATACGCAGCTACTGGCACATGGTGCATTCGTAAATGCAAAAAAGGATACCGTTTTAGTCGCGAACGGAGTTTACACACCGGTGAATGATACCATTCACGTATATTATAATGCGCGTAACTTTAGCATTGAATTTTTAACGCCATACCTTGAAAGCGTGGTTCAGAATGTAAACGGATATATAAACGGGAACATTCATATGTTTGGTCCGTTAAAACATGGAATCAGTTTCGAAGGGGATGTCTATTTAAACAAGGGGCAAGCATCGGTGAAAATGCTTAATACCACGTATTACCTCAACGACTCGGTTCACCTGACCCGGAATACGATCGAGTTTAGAAAAATTAAAATGTACGATCAGGAGAAGAATCCGGCAACCATGAATGCCGTTCTGACACATAACGGGTTTTTTCAACATATGAAATTTGATGCCACCATGTCGGGTGATAATATCCTGGCAATGAATACGCAGGCAAAAGATAATGATTATTTTTTCGGGAAGGCTTATGCTAATGGATCGGTACATATTTTCGGGGATGAAAAAGAAGCGAATATATGGGTGAATGCCATTTCACGCCCCCAGACAAAATGTTATATCCAGATGGGAGGAACTTCGAAAGCATCGAATGGCAGCTTTATAAATTTTGTAAACAAACGGAATTTTAATCTCAGGGATTCCGTTTTACCCCGCAAGACAAACGGGGGAAATATGAATGTGAAAGTAAATCTGCAGATTGAGATAACACCCAATGCCCAAATGGAACTGATTGTTGATCAGAAAGCTGGCGATATGATTTCAGGAACCGGAAATGGTAATTTAAGGGTAGAGTTTGATACCTTCACGGACCTGAAGCTTTACGGTACCTACACCATCAATAAAGGATATTACTTATTTACGCTTCAAAACCTGATTCGGAAAGAGTTCAAAATAGACCAGGGCAGTACGTTGTCATGGACAGGTAATCCCCGCACCGCCCAGGTAAATATTCGTGCATTGTATCCCCTTACGGCATCACTGAAAGACTTAATCGATCCAAGCCAGTTAGGAAGTATGCGTACCAGTATCCCCGTTAATTGTGTGTTGAAATTGACCGATAATTTAATGAAACCGAATATTTATTTTGATATAGATTTGCCTCAAAGTGATGAAGGGGTGAAGCAACTGGTGAGGAATACTATCAATACCGATGAAATGATGAACCGTCAAATACTTTATTTGTTGGTTTTCAATAGATTTTATACACCTGATTATATGCGTACAGCTTCAACCTCCAACCTGGGGACCAATGAGGCGCTGTCGTTCGCCACCTCAACATTAAGCGCACAGCTTAATAACTGGATATCGCAGTTGTCCCAAAACAACAACCTGTCCATTGGATTTGATTACCGTCAGACGGATCAACTGAGCAGTGATTATCAGGCACAGATACTCTATCAGCCCAATAACCGTTGGATTGTTAATGGCAATATCGGTTACCGGAATGATATTCTGACAACCAATACCAACCGCTTTATCAGTGATGTTGATTTCCAGTACCTGCTTACTGAATCGGGGAAATTAAGATTTAAAGCTTATAACCACACTGTCGACCGGTATCAACTGCGTACAGCGACCCAAACACAAGGTGTAGGTTTTATTTACAAAGAAGATTTCGTAAGTGTAAAGGATCTCTTCGGATACTATTGGCGCTTATTAACCGGAACTAAAAACAAGACCCCACATGAAGAAAAATCAATTCCTCAAAAATAGCCTGCTGGTTATCTGCTTTCTGATCGTATGTTTTCAGGGCTTAAAGTCGCAATCCATTGAAAAGTTGTATGTGAATATGCCTGATTTTCTCAATCCAACCCTGTCGAAACAAAACAGGCTTGAATTACTGGAATACCACAAAGCAGGACAGGGAGACAGCATTGCCAACCGCTTTGATCACAAGGCCTGCCTTATGCTGTTTGATACCATACAAAGTCATCTCGTTGTACAGAATACAAAAAGCTCGACATTTGAAATGAAAATTCTGTATGCCGAAGACAGCACAGCTCTCATCGTGATTATCCGTACTGTATGTGCTCCGGTATGCATGTCGACAATTGAGTGTTATGATACTGCCTGGAATTTAATTCCGCTCCGGTTCACCATGCCAAAAGCCATTGAATGGATCGATCTCACAGCTATCCCTTCCGGAAAAACCGACATCCAATGGGTGAAAAACCTGATGGATATCAGCTTTATCTCCTTAAGCTTTGATGATAAGAATCAAACGCTTGTCGCAAAAAACAACACCCTTGATTTTATCAGTGCAGAAGACCGGAAAACGATTGCCCCGTACGTGGTGGATAAAACCATTGCTTTTGTTTATAAAGAGCGAATATGGCAACGTAAGCCATAAAAAAAGCCCCCTGCAATTTGCAGGGGGCTTTTTTTATGGGTATTAATAACCTTATTTCTTTTCTCCGCGTTTTGCATAACGGGTCATAAACTTATCAACACGTCCTGCAGTATCCACTAAATTAGATTTACCTGTGTAAAAAGGATGTGATGAACTTGAAATTTCCATTTTTATTACTGGGTAAGTTACACCATCAATATCAATAGTTTCCTTTGTGTTTACGGTTGAACGAGAAATAAAGGTGTCACCGTTCGACATATCTTTAAATGCTACCGGACGATAATTTTCTGGATGAATTCCGCTTTTCATATCTTTAAGTTTTAATTTATTTTTTCGAAGTTGTTATTTCGGCTTGCAAAAGTACTAATTTCAATCTTAATATCAAAGGAAATTGACCGTTTTTATTCTACTGGACTCATAATTGATGAATATGTATTTTTTTAATTGGCATAATATGTTATAATACAGATAGATAGTTTGATATCTTCGCTATATTATTTAGATCCGAAATATAATAAGAGCATACCAACAAGTACTCCAAGCAAGTCAATTATTTTTAACCTGATATTTTTATCGTGCAATACCATGGCTCCATAGAAAAAAGGCACGATCACTCCCGACCGACGTATGGTAGAAACAACTGAAATCATCGACCCTGGCAACGTTAATGCATAGAAATAAACAAAATCGGCTATTACCAGAAATACAGATATAAATGCTATAGCCCATTTGAATTTAAAAGGGGTGGTCTTTTTGCGGGTTGGTGCCCATAAAAACAAAGTGATAAATCCCATGATAATAGCCTGGTAAAAAGTGTAGTAAACCTGTACTGACATGGCATCAAATTTATTCATCAGGTATTTGTCGTATAAACCACTCAGAGCACCTGTCAGGGTTGCCAGGATAATATACCAAAACCATTTGTTGGTTCTGAAAGAAATGCCTTCTTTTTTTCCCACTACCGAGAACATAAAAAACGATACCAGGGTAAGTCCCACTCCGGCAGCCTGAAAACCATTGAGCTTTTCACCAAAGAGCAGCATGGCACCTACTACCGTCCAAACCGGTTGTGTGGCTTTTATGGGAGAAGCCAGTGAAATAGGAAGATGCTTTAAGGCAAAATAAGCAAACAACCACGATGTAAGTACAATGACTGCTTTTAATACAAACAACATATGGGTGTGAAAATCAACCCTGGGCACGAAGAAAATGCCTCCACTGAGAACATCGGGAAAGACTTCGGAGATAAAAAGAAAGGGTGTCAGTATCAGGCAGGAAATTAATATCGAAACTAAAATTACCGGTATAACGGCATTCTTTTCAAGCGAAACCTTTTTAAAAACTTCATACGATCCTAATAAGAGAGCAGAGACAAAAGCCAAAAATAACCACATTTTATATTTACAATTTACAATTTACTATCCGTCAAAGACGGTACAGTTTTTTCAATTTCAAAAACACTTTCAGGATATTGAATGTCGACCAGGTATAATCCATGTGCTGGTACAGAGACACCGGCTTTACACCGGTCTTTCACTTCAATGACAGCTTTGAATTCTTCCAGAGTCATTTTCCCACGACCTACTTCAAGTAAGGTACCTACGATGGCTCTGACCATGTTGCGCAGAAAACGGTCAGCCTGAATGGTGAATACCCATTCATCTTCTTTTTGCGTCCATTCAGCGATTGATATCCTGCAATTATTGGTTTTTACATCCGTGTGCAGCTTGCTAAAGCTGGTAAAATCATGGAAACCTTTCAGGGTGTTGGCCACAAGGTTCATTGCTTCAAAATTGAGATTATCTCTTAATCTTGCTGACAGTTCATTTCTGAAAACAGATTTTTGCAACACAACATGATATTCGTACTTCCTGGCCATGGCATCAAAACGGGCATGTGCATCCGGCTTCACTTCAACAATTTTATGTATGGCTATATCATTTGGTAATAAACTGTTCAATTTCATTACTAAATCATATTCCGTAGGGAAATTGCCTTCATAATCAAAATGTGCCACCATTAGCTTTGCATGTACTCCCGTATCGGTACGACCGGCCCCCGTTAACTCCGTTTCTTTTCGTAATATGGTACACATGGCCTTCATCAGCACTTCCTGTACTGATATGCCATTGGGTTGAATCTGCCATCCGTGATAGGCAGTGCCCTTGTACGAAAAATAGAGGAAGTACCGTTTTTTCACGCTGCAAAGATACGGGTTAATTTACGATTTACTCTTTATCCTGCATCTTTTACTTATTTCAATTCAAAAAGGCACATTAAAAAAGGCAGATCAACTATATGTCGGACTGCCTTTTATCTATTGATTGCCAGTAGGCTGGTAATTTAATTTACTGAAATATCTTCTCAATCTTATCAGCATAAAACAGCTCAATGTTATTTCGCTTGATTTTGAGCGTAGGTGATAGGAAATCCAATGCGGGTGTCCATTCTTCCGAAACCAGCAGATACCGTTTTATCTGTTCGAAATCACCAAATTTTTGATTGTATCGTTTCACTTCTTCCGAATATCTTTTTGCTACAAGCGGGTGTTCTATCATCTCTTCAGGAGTGGTATATACAATTTTATGTTTTTTGCACCATGATTTCAAATAAACAAAATCCGGTGCGATTAAAGCACCTGCAAACTTTTTATTTTCACCGAGTACAATCATGTTTTCAATGAATGGTGATTCAGTGAATTTTGATTCAATAGCCTGTGGATTTACATATTTGCCGAATGAAGTCTTGAAAATACTTTTCAATCTGCCGGTAATGATAAGTTGTCCTTCGGGAGTGAATTTGCCGGTATCGCCTGTGTGAAACCAACCGTCAGAATCAATAACCTGTGCCGTCAGTTCAGGATCTTTGTAGTATCCCATCATCACATTGTGTCCCCGGCAAATAATCTCATCCCTTTCGCCCAGTTTGACTTCAACGCCATTCAGCGGTAATCCGACTGTACCGAACTTGCGACCATTTTTACCCCGCTGGCTTACAGCAATAACCGGAGAGGTTTCGCTTAACCCGTATCCTTCGAAAACAGGCATGCCTATCGCTGAGAAAAATGAAGCTATGTGGGGCTGTATGGCAGAACCACCGGAAACTACAATGTCAAAATGACCACCTATGGCTGCTCTCCATTTTGAATAAATCAGTTTGTCTGCCAGCTTGTATTGTACATTATACCACCAGTCCCTGTCTTCCAGCTGATATTTTGTTGCCAGGTTAAACGCCCAATAATAGATTATTTTAGAGGTGAAAGGTAACTTTTTACCGGCCAGATACAGCTTGTCGTAAATCTTCTCAAGCAGCCTTGGGACGCATGACATCATGGTTGGCGTGATTTCCTTAATGTTCTCGGCGATGGTGGCTAAACTTTCGGCATAATACACCGACATTCCTAAATATTGATACAGATACACCAGCATACGTTCGTAAGCATGGCAAAGTGGAAGAAAGCTCAACGCTTTGTTACTCCAATTGGAAGGAATAGAGGATAATTTTTTAACATTGGTTAGGATATTGCTATGTGAGAGCATAACCCCTTTAGGAGTTCCGGTAGTACCGGAGGTGTATATGATGGTGGCTAAATCAGTTGGTTTGACTGCCGCTTTTAGCATGGCCAGTTTTTCAGGTTGAGGATGTTCTTTTCCCAGGCTGATTAATTGTTCCAGGTAACTGAACTCACCTCCCTGATCTATAAACGTATAAATTTCTTTGAGGGATACTATTTCCGGTAAGATGGGCTTCAGCTTGTTACGTAATTCCTTTCCTTCAATAAAAATCATCTTCATTTCGGCATGATTCAGGATATGCCTGTAATCATCCTGACTGATAGTGGGGTAGATGGGGATAGAGATAGCACCAATTTGCATGGTGGCAAAATCGATCATATTCCATTCAGGGCGGTTACTGCTTACAATCCCTACTTTATCACCGGGAAGAATTCCAAGCTTAAGCATGCCGTAACTGATGTTGTTCGTCCGTTCAACATATTCCTGAATGCTGATTTTCAACCAGGCACCCTCACGTTTACAAACCAGTGCGGCATCCTGATCGGGATGTTTTTCCAAATAGTTATCCAGAATATCAAATAATCGTGTTACTTCCATTGAGTCATTATTAAGCATCGGGCATTTAGCATCGAGCATTAAGCTTCGAGCATTGAGGATTGAGCATTAAGCATCGAGCATTGAGGATTGAGTAAATACTGTTTACTGAAATACAATCGTCCTGTTTTTATACGCCAGGATTTTGCGTTCAATGTGCTTTTCAACGGCATGCGAGAGTACTATTTTCTCCAGGTCACGGCCTTTTTTTATCAGGTCAGCCACATTGTCTTTGTGTGAAATGTGGGCGACATCCTGAGCAATAATCGGACCGGCATCCAACTCGCTGGTCACATAATGGCTGGTAGCTCCAATGACTTTTACACCCCGCTCATGGGCAGCGTGATACGGTTTTGCACCCGCAAACGCCGGTAAAAATGAATGATGGATGTTTATGATCTTATTTGGATACTGGTCGATAAAGTCAGCCGAAAGCACCTGCATATAACGCGCCAATACACAAAAAGTTATTTTATGCGCCTTAAGCAATTCCAGTTGTTTTAGTTCCTGTTCCGCTTTATTTTCTTTTGTGATGGGGAAGTAGTGATATTCAATGCCAAAGCGTTGTGCAACGCATTCCATATCGGGATGATTGCTGATGATAAGCGGAATTTCCACATGCCAGTCATCGGCCGAATACCTTGCCAGCAAGTCGTACAGGCAATGCGACATTTTCGATACAAAAATGGCCATACGTGGTTTGACGTCCGCAAAATAAAGCCGGAAAATCATGTTGAAACGTCCGGCAATCAATGTTTCAAAGTATTCCTCTATTTTATCTTTCGGTATTTCAAAGTCAGTTAAATCCCACTCGACGCGCATAAAAAAAACCTTCTCTTCCCGGTTGACGTATTGATCCAGATACAGAATGTTTCCTTTGTGTTGATTGATAAAATCAGTGACTACTGCTAAAATACCCGGTCTATCGGGGCAGTGAATCAAAAGCACTGCCGTATTATCATTTACCTTCATTTCATTTCATATTTACAACAAACTGATTGCAAAGATAACATTTTAATTGAAGACGGATATTTAATCGACATCAAGTCTCAAATATTGGGTCTATTGAGTTTATTTAAAAATCTTTTAATTCTCAATTATTTCTATACATTTTGGGTGAAACTCCGGCATGACGCTTAAAGTATTTTCCAAAGAACGACTGCGATGGAAAATTCAAATCATCACTAATTTGCTGAATGGTCATTTTCGTTGATTTGAGCAATGCCTTAGCTTCGAGCACCACATAATCATCTATCCAATCATTGGCTGACATACCGGTATTTTCCTTCATCACCTTCGACAGGTATTTTGGGGTGAGTGCCAGTTTATCTGCGTAAAATTCCACACCCCGTTGTTGCTTAAAGTTTTTATAGACGCAGTTTATAAAATTCTCCACGAGCACTTCCTGTTTCGATTTTTTATCATTATCCGGTATTTTATGAAACTTGTGGCTTATTCCAAGAAAAAAAGCCTGTATCAGAAGTTTTAAAATATCTATTCGATGTGGGTTGTCTTTTATTCGTATTGTCATTTGCAGCATTTTATAAAAATACAACATTGCCTCTAGCTCCTCTTCGTTTAAAGGAGTCCATGGATTATCCTGTACGGAACGAGACAGCGGAAGTTTATCCTGCAAATTAAATTCGATCAAATTATTGGCAAATTTTTTTGACATAACGATAAAAAGTCCTTCGAAGTCCTGGCTAAATTCTTCAAATTCTAAAATCTGGTCCGGAAGTACAATATAAAAACAAGGTGCTGAGGTGGTATATCGTTTCAGATTGACGGATCCTTTCATTGTTCCTTTAGTACAAATGATACCTGTTATAACATCCACTTTAAAAGGATAATCGAAAGTTGAGGAAATAATGGGTTTTTCAAACAATATGAAATCATCTCCTATCGCGTCAGCATTCATATAATTAAACTCGGAACGCCAGTTAAAAGGTTCTATCATATTTTTCATAACTACATGTTTATTTTAATGCAAAAATAGGATATTTAGTCGGATAAATATATTAATATCGACTATTTGACCAATTCTATAGCCACTTTGACCTTTTATGCCATATTTCTACCCGTATCTTTGTATCGTGATTTAAGAAATACGAATAATAATAGGGTGGATGAATTAACAACCGGAATATAAGAATAATAAGGCTTATAAAAAGAAAGATTATGAATGTAAAGAACAAAACAATTGTAGTAACAGGTGGTGGAAATGGTATGGGTCGTGAATTAGTATTAAACCTGCTTTCAAGAGGGGCAAAAGTTGCAGCAGTAGATATTAGCGAATCTGCCTTAGCTGAAACGAATAAACTTGCAGGTGAAATGGCAGGTTGTTTGTCCACACATTTATTAAATATTACTGACAGGGCAGAGGTAGAAAAGTTACCAGAACAGGTTATTGCAAAACTTGGCCATGTAGATGGATTGATTAACAATGCCGGGATAATTCAACCATTTGTAAAAGTAAATGATCTGGATTATGCGACAATTGATCGGGTTATGAACGTGGATTTTTATGGAACACTTTATATGACCAAGGCTTTCCTGCCACATTTTCTAAAACGACCTGAAGCACACATTGTCAATGTGTCCAGTATGGGAGGGCTTTTCCCTGTCCCCGGTGAAAGTGTCTACGGTGCTGCAAAGGCTGCTGTAAGACTACTTACAGAAGGGCTGCAGGCAGAACTTAGGAATACAAATGTAAAGGTAACATTAATTATTCCGGGGGGGATAGCCACTGATATAAAATTCAATTCAGGAGCAGATAAAAATCATAAAAACGATGCAGAGTTGCAAAAAGCTGCTATTAAGCCTGTACAACCAGCTAAAGCAGCTGAAATAATTATTAATAGCATGGAGAAAAATATGCAGTGTGTACTTGTTGGAACAGATATTAAAGCTTTGAATTTTATCTACAAAATAAGTCCGAAGTTTGCCAAGAGCCTTATAAACAAGCAAATGAAAGCGCACATTCCGGATTAATTGACAACAAAATGAAATAGAAACTTCCAATTGGGTATAAAATTTTAAAAAATAGAAAAATATGAAAGCTATAATTTATAAAGGAATAAAAAATGTAGAATTACAGGAAAGACCAATACCTGTATGTGGTCCTAATGACGTTATTGTTCGAAATGTTCGGGCAGGAATTTGCGGAACAGATGTTTCTGCTTATTTGTATGGTGGAATCTATGGAGGTATTTTTCCTGAGTCGGTAGAAGGACATGAGTTTGGTCATGAAATGGTTGGATATGTCTATGAAGTGGGCGAAAACGTCACTTGTGTAGAAAAAGGAACCCGGGTTTTTGTTAATCCAACTACACGCACACTCAATCCCTCAGAAGCATGTATGGCAAGTGCATTTTCTCAGTATGTTTTGGTTCAAAATGCCAAACTGGAATACAATCTCTACATCTTGCCTGATACGTTGTCTTATGATGATGCAATACTGATTGAACCCTTCTCGGTAGGTACGCATGGTAAAAATACTCCTCAGGCAAAACCGGAAGATAATGTGATTATTTACGGAGCCGGAACAATCGGACTATGTGCGCTTAGTGCTCTTATTGCACAAGGAAATAAAAAAGTAGTGGTGGTGGACATTGACGATAATCGCCTTGAAACAGTAAATGAAATGGGTGGAACAGGATTTAATCCGAAGTCGGGTGATATTTTCAGTTTCCTGATCAAACAATTCGGCGAAGCGAAAGGAATTTACCGTCAACCCGTGGTAGATGTTGATGTAGTCATTGATTGTGCCGGCGCATCCAATGTGCCGGTCGATTTTCTGAATTATTCGAAACCTGGTGCTAAATTGTCGTGCGTTGGCATGCATAAAAAAGAGGTTTCTGTAAGCTTCGCTCAAATTATGAGTAAACAAAGCATTATCATGGGTTCACGCGGATATAGCAATGAGGACATTTTAGAAGTAATTCATAATCTGGCAAGCAAAAATTCGAAAGTCACTAAAATAATTACCCACAAATTCAAATTGGATGAGGCTTCAAAAGCTTTTGAAACAGCTGCTAATCCAAGTCTTGCCATTAAAGTAGTGATTAATTTAGAATAGTAGATATTGAAAGTAAAAATAAAGTATGAAAAATGTTTGTGTTATAACTGGAGGTGGTAGTGGAATGGGGTTTGCCACAGCCAAAATGTTAGGAAAAGAGAATCACATTATTATCGTGGGGAGGACCCTCAAAAAACTGGAAAATGCACTTAAAGAATTAAGAAACGAGGGAATTGAGTCAGACTTATTTGTATGTGACATTTCCAATCGCGCATTGGTGGATGAACTGGCCGAATTTGCAAAATCAAAAGGCAGAATTGCTTCCGTGATACATGCAGCAGGAATGTCACCTCATATGGGGGACGCCAAAACAATCATGGAAGCCAATGCCCTTGGCACCATTAATATAAATGATGCCTTTTATGAAGTAATGGAAAAAGGTTCGTGTCTGATTGATGTATCTTCCATGTCCGCTTATATAGTTCCTGAAATTATTATGCCAAAGTGGAGATACAAGTATAGCAGAACAAATAAAGAGGTTTTCATAAAAAAAATGATGGGAAGAGTCAATATCTTTCCTAAGAAACTCAGATCGGGCATAGCATATGGTATTTCCAAACACTTTGTTATCTGGTATGCAAAAACGGATGCTGCTAAGTTTGGGGCGAAAGGAATTCGTGTGTTGAGTGTGTCGCCCGGATCGTTCGAGACACCCATGGGAGAACTGGAAAAAGATAGCGTGGATGAATACATAAAACAGAGTGCCTTAAAGCGACTCGGGAGTGTCGAAGAGATTGCCTATCTGTTTGCTTTCTGTGTTAGCAGCAAAGCTGGATATTTGACCGGTACAGATATACTTTGTGATGGCGGCTGTGTAGCTTCAGGAATAAATCTACTAAAAAGAAATTCCTAAACGCTTTTAATTAGTCCCTTTTGATTTCATAACAACATATAAATCAATACAATTGTATATATAATAAATGGAATATCATATGTTATGAAAAATATTTTTCCAGAAAGTGAGTTTCTATAATTTCACTTCGAAGTATTGATTTTTTTTAACAACGAAAAAAGCAACTCATTTCTGAATTGCTTTTTTGTTGTATGGACGAGAAATAAATTTTCCCCCTTTTTATTCAATAATTACAAGGTGTTTAGTAATATAAATATTTGTATTTTTAATGCTTCCAATCTACCAGTGCATTTAACACAAAAAAAGAACAAGGATTGTGAAATGACTTGAAGATTTGAGATTGGTTTTTATTATTTGTTTTCTAAAATGGATATGGATAGCAAGCTTCTAATAAAAAAAAGGAACAATAAATTTTCGCTTCACCCCTGATATTGACTAATTCATCATTTCCAATAAATACAATCCCGACAACAGGATGTACGTATTTGGCAAATACATGCTGACTACTTTTTTACGGACCATTGACATGGCCTGATTGTACCGTTCGTTCGCAGTACTTTCGCTTATTCGTAATTGTTCAGCAGTTTCTTTGGCAGAATAACCATTATTCCAGCGATTGATGAAAATTTGTTGTGTCAGTTTAGGCATACTTTCGATTGTTTTTTCAACAAGCCCCATAATTTCATGGGTTGCCAATTCTTCAATTACATGCGTATATGGAAATTGTTTTGCTGCTTTTTCTAATGCGTCATCCTCTTCGTTGCTCATTAATCGGGTATTCGCTGCATACAGATAATCCGACATTCGGGATGTAAAATAAATATACAAATACTTTTTTGCCGAGTCCTGTTCATCTGTTTTAATTGTTTCCGGCTTTTGCCAGATAATAATCCAGAAGTTCTGCATAATGTCATTGCATATTTCCCGGTCATTCGTTCGAAAATAGGCTAAATCATAAAATAAACGTCGATACCGTTCGTAAAACAAATCAAATGCAGCTTTATTTCCCGACGCTATTCCGATAAGAAGTTCTTTGTCCGTTGTTTGCATCTCATAAACCATATTATTACACGACAAAGGAACAACAAAAAATTCATAACAAACATTACAATCTTATGAATTATATATTTGATTGCCACTTACCTGCTCTTCATTTCAGCTTTTATCATTTTATTTACTGATCATTATCAGCATGAAAAAGCATACTTATTTTATCAAAAGATAACCTTCTGATTTCATGTGATATCAAAATGATTGTTTGGCTTGAAACATAAATGAGATATTCCTTTAATCATATTGACAAGGGTTATCCTTTCTCCACTTCGTTTTGTATATAGAACACAATACAATATTACCCCATTCAATTTATAAGTTCTATATATGCCGAACAAACCAGACACGAACAAACTACTGAAGGGTAAATCCACCAACATGGATATGATTCGGTTAGGACTTACGCGAAAAATACTCCAAAAATATCTTGCAGAAGAAGCTACAGAAAAAGAAGTAAAAGCTATTGAAAATTGGAAAGCCGAAAAGTATTGGAATCGTTATAGAAAAAATGAACTTGATATTGACTTGGAAAATGGCTGTGAAGATGTATGGAAACAGGTTACAAAGCAAATTGTTGAAGAAAATCCTGAACTAATCCCGGGTAAGTATCCTATCAGCAAGGAAAAGAAACCATTGTACAAACTTAGGTTCTCAAAATATGCACGCAAATATGCTGCTTTTGTAGCTGTTTTTATTGCTCTTGCCTGCACAGGTGTCTGTTTCGTGACTTACCAAACTCTACATACCGATATTGTACTTGCTCATCTGCCGGCAAAAACAATCTTTCAAACAGGAATGACGAATAGAAGAACGATAGTTTTACCAGATGCATCTATCATTATTATGAACAAAGGGACTAAATTGAGTTTTATCAAAAAACAATTCAACAACATAAACCGCGAAGTCTGGTTGGAAGGAGAAGCTTTTTTCGATGTAGCCAGGAATAAAGAGAAACCCTTTATTATACATACCGGCACCATGCAAACGACCGTTAGAGGAACCTCATTCAATATAAAGGCTTATACACAAACAGGACAAAATGTTGTATCGGTAAGAACAGGAAAGGTCGAAGTTTGTGTACAAAACAAGGTGCTGGCTATGCTAACATCCAACAAACAAATCATTTATGATACTTCAAAGCGGACATCTGAAACGGAATCAATTAAGACATCTGACATTACAGCATGGACAAATGGATCACTTATACTAAACAATGCCAATATCAGCGAATTAAGACTTCGATTAAAACAATGCTTCAATGTGAATTTGCAGGTAAACGGACGGGCTTTATATAAGGCTAAATTCAACGCAGTTTTTAAAACCGGAACAAGCTTGGATGAAGTAATGCAGACAATCAGCGCTTTGTACGAGATTAAATATAAAACTACTCCATCAGGTGACATTATCATTTTTAGCTAATTACAATTACTAATAAAATAAATAATCGAATGAATAAGAGAAAACGAACAATGTTCAAAAAAAGCAAATTGCAACTCATAGTCTGTCTATTTACAGTATTACCTTTGGTGTCATCGTTTGGACAGACACAAAGTAAAAACTATCCAGCCGAAAACTTAGTCAGTCGTCTTAAACAAATCAGCGAAGATTATGGTAAAACCATTGCGTTCGATGCCGAGCAAACAAAAATGTTGAAAATTCCGGCATTGAATGCTTTAAAATTTACAATTGAGCAAACTCTGGCATCATCTTTATTATCAACTCCTTTTGCATTTAAAAAGGTGTCAAAGAACTCACTGGTAATTGTTCGACGAACGACCCCTGAAAACATTAAGCCAGCAAAAAATACAGGTACAGGAAAACTTACCGGTAAAATTGTTGATGACAAAGGACAGGCACTACCCGGTGTTGTAGTTCGGGTAGAAGGAAACAACAAAGTAATAGTAACCGATAGTAAAGGTGCTTACGAGACGCAATTGCCAGAAGGTACTTACACTTTAAACGTCAGTTTTGTATCCTATAAAACTCAACGTTTCAGGAATATACAAATACAGCCCAACTCTTCCACGACACTTATGGTGACTATGAATGAGGAGTCAGTAGCACTAAACAATGTAGTTGTAACCGCTTTGGGTATCAAACGTGAAGAAAAAGGACTGGGGTATGCAACCCGAAGTGTAGATGGTGAAGAAATTGCCAATACCAATCAAAGTAACTGGTCATCGGCACTTAACGGAAAAGTAGCCGGCTTATCGGTCATGTCATCGGGCGGACCACTCTCCTCCACCCGCATTTCTTTACGAGGTGATGTGTCGTTGAATGTTGGAGGAAATAATGCACTGATTGTTGTTGACGGTGTGCCAATGAGTAGTCCGCAAAGTAATCCGGGAGTGGCTTATGGTGCAGGAACATCGGCTGAACTATCGGTAGATTACGGAAATGGTTTTTCGGACATAAATCCAAACGACATTGAGAACATTCAGGTATTGAAAGGAGCCAGTGCTACCGCTCTATACGGAACACGAGCTGCCAATGGTGTGATTATGGTTACTACCAAATCAGGCACTAATGCAAAAAAAGGAATTGGAGTAACATTTTCGTCTAACTTTAGCACGGAGGATGCAATGCATTTTCCTGACTACCAATACGAATTCGGACAAGGATTACCAAGCAATATCGGTAAAACAGGAACTGATTATGCTGGAAATCTTTATTACTCATACGGCACAGCTCCTGATGGGAATAGTTCTACAAGTGGTACCAGCAGTGCTTACGGAGCGCCATTTAATGCAACCCGGCAATATTATCAATACGATCCGGTCACTCAGACAAGATCTACTGTGGCCACTCCATGGGTTCCATATAAAAATAATCGCAGTGCATTATTTCAGTCAGGACACACCTTGACCAATTCAGTTGCAATTACCGGTAAAGGCGATAAAGGATCCATGCGGGCATCGCTTACCCATACGAAAAACGAATGGATTTTACCGAATACCGGATTTCAGCGTTTTGTTGCAGCTATTTCCGCTCAGCAACAGGTTTCCCGTCGATTAAAGGTATCACTCAAAACATCACAGACTTATCGTACTACTGAAAATGTTCCTGCTCTGGGTTATAATAGTAATTCGATAGCTTACTTCATGATCTTTCAAAATCCAAATGTAGATTTAAATTGGTTACGTCCTATGTGGCGAACAAATCAGGAAAAATCGAAGCAGCTACAACCTTATAGCACTTTTATTGGCAACCCTTACGTAACACTCTATGAAAACGAGAATCCATCGGATAAATACAGCAGTGCTTCAGCACTTACTGCCAATCTGGAATTGTCCAATAAATTTGAATTTCAACTACGCTCCGCCATTCAGCTTACGAATGATATAAGGGAACAACACCGCACAGTAAGCGATGTGGTATACGGATCAGGATATTTCAAAAAGCAAAACGTCTTTGATTACGAGATGAATACCGATGCGTTATTAACCTTTCACGATTCTTACAGCAATGGTATTACCGTCAATGCTGCAGTTGGGGGCAATGTTATGTACAAGTACTACGATGCACTATCGTCGGCAGTAATCGGGTTAATAACTCCTGGAATATATATGTTGGCCAACGGGGCTTCGAGTCCGGTTGTTGATACCGATATCAGAAAGAAATCTATCAACAGTTTGTACTTTACAACCAACTTTGCATATCAGAACAAATTGTTTTTAGACATTACCGGTCGTAACGATTGGTCATCAACCTTACCTGCAAAGAACCGATCGTTTTTCTATCCATCAGTAACAAGCAGTGTATTAGTCAGCGAACTTGCTCAATTGCCATCGGTTATCAGTTTGCTTAAAGTCAGAGCTTCTTGGGCGCAGGTGGGTAATGATACCGATCCATATAAAACTTCAGGCTACTATAACGCAGGTATTTTTCCGGGATCTGTAACGGTAGCTACTACTTTATTTAACGGCAACTTCAAACCGGAAATATCCACTAATTATGAAGCCGGATTAGACTTCCGAATGTTCAAAAATCGTTTGGCAATTGACCTGACATTTTACTATAACAAAACCAGGAATCAGATTTTAGATGCACCCATGGATCCAACCACGGGTTATTCACGGGCAACTATCAACTCCGGAACTGTACGCAATCAGGGAGTAGAAGTTGAAATAACGGCTATACCTGTTCAAACAATAGATTTTAAATGGAAAACAAGCCTCAATTGGTCAAAAAACAGCAACAAGATTCTTTCGCTGGCAGAAGGTTCCGACGAGAACCAATTAATTGCATCTATCGGAAGTGCTTCGCTGATTGGAACCGTAGGAGGGACTACCGCTGACCTGTGGGGATATAAATTAGTTAGGAATACAACAGGAGAAGTAGTTATCGGATCGGATGGGTTGCCATTACGCGGAAGCGAAATTCAATATGTGGGTTCGGCATATCCCGCATTTAAGGCCGGCATGTTCAATGAGTTTTCATATAAAGGATTCAAATTCAGTTTCCAGATTGATGGGCAGCTGGGAGGACTTGTTTATTCACAGTCTTTTCATAAAATGACAGAGCAGGGAAAACTAACCTATACATTGAACGGACGTACCCCCGGATCGGAATACTATATACCAGCCAATGACCCACGTATTACGTCCAATACAGCACTGACTCAACTGGGCGGAATTTACATGGTTGCTCCCGGAGTTATCCAAAATGCTGATGGCACCTTCAGCCCAAATACAAAACTCATCACTATGGAAGCGTATTACAAGGAGTATAACCGCATTGCAAATGTGGAGACGAACTCTTTTGATGCTAGTTATCTGAAACTTCGCGAGGTCAGGTTTGATTATGCCCTGCCAAAAAGAATCATCGACAAGACTCCTCTTGCCAGCGCCTCCATTGGCATTTATGGACGTAATCTGGCATGTATAACCGACTATCCATTATTCGATCCGGAAACGGTAGCGCTAAACGGAAGTTCCATCGTTCCAGGTATTGAGACAGGTTCTTTACCTTCAACCCGCGTTTTGGGAGTAAACTTAAATGTAAGTTTCTAATAAATTTATCCGAGAACAGTAAACAACAGTTATAACATATTCATGGATGATAAAGTCCTCTGCAGGCTGAATTCATTCAACATAAATAATTATTATCTTATGAAATATCTTTGTAAACTAATTGCATTATTTGCTATTATGACAGTTGCACTCAGCTCCTGTACCAATTTCGACGAAATGAATATTGACCCTACTCGTCTGACCAAGGCCAATCCTGGAACTTTATTGAATCCAATTCTTTATGGAATGACAGTGTACAACTGGAGCAGATATAATGACTACACATTTCAGCTTATGCAAGGTACAGTATCTACATCAAGCATCAGTGGAGTCGGGTGGTACAACATACAAGATGCTGCCGGCGATGGTACCTGGAGCAATTATTACAAATGGCTGACCAATATCCGGGAAATGGAACAGCAGGCCATTAACCTCAACGAGCCGAACTATCGTGCAATTGCAATGACGCTTCGAAGTTGGATATACCAACTCACAACGGATGCTTTTGGAGATGTGCCAATGAGTGAAGCTTGCCGTGGCAGTGAAGGAATTATGACTCCAAAATTTGACAGTCAACTGGAAGTGTATAAACAAATTATTGCTGACCTGGATAGTGCCAATACACTTTTCAATACAGCTTCAGGACTAAAATACAATGCAGATGGTGAATTATTGTATGGTACAAATGCCACTGTCACTTCCGGTATATCGGCCGGGATTGTGAAATGGAAAAAGCTTTGTAACTCGCTTCGGATGCGCGCGCTTTTACGTTCATTAAGTGTTGCTAATCTCGACTCGAAAACAAAACTGGCAAATATGCTTGCTAACCCGACAAAGTATCCTGTTTTTGAATCCAATGCTGATGCTGCATTGCTTTCAATATCGGGAGTTTATCCGCAACAGGCTCCATTGACACGTCCTCAGGATTTCACGGCATATACTTATTTGTCTGAGTTTTTTATAAATAACCTGAAAGCATGGAATGATCCACGCTTAGCATTATATACCAGTCAGGTGACCAATGGTACAGTGAAATCATACATTGGTTTACCCAGTGGATATGCAATAACACCCTCTATCAATGCTTCGCAACCTAAACAATCGTTAGCTATTGCTCCTATGAAACTGACACTAATGTCATATTCGGAATTGGAATTATTAAAAGCAGAATACGATCAACGTTTTGGAACTGCAGCCGATGCAGGCATACATTATAAAAATGGAGTTACAGCAGCCATAGAACAGTGGGGAGGTGTGGTTCCTGCGACTTATTTTACCAACGTAGCAGTAGCGTACAACGGCACGTTGGAGCAACTAATGACACAAAAATACTATGCCCTTTTCTTTTGCGATTATCAGGCCTGGTATGAATACAACCGCACCGGTTACCCCAAAGTGCCAAAGGGTGTTGGTGTGTCTGAAAGTAAATTTATGCCGAATAGATTTAAATACCCATTGGTTCTTCAGCGCACAAACTTAAAGAGCTATCAGACTGCCAAAGCCAATATGGGTGGTGATGAATTCAATTTAAAACTTATCTGGCAATAATAAACTTCAACCATCATACTATTCATTTTCAATAAAATGAATAGTATGATGGTTATTTTATAACTTAGAGATTAAACGTAAAATAATATCCATCATGATGAAAAAAATGCTTTTTGTTGCACTTCTTATTTGTACTCTCACAAACGTTACAACGGCGCAGGAGACGAACGACATTGCGATTTTGACAAATGTATCAACAAATAACGCACCGGCCGAATCAGACAAATTAACTTTGGATAATGCAGAAGCCAAATATACTCTGGAGTCTTACGGAAGTACTCAACCCGTGAATAACGCATTCGAAGTTGAACATTTTTTAGGGGGTGACACTTCGATAAAATGGAATTTATTTCTGCAAAGCTATAAGCGGGTTTATGAACAAACAGTAGGGCTCTCGGGAAGTTCTGTAGAAATTCTTAAACCAACGGTATTCAATGCTGTAAACAAGGTCAATGATTACTATAAAAAACTGCTAAACAACAAAAAGGGTGACAAAGAACAAATCACAGGCGAATTAAACCACATTCTCGATTGTGCTAATTTGCTTTGTTACGAAGAAGATACAAAGAGTATAGAAACTGATATAAAGAATGCAAAAACCATTCCCGATATAGTTCTCGTTTTTGCATCTATCCATATCATTCAACATTAATTTTAAAAACATTAAATACATACAAAATGAATAAACGAGCTCTATCTTTTTTTTACGGATTAATCATCCTGTTCAATCTATCGTTGTTAAATTGTCAGGCCAATATTAATAATCCAGACAACAGTATTACTCAAATAAAAATTTCCGACAAAAGTGGAATGACTGTTAAAGGTCAGATTACGGATAATAACAATCAACCGGTAGAAGGTGTGGTACTAAACGATGGAAAAAATTTTACTGTAAGCGATAAAAGCGGAATTTATTATTTACCCTCCGACCTTACCCTCAGCAAATATGTAAGGATCTCTATACCGGGTGGTTTTGAGATAGAGAAAGACGTAGTCAGCAGTTTTTATTCCAAACTATCTAACAACGTGCCAGTGAATCGAAAAGATTTCAAACTCAAAAAGCGAACAACTTCATCGGATGAATTTGTATACATTGCCATTTCTGATCCACAAGTAAAAACCAACAGCGATGTCAGTCGCTTTGACAAGGAAAGCATTACAGATATTAAAGCAACCATTCAGACAAATTCAGGCAAAGATGTTTACGCCATGACACTCGGCGATAATGTCTTTGACAAAATGAATTTATTTCCGGTTTATAAAAGCATGCTGTCAACATTTAAAGTCCCGGTGTTTTCAACCATTGGGAATCACGATTTTGACCTACAATACAGCGATTTGCACAATGCCAAAGACCCTCTGAGTAATTATGCCGAAGAAACATATGAATCGTTTTTCGGCCCTACCGATTATTCGTTTAATGTAGGGAAGGTTCATATTATTAGCATGAAAAATATAGACTATCTCGGAGGGAAAAAATATACAGAGCAGTTTACTCCCGAACAGCTTGAATGGCTGAAGAAAGACCTGAGTTACGTAACACCTAACAGCATCATCTTCCTTAACCTGCATGCACCTACGTCCAACAAATCAAATGATGGATCCGGAAACACCAGAAACGCTGCTGAATTACTCGAAATGCTGAAAGGCTATCAGGTACATATTTTTGCAGGACATACACATTTCTACGAAAATGAAGAACCTGCTCCGGGTATCTATGAACACAATATTGGAGCTGCTTGCGGAGCATGGTGGGCTGGTAGTGTCAATCGTTGCGGAGCACCCAATGGATATCTGATTGTAAACGTAAAAGGTAAAGATGTAACATGGCATTACAAATCAACAGGAAAAGACCTCAGTAACCAGTTTCGGGTATATAGGCCAGGTGAGTTCAGTACTCAGGCAAATTACATAGTTGCAAATGTATGGGATTGGGACAGCAGCTATCAGGTAAAATACTATGAAGATGGAGTTATAAAAGGTTCATTGGAGCAATTTGATGATGAAGATCAGGATTTTATTACCATGAAAAATGGCAAAGGAACAGGCTACCACACCATGCATCTTTTTCGCACTATTCCTAATGCAGGCACTAAGAATATAAAGATTGAGATAACAAATCGTTTTGGGGAGGTTTACTCCCAAACTACCTCCCTGTAATCGCTTACCAGCAAATAAACAAGGGAAGTGATATAATCATGGGATACTATTCTGATAATTTCGACAAACATCGGATTGTTGGAAGGTATCCCATCTTTATAAATCCGTAAAATTGACAATTTTTAAGACTGATCCATGACTATATACGAAAAAAGCAACTCATTTCTGAATTGCTTTTTTGCGGTACGGACGGGTTGTGAACCTAATCCATTTTATCCCTACATATTAATACGTTATATTTTTTGTAAATTATTTGTTACGATTTAGTCCCAAATTTTCGGACTCCATTTTGGCTGCTTTTGTCGTTGGTGCATTAGGCAATTATTTCGATTCAAATGTATGCTATATTTCTCATATAACCAAATATTAAAAGATTAATTTGTAATTCAAAACGAAATCAAAAAATGCTGATTTACTAAATCGGTAATGAGGCACAAAATTAATGTTGAAGATTATTGAGTAATATAAAGATGTCTATAATTTTAGTGTCAAAAGCACTTGAATGTGAAATGCCTGACCGAAGGCTTATAGTAAAGGATAGTTTTTTAAGACCATAAATTCAACACTTTTAAACTTGTTTAAAATAAGTGCATAAAATTTTGGAGGTGTTAAATAGAGTTAGTACTTTTAGAGCGAATATAACCTATTAAAAGATTAAAAATATTAAGAAAATAAGAAATGATATTTAGATTCTCATCGGTAAGTAATGCCATGTATACATCTGAATGGGTTAAATTTCCTGTACGACACTCTTTTATTTTTCGAATTTTTATTTATAGAATCTTACTATGGAACCAGCACTTTCTTCTCAAAATGAATTTATTAACTTCAAATATTTAACCACCATCTTTTATGTAGAAGATACTTATGAAATTGAAATAAACTCCAGTATTCAATCTAATCTTAAAACTATAGTTTCTAAATTTAATGCAAAAGGAATCAACTTTTTTTATCTACCCTATTTATTACAAAGCGAAGCTTATCAAAAAGTTATAGATTATAATCGTCCATATATAAATTCATTAGTTAAACAATTTTCAATAGTTGATATTTACAAGAAGATTATTAATAAACTTGATTCAACTTTAAACGGTGGGGCTTTAGTCAGGTTTAATATGATTGATAACAAACAGAAAATATTTGTATATCCGATAATTAAAAATGAATCACTAATTGAGCAATTAGAATTTTATATTAAAAATGTTTATGATAAACAATTTGTCAAAATAGAAATCAAAGAAAGTAATTCAAATGTTAGTTTTTGTAAAATGCCTTTCGTTGATGAAGATTTATTATTATTGACAACTGAGATTCGTGATCGAATCAAATTATTGAAAGAATATGGTTCATTGAAACTTATCGGAGAAATAATCGAAGATCTTCAAAACGTGACCTTTAAGTTAAGCAGATTAACTATAACTAAAGATTGTCGAATTTTCTTGAAAGATTATGATATGAAAGAAGTTGTAATGACTCCTTTAGCAAAATGTCTTTTCATTCTGTACCTCCGTCATCCTGAAGGAATAATTTTTAAACATTTATCTGATTATAACACCGAATTATTTTCCATCTACAAGAACATATCTCTCCGGGAAAATATGATTAAGGCTATTTTCAGTATAAGAGCGATGTCAAATCCTCATAATAACTCCGTAAACGAAAAATGTTCACGCATCAGAGCAGCATTCAAGGAGGTTATTTCTGACGATTTGGCTAAGAACTATTATATTACAGGCAAGAAGGGTGAACTAAAGAATATTTCCATAGATAGAAGTTTAATTGAATATCAATAATTTTCAATTGCAAGCCTTGCAAAAGTCAAAATCCGATGTATTAATAGTGTAATTTTGCGAAATCAATCATGTATGGCTTATTCTCTAAGATGATTTTATACGTGCAAAAAACTCATAAATAAATCATACACTTTATTTACAATATATCCATTAAAAACTAAATTTAAGATGAAAAAAGATAAAGTAATAACGGAAATCAATAACACGTTATTAAAAAAAGAGTTCATAATTGTATTTCGTGTTTTTATTGTTTCTTTATTATTTTCTTTAGTATTTCTATCGATCAATTTCCTAAAAGTAAATAAACTAAAATCAATTTATAAAACAAATAAAATTCATTGGATCGATAAAAAGAAAAATGAAATCTGTGCAAATAATAAATCCATTAATGTTAAGTATAACAAGGACATGTTAATCTATAACAATAATTTACAACAATATTTCAAAGATTCTTCGGATTATTTTCCAAAGTATAAACAATATGAAGAATTAAAAAAAATATCGGATACGAATTATAAGAAATATGAGATTTCTCATAAAAGATGGGTAAATAAACTCAACTATAAAAATCGAAATAAATATGATTCAATTATTAAGAGAAGAGATGATATTAATAATAAAAATAGTATAAATATTAGAGGAATAAGTAAAGATTATCTTCGGAGTAATTATGTGTATTATAATTCAGGTGATGAACAAAAGGACGATAACTGGTTAATTAAAATGGGTGAACCTCAAATGAATTTCCTCATGCCAAACGAACCTTTTACTCCTGTTAAACCGATAAAACAGTCAAAGCCGGTAATAATTAATAAATTTGTTGTCAGCTTTCCAACTTATGATCACTTTATTATAACAGAATTAGGCTTTTGGAACATTTCACTTGAAAGAGAGCTAAATAAGAACATATTACCTATAGTTCTATTGTCATTTTTAGCAACTCTTATTATTAGATATTTAATTTTATTCTTGTTTTTTCTTTACAAAAGAATAAAAAGACTTATAGATTTTATAAACAGTATAAATATCAAGAAATTATATGTTAAAATAATTTACAATATGAATTACAAAAAAATACGATTAATTATTGGAATATATATTTCGGTTTGTATATTAATTATTGGTTTATTTTATATCAATAGAGATTTTAAGTCTGGATTTACTCGATATTCTATCGCTGGTTATGAAAGATTAAAAATAAACTATTTAGATAATACATATTTTTATTATTCTATAATATTATCATTATCTATCGGAATTTTACTGTATACAATTTTGATATTTTTACAAGACAAAAATGCAAATAAATAATTATGAAAAAGAAAGCTAAACCAGGTATTTATACAAATGGAACTGAAAGTTTTAGAATAGACAATACAGACAAAGAAGAAATAATGAGTTTTTATGCGATTACTCCAATTACATACCTCCCACTTAAAGAAGGAAATACAATCCTATTAAGCAAGGGAACAATAGAATCTTTGACAAATGATGAAGATTTAGGATTTAGACCATGTTAAGCATGATTTGAACTTATATATTTAAAACAAACAATGCCCAAAGACAAAATCATAGCATTTCTTCTACGTAATCCCACCTATTTTATTGAAAGTATTTCTTATTATTATCCTTTCATAAAGGCTGAATTACAGAAGTATAAAGATAAAGTCAGTTGGCGGTTAATTTCTTGGAATTTAAATATCGATTGGACTTATGATTTAATTTCTGAATTTCAGGAACAAATTAGATGGATGGGATTCACCAGAAATGCCAATGCTTTTAAGGACATCTCTTTGATAGATTTTTTCTCTGACAGAATTAATTGGAATAGTTCAGATATAAGCAGACACTATTCTATTGCACTAAATGAAGGTATCAGATGGAATAAAGAAACGATTGAAAAGTATGCATCAAAAATTAATTTTGAAGCACTATCAGCAAACACCAATGTAGATTGGTTTGAAGAGTTGTTGGATAAATATTTATACAAGTGGGATTTTATCGAGCTTGGTAGAAATGAATCAGTACCTTGGACAATTGAGTTATTCGAAAAATACTTAAATATTGATTATCTAAATAAAGATTATCAATTTGATGCAAATTATGTTTTTGAAAGTCTAATTGTATTAAATAGAACTCTTGTTAATTTTGACTTAATTGAAAAGTATAAAGACTTATTAGATTGGGATTCTATTTGTCGCAATGAATATCTCCCATGGAAAGAAAAAAATCTGTTGGAACTGTGGAGTGAAAATATTAAATGGTCATGTATTGCTGAAAATGAATTCTTCTTTCTGGATGACAAAAATTTTTATCATAAGAATTATGACAAATGGCAAACAGATAAACAATCTTGTATTTGCTCATTTTGCGGGAACAAAGCTTTTCCGTGGACGAAAGCATTGATAGAAATACACAAAGATTCAATTGATTGGAATAGGTTATGTGCAAACGAAGGAATAGAATGGAATATAGATTTGATAAATCATTTTTCTGAATATATTGAATGGGGAGGTATTTTTCCTGTTTATGAATATAACCCCTTAGAAAGAGAAACAGTTCTGATTGAAGGCATACAAGAACAAAAAAGTGGCTTAATAGATAACCAATTAATTCCTTGGTCAATTGATCTTTTGGAGTACTTCGAGACAAAACTTACTCCTGAATTAATGTGGAAAAATAAAGCAATTTGGGAGAAGGCATTTAAACCATATGTTGATGAGAAATTGATTGAAACTATTTTTAAAATTATGAAAACCCAAAAGACAACTGATTAAAGTTATAAATAACATATCAGAAGGGAGTGGTTGGGTAGAAAGAGGTTGAAATATGTGAGCATGACCGAAAGATTGAACACTGCACCGTATATTGCATAAAATAAAAAAAGTGTTATGAAAACAGATGAAAAAACTAAAAACTAAAAACTTAAAGTCGAAAGTCGTTGAACTGTGTGTAAAACTTAACTTAGAAGGGATAAAATCGTATGACAACGATATCGACTGGTCTTCACCCTCTTTAAATGAAATGTTTTCAAATAAAGATTGGAAAACATTAGATTGGAAAAAAATAGATTGGAAAATAATAGAAAACTACCCTAATCTTACGTTTAAACAAATATATATGAATGATGAAGCATTTTATTACCTGAGAAAAAATGGATATATTGACACTGGAATTTGTTGGTTTTGCGGTGAAGAACCAATGAGAAAGGAATATACTTTTTCAACAACGGTTACCAAAAGTATACCTATTTGTTAAGATTGTTATAAAGAAGAGAAACAACAAAGAAATACGATATCAAACTTCTTTGCTTTACAAATATTTAAATTATTTAAATTAATCAAAATAACAATACTTTTTTCTGTTCTTTTATTTGTGATTACTTTTACACGTAATTCTTCATCGATTAATATCTTTTATATAAGCACTTTGGGTTTCTGGTTAATCATTCAATATCTTGAAAGTATAACACCTCCGAAATTTGATTTGTTATTTTTTTTTCAAATACTTAGTGAAATAACATTGGTCGTTTTAAGTATAATATTTTTGTTAAATTGATTTTATTTGATACAACATAATAAACAAAAATTGTTTTAAAAGAGAGCTAAAGAGTAAGCCTAACTTAACAAATCTAGATTTAGTAATAAATAATAAAAGTTTTAATTCTTAAAATATGAAAATAAAATTATTTGCATTACTCATCATGATATCATTTGTATATCAGAATGTTAGTTCTCAAAAGTATAGAACATTGAAAGAATATCAAGAATATTTTATTAGTAATTATCAGACAATAGATAAAATAGAAGGGATATGGTACGAACAGCATACATTGACAATAAATGAAAATTCGAATAAATCTGATCCCAAAATCAATGTAATTGTCAAAGAAGGCACTTCATATATTCAATATACATTTGAAAATGGCTATTATTTACCAACTAGCGGAACTAAAGAGTTTAATTTTACAACTTCAGGCTATCAGTACAAAAGATTTTTTGAAGAAATGAATAAGAACTTATATGGTGAACCTTTTTACTTATATAACAACAATAAAAAGTTTTCATTTGAATTAGGAGCTAATGATTTAATGAGAGCTGATGCTAAAAAAAACGGACAAGATCCGAATATAATTAAAAATTCGTATTTCAACTTTTCTTATTCGAAATATTTTCCATTGGAATCGGACATATTAAATAAGGATAATCAAGAAAAAAGCAATTCAAGTTCTGGAACTGGATTTGCTATTAGTTCTAATGGTATGATAGCAACCAATTATCATGTGATAGATGGCGCAAAGAAAATTGAAGTAAGATGTGCAAATTTTTCTTACTCTGCTGAAGTAATTATATCAGACCCAAAAAATGATTTAGCTATAATTAAAATCAACGACCCTAGATTCAAGTCACTTGGTATATTACCCTATGGATTAAGAAACAATCTTGCAGATGTTGGAGAAAATATATTTGTATTAGGATACCCATTAACTGCATCCATGGGCACTGAAGTTAAATTGACTAATGGAATAATTAGTTCAAAAACTGGATTTCAAGGAGATGTAAGCTCGTACCAAATTTCTGCACCTGTTCAACCAGGAAATAGTGGTGGTCCATTATTTGATAATTCTGGAAATATTATTGGTATAGTTAATGCCAAATATATCAATGCTGAAAATGTTAGTTATGCAATAAAAATCAATTACTTACAAAATCTAATTGAATTACTTAATAACCATCCGAATTTACTTATAACCAATTTATTAGCTTATAAAACATTACCAGAAAAAATTAAGACTCTTCGTAATTTCGTATATATTATCTCTGTAAATGATTTTTCCACAACCAGTTCCACTAATAGTTCAACAAATACTGATTATCAATCAAGCATTCAGGATTCAAACAAAAACGCCAAATTATATTTTGATAAAGCTGTTGAAGAGACTAAATTCAATGATTTCAAAAGAGCTCTTGATTATATAAACCGATCTCTTGATTATGATAACCAGAATCTAGATGCATATTTTTATAGAGGTTACTGTAAATCAAATTTAGACGATGACTTAGGAGCAATAAAAGACTACGATTTTATAATAAATAACCGAGGTGAAAAATCTTTGAAGACGGATATTGCAATTGTATTCAATAACAAAGCATATTGTCTATGTAAACTTGGAAAAAATGAAAGTGCCTTAGTACTTGCCAATAATGCAATATCAATTAATGATAAAATCGGTTTTATTTGGGATACTCGGGGGGAAATCTATTATAATATCGGACAGTTTGAAAATAGTATTTATGATATGAATCGAGCAATTGACCTTAACTTTAGAAGTAGTAACTCATACTACATAAAAGGGTTATCTGAAATTAAACTTGGACATAAAGATGAAGGTTGTTTAGATTTAAATAACGCCTTAGAATTAGGCAAAACAGATGCGAAAAATTCGATAGATATTAACTGTAAATAATTTTTCTTTTTTAGTGTAACTTTATAAATTAGTATATGATTGATATCTCAAGTCAAAGAATAGTAAAACTTTTAATATTTAAAACCAAGACTACAAATAAAAAACTTCAATATTAAAATAAAAGATATGAAAAATAAATATTCCACTTTAGATGACTTACTTAATAAATTAGAAGGGCAAAAATGTCTATACATTGAACAAATACCAGCTTTTAGCTCTTTTGGGGAAGATATAATAGAAAAACTTAAAATAAGAACAGGACAAGATGAAGAAAGAGTTTGGACATTAATAAAGAATAAACAAATAAACTCAGACTTAATATTAAATATTTATAGACCAAATAAATAGCCTCCCTATTAACACGGTTTTAGAATTGGAGTAAGAAATTGGAATTTTTATTCAAAATGGAAGGAACAAAAATTATTTAATAAATAATTAAGTTGATTTCTCAAAAACAATAGATCTCATTTAAATCCCTCATAAATATATTTATCAATAGCCTCGCCTTCCAAATGCGGCTATTTTTTTTCTTTTTCCCGCTCAACCCGTCTATATACTTTTGTAATTCAACAATACAGAAAGAATGGAATCTCGTATTCACCTCTCAAAAATTTGGTAAATAATGGATGAAAGGGATCGGTTAACTAAACCGAACCCTTTTAGGTGCGCCGAGCATGACGAGTACATTTGACGGTTCAAGTCCGTTATGGGGGCTATCAGTTGCCAACCATTAGCTTAAGGCAAGGGTGTCCATCGTGAGGTGGAATCTGAAGGAAGCCGGCGGCAAATTTCCGGTCGGAGGAACACGAACATTATCAGGCATATACTGTGGATAAGTCTGCCTAACAAGACAAAGTCCCATAAACTGAACAGAATCAGTATGTGTAAATGATGCCGATAGATGGAAAGGAGGTTACTCGTCTTACCTCGGGAGATCTCATGGACATGCTGAAAAGTATGGATAACAATTGCCTTGAGAAGTCAGCAGAAGCCATAGTAGATGAAAGTAATGAGCTGTAAGAAGAAAAAAAAAAGTACAGAGGACTCACAATTCATCGAAGGGCTGAATCTTGCAGTAGGATAGTAAATGAATGTTACCTGTTGAGATTTAAATTAGTCAGATGCTCAGAATTGAGACTCCTAACAGAAGAATAGGACGGAATCCGAATAATAAGTTAGAGTGACGATACTCAATGGGATAACTGAAAACAACATCTACCCATCGTGAGATGTAAAGCAAGAAACCGCCGTATACCGAACGGTACGTACGGTGGTGTGAGAGGACGGAACGGGAACTAATCCCGTTTCTCCTACTCGATTTTTCAGTACGCTAAGTAAAACGAAGAACTGGAAACTTAACGGAATGCCACATTGAGTGGCATCTACTCAATGTATGCAAAATCGAATATTATTCCGGAGGGAGTACATAAACCCATTTTATCAGAAAGATTTTATTTGTACAAATCAACAAATTTAAAGTTTATCTGTAATAGATAAGGTGACAATGGATAACGAGGTTTTTGATTTTTACTGGATATCTCGGCAATAATGATAATTTAGTTACTCAGTATCACAGAAATACCCATCCACCAAAATTTATTACCAATTTACAGAACGGTAAGTCTATTACATTTAATCGGTTTGTAATTCAGGCGTAAAGCCAAACCAAAAATAATGCCCGGAATGGAAAACCAGATATAACTTTTATGCCTGTTTATTTTTCCGTGAAGTATAAAAGTCACAACATTTTTTCCATTAGGGATATCGGACACATCCCATTTTTTTTTCGCCTGACACTTCGGGCCCCGGTATCCACTCAAAAAAATGCGTTGTGATAGAGTTTGATAATGTTGAAAAGTAAGAATAAGTTTTTGTAAAGATTCTTATTAACTTTTTATGATTCGGCTATTGGAAAACTTATTTCCTGCTTTCCAACATCTAAAGTAATTCACAATTTAAGTTTAAAGTTGAACTTGAAACAAATGCCCCAAAATAATATGCCCGTTTTTTAAAAACCGCATTATTTTAAACAAAGAAAAACAGGCAAACTATTTTTGAATAGGGACGAGTGATGAACTACATTCAGCGTTTAAATTATTTGCTACCGCAAGAATAAAATAATTTATCTGCTAAAAGAAGTTCTGGTTGTTTAGCACTTCGTGCAATAAAATAAATGTTTACACTTCGTGTGGGAGAAAAAGAAGTGTATACTCTTTTGCCCATAATAATTGAAATCCATCGAAAATTAACTTCTCGTTGAATTGACTAAATGTAATTGACTTTTCAATTACATATTCCGGTCTATACCCGTTCACGTTTTTTCGCTACCGAGATCAATTGAATTTTTTTGTCCACAATAAGCTTCTTACTAGAATATAGGCCTTTTGAATTTATTTTCATACAGATTATTGATTTCCTCTTTGTGACTTTCAAGATGCTGTAGGATGATATTTTCTACATAACTGCTAAGGTTAGCTTTACGTCCACCTATCATATTGACGACATTTAAAAGGGTCGAGTGAGTTCCTTTAGTGATGCAGAGGCTTTGTCGATAGGATAGATCCACTTTCTCGAAGTAGGTCTCACAATAGTCCACTTTCTCAGTTTGCTCTTCATTTGGAGCTTTAATGACATTAGAACTCTCAATTGCCGATTCATTTTCTTCGATAATAGTTGTATGGTCGTTTTCGATAATAGCATCTCGTTTTATAGGGAAACCTTGAGAAATAACGTCTTTCATAAAATCTTCATCCACTTTTGGGATATTCGTTTGCTTTGCCATAGTTGTTTTAAATAAATGATGTGTTATTTTTATATGTATTTAAATATGAGTCATTTTATTTCTGTAGGTCAATACTTATTTCAATAAAAAATGATTGGTTGATTATTGTTTTGTTCTCAAGATTTTAAGTTCACATGTATGCAAAATTAAAAGCATACAAAATTGTAATTTTTCTTGTAAACAAGCTTAAATTAATTAAAGTCATCTTTCAATCAATCATAGTTTATTGTTGACAAGAAAGTTGTAAATCAATATTTAATGCAAATAAAAACATTAAATCAGTCTCATTTTCAATCTGTCTTAGTATGTCACAGTATGACTCCTTTTGACCTACATAAAGTTTTCATACAACTTGAAAGCCGAAACTAATTTTGCGCTGTCATGTAGAAACAAATTTAATAAATTTAATAGGCAGTCAAGATTGCTAATCACATTTGCATTTGCAAATGGCAAGTTGTATTTTGAGCTGCTTGAAATTCTTTCAGCAGCTCAAAATTACTTGCCCTTTCAGGGGAAACGCAACCTCCGAAGTCGGTGCGTTAGAAGAAAAGTTTATGGAGCAAATAGCTCAAAAGTAAAATTCAAGCAATATGAATGTTGTAGAGAATAAATTGCCTCATGGACGTAAAACGAATAGGATCCCCAAGAGAGATCCAGCCTCTTTCGGTACACTATAAGTCTTAATGAGGTACGAAACACAGTATAAAATGAAAGTAAAAACTCATTTCGAAGAGAAATTATCAGTTCAGAGTATGCAGAATTTGCATCGACCGATACCAATACACACAAATAATAGTCAAAATGGTTGCGAAAATAAGTTCAGGTAGTTCCATTTTTGGAGCACTTTCCTACAATCAAAAGAAGATGGATGAACAACATGCTTATGTACTTGTGACTAATCGAATGATAGAACCGACTGATGGAAAACATAAAATCGGTATCTGTATGCGTTCGTTTGAATCGTATTTGGTTGCAAACCAAAAAACGGAAAAGCCAATTTTACATATATCATTGAATCCAGACCCGAAAGATGTGTTGACCGATGACCAATATTCTGAAATTGCACAAGAGTATATGCAAAAATTGGGTTATGGTGACCAGCCTTATATTGTTTACAAACACGAAGATATTGACCGCCATCACCTTCATATTGTATCGGTTCGGGTGGACGAAAATGGCAAGAAGTTGGATCATAATTTTGAATATCGTAAATCAATGGAAATTTGTCGGAATCTGGAGCAGAATTACAACTTGATACCAGCTGATAAGAAAGAGCGGCAAAGTGAACTTCCTATCAAACCAATACTATACGGCGAGGAAAATCTGAAAGCACAAATAGCCAATATCATTCGTCCTTTAGTGAAATCGTATCGATTCCAGAGCTTCGGAGAATATAAGGCTTTATTATCCCTTTACAACATTAATGTCGAAGAGATTAAAGGTGGGGTAGAGGGCAAACAATATAATGGTTTAGTTTATTCAGCTACCGACAACAAAGGAGAACGTATAGGCAAATCTTTTAAATCCTCTCTTTTTGGCAAGTCTGTTGGTTATGAAGCTTTGCAGCGATGTATGCTTCAATCAGCAGAAATCATTAAAGAGAAACAGTTGAAAGAAAGAACCAAAGCGATAGTAACCAAAGCTATGCAATTACCTTTGAATCGAGCTAATTTTGAAAAATATCTTGTTGCCAACGGTATCAATGTAATATTCCGGCAAAATGATGCAGGACGCATCCATGGAGTAACATTCATAGACCATCAAAATCAATGTGTGCTCAATGGTTCACGTTTGGGTAAAGAGTTTTCTGCAAACGTATTTAATGAGCTTTTCCCGTTGTCTAGGGAGGATAACGACATTCGATTACAACAACAATCCAGTAACAATATCGGATACGCTGATGAGCCTGATTTCAGGCCTCAACGTGATGTCGATAACACAGATGCATCTCTCAATATTTTCAGCATGGAGACTAATAATGGTACTGATTCGGAAGAAGAGGCTTTTATCCGCAGAATGAAAAAAAAGAAAAGGCGCAGAATCTGAATAACTGGCAATTATACAGATTAAGCTTAACTCACTCTGTCAAGCTCAAATGTTCAAATAAAATAGAAACAGGAAAAATACTTTTAGTATTTTTCCTGTTTCTAAAGTTACGAACTCAAATAGCATTAACACAATATGATTTGTTATTCTATATTCTAAACATTTTCTCTATCCCTTGTAATTTTCCTGCTAATGCCTGCATATCATTGCTTATTTTACTATCAGTGATCCTGGCATATATTTGTGTAGTGCGAATGTTTGTATGCCCAAGCATCTTGCTAACGGTCTCAATTGGAACGCCTTTTGCCAATGTAATCGTGGTTGCAAAACTATATATCTCAAAAGCAATAATAGGATAAACAATGTAACATGCTGACAGAATGGAGTAATACGCACAAAAACGCTTTGCATTGCTACATGCTAAAAAAGCAGATAATAGCGAAGTTAAGCGAGAGTTCCGTTACTTATCCATTACCTTTTTTGGTTTGGAATAAGGAATAGATGAACAGCTTATCTGCTGACAAGACAACTACTTTCGTCACCAAAAGTCGGAAATTTTCGAGATTTGGTAATAAAAGTAGAAAATGTCGTTAAAAATTGATTATTATGCGCTGAACTACTGCGTTTTGCACGCCGTCAAATAACTCTATAATTAGTAATTTTAAATCACTAAAAAAAGAGTTATGAAACATGCATTAAAGGTTTTGTTCTACCTCAAAAAGAACGAAGCAAAAGAAGATGGAATGTGTCCGGTAATGGGACGAATCACTGTGGGCAAAACGATGGTGCAGTTCAGTGCCAAGATGAATGTATCCGTATCCCTTTGGGATACTCCTTCGGGACGAGCAAATGGCAAAAGCAGACTAGCCACAGAACTAAACCGAACTTTAGACAAAATCAACGTGTCTATCAATGCACACCACAAGGAAATCTTGGAGAACAAAGGGCAGGTTACGGCTGAGCAAGTGAAAAATGCTTTTCAGGGCATAGCTACAGAACAAGAAACATTGGTCAGGTACTTCGTTCGACACAACCAGGAGTTTAAAAAACGTGTCGGTATTAACCGGGAGCTGAGTACCTACCAACAATATGATATTTCACTCAAACATTTGATTAAATTCCTTCGGAAGAAATATAACCTGTCTGATATCCCATTCAGCTCACTGGACTTCTCATTCATTACATCCTACGACTTCTACTTGCGTGTTGAGTTACAACGTAAACCCAATACCATTTTGGGTATCACCCGCACTATGCGGAGGATGATAAAACTCGCTATCCATGAAGGAATCATTACCCGTGACCCATTCGATGGTTATGCCCCGGAACGACACAAAGCAGAACAAAAATACCTTACCCGTGCCGAGTTGGATAAAATAATGACAACTCCGCTGGATCATCCGAACCGATACCTTACCAGGGATATGTTTCTGTTCTCCTGTTTCACAGGCTTAGCCTTTCGGGATATGTGTAACCTGACCCAGAAGAACCTTGTTAGAGCCGATGATGGTGTTTTGTGGATAACCATCAGTCGTCAGAAGACGGGAACACCCTGTCATATTCCCTTACTGGAACTTCCTTTACAAATTATTGAGAAATATAAAGGACTCACCAAAGATGATAAGCTGCTTTTGATGTTGAGTTGTGGACGCTTGAATATCAACTTAAAGAAGATAGCCAAACTTTGTGGAATAGATAAACGGTTGATTTTCCATATGGGACGACATACCTATGCGAGTGAGATTACACTCTCACAAGGAGTACCCATAGAGAGCGTGAGCCGTATGTTGGGACATCGGGATTTACGCTCCACACAGATTTATGCTAAGATCACCAACGAAAAAATCAACGAGGATATGAAAGCCCTCGAAATACGAATAGAAAACAAGTACCAATTAGCAAAATAAAATAACACGCAAAATGAAAATTTCAAATACAAATTCTAAAATTGATAAAGCCATGAAACAGGATAGTGAAAATAATGACAGCAACAATAACAACAATATAAAAATCAATAATGATAATATCTATGACAACAATATTAAAGTCAATAACGATAATAACCATGTCAACAAAGATAACAACAAAGATAACAACAAGAATAATAAAACTAATAACAACACAAATAACGATAACCTCAACAAGAAACGGCGTAGCACCTTTACTGTTTTATTTTACGTGAATCGGGACAAGGTTAAGCAAAACGGCTTATGTCCCGTTATGGGTAGGATAACCATAGATACAAAAGTAGCCCAATTTAGTACCAAAACAGATATAGACTCTACTATTTGGGATACAAAGACAGGCAGAGCCATAGGTAAAAGCAGCCAATCCATTTTGGTAAACCGAATTATTGATCATCTTACCAAAGATATAAATATGTTTTACATAGAGATGGTAGACAAGCAAGGTTATGTAACCGCCGAACTGGTCAAAAATTCGTTGTACGGTATCGGACGAAAGCAAGAAATGTTGCTAAAGCTCTTTGACGAACATAACCAAGAGTTCAAGTTAAGGGTTGGTGTGAATAGAGTGGAAGATACTTACACCTCTTACTTGCATTCATACCAACATCTGTTCAATTTCATAAGACAAAAATACGATATGGAAGATATTGCCCTTGACAAGCTTAACCTGAACTTTATTGATGCCTACGACTTCTATTTGCGTGTTGACAAGCAGATGAGGCAAAGCACGATATTGGGACATCTGATAATATTGAGAAAGATGATCCGCAGAGCGATTCATCAAGGAATACTCAACCGTGACCCATTTGTAAACTATATAGCAGAGCAGCCCGAAAAGATGTGCAGACATTTGAAATCGGAAGAAATAGATAAAATCATGCAGGTTCATATAGCCTCCAAAAAAGTGTGTCATACACGGGATATGTTCATTTTCTGCTGTTTCACAGGCTTGGCATATTCGGATATACGAAATCTTTCGCAGGGAAATATTACAACGCAGTTGGATGGTAGTCTGTGGATTAGCATCAAACGGCAGAAAACGAAAGGTGAATGTAATATCCGTTTGTTGGATATACCAAAACAAATTATCGAAAAATACCAAAACGATAGTAAGAGTGATAAAGTGTTTAACATGATATCACTTGTTAGTATATGTAGAAACCTTGAGAAAATAGCTGTCCTGTGCGGTATTGAACATATTACCTTTCATATGGCAAGGCATAATTTCGGAACGCATATCACTCTGTCACAGGGTGTACCTATAGAGACAGTTAGCAGAATGATGGGACACAGGTCAATAGCCACCACTCAAATCTATGCCAAGATTACAAACAAAAAAGTAAATGAAGATATGAAATTGCTTACAGAACGAATCACCGATAAATATGCTGTCTTTGAGGATAAAACCATGCCCGTAGGCATCAAACTAAATCAGAATTTTAAACGCAATAAGGAATAATAACAAAATTAAAAAAAAATAATAACGATAAGTAAACTAAAATTAACAAAAACAATATCAATAACAAAACAAAACCATGAAAAGAGGAACAATCACAATAAACGATACCGGGGTGTATATAAATCCGTTAAATGGAACTGTTTGGATGACACAACACGAAATTGCAGACCTATTTGGGACCCTTATTTCAACTGTTTATGCCAATTTAAGGGCTATTTTCAAGTCAGAAGTGCTCAGAGAACCATATGTGGTCACATTCACCGATATGTCGGTAAAAACGGCATGGAGTCCCAAATTCAGGTTTATAATTTGGGAGTCATTACAGCTTTGTCTCACCGACTCAAATCTAAGAATGCTAAGATATTCAGGGAATGGATTAATACGAAAATGGTTGAGACAACTATAAAAATGCTAACTCCGCTGATACTTCATTATCATGACAAATTGTATTTTTGCTAAAATACGGATATTGATAACTTTCGATTCGGGCAGACATCCTGATACTGTGTTGGTATCCGAAGCTGTCCGAATTTTTATTGAATCATTGATAAGTGCAGAATAACTTTCTTAACGCTATTGCTAAAAGTTATTTCCGAACTTACCAACAATTACTTAGTACATTTTCGATTTAATGAATGACTGGTAAGAAATTATACCGAGGATAATATCACATGAAATAATAGCAGAAGCTTTTAAAAGCCTCTGCCATTACTGCATAATCATTATCCGACCGATGACAACTATTCAATTGATTTTTGATACCCACTTTCTAACATCATTTCGATGTCTGACTCTTTATAAAGTATTTTTCCACCCAGTTGGATATAGGCAATTCTATCCTGAGTTCTGTAGTCTTGCAAAGTACGACGACTTATTTTTAGTTTTTCAGAAACTTCTTTGTCGGTCAAAAACCGTTCTCCGTTCAGGTGTGGCTTGTTGTTCTTTACCAAGAGGTCAATGTCATCAAGCATTCGTTTTGATGACTTGAAAAAAGTTTTAATTATTTCGCTCTCTTTCGTCAATATTTCGTTGTTCATATCCGTTAATTTTATTGGAGTTGCGTTTATTTAGTCAATAGTTTATGCATCACAAGTTCTATATCATTCGGCTTGTAGTAAATCTTATGGTTGATTTGACTGTATGGCAACGTTCCATTATCCCTGTATGTTTGAAGAGTCCTTTTCGAAATATTTAAAATAAGGCATACATCCTGATTATCCAACCATTTTTTCAATCCTTTGTCTTGCTTACTATAGAGCGAATCCATCTTTTTTTCTAATGTATCGAATCGGGTCATCATAGCCTCGAATGTGCGGGCTTCTATATTTACTATTTCCATTTCAAATTACTTTTTATGTTTATAATTCTCGAATTTTCTGTAAATATACACACTCATTTATAGATATATACACATTGTAATAGTAATGGTATTATTAGGTTTTGATTGGCTTTGATTGGCTTTTACAAAGACAGAAATTAATTTCGAAACTATAGTATTTGAAGAAGAAATAAAGTTTTTCTTGTTTATATGAGATATTATTTGCAAATTTGCGCACTATAAGCGACAAAATTTGTATGAAAGACACATTAAACCTATCTAAAGAGATTATTTTCTCTTCATCTGATTCAAACATTTCTCGAAAAATCTCATCAGCCAAGAAAGCAGGTAAACTCAAAAAGTTTGCCCCTCGTATTTATACCACTAATATGTTGGATTCAGTGGAAAGCATCGTTAAGCGGAATCTTATAGATATCTTGGCATGGCGATATCCGAATGCGGTAGTTAGTCATCGTAGTGCTCAGGAATTGCGACCCACAGATGAAGGTGAATACTTCCTTACATATAACTTCCGAAAAAAAATATCCGATCTTCCGGGAATAACCCTTAACATAAACGAAGGCCCAAAAGCTATTGAAAGTGATATACACCTTAATGGTATTTACATAGCTTCAGAATATCGTTGGATGTTAGAGTGTATGCAGATTTCGAAGCGTAAAGGTGAACAATCTAAAGTACTTCCTATTTCTTTTATTGAAAATCGATTGGAAAAAATGATTCTGATTCAGGGCGAAGATAAACTAAATGAATTTAGAGACAAATTAAGAAAAGTTTCGGTTTTGCTTAATATGCCAATTGAATTTGATAAATTGAATAGAATTATTTCAGCCCTTATGGCTACTCACAATGTAAATGTTCTTACGAATGAATCTTCCAAAGCTAGAGCAGCAGGTGTACCATTTGATGCCCTGCGGATCGAATTATTCTCAATACTGTTTGATGCTCTGAAAGACCATTTCTTTATTGAACGAACCAATAAAAACACAGATGAAGATTCTTACCGAATGTTCTCTTTTTTTGAGGGCTATTTTTCAAATTATATTGAGGGCACAAGGTTTACAATCGATGAAGCCAAGTTGATAGTTGAAACGGGTATTGCCATTCCTAAACGTATAAAAGACTCGCACGACATTTTAGGAACATTTACAGTTATATCCAATCGGGCTGAAATGAATAAAATACCTTCAAATCCGGATGAACTGTTTGAATTGTTACAAAACCGTCACCGTATTTTGATGCGTGAAAGGGAAGATTGCAATCCCGGTCAATTTAAAGAAGTAAACAACCAGGCAGGTACCACCTTGTTTGTTGACCATACTCTGGTTAGAGGGACACTAATTCAGGGCTTCAAATACTATGCAACTCTGAAAGAACCCATGGCTAGAGCCATATTCATGATGTTTATGATAAGCGAGGTGCATCCGTTTATAGATGGCAACGGTCGAATTGCAAGAATTATGATGAATGCAGAGCTTTTTCGTGGTGGCCAATCTCGTATAATTGTTCCAACAGTTTTCAGAGAAGATTATATCCTGGCATTACGAAAACTCACACGCTCAAAAGAGCCGGACACATATATCAGGGTTATGGAAAAACTACACAAATTCAGTGATAATCTATATGGCAGCGATTTTGATGATTTGAATAACTACCTGATAGAGTGTAATGCTTACGAAGAACCCGAAAAAGCTCACTTAAAATACATCGAAAGGGTTTTCATTCAAAAAAAGGATGATGATTTTGATAAAGCCTTGGAAGATGAAAAGAAAAAGGCAGAATAAAGTTATATGCGCTTATATTTGCTCATATTTAATTTATTTGCGACAAAATTTGTCTTTCGCAAGAAAAAACTATATTAATTGCACTGTTTTTTGAAACTTTCTCAATTTTCACCCTTGGCACATATACCATCCTATTACATTCTTGTTTATTTTCCAATGAACTAACTTTCACTTCGACTCCATAAATTTCTTTTAGAATTTCTTCTGTAATAATAGTGTTGGATTGTCCTGTTTTCCAAATTTTAGCTTAATGAATTAAAGTTTCTATCAGCTATACCTAAAAAACTAACTTGTATGATGTCAGATGGTTAATTACTTTCGTTGACTTCCTGCATCTATGTTGCTGATTAATCAAAGCAACATCATTTATTGAAGTGATATTTATAAACACAGTTTAAATTATAATTTTTACGTGCATATATTTTTTTTTACCCAACCTTCAAGATCATCCTCTTTACTTAATCCAATGTGTTTCTTTATTCTTTTTCGACGAATATACATAGTATTTATTTCCATATCCAGTAAACTACAACAGTCTGTAATATCTATTTCTAAACACATAAGTGATATTACAATTAAATCCGAGGAAGTTAGATCGCTAATTTTATTTTTAAGTCCTTTTATTTTCTTATAAAAAAGGTTATCAACTTCATCAATATAAAATTGACGTTCTTTTACCGAAATGACCGATTGTTTTGTTATTTCATTTATGAAATCATCCTTTTTTCCATCTTTCAAATAGCCTGTTTTCAATTGGTTGAAAATTAAGGTATTCCCAATTCTGTTCTTAAGTTTAGCTAAAAGCGACCTTCGTTTTTGCTCATTTTCAATTTTCTCAGTTTTAATATCAAATTCCAACAATTGGTTTTTCATTTCAAAAGCTACTTGCTTTCTTTTGTGTATACTTCTTACTAACAATAGCATAATTAAAATTACCAAAAAACAAATTGCAAATAAGGTCATCAGAATTATTATCCGTTGATTAGCAATTTTTAATTCTGCATTTTCCTTCTCCTTTTTGGTTATATCGTATTGCTTATCAATTCGTATAAGTTGATTACGCATACTTTCATGAAAAATAGAATCTCGAACCATATATGCTCTTTCCAAATAATTAAATGCCATATTTTGATTTCCTTCCGCTTTTATCACATAGGCTCCGGTCAAATAGATTAATATTTTTGTTCTGGCTTCTAGTGTGTCGGTTAATGAAATTTGATGATAATACTTTGCCGAATCAAGTTTATTTAATTTAGAATAAGTATAGGCGAGAAATGCTGCATAATAAGATCGTTGTGACGGAATATGACGAAAACCCTGAAGCAATAATTCAGTCGCATGGACATAATCATAATCATACAATAATTCACCTTTACGAGCCAGGTTGTCATAATAATTGATTGAATCTCCCGATTCTTTTGATAGCTTTATTGCTAAATCATTGTATTTTAAAATGCTTTTTAACGAGTAATTTAATCGATTATAGGTATCTGATATTGCCCGATAAGTATAAGCCTGATATAGTTTATTTTTCGATCTATTGAAGTAAAATAAGGATTTCTTATAATAAGCTAATGACTCATTAAATAAATCATCTTGCAAATAAATATATCCTATTTTAAAATCAATCAGCCCTTTCATGTTATCCTCTTTTGTTTTACTAAATATATCCTCGGCGAGTTTATATTCCAACATAGCCTTTTTATTGTTTTTGCGCATTTGAGAAATACATCCAGATAAATAATGAGCTGTGCCATTGTATTTTGTCAAGTCACTCTTGCTGTAATAATTGATAGCAAATTGAATCAAACTATCTGTATTAATTTTTTTATATAATTTGTACTGAGCATTTGTATAATGGATACACCAGGCTGCATAATCCGCTTTAGAAAGCCTTTCAGGATATTTAATAGATAATAGTAAATAATAGGCTCTGTCAGGAGCTGAATTCATAAGGGATTCAGCACGTAGTATTGTCTCATTTTCGGTATATTTCGGTTTACACGATGCTAAAATGATACATAAAATAGCAAAAAAATAAATCTTTCTGTAATTCATAATGTATTTAATTGATAAAATAAAACTGAAAATTTGTCATAAGTATTCAATGAGTATTATTGTCAAAAGTCTGTAAAATAAAATTAGCTTCTTGAAAAGTTTTGCTTTTTTGCCATAAAGGATTAGTTAAATTAATCCCATTATTGAAGTGAAAACCCACCTGTACCAATTTTCAAAAATAATAAAATTTAATTAGTTGATTTTAAGTGTCATATAAAGTTGACATTCATGGATTGTACCAATTCTTTTTTAGGAATTAGCGAACAATCAACATAACTTTGATTGCAAAAATAAACATTTTATTCAAGCAAAAATTGTAATCAACCAATTAAAATTAATCCCATGAAACATTCTTTTTTTATTCTCCTTCTCTCCGCATTGTTTTCAAGTATTAATGCATCGGCTTCCGCAAGCACGATTGACTTGGAAGATATTAAATTACCACCCTACCCGCGTATACTTTCTTGCAGTCCTGTATTAGCTGCCATTAATGAAACCAATATGACCGTATATTTTGAACCGTCAGTAGGTGTGGCTACAATAACAGTTTACGATAAATTAAATCAAATTATTTATCAGGAAACTGTGAATGCAGATGAAACTCCCGAAGTGTTTATACCTGCTGATAACTGGGTGAGTAGTAATTATACTTTGACTATCACTTACGTTACCACCACATTAAAAGGCGAATTTCAGATAGAATAGCTTAAAATAACAAGTTTATTAGTGGCACAGTCTATTAGGGTGTTAGTGAATTAAGGTATAAAACCTCAGAACCTAAATCTTTAATAGAGGAAACAAATACAGCTCAAAATTTTGAATTGACTGTGCCACTATTTATTATTCGGATCTATATTGTAAAATTTAGAATTCAAGATTAAATATATAAAGTAAGACTTGAAATGAATTGATTGGCTCAATAAGACTCACCGGAAAATTCAAACCATATTAAAAAAGAAAGGAGATAACAAATATAAGAATAAAAAAGATGAATGCTAGAACATTTACTAATGCAAAATATATTTGACTGGCTTTCGGGCTTTAATATGAAAAGTAGTATTATCCCAAAAAAATGACTTAAGAAATAAAGATGAGATTAAAAATTAAATAAAAAATAAAAAGAACAATATGAAAACAAATTTAATAAAATGCATTTTAGTAGTCTTAACGTTTATCTTTGCGTTAAGTGGTTGTAGTAAAAATGAAGATGCTATTTCATCAATTGAGAATGTCAAACAAGATATATTGACATTCTCAAATGTTCAAGAATTTGAAAGCACATTGGAAAAGTTAACTTCAATGAAACCCGAAGAACGGATTGCTTGGGAAAAATCAAAAGTATTTAAATCATTTGGCACTATTTGTGATGAATTTTATAAAACAATAGAACCTAAGAATTTTAAAACAATTGAAGATGTAAATACATTTGTTGCAAGTAATAGTGATAAGATCCAAATTTACGAGAATAATGCAGGTGATAAATATTGTGAGGTTCAGGAGTTTGACAACGCCTTAAGATATTTAATGAATAGTAAAAAAATGTATATTATAGGAACAAAGGCATATAGAAAGTTCAATGATATTACTATAACTACAGATTTATATAATTTTGAAAAGTTAGAAACAACTTCAAATATAGATATCTTAACTTCAGATCCAAACTTTAAAGTTTACAATAATACTGATAATTATAAAAACAAAAGTTTAAAAGCTATCTCTGCTAATTTAACATCAGGTAGTGGTACTGGAAATGCAAATATTGGAAGTGAAACATATCGGGTATCAGTTGCATTTGATGCATATAATTATAGTGGGCAATCAAGAGTTGCAATAACAGTTAGAAGCTTTTCAAGATTCATGTTTATTTATTGGGGAATGGATGCTCCTGTAAATATTAATTTTAAATTCAAAACTACTAATTCTAATAGTAATTTATTAGACACAACTTTTACAAATTCGAGTTGGGTTTTAGCTGCTGGTTATGAATTTATAGCAGGTTCAATAACTGCAACAACTTCTAATCAACCATATTTTGTTACTTATGATTGTGATGTATATAATACTGTCACTACTGGCAGTGGAACTTGCAACTGCAAGGTTCATTTAGTATATTGAATAGATCAACATAATAAGTGTAGCTTAAAAAGCTACACTTAATTATGATCAATTCAGTTATATCACAAATGTCTCTATTTATCACAAATGTGTTTAATTAGTTACTAATCAAATAAATTTTCAACATATTTACAAAAATGAAAAAAAACAATTGCTTTTTCTGGCTTTCATTGGCTGCAGTACTTTTATTTCCAAGATTTGTTGTGGCTCAAAATGAAAAAAAATGGGAATTAAAACTATCATATTCTGATATTCATTCTATAAATACTGAATATCAGGATTTAATTCGTGTTGGTAAATCCAAGCCACATTTCCGTTTAGATGGTACATATAATATATTTAAGGGTATAGTCGGTGGAGGTTATTTTGGTTATTCTTCATTGTATCATTTTCATCCTGCCATGTACGAAACAACAAGTACTGATGAAAACGGAGTAGAAACAATATATATGGATGGAGTTGATGCTACAAATGCATTTTTTTATGGTATAAGATTTAACTATCAATTATTACCGTTATTTTTAAAAGAAATAAATACACGATTTGATATTTATGCAACAGCCAAATTAGGTGCTGTAACACAAAATTGGAAATTTTATGAAGGTGCGATTGAAACACCCAGTATTGTAAAGCAACACGAGACTATTTTGGAATATGCTATAGGGCTTGGCACTTCATACTACTTCACAAAAAATATAGGTTTATTCGGTGAGTATAATTTTGGACATTTTATTAACGATGATAATTCCCATTTTCAGGCAGGATTAACATATAAGTTTTAACCACATAGTAATTAAAACAATTAAATAATTAATGGTTTGTTAGTTACAATGTTAGTGTTATTTCCTGCTTAATTCAATGAAGATGAAAAAAACATATTTAAAATTTGTTTCAATTTTACTTTTCCTCTGTTTTTCTTCATTTATAATAGCACAGGTATCAACATTTAAGAACAAGATATCACTAAAACTTAGTGGCAGTCTGGTGAATTCTGGGTTGGAGTGAGCTTTTATGCCAGATCCTTTGTTTTTGATTGAGGTAGATTATGCTATCAACAAATTTATTGATATAGGTCTATTTGGAGGAACTGCATCACTTATGCATAGTTATGATTTGCCATATAACCCTGTAAACGGCATTTACGAATGGTATTCAGCAGATAGTAAGTCTTATATGAGATCTAATAGCCCAGGTTTTTATTCATCTTCAAAGGCAATATATTATGGCATTAATTCAAATATTCATCCGCTCCCTTTTTTATTTAAGGGAAATATGCGAATAGATTTATATGCTACTCCGAGAATTGGAATTGTAAACGAACAATATTATGAATATAATAAAACAAGTGAACTGGTTTGGTCAAGACCATTTATTGAATATAGCATTGGGTTGGGTCTAAAATACTACATTGGAAGATACTTTGGTATCTATGGCGAATATTCTTTGGGCCGGTTTTAGAACAGTGACAACTCCCGGGCTATAGGAGGTTTATTAATAAAGTTTTAGGTGTTTATAAACCAATAAAATAACATAAGAATAAAATATTTTTTTTTGGTCTTTCCCTTATTTTTTTTCAGGTTCTTTTTTCTTACTGCCATTCATTATTAGAAGTTGAATTTTATCGCAAATTTAGGCTCTACCGTAACTTGTGCTGGGAATTGGAAAAGTTTGGAACTTTAAATATTTATAGTGAAGACGAACACTTCCAACACCAAATAGAAATCATATTTTGTAACAAATAAATAATCACATGAAAAGAACCAAATTTATTTCACTTATTTTATTTGAATTTATACTTTCTGAGGGCAAACAACCCATCCAGCTGTAGACAGTAAATATACTTTCAATAAAATTGTGCTTAAACTCAATTTTTCGAATGTAACCAGTAAGCAAATTGTACATGTTTTCGCTGATCAGACTGTTTCATTGCAAGAAACATTGTACAATAAGAATTCGTAATATGGTTTTGAGGGTCTTATAGTTTGGATAAACTTTGGTCTGTAGTGATATTGAATATTTGGGCTATTCTAATGGTACTTTTATCAGCAATGAGATTCTTGACTCATGGGAAAATTTTAGTAGTTTTACCATTGATCGCTTTGGCAGGTCATGTTTTTATGGAATAAAAGCCAAATTACAATTATTACCATTACTATCCAAAGCAGAAAAACTTCGTTTAAATGTTTATTGTCCTGTTCTGATCGGACAGGTTTCCCAAAATACAACTACAAATGCTACAAACACAATCAACTGGGATAAACCTGTATTCGAAATGGGAGCCGGATTAGGCATTGATTATAATTTTACTAAAAACATTGGCATTTACGGAGAATACCAGTTAGATCATTTTTATAATAAAAGAAATTTTCAATGGAAAGCCGGTATAGTTGTATCCTTTTAAGAAAAATCTATGAATAAGCTCCAATTGTTTTCAATACTATTAATATGTACTTTGTTTTTTTCCTGCCACAACTTGGTTGAAGATGAATTCGATAACTACGAACAATTGCCTGTAATGAACGGTCTCTTTCAAGCCGACAGTATTTTCAAAGTACAAATAAGTTTAACCGCAAATCTGACAGATTCCACTCCAGCTTTTGCACCGAATGCTCAGGTTGTTATCAAAAGTAACGAGAGTGGGTCAGATACTCTAATTTATATTGAAAATGGCTGGTATGTAAGTCCAAAAGTAGTAAAAGCAGGTGAAAGTTATACCTGTAAAGTAAATATCCCCGGTTTTCCACAAATGTCTGCACAAACAACCGTTCCAGAGCCAACCGTAATTGATTCGGTAGTTTTTACCGATCTGGCAAGCAGAGGCGAAGAAGGAGAAAAGATTTCATCGGTGGAGTTCAATATTTCCAATAACTTATCAAAGAAGTTATTCTGGCAGGTACAATTAATATCGGAAGGATTCAAGACGGATTATGATTTTGAGAACAATAAGTGGATAGAATATTACGGGATTGAGAACGAAACCATTTATATGCTTGCCGGTCAGGATACAATACTGCTCAATGAAGCCAATCCCCTGACCCTGTTTTCAAACAAGTTGATGAAGAAAAATACTTATAAGGTGAAATTTTATATCAACGAAAATTACACTCACTTAAACAGCGATCAAACTCCTTATATTTTACTCCGAACGGTGGATGAATCGTATTATAAGTATCTGAAGCAATACTATATCTACGAATCGGCTGGTAATACAGATATTGGAAAAGCTCCCCAAAAATATCCGCTTTACTCCAATGTAACTAATGGATTGGGTGTTTTTGCCGGGTTTTCAACAACAAGAATGAAATTGGAGATTAGAACTCCTACCCCTTGAAAGGAAGGATTTGTATTTTAATTTATCAACAATTCGCCTCCAATGAAAAAAGAAAATATACTTTTACTGTTTTTATTATTTTTCTTTTCTGAAGTCAACATTTCCGCAGTACAACTTTCTGGTTTTGTGTGCGACGCACTAACCAATGAAGTACTGATTGGAGTCAATGTTTTGGAAAAAAATCAAAATACTGGTACTGTTACCGATAACCAGGGATACTTCAACCTGAAGATAAAGACACCCTGTATTTTGTCAATTTCTTACATAGGATTTAAAACACAACTTATTCCATTCGAATCGGGAAAAGACAGTTTGCTAATAGTGAAACTGGAATTAGACAACAACCTGAGCGAAATAACGGTCACTGCTGGCAGTGAGAAAAGTTTTGATTTAACTCGTCTTTCTGCTAAACAACTGGCTCTAATTCCGACTTTGGGTGGTAAACCCGATGTATTGAAAGCTCTCCAGTTATTGCCGGGTGTACAAACACAGTCCGAAGGAATGAGTCTTATGATGGTACGTGGTGGTGAACCAGGTCAGAATCAGTATTTATTGGACAATGTACCGTTGATTTATGTCAATCATTTGGGAGGGTTTTTGTCGGTTTTTAATCCCGATATGATTAATTCAGTTGATTTCTATAAAGGAAACTTTCCGGCACGTCAGGGAGGAAAACTGTCTTCGATTGTTGATATTACACAGCGTGAAGGAGATATCTCAAAGCATAGGGGTTCAATTAGTCTGGGCATTACAGACGCTTCATTTACTTTTGAAGGTCCGCTCGCTAATAAAAAAATGAGTTATATAATTACCGCCCGCAAGACATTGATAGATGGATTGATGGCAGGACTAACTACTGTTATTGATGAGAATTATGCTATTGTTGCATATGGTTTTCATGATATCAATGCCAAACTTACCTGGAAACCGGATAATAAGAATAACCTGAGTCTGAATCTGTATCAAGGAGATGATTATCTGAACTATTGGACAAAGCCCTGGAAGATTTCTAAAAATGAAAGTAGTCATATCAATCAACAATGGGGAAACTGGTTGGTGTCCGGTCGATGGAACAGGGTATTCGGACCTAAGCTATATGCCGAGAATATCATTTCGTTCAGTCGTTATCGCAATAAGTCCGGTCAGCAGTATGGATATGAAGATAATGCTGTAAAAAAGAAAATTGAAACAAAGAATATGGCATCAGTAAATGATTTTTCACTGCGCTCAGCCTGGAAATATTCTTTCCTGAAAAACTGGAATATAGAGTTTGGTGGTCAGGCAAGTTATTTGGTTTACGAACCGAATTACAATTATTTATCAACGGCTGTAACACCGGTTATTGGGAATGTGTTTCGTGCCATTGAATCTGCTCTTTATCTGGATAACAAAATAAGAATATTACCCGGACTAATGTTTCAACCTGCACTAAGGTTAAATAACTTCACGAATAACGGAGAGAACTTCACAGAAGTTGAACCACGTTTAAATCTTTCGTATAAACTGAATTCGAATCAGAGTTTGAATATCAATTATATGCGGGTGAGTCAAAGTTCTCACTTGATTTTTGCTCAAAGTGAAATTTTAAAACGGGAAGTGTGGTTACCTGCAACATCCGTTTTACGTCCTGAAATATCCAATCAGATATCAGCATCGTGGAAAGGAGACTTCAATAAAGGTAAATATAGTACCGAAACGACTATTTATTACAAAAAAATGGAGCATCTCGTCACACTGAAGGAAGGATACGAGAATATGATAAACATAGCGGGTATAGAAAATAAAATTGAAACCGAAGGAATTGGTATTGCTTACGGAGCTGAGTTTATGCTAAAAAAGAATACTGGGAAATGGACTGGTTCTGTCTCGTATGCATGGTCGTATGCCAACCGACAGTTCGCAAACATAAACAATGGACAAATCTATGAATACGATTTCAACCGCCCTCATAACATCACGCTCAATGTAAACCGGGATTTGGGCAAAAACTGGACAATGAATGCTGTGTGGATAATCCAAAGCGGAACGCCTTACACACCGGCATTAGGAAAACAGTATACAGTAAACCCGGAAACCGGGAACACTAATGTGGAACTGGTTTACGGACAAAAGAATTATATAAGAATGCAGCCTTATCATAGACTGGATTTAGGATTTAGCCACACCATTACAACTAAACGAGGCAACAAAGCAGTTTGGACATATTCCATTTACAATGCATACAATCATATCAATCCATACAACTATTATTACGATAATGATAATAATACTGAGAATTTGACTTATTACAATCGACCTCTTAAACTCTACAAAACCGGACTTTTTGCCATCATTCCGAGCATAGCTTATAAAGTGTATTTCAACTACAGTAAAAAATCCAAAACATCAGAGAAGAAAGAAAAGAAGAAGTATAACTGGTTGTATCTTTAGTCGGACATATCCGAAAAAAACAGACAGCAACTAAGTGTTAATAAACTACCCATCCCACAAGAGAACGGGGTAATGTTCGCTCCAGTTTTCATTGAAAGATAGATATTCGCTGCAAGCGGACGGGAATTCACCCAAAAGCGATTAAATCCGATAAAACTAAAAATTATCCATGTGAAAGTATCTTTTGCAGTGTAAGTAAATATGTCGAGTTTTATTTTTCAAGTGCTTACGGTAGATTCATTTCTTCGGCTCATTACATTCCGGGAAATTCGTTAATTCCGCACCGCTTATTTACTCCGATTCCCTACATTTCACCAACTTCAGCACCCAAAGCATAAGTGGTTCATTCATTCCACTTCAAAAAACCACCCACAAATGCCATTTCGCTTCACGGCTCTTTTTTTTATCCCCCGACATATCCAACACTTTGCAATTCTTACTTGCTTTGAACATTTCCACCCACACATAAAACAGCCAAATTGTTCCATCCCATAGCCTTTTTATTGTTTTTGTGCATTTGAGAAATACATCCGGATAAATAATGAGCTGTGCCATTGTATTTTGTCAAGTCACTCTTGCTGTAATAATTGATAGCTAATTGAATTAAACTATCAGATTTAATTTCTTTATATAATTTGTACTGAGCATTTGTATAATGGATACACCAGGCTGCATAGTCCGCTTTAGAAAGCCTTTCAGGATATTTAATAGATAATAGTAAATAATAGGCACTGTCAGGAGCTGAATTCAAAAGGGATTCAGCACGTAGTATGGTCTCATTTTCGGTATATTTCGGTTTACACGATGCTAAAATGATACATAAAATAGCAAAAAAATAAATCTTTCTGTAATTCATAATGCATTTAATTAATAAAATAAAACTGAAAATTTGCCATAAGTATTCAATGAGTATTATTGTCAAAAGTCTGTAAAATAAAATTAGCTTCTTGAAAATATTTGCTTTTTACCCATAAAGGATTGGTTAAAATTTTCCCATTATTGAAGTGAAAATCCACCTGTACCAATTTTCAAAAATAATAAAATTTAATTAGTTGATATTAAGTTTCATATAAAGTTTACATTCAAGGATTGTACCAATTATTTTTTAGGAATTAGCGAACAATCAACATAACTTTGATTGCAAAAATAAACATTTTATTCAAGCAAAAATTGTAATCAACCAATTAAAATTTATCCAATGAAACATTCTTTTTTTATTCTCCTTCTGTGCGCATTGTTTTCAAGTATTAATGCATCTGCTTCAGTAAGCACGATTGTTTGGTAGATGTTAAATTACCACCCTGCTCGCATATACTTTCTTTCAGTCCTGTATTAGCTGCCATTAATGAAACGAATATGACCGTATATATTGACCGATAAATGTAATAAATTAGTTTAAAAAGTTACAAATGTTTTATATAGTAAATATGTTAAGAATATTTTTGCTCTCAGTTATTTGCTTTGCTTCACTTAGTGTTTTTGCTCAAAAAGAAATTGTTTTTGAAGATGTAAACTCTTCGAATATTAAAGTAAAATCAACACAAGGTATTGACGTGAATTTTATCTTAAATCTTTCGAATGGTTCATATTTAAATTCGTCAAAAGCTCCACTCTATATTGGTTACTTTCATGAAAATAGTACTTCTCCCAATTGGACATTTATTACAACCACCGGGTTATATGCGGAATTTGGAACCCGTCCTGTTAATAAGCTGAATGATTCTACAAATTTAATTTATTTTGATAATATCTTTAGGAATACCCAGAGTCTTAGTCTGGGAGTAGGTTTAGAATCCCGTTGGTATTTAAATAAGAATGAAGGTTACAAAACAGGAAAAGCGAAATTGAATTCAGGGCTGTTTTTATCCTTCCCTGTAAACCTTAAAACAACTTTGCTGCAAACTCCCGAGCCACTTTACTACCAGAAATTGTTTCCTTCTCATTTTAATGTGAATGTGTATTTTATGCCAACTGTTGGTTATCGTAAGACGCTTTCTGACAGATTATTTTTGGAAGGATGCTTTGGATTCGGTGCCTATGTTGGAATTGGTAGTGGCAAAAACTTTTATAATTACCCTGTATCTATCATCTCAACGCCCGTATTTAACGGACAATTTAAAATTAAAGCTGCTTATTCATTTTAATCAGAAAAACTTCTTGTCAATAGTTTAAAAATAAAAACAAATAAGCATGGTCGAAGATGAGACGGCGTTATATCTTTGTCCTTTAATAAATTAAAAACAATTTTCGAAATCTAATATCGAATGAAACAAACACTGGCTACAATTACATTTCTGATGATTTCCTTTTTAAATGGGTATTCCCAAAAAGAAATCTTTTTCAACAATACACCCGTTAAAGACATTAAAGTAGAATCACTACAAGGTGTAGAAGTGAACTTTACAAATACTCAGAGTTTATCAAACAAAGCAATTTATATCGGTTATTTTAATGAAAAGCGAATTTCTTCAGAATGGACGTTGAACTCAACCATTGGTTTGTATAATGTATTTGGCAAAAGAAGAATATTAGAACTTATAAATGATTCTTTAAACTATTATATCGCAACTCCTAACTACAAAAACATATACACACTGGCATTAGGGGCAGGAATTGAGCCTCGTTGGTATTGGGGCTATAAAAACAGATTTCAATCAGGAAAGGCACGATTGAATTCAGGTTTCTTTTTGTCTTTTCCCCTTTCAGCAACTACTACTTTACTGCAAACACCCGATCCTATTTTTAATCCGAAATGGACACCGGCTTTTTTTAATTTAAATATTAGCTTTATACCTACGGTGGGGTATCGACAAGCCGTATCCGAAAGGTTATTTCTGGAAGGAAGCATTGGTCTGGGACTTTATTCAGTTATTTATAAATATCCGAACACCGGCATTTCATTTTTATCTCCTGATTTAAATCTTCAGTTCAAACTTAAAGCTGCTTATACATTCAAATAACGCAACATGAAATATAGTATAAAGCAATTGTTCGTATTGATACCCATACTGCTGTTCTCTGGATGCATTGAAACAGTGGAAGCACCCTGGAATACAAATCCGATACCGGTAGTTTTTTCAATCATTACACCCGGGCATCCGGTACAGGTTTATATTGGTAAATCATTTAATGAGAGTGATACATCTAAAAATATTCCTTACCCTGAAGCAAAAGTCTATGTCTGTGGACCCGACAGTGCATGGGTAGAATTGGTAAAGCGGGAAGGAAATGCTGCGATATTTGTAGATACTATTAATTTACTTTCGGTGATTAAAGGCAAAACCTATTCTTTGCGTGTAGAATTAAAAGATCAAACACTTCATGCCCAAACAACTGTACCAACCGAAATGGGTATCATTACTCAGGCAGAAAGCATTTTTCCTTTTACCAATAGTTCAAATGCAGGAATTTATGACAACGGCGAAATGATTCCTGCAAAATTAGGAGTCATCAACGTAAAGTATACCTTGCCCGACAATAAAGAGTATGGGTGTTACCTGGGAGCTTTTTCGAAACTA